>JAEEGG010002738.1_pt1 | contig 45030 bp, 44 predicted proteins | sample 9134161 | NCBI WGS metagenome assembly JAEEGG01 (sample SAMN16246543, study PRJNA631951) | gut metagenome | biome: gut microbiome; feature: rumen; material: CR-attached | host: Bos | place: Iran: Karaj | collected 2018-10 | reverse complement strand
GGAGAAGCAACGGCACAAGAATTCTCGTTGTCCATGTAATCGTGCTTACACCGCGCAGAGCTATGATCGTACCGATGATAACGCACGAGAGACTCAATATCAGATGTGCACCGTTGAAGAGTTGTATTCCGAACAGTCCCAGGAGATTTTCCATCGAGTCTGCGAACAATTCGCAACACACTGCATACCACGGGAAATTGATGACGATAATGACTATGGTTACTATCTTATTGCCCATCGGCCCGAATACGCTTCGAAGCCAGATCCAGATATCGATACCGTATCTGGTCGACATTATGACCGGGACCTGATAGATCAACAGCATGAAGATCGCCGCAAGGAATGCTCCGATCAGAAGCTGCTTGAATCCTACGAGAGTTGCAAGATATGAGCCCTGGGTATAACTCCAGGTAGCGATACAGTATCCGGAAAGGACGAGGAGTGCATCGAGGAATCCGTATTTTCGCTCTTTGGGCAGAACGGGAAGCGTTCCGCAGTAAACTTCTTTCTCTACTTCTTTGTTAACATCATGCTTGCGGCTCATAGGAAAAATCCTCCGATGATTCCAAGCAAACAGATGAATGTGATAACTGCTGCTATGATGTAATCGCGCTTCGTCATGCGCGGGATCTTGTTTTCTTTTTCTGCCTTGAGGACTTCTTCGATCCTCGACTCAAGTTCTTTATCCTGTTCCATTAAGTGACTCCAAAAGGATAGATATTCTTTAGAATAATTAAGGGCTGCCTTCCTTGCAAGACAGCCCCTTATCTATCCCTATACCGAAATTAATCTTCTATACTTGCTGATGTAGCGCAGGAATTACCGAAAGTGCCTTTCCAGTCATATTCCATTGCCTTGCCGCCAAGCTTGATCGCGAAAGTTATCAACGTGATTATGCCTAAGAAGCATGCCAGGAAGAGAGCGATCGCGCCGGTAATCAATAACTTAATATCACCTTTACTCATATTAGTCCTCCCCCAGACCGTAGTTCCATACGTGTCTGTTCCATCTGATGTATGCCTTGAGGCCTTTTCCATAGTACTTGATTCCGAGTATCAGCAGGATAACAAGGAATATTGCTACACAGATAAGTGTGAGCAACAGGAAGATAAACGGAACAAGGAATTCAGTTATCTTACCCATGATCATCGAAGCTGCGATAACGCCTATGATTCCGAGATCAACGCCAAGGATGCACAGAGCAGCGATGATAGCCGCGAGGAGCACGAGCCACATTCCGACACCGACGAAAATGTTGAAAACAACAACAAATATCCTGCCCGTGCCGTCACGGCCGCCATCAACCTTCTTACGTCTCTTCATAATCTGGTTGAACTTAGCGCCGTCCTTGAATTCGTTAGCCAGCTCCTTGGGATCTCCCAAGCTCTCGGCGATCTCGGCTTCACTTCTGCCTTCACTCACGCCTGCATCAAAATGCTCTTCAATGGATTGCATGATGTCTTTGACATCACCGTAGGGCATGTGCCCTAATTCATTGCTGAGCCTGTTAAGATATTCAGTCTTATTCATCGGCTTTCCCTCCAGTTTCTCCTCGCTCAAGTATCTCATTTACTTCCCCGCAGAACTTCAACCATTCTTCGCGATCGGAATTAAGCTTCCTACGGCCCGAATCGGTGAGATGATAGTATTTGCGCGGGGGCCCGTTCTGTGATTCTTGCAGGTATGTTGATACAACACCTTCAGAAGCGAGCTTGCGCAGTATCGGATAAACAGTGCCGTCTGCTACTTCGACTTTGCGTGCAAGGCTACCTGCGAGGTCGTAGCCGTAACTGTCGCCCTGCTCTAACAAGGCCAGCACGCACAAATCGAGAATGCCCTTCTTGATTTGGCTGTTCATTGGCAAATCCCCTTTCATTCCGATTTGACTGACGTGGGGCGCCCCTTATTCCTTAGCGCCGCCACCGTCACTATCATTTATAGCACACTACTGTTTATTGTTCAATACTAAGTTTTGAATAATTCCGCCTGCCCGAAAATATCAAATCAAAGGCCTTTTCAAGCCTTACGAAAAGCCCCTCAATATAGCCTCAAAAACGTTTTGTCCGATTGATAAAGAATGGTATTATCCTTATTGGAGGATTTTATGCCCGAAGATAATCTTGGTAAGTTTAAAAAGATAATCTCGAAGCTTCCGGACGACAAAAGGAAGCTTCTTTATGAGCGCCTCCACGATCTTCCCCAGTCTGAGCGTGAGCCTTTCATCGCTGATTTTGTAAAGAAATACGATGAGAGAAATAAGCAGCCGGAGCCCAGGAAGGCCTCCCCTTCTAAGCCTTCACAGGCTGTAAAGAAGACCTCTCCCCAAAGCGGCGCTGTTCATAAACCCGCCCAGGCTAACAAGAACACACCTCAGGGCAAGAACGGCGCACCTGCCAAGTCTTCAGCTCCCGCAAAGGGTGCTCCACAGGGCAAAAAGCCCGCTCCGCAAAAAGGACAGTCAACCGCAGGAAAAGCTCCCGCAGGAAAAGCTCCCGCAGGAAAGGCTCCCGCAGGAAAGGCTCCCGCAGGCAAAGCTCCCGCAGGCAAAGTCCCTTCCGGTAAAGCTCCTTCAAATAAGGCACCTCAGGCTAAAAAGCCTGTTCCCGGCAAGGCAGCTCCTCATAACGAAGGCGCAGCTCACAAGAAGCCTTTAACACATAATGAACCTGCGCCTAAGAAGGCTCCGGCAGTCAAGGAAGCTCCCAAGAAAGAAGCTCCTCCGAAGATAGAAGTCTCCCATGTAACGGAACCCGAGGAAGAAAATAAGCCCGCTAAAAAGAATGCTTCCACGAGCATAATCGTTGGCATCCTCACTGCTCTTTTTGTAGTAGGCGCTTTATATATGGTTTATATCTTCAATAAAGATAAGATCGACGGCAAGTTCAACCAGCTGTTCGGTATGCCCGGCGAGGAGACACTCGATACGGAGCCCGAAGAAGGAATCATCGGGCCTGAACCGAGCAATTCTTATCCTACGAGCACACCGATCCCTACGCCTACTCCCTCACCCGTTCCGATCCCGGATGAACATCCTGATCTCAGAGGCCTTGTTATAGTTATCGATCCGGGTCACCAGGCTGAAGCGGACACCGAGCTCGAGGAAGTATTTTCCGGCTCTTCAGCAGAGAAAGAGCGTGCCACCCGGGGCGCAGTCGGCGTGACCAGCAAGGTCAAAGAATACGAGCTCACTCTTGAATATGCATTGATCATGAAGGAATACTTTGAGGGCTGCGGCGCTCAGGTCATCCTCACAAGAAACAGCAATGACGTGAATATCTCGAATATCGAGCGCGCACAGGTCGCAACTGACAGCAAGGCTGATTATTTCATCAGGCTTCACGCAGACAGCGCTCCCGACGAAGAGATCAGCGGCGTAAAAGTATATGTTCCTTCATCAGGAAAGTATTCTTCATCAGCAGCCGCCGACGGCAAGAAGCTCGCTGATGCAGTTGCTGATTCGATCGGCTCCACATCCCTCGGCTGCGTCCAGTCCAACATGTACACGGGCCTTAATCACGCGGACTCAATAAAGTCATACCAGCTTGTTGTGGGTTATCTTTCCAACAGCGCTGACGATGCACTTTTAGGAGATGCCGAGACGCCTTATAACACTGCCGTCGCCGTCGCCGAATTCATTGGCGGCTGATCACTAAGATTTCCGCAATGGAAAAACAAAAAAGTTTGTTATAGTAGATTCAGGGTATCTATATTCGATCAACACACAGGAGGTAATTTATGCAAGGTATTGATCCACTTTCAATGAAGGAAATGTCCAAGCTCAGAAATGTCAATGAAGCTGACGAATTCCTTCGTGATGTAACAGGCCAGAAAGACCAGGAAGCCAAGGGCGAGTTCCATGCTCTTAAAGAAGTTGAAGATCTTAAGAACATCGTAACCAAGCAGGAATATCTGCTTCACGCTATGTGGATCCTGCTCAAGGAAAAGGGTATTACAAATGAGCAGCTCGATAAGGCTTTGAATGAAGCCGTACTCCTCGAGAAGAGAAAGGATTTCAAAAATACTACCGAATGTCCGAACTGCGGTAAGGGCCTCCAGAGCATGGAAAACTTACCCTTCACTTTAAAGTGCTACTATTGCGGCACCGAAGTAATGGGCAATCCTTACAAGAAGTATGACGGTCTGGATCCTTATAAGACCGATTATCCCGAGAATACCGGACTTAATCCTGAGCCCTATGTCTCAGACGATGATGCTGATAAGCAGGAGATCAAGGAAGCACAGGATGTTATCAGCCAGAGCTTCGAGCCCTATGACGTAACAAAGGACCTGGGTTTTGACGAAGAAACTTGATTTTCGCTTATAAGATTGTATAATCACGCGTAAGCTTTATTGCTTCGGCCACTGTTGTCCGGCCGGAGCAATTATTTTCTGACATGGGGATGCACTGGTTTCGACGGGGCTTCTGAGGTCGGGAAAGCGGGTGGAGGATCCTCGTTGTGCCTCCTTAAAAAACGGGGAATTGCAAGTAATTGCAGACAACACAGAGCTCGTAGCAGCCTAAGGCTACCGTCCTCCCGCCTATCTTCTCGCGGGAGTGAATGTACACCGAAGACCTCGCCTGAGAGAGGTTAAGCAGGCAGTCCTACCGGTTAAGCTTTGCGCCGGCTAGCGACTTTAATCTTATGAAGCTACTGGAACCGACGCCCGTCGATGGGCCACGCGGGAATAGGAATAATTCATCCGTCGACTGCACCCGGAGATTGTCCCGGAGGAAGAGGTTTCGGACAGGAGTTCGATTCTCCTCATCTCCACCAAGGCGAAAAAATATAACCTCTGTACTTCAAACAGTAATTTGCAAGCGCAAATTAACTCGTACAGAGGTTTTATTTTTTCTTTTCTAATCGTGAAACCAGACCCTACGCACCGGTCAGATCTTTGATCACTTCTCCGGCAATGATAAGTCCGGCCACAGACGGTACGAAGGCCGTACTGCCGGGAATGCTTCTGCGCTTAGAATCAGGTCGTTCTGACTCACAGTCAGCCTGGCTTTCGGTCATATCTTCAACCGGAAGGACCGGCTCTTCTTCTGAATAGACTACTTTAAGATTTTTCACGCCTCTCTTCTTAAGTTCACGGCGCATTACTTTTGCGAGCGGATCCATTTGGGTTTTGTAGATATCCGCAACCCGGAACTTGGTAGGGTCAAGTTTATTTCCGGCGCCCATCGAGCTGATGATCGGGACTCCCGCCTTCCGGCACTGCATTACAAGCTCGATCTTAGCCGTGACCGTATCAATGGCATCGACTACATAATCGTATTTATCAAACGGGAAATCAGATGCATTCTCGGGAAGGAAAAAGCATTTATATGTGTGAACTTCCGCCTCAGGATTTATATCAAGAATGCGCGCCTGCATAACGTCAGTCTTATATTCTCCGACTGTTTTTGTGGTCGCAATGATCTGCCTGTTAATATTCGTCAGGCAGACTTTGTCATCATCTATCAGATCGAGAGCACCGACTCCGCTTCTCGCGAGTGCTTCACACACATATCCGCCGACTCCGCCGATGCCGAATACTGCTACACGGCTTTTAGACAGACGCTCCATAGCGGACTTTCCCAATAAGATCTCTGTTCTCGAAAACTGGTTTAACATATTCCCTGCTTAACTCTTTAGTTTTTCAGATTATATCACTACTGCCTTTAATCTCTTTCGTCCAGCACTTTCTGCGCTCTGTCCTGGGCGATCTTGATTACCTTGGAAAGATCTTTCTGGTCACAGAAATATGCGGGCATCTCCTCTATAAGGATTATGGTTATGGCCGGATCTTCATACTGCAGCCTCGAGCAGCTTAAGATGATCCTCTCGATATTATCAATATCTGCAGATGTGTACTTCACGCCATTGTTATAGGGTCTTCCGGATGCAAAAACGCTTTCTGCTCCGCCCTTGTTATAGTAATCGTTTGCTGCTTCACCGCCGCTTCTGAAAGCATTGCGGTTCAGGACGAAATAATCGTTCATGGCTATGTATGTCTGAATCTCATCGGAAAGAAGGATCTTCACAAATTCAGCACATGCATCAACATTGACAGCATTGGCCGAGATCGCGACAGAGCATTTAGACGAGAACGAAGGACCACGCCCGTCAAGAGAAGGGCCGCCCAGAATCGTCGGATTTTTGACCATGCTGCTTTTTTCCAAATAGAATCCTCCGATACCGTAACAAGTACCATAACTGGCATAATTGTAAATCTGCCACGGGATGTCATCTGATGAGGTGCTTTCTTCAGGCACGTTGTTTTTTACATAATCAGCAAGCGCTTCAAACTCAGGTCCTGAGAAATCTGCTTTGCCGTCTTTTATGAATTTCTCGTTCATGGAATTAAACAGATCGGCAAAATAGATCGCCTGTCCTGAAACAATAATATCTGTGCCATTCAAAGAGTCTTTTACAAACGACTGATACTCATCAAGCGTAAAACCGACTCCTGAGGCTCCTGCTTCTTTTGCGTCTGTATAGATGCCTTCGATCGAGAAGCTGACAGGCAGTTGGTAGAGCGCACCTTCTGTTTTCGAGCCTTCGATAATGTTTGTGAAATAGTTATCGGAATCGAGCTTTTTTACATACGGTGTAAGGTCCACCAGACAGTTCGGACTGTTGAGCTGGCCGTACCTGCTTGTATTCATGAGGATATCGGGGCCTTCGCCGTTGATGATATCCATCGCAAGCGCATTACTCATTGCGGATCTTTCATCAATTAAATACCTGCTCCACTCATCTCCATTCATATAATCCGGGTAAGCAGAACTGTCAAAGATATCTGCCAAGTTATAGCGGTCACAAACCTGGATATAGTACTTATCGTTGTTCTCATTGAATTTCACGATAGCGGCTCCGGTATTCTCGTCCAGATAATAGTCAAAAAGCTCCAGAATAGTTTTTCCCGCGTGCGGATTCTTATCTGCCTTTACAAACTCCACGATCTGGAACGTCCTGGGCTCACTCTGATACATCGATGCCGGTTCTGTCTGACCGATAAAGACCAGCTTATCTGCTGAACACTCTATAAGATCGAAAAAATAACTCTCCACAATTGCCCTGTTCAATCCGCACCAATTGTAATTGAAAACTTCTTCAACAGTCTTGGTCTTCGTATTTATCCTGGAAATGCCGTTTTCTGTTCTGCTGTATGCCAGACCGTCAGTTCCGATAAGCGCCTGACCCAGTGCACTTGTATCGAGCCACTCGTAATCCTTCGCCTTTCCCTCCTTAAGATTATTCGTGGTCAGGTCAAGCTCATAGAAGACATATTCATTATTGACCAAAGCCGGCACCAATGCTGTAGTATCATCCAGCGGCAGAACACTCATAACATAAGTTGTCTTGCCGGGCTCGTTCATATCTATCTTCGAAAATGTGCCGTCCGGTGCTTTGATGTTCAGATAACTGTTGCTTCTGCTGTTCTCGTCCCAGTTTGTCTCGGCATCGATAACATAATCACCGACTTTATAGTATTGCGAACTCGAGCCAAGATCTGAAGTAGTCGAAGGTCTGGTATCAAGCAGCTCTCCCGTCAGCAGATCATAGTCTCTTTCCTTTGAGTTTGTCTTTACGGTGATCTTTCCGTCAACATATGTTGCTGTATCAACATGTTCATGTGTGAGCAGCCCCGTATCCAGACCGTTATACAGATCAATGGTATTAACGGTCTCCATTTTTTCTCTGTCGATCACGGCGATAACGCTAAAGTTATAGCTTTCAAAATTATAATTATCCCAGTCGATCTCATCTTCAGGCGGTTCCATATACCTTCCGGAAGAACGCACGACAAGATACTTGTCATCTGAACCGCAGAACTCGTGGTTTACAGACTCTATCTCTTTCTCAGGGTCTGCGCCAGAATCAACATCAATAGTATTGATGTCAAACCAAGGAGTATCTTCAGCGACTACAGTGGCCTTTTTGGCATTCTTTTTCTTACCGCACGATGCTATAGACAGCATCATAGAAGCGAGCAGCAGTACTGCACCTGCTTTGCAGATAAATCTTTTCATAAGCAACTCCTATTAATCCCCAAAAATATAATTGCTTAGGTTACGATTATGATATTAGCACATTTGTGAGAGATATATCATTACTTGTTTCGCTTGAAAATAGAATACTCAGCCCAGCTGTACTGGGACATGTACTCGCCCTGATACGAATTCAGGACCGTGCCAGTATTGATCCTTATACGGAAGCTTCTGAGCCTATCCTTGATCTTATTACCGTATCTGATGATTGCCATGGCATCAGCACCGCTGTATCCGTATCCGGAGTAGAGGTCTTTAACCTTCTTGGCAGCTCTGCCCTGCTTGAACTTAACCTTTGTCTTAGTGAAAGGCAAAGTTACAAAGATACAATAGAAAACACAAACGATATTAAGGAAAGCCCATTTGTCAGAACCAAACGGATGGCCAATAGCGGTGAGTCTATCGATAATGTTTGGAGACTCAGTAACATTTTTAGGATCATTACCGACATTCTCACCGCCGTTATTGTTAAAGCCGGGAAGGTCTTTAGCATTTACCGGTATGGCCATACAGAATACTGCGATTCTGCCGTTTGTAATTGCCGACTCGCAAGTTGAAAGCGCAAGTACCATTGCCGGATCTCCTGATTTCTGCAGTTGATCAAGAACAGTTACACCTTCACTCTCGAACAATTCGAGTGCTTTCCTGTCTGAATCGCTCAGCTGCCTGTAAATCAAGGAGTTCGCGCTGATATAATCGATTCTCTCATCTATCGTGAGAGCATCGATGCTATAAACATTCTCATCATAGGCGTCTGTCATCATTACAGCGAAAGCATCGAGTCTGTAATATCTTCCCCCAGCATATAGCCAGCCGTCAAGATGGGAATTGAAATATTCTTCATTTTTATACTTTTCGAGATCACCGAACATGGCGTCGTTGTCCATATGGTGACCGAAAATAACGTTATAAGGATCGCTCAGGTCTTCCGAGTTATCCGTCTTAAGATAGACCGCACCGGTAATACATGTCTTACCGAAGACATCCTTGGAAGCGTATTCCAGGTCATCGCTGCCCTGTACGACCGGATAGTCAATTCGGCAAAAAGCAGCTTTGTGTAACATTGTTACGCAAAGCTTGCACTTCTCTATCAGGTGTCAAAAGAGATCAAATCAGTTCTTACACTTTTCCAAAGCTTCTGCAAAATCAGCTGCCTTACCCGATTGCAGCAGGAGCTTGACTCTGGCCATCGTAGAACTTTTTCTATATGCCTCAGGAACCATATCACTATAGCTGCCGACACTTATCGACAAGCTGTTGTACTCGTGCTCAAGTTCTTCCACCTTGTCACGAAGTTCATCCTTCTTATTCATCTCATCTTCCTCGGCATAATCTATGGCTTTGTTAGCTTCCTTTACCTTCTTTTTGGCAACTAATACGCCGATAATAAGAATGGCGACAGGAATAAGGTAAACGATTACTAAGACTAATCCGAAAAACTTGGGGAACTCTTCCATGAAAACCGGACTCATTATAAAGGCGACGAATAAAGCAATATCGGCTATTATGAAACTCGGCCAGAAAAACTTAAAAAATGAATGACGCCTGTGTGGAGTAAGAGGGCGTCTTATCTCGGCCCTTTTCGAAGCTATATCGCGCTCGATCGACTCCATTTTGGCATATCCTTTTTGGAGCTTTTCAGCAAGAGCAATACTCTCTTCTAAAGTCATGTTAACATCAGTCATACCTAATCACCCCCATGCAAGATAATTTGATGTTAGCACATTTACAGCTATTACTTAATACATTTCTTTAATTCATTAAACGTTTCGTCACTTAATACATGCTCAATCTTGCAGGCATCACTTTCGGCCGTCTTCTCATCGACACCTAGTCTTAATATCAGTTCTTTAAGGACAAACCTTTTCTCGAGGATCTTTTTGGCTATACTCTCCCCTCTTTCAGTCAGCGTTATATATCCCTGTGAATCGATAGAGATATAGCTCTCAGATTTCAGTTTCCCCATAGCGCGGCTTACGCTCGGTTTTGAGAATCCCAAATGATTGGCTACATCCAAAGAACGTACAGGCTCTTCTTTTTCGGAGAGCAAAAAAATTGACTCAAGATACATTTCACCTGATTCTCTTAAACACATATGATACCTTCCTATAATCCCGACATTTTTCAAGGGAGAAGGGTTGCCGTCTTCATCATGACAGCAACCCTCCCAAGACATGATGTATAAACAGAGGAGAAATCATTTCTTAACGTTAAATGCGCCCATCTGCGGATAATCTGCAGCGTCGCCTAATTCTTCCTCGATTCTCAACAACTGGTTGTATTTAGCAACTCTTTCTGAACGGCTCGGAGCGCCGGTCTTGATCTGGCAGGTGTTGAGAGCAACAGCGAGATCTGCGATAGTAGTATCTTCAGTCTCACCTGATCTGTGCGACGAGATTGCCGTATAACCTGCTTTGTGAGCCATCTTGATAGCTTCCAGAGTCTCTGACACAGAACCGATCTGGTTAAGCTTGATAAGGATGGAGTTGCCGGCGCCAAGCGCGATTCCCTTGGAAAGTCTTTCGGTATTGGTTACGAAAAGGTCATCACCAACGAGCTGTACCTTGCTGCCGATCTTGGCTGTCATTCTCTGCCAGCCTTCCCAGTCTTCCTCATCAAGGCCATCCTCGATGGAGATGATAGGATACTTATCAACAAGTGATTCCCAGTGAGCAATAAGCTCGTCTGATGTAAAATCCTTGCCTGACTTCGGCTGATGGTAGAATCCCTTGCCCTTCTCGCTCTTCCACTCGGAAGATGCAGCGTCCATTGCGATCATAAAGTCCTTACCGGGTTCATAACCTGCAGCCTTGATTGCTTCGAGAATCTTCTCGATCGCAGCTTCATCGCTGTCAAGCTTGTTGGGAGCAAAACCGCCCTCGTCACCAACAGCCGTTACGTCTCCCATCTCCTTGATGAGTTTCTTCAGAGTATGGAAAACTTCTGCGCACCATCTTAAGCCTTCGCTGAATGAAGGGGCACCTACCGGCATGATCATGAACTCCTGTGTGTCAACAGCGCTGTCTGCGTGAGCACCGCCGTTTAAGATGTTCATCATAGGAACAGGAAGTTTAGTAGCCTGTACACCGCCTAAGAATCTGTAGAGCGGGATATCAAGTGCTGTCGCTGCTGCCCTTGCAGTAGCGATGGATACAGCAAGGATTGCGTTAGCACCGAGATTGGACTTATCCTTTGTTCCGTCTGCTTCGATCATTGCCTTATCTACTGCATAGATATCCGAAGCATCAAGACCTGTGATAGCATCATTGATAACTGTATTGATATTCTCGACAGCCTTTGAAACGCCCTTGCCCATATATCTGGACTTATCACCGTCACGGAGCTCTAACGCTTCAAATTCACCTGTAGAAGCGCCGCTGGGAGCCGTGCCTCTGCCGACTGTACCGTCATAGAGAGTTACCTCAGCCTCAACTGTAGGATTGCCTCTTGAGTCGAGGATTGCTCTTCCGTAAACATTTACGATTTCCAAAAAGTTCATGTCATTCTCCTTCATCTCATAAGAGATTGTTATTATTTCAGTTCGCCTTTTTGGCTCCCTGATTGGCAACTGCTTTCATTTTCGCCTCGATAGCAGACTGGTCTCCGAGATATCTGTGACTTATTGCCTTGAAGTCGTCACCGAGCTCGTATACGAGCGGTGTTCCCGTAGGAATATTGAGACCTAAGATGTCCTCGTCCGAAATGTTATCGAGATACTTGACCAGAGCTCTTAATGAGTTACCGTGTGCTGCAATAAGAACGCTCTTACCCGCACGAATCTCGGGAACGATCGTCTCGAGATAATAAGGAATTACTCTCTCGATCGTTGTCTCGAGGCTCTCTGTCAAAGGCAGGAAATACTTATCAACATATTTGTAAGCAGGCTGCTTTGCAGGATTTCTATCGTCATCTTCTTCCAATGCCGGTGGTTTGACATCGAAAGAACGTCTCCAGATCTTAACCTGATCTTCGCCGTATTTCTCAGCTGTCTCAGACTTGTTTAAACCCTGCAGAGCACCATAGTGACGCTCATTGAGTTTCCATGACTTGATCTGAGGAATATAGATCTCATCCATCTCATCGAGAACAAGATTAGCCGTATGAATGGCTCTCTTAAGTACTGATGTAAAGCATACATCGAATGAGATTCCTTCTTCCTTAAGAAGTCTTCCGCCGTTCTTTGCTTCTTCCCTTCCGGCATCTGAAAGATCAACATCAGTCCAGCCTGTGAAAAGATTGGCCTTGTTCCATTCAGATTCGCCGTGTCTTATAAGTACGATTCTGTAACTCATTTTTTACTCCGATTCTGATCAGCTGCCTGACCTGAGATTTATTAAGATGCGAGTGCTGCGCCTAACTTCTTGCAGCTCTCAACACCGTCTGCGTCAGGTGCATCGTTTACCATAACGCTCTCGCAGACGAGGTTAGCGCCTGCTGCCTTGCAGCGGTCTTCCCAGTTTCTCATCCACTCGCCGTCGCCCCAGCCGAATGAACCGAAAAGGGCAATCTTCTTATCCTTAAGAGCACTCTCAATACCTGTGAACATCGGATCAAATTCGCTCTCTTCGAGGACCTCATTTCCCATAGCAGGACAACCGAAAGCGATAGCATCGAACTCAGCTACCTTATCTGCCGTAAACTCAGAAGGACCGAGAACAGATACCTCTGCACCCTTATCCTTCATTCCGTCAGCTACTGCATTAGCCATAGCTTCCGTATTGCCTGTACCGCTCCAAAAAACAACTGCTGTTTTCATTTAAATAATTCCTTTCTATTGGCGTCAGCACGCCGTTGTTAATTTCTCGATGCTGCTGCCTTCTCTTAATCTTCTGCAGTAGATCGAAGTGCATTTGTTATATAAAGCAAACCTCTTCTGAGCCTGATCAACATCGCCGTAAACCTTCCAGCAACCGATGCATTTTGAACCGCATGCGTGATTCTCGATAAACCCTCTTACATCTTCTGAAGGGTATCCGAGGAACAGACCGATCTCATGAGGAAATTCTTCAGAATCAAAGAGTTTCCCGACGAGAGTCTTCACACATCCGTCAACATCATCGGGTTCATATCCGAACTCATAAAGAAGACTTCTGACATCCTCTTCCATGAAATACTTTCTGAGTTTTGCGGGACGGTACATATAGACCAGAGAAGGTTTGTTTTCAGAGAAAACAGTAATCAACCTGACACCGTAAGGATGAAGTCTTCTGTTAAGGGAACGAACACAATTCAATGTATCTTCACAGTCCTGTCCGATACAATTGAACAAACTGCCGACCTTGATGCCTGCAAGAGTAGGTGCACAGTTTCTGACCACCATCTCATCAAACATAGGCTAGAACCCTTTCTAGAAGTTTCCTTCGGTTATTTGTTGTTTACTTCTGTTAGTCTTAACTAACCGCAAGAATATTACCAATTTGTTTGAAGGATGTCAATAAAGAAAACGAGGTATTTTCTAACGTGGGATAAATCCGGTGTTCAGGCTTTCTTTTTATATCCGCAATCGCAGTACGGTCCGCCTGATGTGAGCGTGTATTCTCTTACAAAGTTTGAGGCTCCGCCTAATTCGCTCATCACATAATCAAGATGACACATTGCAGGTACATATTCAAAAAGACCATGCTCTCTCATTAACACACATATACCACAATTGTAAAACCTGGCCTCGTATCCACTTCCGTCTTCGTAAGGTATATAGTCCATGTTCCATGAATACCTGTTACGGTCGGCAGCTTTCAAGTTTGCAGTTGATATATTTGAAGCAATGTCCTTTTCACTGAATTTATTCTTCCCGCTCTTTCTGCACATCTTCTTTAAGAATGGTGTCGTCATTGCATCCTCATAATACCTGGTAACTTCATTCACATCAGGTTTATGCGGAAGATAACTTAAGAATGAGATCAGCATTGCGCAATTTACGATATTGGTCTTAAATCTGTCTTTCTTCTCAAATTCAGGAAGCTCTTCAATAATCTTTCTGTATTTCGGTTTTGCTTTTAATCTGACTGTCTTTGCTTCTTCTTTGGTCAGACCAAGATCATTTACAAGATTCTTTTCAAAAGAATTCTTCAGAAGCAACCACATTCCCATCGGCATTCCGGAATATTTCATATAATTTCTCTGCGGCATTCACTTCTTATAGAAATGGAAGTCGCAGCATTCTCCTCCCTTTCCAAGTGTCTGTGTTCTGGTGAACCCAATCTTTCTTAAATCTCCATATGTAATGTCATCGACATCACAAAAGGCCGGACACAATTCAGGGCATCCGAAATCCTTGCATGCGTTATGCCAAAGACAGTTGGTTATCGTTATGTCGTAATAATCTTTTCCTTCGAACAGAGTACTCTTCTGCAGATCCGTTGTCCTCATGATTTTCAGAAAAGCCCTGCTGTATATCCTGTAAAATCCGGGTATGATCTCAAGTGCTCTTGTACTCTTATGCTTCTGCATTCCGATCACTTCAACCATGTATTTGTGAGTCAGATCGTAGGCCCGAGATGACAGTTTGCTATCTGCCTTAAGAGCTTTATATAGCGCAACACGAGGCAATATTGTTTTGGTCAGCGTTTTATACTGATTAGGAGTCTTACCCGTGAGCGATGCAACACAGTCGTTATATATAGATGACTGTGAAGAAAAGATCCTCTCCGCGTCATCATTAATTACTGCTCTAAGCCATTTGTGAATCTGTTTCTGTTGATCCATTCATAACCTCACACTACGCAGTGTTTATCCAAATACAGGTGTAATTTTACCACGAAAAGTTAGTCTAATCTTACTTAGTTAAACAAAACAGAGGGCTGTCCCGCACCCGTGCAGACAGCCCCCTTCATGATGTAAGTAACTAAAAGAACATCATTTAATTGAGGCAGATAGAAGTGTTGTTTACTCAACACGCGTTATAGATCCCGAATCGTTTTCAACAACACCAGGCTCTATTTCAGATACCTCAATTTGTTTTTTATGGCGTGAGTTAATTATATCGGTTAATCCCACTAATTCAATGGGATTTTCTTAATTTCCGACATATGTCGTAAATATTGTTCGAAAACGACATATGTCGATATTTTACTTATTGCGTCTCCTTTATATCTTCCAGTTTGCAGCCTCTTCTCTCAGCTTTATAAAATTGATGTAGCGCATATTACTGCTCATCAATTCTTTGTGCGTTCCGCTGCTTATCTTACCGCCTTCAATAACAACGATCTTGTCTGCATTTCGGATCGTCTTAAGTCTGTGGGCTATCATGATAACAGTCTTCTTATCTGTGAGAGCATCGAACGCAGCTGTCAGCTTATCCTCATTCTCAGGATCGACATTGGCTGTTGCTTCATCAAGGATGATGATAGGCGCATCCTTAAGTATCGCTCTTGCAATCGATATTCTCTGTTTCTCGCCGCCTGAAAGAGTTGCACCGCCTTCACCAATTACTGTGGAATATCCGTCCGGCAGTGACATTATAAAGTCGTGACAGCAGGCTTTTTTCGCTGCTGCTACAACATCTTCATGACTCGCATCGCTCATACCGAACTTGATATTGTTCTCGATCGTATCAGCGAAAAGATATACATTCTGGAATACCACACTGATACGGGACATCAGACTCTCGAGAGTGTATTCGCGTACATCTCTTCCTCCGATGGAGATACTTCCTCCGTTAACATCCCAGAAACGGGCTATAAGCATAGCCAGAGTCGTTTTTCCGGCACCTGAAGGACCTACAAAGGCAGTCATGGTATTCTCGGGTATCTCAAGGCTTACGTCATTTAAGATCTCATTATCACCATAGGCAAAAGATACGTTCTTAATCGCAATTCCGTAATTATCCGGTGCATAGTCCTTTCCGTTCTCGTCCATTACAGGAAGAAGATTTATCTTGTCTGCCTCTTCGATAGAACTTGATACTACTCTGAGTACTGTAAGTCCAGCACCTGTCTGCTCGATATCCGCAAAGATCTGGAAAGATAGGATTATCGTAATCAATGCATATGTAATCGTCATGTTTCCTGCAATAAACATTGCAATACCGAAAAGCATGATCAAAACCTTAAAGGCTCCCAACACAATGCCCTGGATCCTGGCATAAGGAATAAAGAGTCTCTCCATGGCCATGTTGCTGTCACGGTTACCATCGATTGCTTTATTTAAAGCTTCATCGCCCTTTCCTGTCAGGTTGAACGATTTGATGACACTCATTCCCTGAAGGCTCTCAAGCACTTTGGATACAAGAGCTGCCTGATTCTTCTGTCTGATAGGAGACAATGAACGGCTCTTCTTTTCCATCGAAGATGTGATAAGCATGTAGATCGACATTCCGGCAAATACGATCAGGCCCAGTCTCCAGTCGAAGAACAATACGCAGAATAAGAATACAACTGCATTCATAAGGCCGCTCAAGATAAGCACAAGAACATTGGCGCCCTGGTTTTCTACAACATCGAGGACCGTTGTTGCTATGCCTGTAATCTGCTCAAGATTGTTGTCATTGAAATATCCCATAGGGACTTTCTTAAGTCTTTCAGCTATCTCAAGACGCTTATAAGCGCTCATGAAGTAGCCTGCGTGAACCGACTGGAGGTCAGCTATCATCTTTAGGAAGAATTGTCCTAATATGCTTATTCCTAAGAGGATAAGGGCTGTCCATGCCGGCTGCATTGTCTTATCGCCCTGCTCAAATGCCAACAGCACAAAATAGATTGCTGCCATTCTGAACATCGAAAACAATGATTTAAAGAAAGCTATTATTATCGCCCTATATATCCTGACCTTTTCCGGTCCGGAAAAAGCTATGATCTTTTTTATCGCTTCAAGCATTATGCAACACCCCCTTCACTTACATGTGCCTGCCACATTGATCTGTAGAGCTCGCTCTTCTCCAGAAGTTCGCTATGGGTTCCGGCACACTCAACAGTACCGTCATTTACAAGGATCACCTGATCGGCATCGATGATCGTGGAAAGCCTGTGTGCAATGATGATTACGGTCTTATCTTTTATCAGACCTGTAAGGGCTCTCTGTATCAACGCCTCGTTTTCAGGATCGATATAAGCAGTTGCTTCATCCAGAATAACGATAGGAGCATTCTTAAGCATTGCTCTTGCAATGGCGATCCTCTGACGCTCACCGCCTGAGAGATGCGTTCCGCCGCTTCCGACCTTGGTCTCATAGCCCTGAGGGAGAGCACGGATAAATTCATCACATCCTGATGCTCTGGAGACTTCAATAACCTGTTCATCAGTAGCAGAAGTGTTTCCCATACGGATGTTATTCATTATCGTGTCATCGAAAAGCCAGTTATCCTGTGATACATATGCAACCTGGTCATAAAGCTGCTCAAGAGGAATGGATTTGAGATCTTTTCCGTCCATCTTAATAACACCTTCCGATACATCCCAGAATCCGCCGATAAGCTTGGCAATGGTGGATTTACCGCTTCCCGAAGGTCCAACAAGCGCCGTAAAGCTCTTCTCAGGAATTGAAAGGCTCACATTATGAAGGACCTCTTCGCCTTCGTGATATGAATAAGTAACATCACAAAGTTCGATATTATGAGTTGCGAACTCGACGGGTGTATCAGCGTGATCCTGCTCTTCACCGGAGAGAAGCTCATCTACTGTTGCAACAGTCGTTGCCAGTTTTGCAGAAGAATCAGTAAACTGGATCGCAGCGATTATCGGTCCAACAATACACATCGAGAGCATTATCGAAGTCATGAAGACATCTGCCGTGATGTTGCCTGAGACATACATGTACCAACCAACAGGCAATACCGTGATAAGTGTGCACGGTGCGATCGTATAACAAAGACCCTGACAGATTTCTGTCTTCTTCATCCAGTAATAGTAGAATGACGCATTGGCAAACACCTTATCTTTGAATTTCTGATAAGATGTCTTGCTCTGGTTATATGCCTTGATAACTTCGATACCGTGAACGTATTCAACAATGCTCGCATTCATATCCTGTGTAATCTCAACGGACTTCTTATAATCCTCACCATAACTCGCTGCGATGAATCCGAAGAACATCAGACCTACAGGAACAGAGATGAGACATATGAGACCCATCCTCCAGTCAACGATCATCATATATACCCAAACGGCTAAGGCGCCAATGATATTTGAAGTCAATTCGGGGATCATGTGCGCCAGGGGACGCTCCATACACTCAACTTCATCAACGATTATCTGCTTCAGTTTACCGCTGGAAGTATCAATGATCGTACCAAGAGGCATACGCGGAAGCTTGGCAAATATCTGTTTCCTTATTTCTCCTAAAATGGAGAACGCAGCTTTATGGCTGACACTGAGTCCCAAAGCATACAAAATAGTTTTCATAGCAAAACCGGCAAAAGCTGCAATAACAAATACCAGATAATAACTCCATTCAGTATTCCCCTCTATCATGCCGGAAATGATCTTGGCAGCTGATACAAACGGAACGATTCCGGATAATACACCAAGCACGGCATAAACCACCGATAACAGCAGCCGGCCATGTTCCGGTTCCGCTATCTGCCAAAGTCTTGACATAGGATTCGATTTCTTTTCTTTCAAGTTAACTACACCTCCCAAATATTAGTTTTAACTAACTTGTATGGCAAAAAAATATACCGTTAAATGAAAACGGTATATTTAAAGACCCAAAAGTTCTTTATAGCCGGCGATGCAAAAGTCGCTGGCGATCTTCGTCTCACGTATATTGTCTTCTTCTGATACGCCTTCCAGAAAAGCATCAAGCATTGAGTTTATAACCATTGATGCTCCCATCCTTATGATCCGCTCAGAGATATTATCAGGTCTTTTCATGAATTTCTTCGCACTTTCAAGGAAGATCATTGTATTCTTACACTCTTCATTGATCAGATCATCGATAAAGTGCTCATAGCTTGTACCATCACTGCTCTTCAGGATAAGAGTGAATACATCACGCTCAGAATAAACATAGTGGATCAATGTCTTAATAGAACTGTATGACATGTCGAACATGCGGATGATATCTTCAACAGACTGAATGTTTATATCGCTCATTTCCTGATATGTCTCATTGAAAACAGACAGTTTCTCAGATACAAGAGCTGCAAACAGATCATCCTTACTCTCAAAATGAGCATAGAAAGCACCATTGGTTACACCTGCATCTTTGCAGATGTTCCTTATGGAAGCATTTCTGAACCCGATCTCTTTGAATGTCTTTAAAGCACTTTCAAGGATCATCTGATGTGTTTTCTCGTAATCGTAAGACATGTATGCGCCTATCTAGTTATCAGATTTATGACGGCGTAATATTACGGCGTAATCATTTTGTTGTCAAGCAAATATTTTTGCGGTTTCCAGTTAGCCATAAGCAACCGCAAACCCTTTATTTTCAGTTAGCCACGGGTTTTCGACCGAAGTTGTTTTCAGGAGAAAAATACTTAAATAATTTATTACCAAATTGCAAATATCACAGCAAAAACTTGCCGTTTCTCCTGTTCATTGCAAGAATATCATTAACATCCCAAAAACCAAGGAGGAAATTTTTATGGCATATGTGATTTCTGACGCTTGCGTATCTTGCGGCACTTGCGCTGACGGCTGCCCCGTCGGAGCTATTTCCCAGGGTGAGACAAAGTACAACATCGATGCTGATGTTTGCGTATCATGCGGAGCTTGCGAAGCTTCCTGCCCTGCAGGTGCTATTGCTGAAGGCTGATAAGCTCAACTGATAATCCGGTTAGATCAAAGAGGATGCCACAATGGCATCCTCTTTTCATACAGGTTCGCGGATCAAATCGTATGTATGATATTGGTCACCGCAATCACGGATCCTTTAATCGAATCATAACAACGAACACACCCACGCTGCGATTGCAGATGCCGCCGGGAATATAACGATCAATTTCAGCAGCTGGCTTTTGATGTTATAACCATATTTTCTGTTGTTGTATACCGGTGCTACTTCAGGCGTAAATGTCTGGAAAAACTGGTATTTACAAAGCAGGAAATAATCGAAAAAGATCATATCGTAGATCTTATATATCGTAAAGATCAGGACAAATCTTAAAAAGAACTGCCAGAAAGTAAAGTCACTCCTGAATCCGTCCCAAATGGAAATCACACCGACACCTAAGATCATGACCATACTCATTATAATCAAGGTCCAGCCTATCTTACGTGCACCGTAAAACTCCTCTTCTTTTCTGTCAATAACAAGCTCCAAGGCTTCCTTCGGAGCAGACGAAAACAGCCTCTTATCCTTAACTAATACAACGGCAGAAAAGAGCATAATTGTTATCGCCGCACAAAATACGATTGCCAAAAATATAGTTATAAGCATTGTTAATTCTCCATAAGATCAGTTTTTAACCGCTACCACCGTTATCCACGGCTTGCCTTCATAATGGTCAGCTGTCACTTCAGAAAAACCTGCGGCTTTAAGCGCTGATCCAATCTGTTCGATCGTATAGCACTTCATTCCGTCAATGATCTTCTCGAACTTAAGGCTTGTATCATCCATGCCGTCTGATTCATTGACAATCATGAAAAAACCGCCGGATTTAAGCACTTTATAGACTTCGGTAAAACACTTTTCGAGACCCGGCCAGAAATATATAGTTTCAAATGCGGTCGAGATATCATATGTATCAGCAGGAAGTCTCAGGTCAGATACATCACCCTGTTTTACGCTCATCCTTCCGGATGCAATAAGTTCTTTGTTGTACTCCGTGGCCTTTGCAACTGACACCTCGGAATAATCAATTGCAGTAACCTTCGCAGAAGGATATTTATTTGCAAGTTCACCCGCATTTCTTCCACCGCCACAGCCAACTTCCAATATTTTTGCAGGTGTCAATTCCGGCAGATGTGACATGCCCCAGTCAGCAAGCTTTGCATGACCGCTGTTCATGCTGTTTACCATCAGCTTGCCGAGAGTTCCCTCCGGCTTTCTCGTCTGATTTACGAATTTCTTGTAAAGTCCCATAGCACTCTCCTTATTTACATCAATATCTTTCCAACAAGTACGACTATTCCGGCTATAATTGCAGCGCCAAATATCCAGATTCCAGTAAGGATGATTCTCTTCTTAAACATCTGCTTCCACGTCTGAACATAGGGAACATCTTCAGTTCCGGGAATTATCCAAAGCCTGCTTTTAGCGACCCAGATCTTATCTATGACGATACCGTCAAACCAGTTCATAACTTCAAGGAATAAGAGTGCCTGCAGATAAGCCGGCAAAAACTCTCTGATCTGATTCCAAATAGCTATTATCGCAATAAGTGCGGCAGCCATTACGGTAAAGAAAGCTGTCATGAAGATCTTTCTTTTCTTAGAGACTGTCTGCCTGTCAGTAAGGCCCAATTCATAGACACGTTCCTGTACAGTCTTCGGGTAAAAATACAGAGCATTCAAAGCGTTGTTGCCGACACCAAGCTTTACCATTAAAGCAAAGAGAGCACAGAATAAGACCAACTGAAGCACGATCATTTATCTGCCCTCACATCTTTCTTAACAGCGAAATAGAACACCAGGCACATGAATGCATATCCCCAGGATTCGCCACATGCTGTAAGGAATGACCATTTGCTGCCTAAAGCAACCATAATGGCAGCGATTATCTTTGCTGCAATGCTAAGGCCCATCGGGCACAAGATAAATGCGGCCTTGCCGATCCCAAGTTTACCCTTCAAAGTGAAATACATATAAGCAATGGTCACAGGGATATCACAGATATAGCACCATATGAGAAACGGTAACAACGCTGTTGCTACCGGTATCAGATATACAGAATCTGCAGAACTTGAATCAAGTCCGGAACGGAGAGCTGCTTGTATCATCAGCAGCACTATGCAGCATGCGGCATGAAAAGATACAAACATCATAGGGGCTGACTTTAAGCCAAAGCCCATGATCTTATACATTTTCGAATCCTTCGAGATGCCTTTCAGATCAAGTGTCTTCATTATCGCAGGCGCGAAATAAAGGCATCCGAATCCGGATAAAAGCCCGAAGAAGAACGACAACACATAAAACCATGCAGGCACACCGGATATTGCTGTGGTGGTAATACCATAGATAAGAGGTTCACCCCCTTCAGGTTCATACCCGATAAGCCAGTCGCCAACGCCACATATAAGCAGCGATATGAATCCAAAGATAAACGCTGCTTCAAGCCTTTTATTCTTATTATTCATGCTAAAAACCTCTGCCAGATCACATCTGTGGAGGATTATAGCACAACGGGTTAGATAAGACTAACCAAATTTAGTTAAATATAATTTCATTAATAATACAGGGTGCCTCAATATTATGAAACACCCCGTCTTTATTTTATCTATAAATTTTTCAGGCTTCCTGAAGCTTTACCATATGCGCATATGTTCCTTTCTGCGCCATCAGAGTCTCGTGATTACCTCTCTCGGCAATCTTGCCGTCTGATACTACAAGGATCTGATCGGCATCTCTGATCGTTCTTAATCTGTGCGCGATTACAAGTAATGTCTTGTCTTTACAGAGCTCAGAAATAGCTTCCTGGATTGCACGCTCGTTATCGGCATCAACACTTGCCGTAGCTTCGTCAAGGATTACGATCGGCGAATCTTTCAGGATGCATCTTGCAATTGAGATCCTCTGCTGCTCACCGCCCGAGAGAGAGGCGCCGCCTTCGCCGATAACAGTGTCAAATCCGTCCGGCAACTGCATTATGAAGTCATAACACCTTGCTTTCTTTGCGGCTTCTTCAACTTCCTCCCGGGTAGCGTCAGGCCGTCCGATCGCGATATTGTTATAAACAGTGTCCTGGAACAGATATACGCGCTGGAACACCATACTTATCTGGTCCATAAGAGATCCCAGTGAGACATCTCTGATATCTTCGCCTCTTACAAGGATCTTTCCGCTCTTAACATCCCAGAATCTTGCAAGAAGTGATGCTATCGTGGATTTACCGCCGCCGGAAGGACCGACCAGAGCAGTCATCTCACCCTGCTTTACAGTAAACGAGACATTGGACAGTACATCTTTATCTGTATATGCAAATCCGACATTGTCATATTCGATCTCACTGTCAGAAGCAAGTACATGACCAAGAACACTCTTACCGTCATCCTTAAGTTCTTCGGCAGCAAACACTTCTTCAATACGGTCAAGGCTTGCGGATGTAACCGTAAGTCTGGCCATCTGGCCGTAGTAACTCTTGATGGATACGAACACATCAAAAAGGAACAGTGCCATTCCGGCCATATAAACATCAGTTATGGCACCTGTGACGTACAAATATGCACTCAGTGCGAGAACCGCCGCCGTACCAATACCAAATGTCAGATAAAGTGCTCTGGCCCAGGGCGAGTATTCCACCTCGAAATCAATGCTCTTCTTACAGCTTTTCTCGAACTCATCAGTAAGTCTCTTGGATTTACTGCCTAACATGTTATAGGATTTAATGATTCCGATGCCTTCAGCAAAATCAAGAACTTCCTCTGTAAGAGATTCACTCGCCTCCTGCTTGGTAACGGAATGCCTCATCGTAGTCTTCAGCATCAGGTTACCGACAATGACGAATATTCCAACAACAAGAAGTGACAACAGACCCATTCTGTAATCCATAACAAACATCATGACAACCATGAGCCCCTGAGAGATGATGAAGGTTACGAGTTCAGACAAGACACCCATACAGTTCTCTTCAATAAAGACCATGTCCGTAGACAGAACAGAGCTGATCTTTCCGATGTTTCCTTCAGTAAAATATCCCATCGGCATTTTTCGCAGATGATCACCGAGCTTAAGTCTCATATCAGCGAAAACCTTGTAACCTGTCGCCGACTGCAAAACATTGGATATGTGCTCAAATACAGCTTCGAGAATAACACTCGCCAACACCGCAACGCCAAAATAAATACACTTTGTCTTATCCATCTCTCCCTGCATGAAATAACTGATACCTAAGAAACAAAGCATCAGCGGAACCTTCATCATTATTCCTTTGAGAAATGCAGTTATGTATGAAGCCCTGATACGGGTTTTATACTTTCCTGTCATATTTACTATTCTGTGTAATATCTTCAACATAATTATCACGCTCCCTTAATCTTCCATGTGCTGGCACTGACAGACGCATCCCAGAGTTTTTTATACTCGGAACAGGATTGCAGCAGTCTGTCATGAGTATCAGATGCTATGCACAGGCCATCCTTCATGACGCAGATTGAGTCCGCATTTTTGATTGTGGACAGACGGTGTGCAATGACAAGCACGGTCTTGTCTTTTACGATCTCATCGAGTGCTGCATTCATCTTCTCCTCGTTCTCAGGATCCATGTATGCAGTTGCTTCGTCGAGTACTATTATCGGTGCATCTTTAAGGAGCGCCCTGGCAAGTGAGATTCGCTGACGTTCACCGCCGGACAATTGTTTTCCGCCGTCTCCTGCCTGAGTCATAATGCCGTCAGGGAATCTGTTAAGGAACTCTTCACACTGCGCTCTTCTGGCAGCTTCCATGACCTCTTCTTTTGTAGCATCAGGTCTTCCGATAAGGATGTTCTCGTAAAGTGATGTGTTGAACAGGAACTGCTCCTGCGAAACAAATGCCACATGATTATTAAGTGCCTCAAGTGACATATCAGTTATATCCTGACCACCAATCGTTATTGAGCCTGTATTAAGGTCATAGTAATGTACCAGGAGCTTTGCGAGAGTTGATTTACCGCTTCCGGACTCTCCTATAAGAGCCGTTGTAGTTCCCTGCTTCAATGACATATCAACACCATGGAGGACTTCTGTCTCTCCGTATCCGAAGTGTATATCTTTGAACTCTATATCATAGTTAGTTCCGACAAAATCAGATGTTCCCTCTTTAAGTGCCGGTTTATCCATCATCTTCTCAAGTTCTGCGATCTTGTAATCCAGTTGAGGGAACTTGCCTGCAAAATTCAATGCCTTAATGACTGATGGTCCTACTGCAAAAGACATGCACATAACAAGGATCAGCTTATCCAGGCTTATGAAACCGCCAAGAACCATACCAGAACCGAACGGCAGCATCAGAAGCACAAGACAAGGCAACACACTGGAATATGTAGCCATCCAGGGCCAGCAGACCTTATACCATGCGATCGTAAAATCGCGGTAGCTCCTTACTACGTCACCGAATTTCTTATAAGAGTCACCATCCTTATTAAAGACTTTAACGACTTCCATTCCGTTAACGTATTCGATAATGGTGTTATTCATTCTTGCTGCGGATTCGTAATAAGCATTCATCTTCGACATGCCCTGTTTCATCATCATGGACATTGCGAACATTCCGACAACGAGAGGAACGAGAGAGAGAAGTCCCAATCTCCAGTCAACAATAAACATAAGCACAATGATGATCACCGGAATTGCAATATTGGCAATACCTTCCGGGATTGCATGAGCAAGAAGAAGCTCTATCTGATCAATATCATCAGTAAACACTTTCTTGATGCGGCCGGTTCCCAGTTCTTTTATTGTTCCAAGAGGCTGTTTCTCGAGCTTGCCCTGTAATGACACACGGAGATTTTTCAAGGTGTTATATGCACTGATATGAGAAAATTCCAGACCCTGTACATACGAGAGTGAGAATACGATCTCACATACAGCAACCAGAACGACTCTTATCAATATAAAAGTCATATCTACACTCTCACCTCTCGTAAGCGGTGAAATGATCTGGTACAAAAAGAAATACGGCAGCACAGAAGCAATGATGCCTATAGACATCATGATAACTGCCCATACTGTGTATTTCTTAAACTCTCCGATATACGGAGCAACACGTTTGAACATTTTAGTTCTCCTTTACTTTTATTAGTTATCGCTAACTCGTTTTGTATTTTTTTAGCCGCCCCTTGGACGGCTTGATTTACTGATTTATATCAATCCGATTGCTTCTGCCCAGTTAAAATACCGGCACAGAACTTTGCAGTGTTCCTCTATCTTCTTCCATGTCATCTTATGGATAAAAGGTTCATAGATTGCTGTCCAAAAGGCTGTACACAGCACATGCATCTGGTCTTCAGAAATCTCTGCATTCGCAAGTCCTCTCTTCTTCGTTTCCAGATAATACTGCATATATGCTTTTGTCATTCGGTGAGCAAAATCATGCCCGTAATTCTCATATGCTGTACCTGCAGACTTCTCAAGCAATATAAAAAGATCTTTGCGGATATCCCATATCAGTCTGAACATCTCAAGAACATATTCTTCATTCATTAACCAAGTATCACGTATCTGTTCATCAGAAAGATTCGAGAAATCGATCTCGGAACGAAGTTTAACAAAACCGTCCATCTTATCGATCGCTTCCTGAACGACTGTCTGAAAAAGCTCTTCCTTACCCTTGTAACGCTTATATACAGCTCCCGTAGTAACACCTGCATTCTCACAGATGCTCTTGAGGTCAGCCTTAATGAACCCGCTAGTCATGAACTCTTCACGGGCACTCTGTATCAATCTCGGATCTATACTGGTATCACGAACGGACATTACAATCCTCTTCCCAAAAAACAAATTACCGATAATCGTATTATCGGTAATCGTTTTATCACATGTTCATTTTTATGTCAACTTAAAAATATCAAACGTTTTGATTATTCAGTGCATCTTCAAGCGTGTGCCATGCGAGTACCGCACACTTTACCCTGGCAGGAACCTTCGACACACCGGCCAAAGCTGAGCAGTCTTCGAGTCTGTCTATATATTCGTCCTCGTTTGCTTCGCCCTTTATCATGCGAAGATAAAGGTCAACAAGCTCCTTCGCTTCTTCAACAGTTTTACCCTTAATGAGGTCGATCATAAGAGAAGCCGATGCCTGTGATATAGCACAGCCTGTACCAATAAAACCGAGATCTTCTATAACTCCGTTCTCTATCTTTAACTGCAGAACGATATCATCACCACATGACGGATTATTACCTTCAAGACTTACCGTAGCACCCGGTACCGGTCTCCTATTATGAGCAGCACGGCTGTTTTCCGTTATTATCTGAGAATATAAACTTTTAAGATCCAATTCCCATCACCTTCCTTGTCTGCTCAACAGAGCGGATAAAAATATCGACATCTTCCATGTTGTTATAGATTGCAAAGCTTGCTCGAAGACATGAACCTATCCCGAGTCTTTCCATCAGAGGTTCTGCACAGTGATGACCTGCACGTACACAGACACCATAAGAATCCATTATCGTCGCTGCATCATGAGGATGAACGCCTCTGATGTTAAAAGATATAAGACTACGGCTCTTGCTTGATACTGGGGGATAGATATCGATCCCGCCAAGAGAATTAAGACCCTCCAGTGCTTTCTTACAAAGTTCTGTCTCGTGTTCTCTGATCTTATCTATACCTATCCGTTCCACATATCGGATTGCTTCGACAAGTCCAGCTTCATCACCAAGGTTGCACGTTCCCGCTTCGAATTTCCTTGGCGGTTTGGCATATGTCGTGCCGCGCTCATGCACATGGGATATCATGTCGCCGCCACTTAAGAACGGAGGCATTGCATCAAGCAAATCATATTTGCCGTACAGTACACCTATGCCCATCGGAGCATAGATCTTATGTCCGGAGAACGCCACAAAATCAGCATCTATGTCCCTGACATCCACTTTCATATGAGCAACGCTCTGGGCACAGTCTATAACAGCTATTCCGCCGTTCTGATGGACTAACCTTGTAGCAAACTTTACAGGATTCTCTATTCCCAACACATTGGAAACATGGGCCATGGCCAGGATCTTTGTGGATTTCCCAATCTTTGAAGTCAGTTCTTCTTCGGTATATTCACCCTGTTCGTTTGGATAGAGATAAACAATTTTAGCGCCGGTTGCTTCAGCTACACGCTGCCACGGAACGAGATTGCTGTGATGTTCCGATATGGCAACCGCTATCTCATCATCTGTTTTAAGATTAGCAAGACCGTAACTGTAAGCTACTAGATTTAACGCTTCTGTTGCGTTGCGGGTGAAGATTATCTCCTCAGCCCGCTCGGCATTCAGAAAAGTTGCAATTACTTGTCTTGCATTCTCATGTACATCAGTCGCTCTCATTGCAAGCTCGTAAACGCCCCTGTGAGGGTTAGCATTATCAGCTGTGTAATATCTCTTAACGGCAGCCAGCACCACATCCGGCTTCTGCGTTGTCGCAGCGTTATCGAGATATACCAGGCGCATATCGTTTTCGGGCTTGCTTAGTATCTTAAAGTCTTTCTTATAATACTGAGAGAGCATCGAGTCTTTCTCCCATTGATTTCATTACTCTGTTTTTAATATCTTCATTACTGATCATGTCGACAACAGGCGAGAACCTGGATTCAATGATCAGGCGCTTCGCGTCTCTAAGCGGCACACCTCTTGACTGCAAATAGAAGAGCATATCGTCATCAAGTCTTGTAGTAGTTGCCGCATGCATTCCCTCGACCCACTCTTCTCCGCAAAGGATAAGTGGTGTCGTAAGGTTCGTTACCTCATCAGAAAGCATAACGGCATCCTCACCTTCATGGCCGATCGCATGCACGCATCCGCGCTTGAAATCAACCGTCTCCCTCAGGGTCTTATAGGCACGGCCCGACAGAAGCCCGATCGCCTTGATCTCAGAGAATGTTTCCTTACCGTAGAATTCAGTGCTGTCATTCATATCAAGCACTTCGTCGTTGTCAGCAAGATAAGCCGTCGTTACATTACAGCGGCTGTTATCACCTGCAAGTTCGGATCGGATTCCGTAAAGAGCATGACGGCTTCCTATAGCTATCCTTACGACTTCAACATCTGCATTCTCTTCAGCCTTGATCGCAACTCCGCTTCTAACATCGGGCCTGATGCCTGACAGATTAAGCAGATAAAGCCTTACTTTAGCATCTTTGTGAGCATAAACCTGGGTAAGGATGTCTAACTGCTCCTCATTCTCAGAGGCTATGATCTGAACCAATTCAGCTTCAGCGCCTTCAAATACTTCAAGGCACTCTCTTACAACGCCTTCTTTGTATTCAGATACGAAAACGTTATCCCCACTTTTTGCAGCCACACTCTTGCACTTGATCACTGATGCGTTAGCCTTAACATCGTTGTCGAAGTCAATTCCAGCGCCGCTTATCATGTCATCGAAAACATGACTTACGGAATAGGCTCTTATTTTTTCAGATTTATTTACGTCTCTCTCGAAAATTACCGGTGCATAATTAACCTTCAGGTGGTTCCATGTAGGCATCGGAATAGTATTTACTCTGTAACTCATAACATTACCCCTGTCAGCCTATGCTGCCTTTCATCTCAAGATTGATAAGGTTGTTCATCTCAACCGCATACTCGACCGGAAGTTCCTTCGCGATCGGCTCGGCAAAACCGCCTACAATAAGAGCTTTGGCATCGTCCTCAGACAATCCCCTGCTCATCAGATAAAAGATAGAATCCTCACTGATCCTTCCGATCTTTGCTTCATGGCCGATATCGACCTTACTGTTTCTGATATCAGATACAGGGATCGTGTCTGATCTGGACTGGTCGTCAAGCATCAATGACTCACAGGTAACTGCAGACTTGCTGTTTTCTGCTTCACGGGTGATCTTTACTTCGGATCTGAAGTTGGACTTGCCACCGTCTCTGGAGATCGACTTAGTAGTGATATGAGAACTTGTATTTCTTCCCATATGGATTACCTTTGCACCTGTATCGAGCTCCTGGCCTTCACCTGCAAAAGTGATGCCCGTGTATTCCATTCTGGAATTATCGCCTTTGAGGATGCTCATGGGATAGAGATATGACGTGTGCGAACCGAATGAACCGGACACCCACTCGATTATTCCGCCCTCTTCAACAAGAGCGCGCTTGGAATTCAGGTTGTACATGTTCTTGGACCAGTTCTCGATCGTCGAATATCTTACACGGGAATTCTTTCCGATATAGATCTCAACGCATCCGGCATGGAGATTTGCTATGTTGTACTTCGGCGCTGAACATCCTTCGATGAAATGCAGATAAGCATCGTCTTCAACGATGATGAGTGTGTGCTCGAACTGTCCCGCACCCGGAGCATTGAGTCTGAAATAAGACTGCAAAGGGATCTCTACCGATACGCCCTTGGGAACGTACACGAATGAGCCGCCTGACCATACAGCGCCGTGAAGAGCCGCAAATTTATGGTCCGTGGGAGGAATAAGCTTCATGAAGTGTGATCTCACTACATCAGCCATATCACCCTTCAGAGCGCTCTCGATATCTGTATAGATAACGCCCTGTGCTTCTACTTCTTTTCGAACATTATGGTATACGATCTCAGAATCGTACTGAGCACCTACACCGGCAAGAGACAATCGCTCGGACTGAGGGATACCGAGCTTTTCGAATGTATTTTTGATATCTTCCGGAACCTCTTCCCATTTCGCGCTCATCTCACCCTTCGGACGGACATAGGTAATGATGTTATCCATATCAAGTCCGTCTATGGAAGGTCCCCAGTTGGGGATATCCAACGAATTATACGTCTTCAGAGCTTCAAGCCTGAATTCGGTCATCCATTCCGGATCTTCCTTTTCAAGTGAGATCTGTCTTACAACTTTTTCGGTAAGACCGGAATCAACGATCATGGCAGGATCAAGTTTGTCCTTAAAATCGTACATGGTGCGGTCGATCGCATCCACCCTCGTTTTTTCTTCAACTTCAAACATGATCACACCTCTTCCGTTACCGAGGCATAACCGAATTCATTGATCCTGTCGATAAGACTTCTGTCTCCTGTTCTTAAGATCTTGCACTTTCCGATAACATGGACCTTATCAACATCAAGTCCGTCAAGGATGCTTGCATTGTGAGTAATGATGACCAAAGAGTTCTCCTTGTTGTGGAAGTGCTTGATTCCTTCGGTTACTGTCTTTACTGCATCGACATCAAGACCTGAATCCGTCTCATCGAGGAAGGCGAGCTTCGGCTGGAGCATAAGCAGCTGCAGTATCTCAGCTTTCTTCTTCTCGCCGCCGGAAAAGCCCACATTAAGGTATCTGTCTGCATATGCGTGATCCATGCCGAGAGCATCCATCTTCTCTTCGAGTTCACGTCTGAAGGCAACGATCTTTTCCTTCGTTCCCCTGATAGAACCCCTTGCCGTTCTTAAGAAGTTCTCCATCGTAACGCCCGGGATCTCCAAAGGATTCTGGAACGACATGAAGATCCCTTTTCTTGCTCTCTCGTCAGGAGATGCATCAGTAATGTCCTCGCCTTCGAAAAGTATCTGGCCACCCTCCACTTCATATGAAGGATCGCCCATTACCGCTGATACGAGAGTTGATTTTCCTACACCGTTCTGTCCCATGAGGACATGGATCTCGCCCGGTTCGATCTTGAGATCGACACCGTTAAGGATCGTCTTGTCTTCAACTGCAACCTTGAGATTTTTAATTTCTAAAAGTGCCATTAATGTAACCCCATTTCCAAATTATTGTTAGTCGCAACTAACTTTCAAAAGAATTATATATCAATTTGGTAGGTTTTAAAGGGCGCTTCCTCCTGATATTGCTAAAAGATCGTTGAATTTTGTGGGCTTTCAGGCTTTATTATTCCCGAATGAAAATCATTTTGGGGCTTAAATTTCATTACATTACTGTGGAATGTAATATTCCCCCATAATTCTTAAAATGTGTTATCATAACAAAAGTTAGTTAAAACTAACATTTTTGTAAAAAGATATAGGAGGATAATTCCAATGAGTGAAATTTTCGAGGGCATTCCCGAGATCAAATTCGAGGGAAGCTCGAGCAAGAACCCTTTCGCATTCAAGTATTATGATGCAGACCGCGTTGTTCTCGGTAAGAAGATGAGTGAGCATCTCCCCTTTGCCATGGCCTGGTGGCACAACCTTTGTGCCAATGGTACCGATATGTTCGGAAGAGGCACTGCCGACAAGAGATTCGGTGCTGCAGCAGAAGGCACAATGGAGCACGCTAAGGCTAAGGTAGATGCAGGCGTCGAGTTCATGAAAAAGCTCGGCATCAAGTATTACTGCTTCCATGATGTAGATCTCGTACCTGAAGCAGACGACATCAACGAGACCAACAGAAGACTGGATGAGATCTCCGATTACATTCTCGAAAAGACCAAGGGTACTGACATTAAGTGTCTCTGGGGTACAGCAAACATGTTCTCCAACCCGAGATTCATGAACGGTGCCGGCAGCACCAACAGTCTTGATGTTTATTGCTTTGCAGCTGCACAGGTCAAGAAGGCTATCGAGCTTACTGTAAAGCTCGGCGGTAAGGGCTATGTTTTCTGGGGCGGCAGAGAGGGTTATGAGACTCTTCTCAACACTCAGGTAAAGTTCGAACAGGAAAACATCGCAACCTTAATGAAGATCGCACGTGATTACGGCAGGAGCATCGGATTTAACGGAACATTCCTTATCGAGCCCAAGCCGAAGGAACCCATGAAGCACCAGTACGATTACGATGCTGCAACAGCCATCGGCTTCTTAAGAGATTACGGTCTTGATAAAGACTTCAAGATGAATATCGAAGCTAACCACGCTACACTTGCAGGACACACATTCCAGCATGAACTCCGTATCAGCCGAATCAACGGCATGCTCGGTTCTATCGATGCCAACCAGGGCGATATCATGCTCGGCTGGGATACAGACTGCTTCCCGAGCAATATCTATGACACGACACTTGCAATGTATGAGATCGTCAAGAACGGCGGTCTCCCTGTAGGTATCAACTTCGATTCCAAGAACAGAAGACCCAGCAACACATACGAAGACATGTTCCACGCATTCATCCTCGGAATGGATTCATTCGCATTCGGTCTCCTTAAGGCTGCCGAGATCATCGAAGACGGCAGACTCGAGAAGAATATCGAAGAACGCTATTCTTCATTCAATTCCGAACTCGGACAGAAAGTAAGATCCGGAAATGTCACGCTCGCAGAGCTTGCTGACAGAGCCGCTGAACTGAAAGCACCTGCTATTCCCTGTTCCGGTAAGCAGGAATACCTTGAAGGTGTACTCAACAATATCATCATTGCCAATAACTGATTTAGGGGAACAATACTTAACAGGATGGGGCGGCTCACACAAAGAGTCGCCCCTTTCTTCTCGGGTAACAGGCGGAGCTTAAAGCACCGCCCGTTATCCGGATAAAGAGGGTGGGTAAAAGATTATGCCATCGTCCAGCTCTGAGACATACGCTGCTGGCGGGTCATTTTGCTGTAAATACTGTCATATGCTGACAATTCTTCGGGGCTTCCCTGTTCAGCGACCACACCGTCTTTAAGAACTACAATGTGATCTGCATTCGCGATAGTTCTCATCCTGTGAGCAATGATCAGGACTGTCTTATCCTTTATCAGTCTTGAGAGCGCTTCCTGGATGACGGTCTCATTCTCAGCGTCAAGAGATGCGGTTGCCTCGTCAAGGAGGATTATCGGAGCATCCTTAAGGAAAGCTCTAGCAATTGAGATCCTCTGTCTTTCACCTCCTGAGAGTTCGCTGCCGTTCTCGCCGATAAAGGTATCGTAGCCGTCAGGGAGCTTATTGATAAACTCTTCACAGTTTGCAAGTTTTGCGGCTCTGATGATGTCCTCATCGCTTGCGCCTTCGCGGCCGATGCGGATATTTTCTTTGATGCTGTTGTTAAATAATGTAACGTCCTGGAAAACTATAGAATAATCTGTCAGCAACGTCTCAGGATCGATCTTGGAGATGTCTTCACCGCCCAAAGTGATCCTGCCTTCTGATACATCCCAGAATCTTGCGGCAAGACGTGAGATAGTCGTTTTACCGCCGCCTGAAGGACCGATGAGAGCAGTTACCTCACCTTGCTTTGCCGTAAAACTTACGTCCTTCAATACATCTGTATCATCAGAATACTTGAATCCGACATGATCGAAAACAATATCGTATCCGTTGTTGGTCTTCTGCTCTGATCCGGTCTGAATCTCGTGTGAGAGCACTTCATCAAGTCTTTCAGACTGAAGTTCTACAGAGATAACGGCAGCAAAATTCTGCAATGTTATCTGCATAGGATCATAAAGTCTTGCTACTAGCATGAGGAACATAAAAAATGTAAGGATATCGATGCTGCCCTGAGCAAACAGGACACCTCCGACAATAGCCGTAGTACCGATGCCGAGCTTAAGGATTATAGATGCCGAATTAACATATACAGCCATCTTAAGCTCTGTAAAGAGTGCCATCTTCTCTACTTTCCTAATCTTGCCTTCAAGCATATCCATGTATCTGTCTTCAGCGTTATTGGCTCTGAGATCTCTAATAGATTCAAGACATTCCTGAACGCTGTCATTCATATCGAGCTTAACGGCATGATTCTTCTTTACGGCTTTCTTTTCGAGACCTGAACATGAGAGAACAATGCCAAGCGACACAGGGATTACCCAGAAGCTTGCAAGTACCATTCTCCAGTCGAAGAAGATAAAGAGGCTCAAGCCTACAAGCGTAGTAGAGATAAGAGCTCCTATGATCTCAGGGATCCAGTGACTTGATGCTGTCTCGATCTGAGCGCAGTCTCCGAGGATATTCTGTGTAAGATCCGCAAGATTCTTCTTACCGAAGTAAGACAACGGAAGGTGTCTCAATCTCTCGGCAATAGATGTTCTTCTGACACCGCTCTCACGGTAAGTCGTAAGGAACGTCATGTTATATTGGATAAAGTTTGTTACTGCAACAAGGATTATAATAACGGCGCTCATTATGAGGTAAAGCGGCAATTTGCTCATTGCAAGTTCCCTGCTCAAAAGATCTCTGATCAGCATATAAAGAACACTTGCCGTCATCATAAGAGCGATATTTGTAACCGTTACACTGATGCAGGCCTTGATCATATCCTTTGCGCCCTGAGTGGAGAGCGCGTACTTATGCTTTAACTTTTCAATCATCTTTAAGCACCTACCTTCCATTCAACAGATCTCTCGTACTCATCGAACATCTTTTTATAGAGTCCGCTTGAAGCAATAAGCTCATCGTGAGTACCGCTCTCCTTGAGTTTTCCGTCATCAAGAACGAAGATCCTGTCAGCACTTGTAACCGTGCTCAGTCTGTGCGCAATCATGATAAGGGTCTTGCCCTTGGAGAGTTCTTCAAAGGCTGCCTGCACCTTGACCTCGTTATCAGGATCGGCAAATGCCGTTGCCTCATCAAGGATAAGGATTGGAGCATTCTTAAGAACTGCCCTGGCAATAGTTATTCTCTGCTGTTCACCGCCGGAAAGATAGGTTCCCTTCTCGCCGATAACGGTATCTACGCCATCAGGAAGCTTATCGATGATATCCATGCACTGTGCTTTGGAAAGTGCATCCATTACTTCTTCCCTTGTGGCATCAGGCTTTGACATACGGACATTCTCAAGGATAGATGTCTTGATAAGCTTGCTGTCCTGGAACACGAATGAGACACGCTCCATTAGTTGCTTTGAAGGAATATCCTTAATATTGACACCGCCAAGAAGGATCTCGCCCGAAGTAACATCAAAGAATCTGACCAGGAGTTCTGCAAGAGTGGTCTTACCAGATCCGGAAGGGCCTACAAATGCGACATGCTCACCAGGAGCAATGGAGATACTAATATCTGATACGGCATCTCTTGCTGCATCTTCGTATCTGTAAGAAACATTATTAAGAACAATGCCGTTGTCGTTAGGAACACAGTTCTTATCAGATTCAGAAAGAGAATTGAAATTCAGAACATATTCAACTCTCTTGAGTGCATCGATAAGAGTCATCTCAGCTTCACCTGAATAAGCGATCTTTGTAAGGGTTACCGTAACAAGCGGAGTTACGATAATGTAGTACATTACATTCAGTATATCTGCATCAGCAATACCATTCCTTGTAAGGAAGAAAGCACCAAGCACGATCGCAAGGAATACCGCATTGATGCATGTCATGAAGCCGATCATGGGCATCCTGAGCTGAAGAGTATAAGCAATAGTCCATTTACAATACCCTTCGATCGAATCCTTAAACCGTTTAAAAGAATGGACAGTCTGACCGAATGTCTTTACTACCGGAATACCTCTTACATATTCGGTAGCTTCACTGCTCATAGTATCAAGGGCATTCTGGTATTCCTTCATCTTCTCCTGCATACCTTTTCCCATCATGGACATCATGCAGATAAATCCGATTACGGCAGGAATCATGCAGATAAGACCAAGCTTCCAGTCAAACGCAAGAATGAGAATGATAAGTCCGACAGGTGTTACAGCTGCAACGGCCTTATCGGCAAGGTTATGCGCGATATAAGTCTCAGTTGCCGCAGTGGAATCACTTACGATCCTTCTGATCTTACCGGTTCCGTCTTCATCGAAAATACCAAGCGGCAGCTTGATTATCTTTCTCATAAGTTCGCTTCTCATGTTAGCCTGTACCCTGAATGCTGCAATGTGCGTGCAGAGAAGAGCAACAATATAGACCAGAAGCGCTGATACGATAAGGATTACAGCTCCCCATGCATATCCGTTAATTCTCTCCAGATCTGTTCCTTCAACAGCAACAGCGATGATCTTCCAAAGAAGATAAAAAGGTATAAGTGTTATGACCGCACTTAATCCTGCGAGGATCCTTCCTAAAGTGATAAGATGTTTATGCCCGCCGGCAAACTGCCTTATCAGCTTCATGTGATCGTATTTCGGTGCTTTTCCCAAGTTATTTTCCTCCTTGTTATTCATTTCGATTTTTGTTAGCTATCATCAACCGATAATCGATAGCTTAAGCAACAAAAAAGAGCCTTACGGCTCTCTTTACATTCCCATCAGATTTCTCCACCCCGGTAAGAAGAATTCCCGGACAGTACTTAGATGCGTTTCTATCTGTTCATCACTGAACCCGTGCACGACAGGTTCAAAACATGCCGTCAGATAAGCTGACAACAATATGTGAAGTTCCTCTTCACTTATCTCCTTAACAGGAAATCCTTTGCTCTTAAGATAACCAAACATCTTCATCATCTCAGTCTGGTTCTCGATGACAAAATCATTTACAAAGTTCTCGTACTTTGTACCTCGTGAGCTCGTCAGCAGAAGTCTGAATTCAACCTTATAAGGAAGGATGATATCCCTGATAAGATCCAGGAACGTTTCCGCAAAAAGGTCGCTGTCAGGATCGCGCTCCTCAACCATTTTATAAGCGTTCTTCTTATGGTCGTTTGTCCAATTCTCTATAGCCGTAACAACAGGCTCGACAAGAGAATCGAACATAGCTGCCTTATCAGGATAATGACGGTATAGGCCTGCAGAAGTCATACCGGCTCTGTCGCCGATGCTTCTTACAGAAGCTGCCTCGAATCCCTTCTCGAGAAATTCTTCACGGATAGCTCTGTTGACCTTCTCATGGCTTAATGACTTATCTCTGGGCATATTACAGTTGTCACCTTTTGTTAGTTAACGCTGATAGCTAACGTAGATTACTTCTTGTTCTGAATACTGTCAATAGGTTTTGCTAACAAAAGTTAGAATATGCTAATACAGTGCTGTATAATATCCGAAATCATTCATTTTAATTCGGAGTAACCTTATATGGCATCCATGGCCAAGAGCTTTAAGAAAGCATTTATCAGATATACAAAAAAGCACTATCCCACCGAAGCCTCAACGATCATCAGCAAAGCAGATGAGTTGTTTCCGGTACTCTTTGCCAAAGCACCTGACATTGGCGGCAAGGAAAACCTCATGGCTCATAATCTCGATCTCATGATACTTGCAATCTCCTTCTACGAAGCTTCAGATCACAGGATAGACGGCAATGCCGTAACCGAACTGGCTAATGAGATCTATGAAAAATATAAGTTTATAGGAAAGCTCATCAACGTTAACCGCAAAGGTCAGATGAAGTTCCTTAAAAAGTCCATGTATAAGCGCTATGTTCCTTATGCAAAACTCGTAGAGGAAAAGCTGGCTCAGGGACAATGGGGCAACACATGGAGAGTACGTATCAATCCCAGGAACACAGAAGAAGGCGTCTGCTTTGACCTGGTCGGCTGCCCTCTTGCAGATTATGCGAGAGCTAACGGCTATATGGATCTTCTGCCCTATTTATGCGCAACAGACCACATTATCCCCAAGCTCATTCACGCAAAGCTTATCAGAACCCACACATGCGCTTTGGGAAGTGACAGCTGCGATTACTGGTATGTCGCAGATGAGAGCAATACTGCCAGGAACTTCAAAGGCACCCTGGTCTGAAGTATCACATGATCAGCTTACCGCCTCGTATTAACGTACAGATAAATGCAACTGTCAGTGAAAGAACTTTAGTTACGATCATTTCTTTTCTTCCTTGCGCCAATAGATATAAGCCGGAATGAAAAACGTCATTTCGAGAAGGCTCTCGACAGAGCCTAAGATACCGTATTCACCCGTAAGTTTTGCTATTAAAGCAAACACCAGTACTACAAGCGCGTAGCCGCCGAACATGAATGATACAAGCCTTTTCCTAAGACCGAACTTTCCGCTTAATATACCGAAGATAAGCACTATCTCCGTTGAGTAACCGAGGATGACCAATACAATGGTAAGAGGGTTCATATAGCTCTCAGCATTTGCCAGAAGAACCGAAAACTGCTCAGCCGTAATGCCTGCTTTGACAGCTGAATTATATGTAAGCGGAGCATAAACGCCCAAAGCAAAATGCATATAGAGCACGCCGCCGATGCAAATGAACGCAGGAAGGATAAGGAATTTGCCTGCCTTCTCGAACACCTTATTAAACATCCTGGCAAGGCTTATGAATCCTAAAAGCAACAGCAGGCTTCCTATTACACCGATCCACATCGATGTCATGAGGCGCCACTCAGGCACCTGCCACAGCGATATCTTATTATCAGATGCTATGTCGGTTCCGAGATAAAGAAATGCATCAGCAACCGCATATACAATGGTTCCAATGATTCCGGCTAAAGCCAGCTTCCAGTTATTTGATGCCATAGATTAATTCCTTACCCGGGCTTTCTTGCCACGCTGTGCAGTCTGCAGAATCCGCGCTTCTCGAAAAGTTCCATCTTCAGGCCCGCATTCCTGCAAAGAGCATCCACGTCATCCCTGCCGTAGATACGCACATCGCCGTGACCAATGAGATTGATAAGAGGCATCTCTATGTGGTTGCAGAACCACCTAACCCCCTTACCGTTCATCGTCATGTCGCGAAGTATCAGTCTTCCACCCGGCTTCAGCACTCTGTATACGCTGTTGAAAAAATCCTGCACATTCGGATAGTGATGGAAGCTCTCGCAGCAGATAATCGCATCAAATGAGTTGTCTTCGAAAGGAAGGTTCTCACAGTCGCCTACGACAAATTCTGCGCCGGGTATATTCTTTGCTTTTGCCACCTCGATCATCTTGGGTGTCAGATCGATACCGGTGTAATGCTTTTCTGGATATTTCTCATATAACAGAGAGATCATCGGAGCAGTTCCGCATCCGCAGTCAAGAAGACTTTCAAAGGGCTCTTTCTCCAGTTCGGCGAGCACATCAGGATAATCCTTCTTGCACATCTTGTAGACGCCGGCCTGGTCAGTCTCATAGACACTTGCTGCCTTGGTGAATTCCTTTATCGATATTTCCTTGTATTCCTTATCGTTCATAAGTCTTATATCTCCATGAATTCATCGATCGCCTTAAGGACCGGTTCAGCATACTTTCTCTCGCCGAACAGCCACTGTTCATGCTGCATATCGAACTCCCTGATGTCAGGATCACGGAAGTATTTGAGATATCTCTTCAGGTACTTCTCACCCATCTTTTTCGCATAGATGAAATGAGCTGTTGTACCTTCAACATGTATATCGTCTTTTAAGTGAGTCAGAAGATCTGTGTAGTATTCGTTCTTTATCGATCTGACATCGAACTTCGAGAACGCTTCGATGAAAGAATTCGCGACCTCATCGCTCATCTCGAAAGAATCCATCATCATCTTCTTTGTCTTCTGCTTTTTCTTCTCGCTCCTGGTTACGCCTGTAAGCAGAGGAGTTACTAAAGCCGCCTGCAGTTTTGCTGCAACAACGCCGCTCTGGTCGAGATCGGAGCTTCCGAATATACCATGGTCAACGTGAACCTTCTCACGCATTATGAGCTGTCCGACAAATGTCCCTCCAAGAGAAGAACCGAGCGCTCCGTCGATCCTGCCGCCGAAGTTATCGATGATGTATTTTTCTATCTTCTCAGTGACTGTGATCATATCGGGAAAGATGAGATCACTTCCGTCAAAACCGTCGTAGTTGACGCAGATCAGATGATACTTCTCTTTAAGATCATCTATGACGTTTAAGAAATTAGACTGCCAGTCACAGCATGTTCCCGGAAGGAGCATTAATGTTTTACCGGACCTGTTGCCCATTTCATCAAAAGTCATCCGAATATACCTCTCTTCTCATAATTCTCAGAATTAACCGCAATGAGTTTATATCCCATCTCATCAAGAGCATCCTTTATAACGTTCCCGTCAACCTTATCTTCCGTTACAAAAGAGCACTCGCCCTTTCTATGTGAGCTCTTTACTTTCGAAGCGTTCGGGAAAGCTTTGCGCACTATGTCATTAACATGTGACTCGCACATTCCGCACATCATCCCATCGATTTTTAGAGTTGTCTTAACCATAATTACTCCCTGTTCTTAAGTATTTCCGCAGGCTTGATCTTTTTGACCCTGCCTGTAAGCACGAGGTTGATCGCCAGATAAAGAGCTATTATCACTGCAAAGATAGCCACATACATTACAGGAGAGAAATCTGCAGATACGCCTACTCCGACATTGCTCACAAGATATCTCGGATAGATATAATCCAATATCAATTTGCAAAGCGGAATAGATATCAATGCACCGATCACTACAATGTAGAAATTGCCGTCCAGATACATCTTCCTTACTTCCCTGTTCCTGAATCCGAAAACCTTTACAAGTGAGATGTTGAATGCCGACCTGTCGATCATCATCTTCACCATGAGATACATAACAACAAGGAATATAACTGCAGATGCAACTGACATAGTAATTACCATCGGTCTCATCATCTCGACATAAACACCCGAGGATCTCTCTATCTCTTTCTTGGATACGGTTGAATAAAGTCTGCCGGCATCGATATCCAGTTCATGATCAGAGAATACGACATTGAAGTAATCATCATCTTCTCCGAACATATCTCTTACTCTGTCAATATCCATGAACACAAACATCGAAGCAGTATAATCGCAGATCCCGGCTACTCTGAAAGCATATAATCTCTCACCCTTTTCATCACTCAAAGTGAACACATCACCTACACAGAGATCATATTTGGTCGCAACAGCAGTACTCAGGATGATATCTGAATCATTATCCGGGAGTTTTCCGGTATCGAAGAACGGATTATCCTCCGTAATTCCCAGCAAGGTAACATCAAAAGAATATCCGTATATTTCTTTCTTGAATCCTTCAGCCACTGCTTCATATCCGCCTTCCGGGACTTCTTCCGTAGGATACTTGTAGTTATACATGTATTCATAACGTGTCAGATCTATATAACTTTTCTTAACATTCTCACAATATACGCTTGTATTAAGGGCAAGCAGCGCGACGAGCAGGCTCATGAACAATCCTAATATAACCGTAAGGCCGGCTCTGATCTCACGAAGGAGCTGTCTTAACCTGAACATTGGAATGAACTTCATGTTTTTGATATTAAGTGCTTTACCGCGGACTGCTTTCTGTTCATTATGAAGCAGTGACAGAGGAGTCCTTACAAGCCTGTTTCTTATTACCAGAACATTTACAATAAAAGCTGTCAAAGGCGGAATAGCAAGGCCATAGATGAGAATAAACGGCTTTACCAGTATGTTCATCTTGGGCATAGAGTAATAGCCGAGCGTGTCCTGAAGCTGCGCGGGAATGCCGGCGGGCGTAAAGACAGCTATCAAGGTTCCGATAATGCCTGAAACAAAAGTAACAATAACAGGAACAGCAACATAGCTCAGCGTCAGTATTCTTCTCTTGAGGCCCATTGAATAAAGTGCTCCGATAACAGAGCTGTCCTGATCGATCGTATGAACTATGAATACTGAAATAACATAGGCGAAAAGCATTACCAGCAGAATGCCGAAGATAATACTGGCCGTATAATTAATCTGAACATCGTCTGCAGCAGAATCGATCCTCGGATTGTCTTTACTGTTCACAAACAAACGCAGATTAGATAAATCAACATCGAACACTTCATCAATAAGATCATTGGCTTCATCGGAGAACTCTTTAACACCGTCAGCTAGTTCTCTTGCGCCGTCGGCAAGTTCAGCGGCTCCGTCCTTAATATCGGCAGATCCTTCATACAATTCATTGATACCGTCAGCGAATTCATCCGCACCGTTTTTAAGATCTGTTGTTCCGTTATGAAGCTCTGCTGCACCGTTCCTTAATGCCGAACTGTTTGAATTAAGTTCAACGATACCTGTATATAACTCGTTTATCCCAGCTTGCAGACTCGAGGTTCCTGCGTTAACACTTTCTATACCTGCTTTGATCATGCCATATCCTGCATTCAAGCCTGACACGGGTGCCTGCAGGCCGGCTGCCAGCGCTGCCATATATGGTTCATCGCTTTGCGCCATTGCATCAATACTTGCAGAAAACTCGTTCATGCCAACAGCTAAATCATCTGCTCCGGCAGCAAGATCGGTTGTCCCGCTTGTTAGGGCCCCTGCCCCTTTAGCCAGTTCAGACGCTCCTGCCTGAATCTGACCGACACCTGCGGTATATCCGTTGATGCCTTTTTCGAGAACGCCGGCACCTTCGTCCAAAGCATTGATTCCATTAGTAAGGTCCGGAACAGCATCTTGCAGTTCTGTCATGCCATCATGGAATTCATTGATGCCGTCGCTAAGCTCGTCTGCTCCATCCGCAAGGTCTTCAGCGCCTTCCTTAAGATCGTTAATCCCTTCAAGGAGCTCGTCCTTTCGCGATGTCAGCCTTTCCCAGTAATCTCTGAAGTATTCATCATCTACATCTTCGACATCAAAAGTGTTTTCTTCAAGTAGATTTTTGAGCTCATTCTCGCTCATTGCGCCGTTAAGCAGATAAGCATAATAATACTCTTCAGATGAGAGTGAACACCCTGTGCTGTAGAGTTCATCATATGCTTCAGATGTTAAAAATATCAATCCGAAATACCTGCTGTCAACAACAGTATCCGAGAGTTTCTTGATCACTGTATTGTAATCCGGTGTAGCTCCGATTCCTGTTATGGTAAATTCCTTATCTCCGATCTGTATTTTGTCTCCGACATTGACATTATTAACTTCCGAATAACGTCTCTCTATCACCGCTTCGTTATCATTAGACGGAAGTTTACCGTCGATCAGTGATATCTTGTTGATGTTCTCCCTGACCTTGAATGCTCTTAACACCTGATCATCATTGAGGGCATAATCAACAAAAAACATCTTTTCGATTGATACGCCTTTATCGGTAATCTTTGCCAGCTCATCATCTCTGAGAGGAACAAACACCGAGAATTCACCGTCTTCACAACAAAGCTCCAGATCGGCTTTTTTCGTACCATCGATTATGGTATCAGCCGCCGCCATAAGGCTTATGACGATAAACAGCGAGAAGATTATCAGCAACGACAATGCTATGTATCTGGCAAAGCCTGACTTAAGATCGCGAAGTGCTCTCTTAAACAATATCCATCCCATATCAGAGATCCTCCAGTTCTGACGCGGGGATCTTATGCTCATTCAGATAGTCTTTATAAATCTCGCCGTCCTTAAGATAAATGACGTGATTGACCATATTCTTTATGGAGTTATTGTGCGTAACGATAAGCATCGTTGTTCCATACTGCTTATTTATCTTCTCAAGAAGAACAAGGATATCTCTTGAAGTCTTCGAATCTAATGCACCTGTAGGCTCATCACAAAGCAAGACCTTAGGATTCTTTACTAGTGCTCTTGCTATTGCACAACGCTGCTGCTGACCGCCGGACAGCTGTGAAGGGAATTTGTATTGATGCTCAGTAAGACCAAGCACATCAACAAGCTCATCGATATTAAGAGGATCCTTCGTCAGGTATTCGCATACCTGGATGTTCTCTCTTACCGTGAGGTTAGGAACAAGATTATAGAACTGAAATATGAAACCGAGATTATCTCTTCTGTAATCAGAAAGCTTCTCGCCCTTTAAACGTTCAACCAGAGTTCCTGCTACAGATACACTACCTGAGTCAATATCATCAAGTCCGCCAATACAGTTTAGAAGTGTTGATTTGCCCGAGCCAGAAGTGCCCTGAATAACACACATCTCACCCTTCTCGATCTGAATGCTTACGCCTTTTAAAACCTGGACAAAGCTGCCGCCTTCGCCATAAGACTTTTTAAGGTCCCTCGTTTCAATATACATAGAATAACCCTCTGTTGTTTTTTCTTGTTTAATGTTAGTCCTTGCTAACTTAAAGGGTGTATCTATGTTTTTAACAATGATTTTCGGCCATAAAAGGGCATCTATGGGCATTTAGTTAGGTAAAGCTAATATTTATTAGCATTAAATAAAATAATTGTTAGAAATCATTGCCAGTCTTTTTAAGATACAAGGCTTTTCCGTGTTTCAGACCCAGTACATAATCGCAGCTCTCAGATATAAGCTCCGGATCATGAGTAGATACAATTACTGTTGTTCCCATCTCTGTCAACTGTTTGAGCAATTCAGCCACTTTCTCCATATGTAAGAAATCAAGTCCTGATGTCGGCTCATCGAAAAGCATTATCTTTGCATCCGATGCTATTGCAGAAGCTATAGCCACACGCTGCTTTTGGCCGCCTGACAAGGCCATCGGATGTGTCTGCTTATAATCACCCAGTCCCAGGCTGTTTAATATCTCATCACAGCGCTTCTCATCCTTCTCTTTCATGGAAAGCATAACTTCTGATTCAACGCTGTCTGTAAACAACTGATGGTTAACATCCTGCATCACCATGTAGCAGATCTTGATCCTCTGTCTGCCTTTATAATTAGTGCCGTCGACAGTTA
>JAEEGG010002737.1_pt1 | contig 45046 bp, 37 predicted proteins | sample 9134161 | NCBI WGS metagenome assembly JAEEGG01 (sample SAMN16246543, study PRJNA631951) | gut metagenome | biome: gut microbiome; feature: rumen; material: CR-attached | host: Bos | place: Iran: Karaj | collected 2018-10 | reverse complement strand
TTGACGATGGTTCCTGTCAAGTCTGTCTCTTCCGTGATGTCACCACCTTCAGCGAAGTTCACATCCTTACCTTCATCAACAGGCTCCAAGTCTTCCATTTCTATGATGTTCGTGAAGTTCTTCCATCCATCAGTTGTCTGGTACTTGGCCTTCGTGCCTGCAGGGACATATAACGGAATGCTCTTATCTACAGATTCCCAACAAGAGATATTCGTACCAAATGGTTCCTCAATATATGAGTATATCTCGGTCAGGCCTTTACAATGATCGAAAGCGTAGTCGCCAATACTGGTCACACTATTGGGGATCGTGAGGCTAGAAAGATATTGGCAGTTCTCGAAAGCCCATTTTCCAATGCCAGTCACACTATTGGGAATGGTAGAACTGCGGAAACCAGCAATCAGCGTGTTGGTGGCTGTCTCAATAATGGCATTGCAATTGTCACGAGAATCATAAGTTTTATTACCAGATTCAACAACGCAGCTAGTAAGGGCAAGGCACTCAAAAGCACCTAAGCCTATGCTGGTTACGCTACTGGGGATGATGATGCTGGTTAAAGAACTTCCCTGGAAAGCACCGCGGTCTATGATGGTCACGCTATTAGGAATAGTGATGGTAGAAAGACTACGGCAGTTATAAAAAGCACAATAGCCTATGCTGGTCACACTATTGGGGATGATGACACTGGTCAAACCACTGCAGCCCGAAAAAGTAGAATTGCCTATGCTGGTCACATTATTGGGGATGGTGAAGCTGGAAAGACCGCTGCAGCCAAAGAAGGCATTGTCACCAATGCTGGTTATACTATTAGGGACAGTGATACTGGTAAGAGTACTGCAATCATAGAAAGCATTTTCACCGATGCTTATCACACTACTGGGGATAATGGTGTTTTTACAACCAACAATCAGGGTGTTAGTGGCTGTCTCAATGATAGCATTGCAATTGTCGCGTGAATCAAATATGCTATTACCTGATTCAACGGATATGCTGGTAAGGTCATTTCCAGAAAAAGCAGACTTCCCTATACTTGTTACACTATTAGGAATGATAATACTGGTAAGACTGCCACAATGAGAGAAAGCACCGCCTTCAATACTTGTCACACTATTGGGAATGGTGAGGCTGGAAAGTCTACCGCAACCATAGAAAGCACCACCGCCTATGCTGGTCACATTGTCGGGGAAGGCGACTGAGGACAATTTTGCACACTGATAGAACGCTTGATATCCGATGCTCGTAAGTCCTTTAAAATGCTGGAGCTCATCAAATGAAGTAATACTGTTATTATATCTGAATACCTTTCCGAGGTCTGTCACTACCGCTGCCTCGTCATAACTCAGCTCGCCGTCGCCATTGGTATCCCAGTTCTCCACGCAGATGCGCTTCACTTCAGCGTTGGCAAACTTGATGTTGCCTGCTGGTGTTTCGCCTTCCATCTCCACGATGTTCTTAAAGTTCTTCCATCCGTCAGTGGCCTCATATAAAGCTTTGGTGCCAGCGGGGACGTAGAGCGTAGCAGCAGTCCATGATCCATCATAACTGTTATGGAAAGTGTCATTGCCAATGGCTGTAGGCTTTTTGTCGAACACAATCACTTTTTCAAGGGAATTAAATCCGTAAAAAACAATTTGGGAGCCTACGTTCTCTGGCCACTTTTCAAAAGTAATGGTCTTTAGCTTATAGCAATTTCCAAAGGCTTGATTACCAATTGTTTTCACAGAACTGGGAATATGCAAGGAGTCTATGCAAGTACGATAAAAAGCATTTTCTGCAATGCTAGTAACAGAGTTGGGTATTACTATTTCTGTCAAAGTTTCAATTCCTTCGAACGCACGCTTTCCGATAGCCGTGACCGTGTTTGGAATGATAGTGGACTTACAGCCAGAAATCAATTCGTTGGTTTTGGTATATATGATAGCATTGCAGTTATCGCGAGAGTCGAAAGTAGTGTTACCTTCTTCCACTATTATGGAAGAAAGGTAAATACAGTGAGCGAATGCCACTTCACCGATATTAGAAACAGACTTGGGAATAGTGATAGAAGTAAGACCACTATGTATGAATGCACCAGAACCGATATATTTTACCTTACTTGGAATATCGATACTTGTTAACTCTATACAACTATTGAATGCACCATCATAAATCGCAGTAACTGTAGAAGGGATAATCGTGTTCTTGCAGCCAAAGATCAGCGCGCTAGAATTCGTGTAAATAATGGCATTGCAATTGTCGCGCGAGTCATAGACCTTATTTCCCTCTTCGACAGTTATAGATGCCAATTTATCGCAACCTTCGAAAGCTTCAGTTGCAATAAACAATACGGATTTGGGAATGGTTAATGATGTCAGACCTACAAGACAAAAGGCCTGAAGATGAATTTCCTTAATAGAATTAGGGAATTTGATTGATGACAGATTCTGACAGAATTCGAATGCAAATTGGTTGATGACTTCTACTCCTGTGAAGTACTGGAATTCGTTGAAAGACTTAATGTCACCTTTGAATACCTGTCCCAAGTTCTTCACTGCTGCTGCCTCATCATAGCTCAGCTCGCCATCGCCGTTGGTGTCCCAGTTTTCCACACAGATGCGCTTTACCTCCGCATCAGCAAACCTGATGTTGCCTGTTGGTGTTTCGCCTTCTTCCATCTCCACAATATTTGTGAATTTCGCCCAGCCGGAAGTTGTCTTATACATATCCATCGTGCCTATGGGAACGTAGAGCTGAATTTTCTTGAGGTCTACTTCACGCCAACAATCCACCTTAAATGGGTTCTCGATATATGAGTATATCTCAGTCAAGGCTCTGCAATAGGCGAAAACATCTCTGTCGATTTTGGTCAAACTATTCGGGAGGGTAATGCTGGTAAGACCTGCACAAGCAAAGAAGGCTCCACCGCCAAGGTTAGTTACGCTGTTGGGAATGATGACGCTTGTCAGTCCATGGCATTCTTCGAAAGCCCCCGAACCTATATTAGTTACACTGTTGGGGATAGTGATACTTGTAAGACCGCTACGAAGGAAAGCCCCGATGCCGATATTGACCACGCTGTTGGGAATAGTGACATTGGTAAGATTACTGCAACCACGGAATGCTTCTTTATCGATGTTTTCCACTCTGTATGTTGAACCATCAACCGTGAAATGGCTAAGTATTTCTATGTCACCTGATACAGAAGGAGACTTAGTAACGCTCGAAGCAGCTATTCCAACCTGATAATAGTAGTTTACTCCAGTTGCCGGATCAGTGTAAACTTCTGCCCACGATGCCAAAGGCAGGAGGCAGAACAGCATCAATGAGATAAATAGTTGTTTTGTTTTCATAATTATTGTTTTTAGTTTGACTTATGTACCCTCTTGAACAATTAAGCTTAGTTTCTCAAGTTTTCTCTCGGCAAAGATAGACATTATTTCCGAAACCACCAAGAATTTCCTAATTCTTCTTAATAATTGTCCCACACCAGCTGAAAAGTGTGGGAATTTTCGTACCTTCGCAAACGATATGGCCTTCATTTTGAGTTATAAACACTAAACTACATGAAACGGAAATTGCTTCTATCACTCCTGCTGTTGACAACCCTTGTCGCCCTGCCAACGACGACCAAAACGATTCGCCCGGGCGAGTTGTGGTACGATGACGGAGGACGGCACATCAACGCCCACGGTGGCGGAATCATGAAGTATGGCGACACCTACTATTGGTTTGGCGAACACAAGGACGACAAGACGAGCAACGCGCTGGTTGGCGTGATGTGCTACGCCTCGGAGGACCTGGTGAACTGGCGCAACTGCGGTGTGGCGCTGAGCGTCAGCGACGAGCATGGCCACGACATTGAGCGCGGCTGCATTCTCGAACGGCCAAAGGTGATATATAATAAGGTGACGAAGAGGTTCTGCATGTGGTTCCATCTGGAGCTGAAGGGACAGGGCTACAATGCCGCCCGCTATGGCGTGGCTGTGGCTGACCGTCCAGAGGGTCCCTACAAGTTCCTTTATTCGTCGAGAGCCAATGCTGGCACATGGCCAATAGAGGGTTCACCAATGAGTTTCGACGAATACCTGAAGCGTGACTACGGCACGGGGCAGATGGCGCGCGACATGACGCTCTATGTGGATGACGACGGCAAGGCCTATCACATCTTCTCCAGCGAAGAAAACTTCACCCTGCACATTGCTGAGTTGACTGCCGACTACCTGCACCACACGGGTCGCTACACCCGCATGGCTCCTGGCGGACAGAACGAGGCGCCCGCCATCTTCAAGCACGACGGCACCTACTGGATGATTACCAGTGGCTGTACGGGCTGGGCACCCAACGAGGCCCGCATGTTCTCTGCGCCCAGCATCTGGGGACCATGGACGCAGCACCCCAATCCCTGTGTAGGCCCCAATGCCGAGAAGACGTTCAACGGACAAAGCACGTTTGTTCTGACGCTTGACGACGGACGGCACATCTTTATGGGCGACATCTGGCGTCCGCAACACCCCAGCGATGCCCGCTACATCTGGCTGCCGATCAATTTTGAGAACGGCAAGCCTGTGGTAAGATGGCGCAATGAATGGAGTTTCTGATAACACAATAGCTGGGACAGAATTTTCATGTTTCGAGTGATGACCCTTCTTCTCGCTTGCTGGCTGTGCTGTGGCATTACCATAGCGCAAACGGACAGCTTGGAAAACAGTACCCCTGTCAAGAAGAAGAAGGAACGCCAGATACGGCTCTTTGGTGAGGTGTACGACTCGTTTACCAAGGCTACGGTGCCTGCCAAGCTGACGTTGATGAATAGCGACTCTACCGTGGTCGACACCATGTCGTGCTGGAGATGGAACACCACGTCGTACTACGAGTTCAATGTGCCCGCGCGCAACAGCGACTATATCATCAAGGCCACTGCCGACGGCTATCAGGACACCACGATGGTCTACCACCTGCGCCACATAGCCCGCAACTCGTCGTTCGAACTGCCCCGTATGCTGATGCGTAAGAAGCAGCGCTCGGACGATGATGTATATAAAGAGGTGGACATGGACGGGGTGGTCGTCACAGGAACGAAGGTGAAGCTGGCCTACCGTGGCGACACGCTGGTGTACAACGCCTCGGCATTCAACCTGCCCGAAGGCTCAATGCTCGACGGGCTGATACGCCAGATGCCTGGGGCGGAACTGAGGAACAACGGCGACATTTACGTCAATGGCCGCAAGGTGGACTACCTGACGCTCAACGGCAAGGACTTCTTCAAGGGGAAGAACAAGGTGATGCTCGAGAACCTGCCCTACTATACAGTCAGCGAGGTGAAGGTCTACGACAAGTCGACCAAGCAGAGCCAGCTGGTAGGACACGACGTGGAGAAGAAGGACTACGTGATGGACGTAGCACTGAAACGGGAATACAACCGCGGATACATGGGCAATGTAGAGACGGGCGCAGGCACTGACAACCGCTATATGGCCCGCCTCTTCGGCCTATACTACGACGACCATACGCGGGTGTCGCTCTTTGGCAACACCAACAACATCAACGAGAACCGCACACCAGGTGCCGAGGGCGAATGGACCCCCTCGGACATGCCCCAGGGACTGCGGACTACCAGGCAGACGGGACTGCACCTCAACACTGAGGATAAGGACAAGAACTGGGAAGAGGAGCTGGATGCCACCTTCGACTGGAACGATGCCGACGACTGGAGCCGCACCGCCTCTGAGCGCTTTGCCAGCAACGGTAACATCACCAGCGGAGCGGAGTCGATGAGTAGGCAGAAGGACTTCGGACTCTCAGCCTCCAACTACTTCCAGATGAAAAAGCCGTTTACACTCTGGACCAGCCTGAGCATGAACTACAACAACGGCCACCGCTCCACCAGCAGGCAGGACTCTACCTACAACAGGGCGCTCGTCAACCGCACCATGAACAGCGGGATGAACCGCTACCGCACACTGAACCTGACTGCCAACATCGGGTTCCATCATAAGTTTGCCTGGGGCGACTATATCAGCGCAGCCCTTTCGGGCAATTACAAACGCCAGAAGCCCAGCGACGACTGGGGACTCAGCCATACCTACTATGCGCAGTACGACTCAACAGAGGTGCGCCACACCTACACTGACAGCCACAGCGACAGCTACCGCTACGATGCCCAGTTCAGCTACGTCTTCCAGCTGCTGAACCGATGGTTTGTTGACACTGGCATCAGCTATGCACAGAATATGGAGAATGGCAACAACAGCCATCACCGCCTCGACTGGCTCGACGACGAAGCCACCCTGCGCCAGCAGACGGAATGGCTGCCCTCTACCCGCGAGGCGTTGATGAGCGTCAGGGACTATGGCAACAGCGACTATTCTACAGCGCTCGACCGCACCTACCGTGCGAGCATAGAAGTGCTCCATGCCACTGAGAAGGAATATTTTACCATCAGGCTGCCGCTCGAAAACGTACACCAGCGGCTCAGCTACGACGACTACTCCATGGACACCATCTCACGACGCAGCTATGTGAACTTCACGCCCAGCATCAGCTGGAACCGCTGGGGGGTGAACAAAGGGCTCAACCAGCTGGGCTACAGCATGGACATCAACCGCCCATCGCTGGCCGACCTGTTGCCTGTAGGCGACACCACCGACCCGCTCGTCATGCGCATCAACAACCCCGACCTGGAGTCGGCCATTACCCATAACGTGAACATTGGCTTCCAGTTTACCAACGACTCCACGCGACATTTCGCCCGCCTGTGGAGCAACTTCCAGCTGACGCAGCGCTCCATTGGCACGCGCACCGTCTACGATACCGAGACGGGAGGCTATATCTTTGTGCAGGACAACATCAGCGGCAACTGGAACTGGAGCATGGGCAGCACCTACGAGCAGCCGCTCGACAAGGCTAAGCGCCTTACCCTGAGACAGCGTGCAGATGTGGAGTACACCCACTCGGTGGACTTCGACATAGACTATCTGGGCTATACTATTGGGGAGTCGTTTGACAACAAGAGTACCGTCAACAACTGGCTGCTGCACGAGAAACTAGAACTGGAATACCAACGCGACAAACTTACCGTGGGCATCAGCGGCGAGGTCAACTGGCGCTCAGCCACTGGTGACAGAAGGAACTTTGAACGCATATCAGCCTTCGACTACAACTACGGTGCCCGGATGATGTACACCATCCCCTGGCTACGCCTTTATGTGGGCACCGACATCCGTATGTTCAGCCGTCGCGGATACAACAGCGACATGATGAACACTGACGACCTGGTGTGGAACGGCGAACTGTCGCGCTCGCTGTTCAACGAGAAACTCACGCTGAAGCTCACCGCCTTCGACCTGCTCCACCAGCTGTCGAACAAGCAATACTCCGTCAACGCACAAGGGCGCACGGAGACATGGAACAACTGTATTCCCCGCTTCGTCATGATCAGCGCAGCCTACAGGCTGAACATCATGCCCAACAGGAAATAGAGCCTGGCGATGTAAGATTACTTCTTGAAAGGGGTAATGGTAAGACCTCCGATGACGTGGAGCGTCTGCATGTAGGGATTGGCGTGGAACTCAGCAAACAAGGGTAGCTTGGTAAAGCCCAGGTCGAGGGTCTTGGTGGCACGCAGCGACGCCTGGACGCAGGCAAAGCCCTCGGCATAGAAGAAGTCGTACTTGGTATGACGGATGATGCCCAGGTCGGTCTGCTCGTCCTCCACATGGGCAACACCGGCACTCTCGAAGGGCGTGACGCCTGCCTTCAGCTCCCAGTCGACATCGCCAAAGGTAAAAGGCACACCAAGCTCTACATAGGTGGAATAGGCCTGCTGGCCGTTCACCTTGAAGTCGTTGCCCCAGACCATGGTATAGGCCTGCAGCGAGAACCACTTGCAGGTATAGCCCAGATTGGCCTCCAGCTGGTGGGCTCCCTTCTTGTTGAAGTTAAAGTAGAGGTCGTTCTCGTCAACGCCCGATGACCAATAGTCGGTGACACCTACGTTGAAGCCGAAGTTAGAATAGCCTAACGTCACGTCAATCTCACGCGTGTCGGTATGCTCCAGGCCTACGCTTCCCCACACCTCGAGGTTGAGGCCTTTCCAGTTGACTCCCATCTCGGGCTGTAAGGACACGTTGCCCAACTTCTGGCCGCGCCACATGTAACTGGTTACGACATCGGCATCGACATAAGCCTCGGGCTTGTCTTGAGCAACGGCAAACGAAGGTGCCGAAAGGAACATCAGGGCTGAGAAAGCCCACTTGATTATTGGTTTCATCTTTCTTGCTGATTTGTAAAAACGGTGCAAAGGTACGAAATAATTCATAATTCCTCGGCTTTTTCCAATTTATTTTGTATTTTTGCAGTCGAAACAGAATATTGTAAGACATGCAAGAGACAAGACAAAACAAGATTGCACGGCTGCTGCAGAAGGAGCTGAGCGTCATATTCCAGGAGCAGACCCGCTCCATGCACGGTGTGATGGTGAGCGTTACGCGTACCAAGATATCGCCCGACCTGAGCGTATGCACGGCCTACCTCAGCATATTCCCGTCAGAAAGGGGACAGGAGCTGCTGGGTAACATTGAGCAGAACGTGAAGGCCATACGCTACAATCTGGGGCAGCGCGTTCGCAACCAGCTGCGCATCATTCCTGAACTGCGATTCTTCATTGACGATTCGCTGGACTACATTGACCGCATTGATGAACTGCTGCATCATGGAGAATCATGACAGCAAGCATATACCCCCCCTCCATACAGGGAGGGGACGGGGGTGGGTCTCTTTTTTCATCGCCCGCCGTTATCTCTTCTCGAAGAAGTCGACTCATGCTATCAATGTCATCAGCGGCATCTCCGTCGTTGGTGTTGCCGTAGCCACGATGGCGCTGGTGGTAACGCTGAGCGTGTTTAACGGTTTCCACGACTTGGTAGCCTCGTTCCTCACCTCGTTTGACCCGCAACTGAAGGTGACGCCCGTCAAGGGAAAGACGGTGGCTGCTGACGACCCCATACTGACGCAAATCAGACAGCTGCCGCAGGTGGACGTGGCAACGGAATGTATGGAAGACCAGGCGCTGGCCGTGTATGACGGGCACCAGGCCATGGTGACGGTGAAGGGCGTGGACGACAACTTCGACCAGCTGACACACATCAACGAGATTCTGATGGGCGACGGTGAGTTTGAGCTGCATGCTGCCGATATGCACTACGGCATCATTGGCATCAGGCTGGCTGAGTCGTTGGGCACTGGCTACACCTACCAGCACCCGTTGAAGATTTTCGCTCCACGACGGGAAGGGCAACTGGACATGAGTGCCCCGGAGGAGGGATTTATCGAAGACGAGCTCTATTCGCCGGGCGTGCTGTTCTGTGTACGGCAGGCCAAATACGACAAGAACTACATCATCACTTCCCTGGGATTTGCGCGCCGCATCTTCGAACAGCAGGGTATGGTGTCGTCGCTGGAGCTGCGCCTGAAGCCTGGCAGCAACTTCGATGCCGTGCAGAAGGAAATGAAAAAGATTGCTGGCGACAAGTTCTATGTGAAGGACCGCTTTGAGCAGCAGGACGAGACGTTTAAGATCATGAAGATTGAGAAACTCATTGCCTACATCTTCCTGACCTTTATCCTGATTGTGGCGTGCTTCAACATCATAGGCTCGCTCTCCATGCTCATCATCGACAAGAAGGACGACGTGGTAACACTGCGCAACCTGGGCGCCAGCGACCAGCTGATAACGCGCATCTTCTTGTTTGAGGGACGACTGATATCAGCCCTCGGAGCAGTGATCGGCATCATCGTCGGACTGCTGCTCTGCTGGATTCAGCAGGCGTTCGGCATTGTAAAGCTGGGCTCCAGCAGTGGTTCGTTCGTGGTGAATGCCTATCCCGTAAGCGTACATCCGGAAGACATTGTACTGGTGTTCGTCACGGTGCTGGTGGTCGGATTCCTGGCGGTATGGTATCCCGTGCGCTATTTCTCCAAGAGACTACTGAACTAATAAACATACTTTTCCGACATGAAACTACTTAGACTATTCTTCTTTACCGCGAGCTTGCTGACGGCAACCGCGATGCCAGCTCAGAAAAAGGCTACAGACTTTGTGAAAGGGGCCGACGTAGGCTTCCTGCTGGGACAGGAGCGGATGGGCGTGAAGTTCCACGACCGTAATGGACAGGAACGCGAGTGCCTGGAACTGCTGAAGAACGACTACCAGTTGGGGGCTATCCGTATGCGCGTATGGGTAAACCCACGTGGCGGCGACTGCGACAAGTATGCACTACTGACGATGGCCAAGCGTGCAAAGGCATTGGGAATGGATCTGATGGTGGACTTCCACTACAGCGACTGGTGGGCCGACCCCGCCAAGCAGCCTATCCCCGAGGCGTGGATTGGCCACTCGTTCGAGGAGATGAAGCAGGACTTAAGGAATCACACTGTCGAGGTGCTGACGCTGCTGAAGGAGAACGGCATCGAGCCCCGCTGGGTGCAGGTGGGCAACGAAACGAGCAACGGCATGCTATGGAGCGTGAAAACCGATGAGCACGGATGGGAACTCAAGGACTCGTTAGGGCGCACCACCATTACCCACAGCATGGGACACATCAAAACCCAGCCAGAACAGTATGCCGGCTTTATCCGCACAGGCTACGATGCCGTGAAGGAGGTGTTTCCCGATGCCATCGTCATCGTCCACCTGGACCGCGGACACAAACAGAGTCTCTACGACTGGAACTTGGATATCATCTTGAAATACGGTGGGCGGTTCGACATGGTGGGCATGTCGCTCTATCCCTATTGGGCGCAGCGTGACCACCCGGAAATCAAGTCCGACGACATTATTACCGACTGTATGGCCAACATCCGCCACGTCAGCGAGAAGTACAAGTGCGACGTGATGATCGTGGAAACAGGCTATGAGGTGGACGAGCGCCATCCGGAGAAGATGGAGGAGGGACGCAGGCTGTTGACACGCGTCATCAGCGAAGGGCGCAACGAAACCAACGGCCGTTGCCGTGGCGTGTTCTACTGGGAACCGCAATGCCTGCCTGGCGGATACAAACTCGGAGCCTTCGACAGCAAAGCCACCCCTACCGCCATTATGGAGGGGTTTGTAGAGTAAAGCGAAATTATCCTAACGTGATGTTCTCGACCTCAACAGACATTCCCGACCTCTGGTCGCCTACCCGTAGCCTTTCGCGCAGGAAAATCTGTGCCTGTTCCTTGAACTTGTCGGGGTTTTCGGTAGTGACATAGCGGACGGAATAGCTCTTGGAACACTTCTGTTCCATGGCCGGGTGTTTTTCGAAGTATTGCTTCAGGCTGTTGGCCACATACTCGCCCTGAGGCACCACCCGCACACCATCGGGCAAATACTTCAATATCTTGGGCATGAGCAGCGGATAATGGGTACAGCCAAGGATGAGACAGTCGATTTGGGGGTCAAGGTGCATGATCTGGTCGATGCGCTTCTTGACGAAATAGTCGGCACCAGGAGAGTCGGCCTCGTTGTACTCCACAAGGGGCACCCAGAAGGGACAGGCCACACCGGATACCACGATGTCGGGATAAAGCTTTTGGATTTCCAGTTTATAGCTCTCGCTCTTGATAGTACCCTCGGTGGCCAGGATACCCACATGGCGACTCTTGGTAAGACTGCCGATGACCTCTGCCGTAGGACGGATGACGCCCAGTACGCGACGATCGGGATCCCATTTGGGCAGGTCGTTCTGCTGGATAGTGCGCAGCGCCTTTGCCGATGCGGTGTTGCAACCAAGGATGACCAGATGGCAGCCCATGGAAAAGAGCTTCTCTACAGCCTGACGCGTAAACTCATAGACGACGTCGAAAGAACGTGGTCCGTATGGGGCACGGGCATTGTCGCCCAGATAAAGATAGTCGTACTGGGGAAGCAGCTGACGGATGCCATGCAGGATGGTGAGCCCGCCATAGCCGCTGTCGAAGATGCCGATAGGGCCGGGATTAGCGGAATACACGATTGAGGGTATTTTGCTTTTGTATAGCGGTGTTTACCAAATCGGTGATGTCCTCACCCAAGGCGGGATGAAGGAAAGGTGCTGCGTTAGCATCGGTATTGAGGATAAAGGCATAGCCGCGTTCCAAGCCGATGCGCGTCAAGATCTCCTCAAGCTTTGCCTTCAAAGGCGACAGCTTCTCCTCCTCAGCACGGGCAATCTGCTGACGGCTCTCGGCCTTGAAGGCAATGTTGCGCTCAAGCAGTTCCTTGAGCTCTGTCTGACGCTTACGGAGGATGCTCTCAGGAAAGTCGCGCTGACCTTCCAGAAATTCTTCATACTTGATGTTGAAGTCCTGTTCCACCCGTTGCTGCTCAGCCTCGTATTGTGCCCGCAGGTCGCTTAGCGACTTCTGCACCAACTGATAGTCGGGCATTGCCTTGAGGGCCTGCTCGTAGCTGAGGTAGGCAAACTTCAGCAACTTGGTGTTGACGACTGCGGCAGAATCCTGCGCAGCAATAGGACTAAATGAGAAAGAAAAAAGAATAAACAACAAAGCCCTGAGGCTACGTTTCATCAACATGATCTCCATTTTCCCGTTCTTTATTATTTGTTCTTTTTCCTTTCTCCTTAATGTATTGGCAGCATAGCTGCACTGATTACTTCAGTCCGAGCTTCTGCTTTACCTGAGCAGTAACATCGGTAGAGAGTGTTGTGCTGATATAGGGAATGCCAGCGCCCATTTCCATGACATAGACATAGCCACCAGCCTGACCAACGGCCTTGATGGCATCGAGCACCTTGGTGGTGATGGCCTGCATCTTCTCCTGCTGAGCCTTGCTCAGAGCCTGCTGGTTGTCCTGATAGCTCTGCTGAATCTTCTGATACATATCCTGCAGCTCCTGCTGACGACGCTGCTTGATGTTATCGGGCAGTGTAGCCTGCTCCTTGTCGAAAGCATCAGCTTTCTTCTGCAGCTCATCCTGCATTGACTTCAGGTCGGTTTCATACTGCTCTGTCAGAGTCTTGATTTCAGACTGGGCTTTGGTGAACTCGGGCATAGCCTGAATGATTTCCTGAGTGTTCACATGACCGAACTTGGCCTGTGCGTTAGCGGTGGTGAAACCGCAGATAGCGCAAAGTGCGCAGATAATAAACTTTTTCATTTCCTTATTGTTAATATTGTTGTTACTTATCAGACGTTAGTCAATTGATGAAGTTTAATACGAATAACCTAATTTCGCCAACACCTCGTTAGAGATATCAATCTTGGGAGAGCCGAAGATGATGCCTGTGTCGCTGGCACGGTCGAGCACCAGCTGATAGCCGCGAAGGTCGGCAATATCCTTGATGGCATTGTAAATCTCGTCTTGGATAGGTGACATCAGTGATGTGCGCTTCTTGAAAAGCTCACCCTCGGGCCCGAAGTACTTACGCTTCAGTTCTGCGGCCTGTTTCTCCTTTTCCATAATAGCATCCTGCTTGGCTTTCTTCTGCTCGGCAGAGAGGAACACCAGTTCGTTCTGGTAGTTCTTGTACAAGGTCTGAGCCTCTGTGGTGAGGGCATCAACCTCTGCCTGCCATTTCTTCGACACCTGCGAGAGCTGCTCGTTGGCACGCTCATAGGCAGGAATGTTCTTCAGGACGTAGTCCATATCCACAAGTGCAAACTTCTGAGCCTGCATCGACAGCGTCGATGCACACAAGATAAGGAATAATACTACTTTCTTCATAATTCTCAATTCTTTATTCTTAATCGGCAAAGCCGACACCTCTTTATTCTTAACTTTTAATTCCTTTAGAACTCCTGTCCCAGAACGAAGTGGAACTGGCTTCCGCCCTTGCTCCAACCGCCACTGGTATATACCTTGTCGAAACCGTAGGCCCAGTCGATACCCATCAAGCCCACCATCGGCAGGAAGATGCGCACGCCAACACCAGCTGATTTCTTCATGTTGAAGGGGTTGAACTTCTTGACATCAGCCCATGCATTACCGCCCTCCAGGAAACCGAGACCATAGATGGTGGTGTTACCCAGCATGAAGGGATAGCGCAGCTCGAGGGTAAAGCGGTCGTAGGCATAGGCGTTGTTAGAGGTACGACGGCCCGATGCCTCGGTATAAGCTGACGACGTAGAGATAGAGCCGTTGTCGTAACCACGCATTCCGATGGTTTCCTCCGCATAGCTGTAGCTATAGCCGCTCATACCGTCACCACCGACGTAGAAGGTTTCGAAGGGCGACTTCTTGTCGCTGTTGAAGGAACCAAGGATACCGAGCTCGACACGCGTCATCAGCACGAAGCACTTCTGGGCACTGTTGAGGGCGGTATATGTACGTGACTTGAACTTCCATTTGTGGTACTCAATCCAGCGATACATATCCTGCAGTTCATTTTCATACGTAGCAGAATTGGCATTGAGCGCCATCGTAGAATAATCCTTGCCGTCGAAGAGCGACCAGGGTGGCGTGACATTCACTGACATCATGAACTCGGAACCGCGACGGGGGAAGAGCTGGTTGTCTGTAGATGTACGCGACAGCGTCAGTCCAAGGTTCAGGTTGTTACAGTTACCATTGGCGATATAGAAGTAGTTCCAGTCACGCAGCATATAGCGTGTATAGCCGAGGGTAGCCATGAACTGGAAATAGTCGTCGGGCCAGCGCAGACGCTTACCCCATCCGACGCTGGCACCAAACATGCGGATGTTCTTGTCGTCGTCGAGCATCGACTCGTAGTTGTAGGCCATGTTGTTATAGCTGCCGTAGCCATAGCCGTAACCATAGCCATAGCCACTATAGAGGCTGTTGTAGAGGGCGTTGTTGCGATAGTAGCTGGAGATGTCCGACTGCTTAGAGTAGAACAAACTGACATTGAAGGAATTGGGGCGCTTGTTGCCAAACCAGTTGGTGGAATAGCTTACCGAGTACTGACGGTAATAGGAGCCATTAGTCTGGAAATTAATACCCAGCTGCTCACCGTCACCGATAGGCATCAGACCACGGTGCATCTTGTTGCGTCCAAAGAGATTGCGCATGGAGAAGTTGTTCAGCTTCAGGCCGATACGTCCAATAACACCCGTCTGTCCCCAACCGAGTGAGAATTCAATCTGGTCGTTCGACTTCTGTTCCAGCGTCCAGTTGATATCTACCGTTCCGTCATCGCCATTGGGCTTGATGTCGGGGTTTACCTTCTCAGGGTCGAAATGTCCCATGGAGGCAATATCACGGGCAGAGCGCTGTAAGGCCTCTTTTGAGAACAGATCACCGGGCTTGGTACGCAGTTCACGACGTACAACTTCTTCGTAGAGACGGTCGTTACCGTAGATACGGACATGACTCAAGTGAGCCTGCGTTCCTTCGTAGATACGCATCTCCAGGTCAATCGAGTCGCCAACGATGTTTACCTCCGTAGGCTGCAATTGGTAGAACAGATAACCTTTGTTCCAATAGAAGTTACCCACGGCATCCTCATCTTCTGTCAAGCGCTTGTTCAACTGCCGTTGGTTGTAGACGTCACCCTTCTTCATACCGAGCAACCCGTCCAGTTGATCAGTAGCAATGATAGTGTTACCCACCCAGGTGATGTTGCGGATAAAGTATTTCTGGCCTTCCTCCAACTTTACAAGCACGTTGACATGCTTGTCGTCGACATTCCATACGGAATCCTCCAGAATGGTCATGTCTCTATAACCTAACTCATTATATTTGTCGATAAGGGCATCCTTGGCTTCTTTGTAACGTTCATCGGTAAATTTCTTTGACTTGAACCAGGACGACAGTTTTCCAGCCTCGTGAATCTTGCCAAATGCACCTTTGGAAAACAGTGAGCCCTTGATTTTATTATCCTTCAGGTTGTCATTACCCTCAAAGATAAGATGTCGGACTTTCATCTTGGCCTTCTTGTCAACGTTAATGTCAAGGATAACTTGATTCTTGTTGGTGACATCATCGCGCTGCATAATCTCAATCTCGGCATTCTTATAGCCCTTCTGGTCAAAGTAACGCTTGGCCAATGTCTTGGCACGGTCAATGATGTTTGGTGTAACATGACCGCCCTTCATGATTCCGAACTGAGCCTCAAGGTCTTCACGTTCCGACTTCTTCAAGCCTGTATAGTTGATGGCACTGACACGAGGACGCAGCGCCAGGTTGATGCAAAGGTAAATCTTGGAACCTACCAGAGAGTCGGCAGTAATCTGAACCTGGGAGAAAAGACCGTGTTTCCAATAGCGTTTCACGGCATCTGTAATGGCAGTACCCGGGACGTCGATTTCCTGTCCTACCGTTAGTCCTGACAAATTGATAAGCACATAATCCTCGTAGCCCTCGATACCTTTTACGGAAATACCGCCAATCTCACAAGTACGAGGGGTTCCGGCATACGAAATGTCGGGGTTGACAATCACGTCCTGTGCGGTAACGCTTACGCTTGTGGATAGTGAGAAGCAAATGGTGAACAGAAGCATTACCGTTCTCACCCTCACATCCTCGTTGATGTACCTTATAATATTATAGAGCATCTTGTTTATCATTCATTGTTCACTAATCACCGTTCACTATCTGTTAGCGAATCGTTCTCCACTTGTTCCTCAGTTTTTCCGAACCGACGCTGACGGCGCTGGTAGTCGGCAATGGCCTTATGCAGTTCCTCCTCGTCGAAATCGGGCCAGTAGGTGTCACAGAAATACAACTCAGAGTAGGCAATCTGCCACAACAGGTAATTTGAGATACGTAGCTCTCCGCCCGTACGTATCAGCAAGTCCGGGTCGGACATGAAGTTCGTCTGCAGGTGCTGGCTGATAAACTCCTCGGTAATATCCTCGGCACGGATGCCGCCCGTTGCCAATTTCTTCAGTTTGTTCTGGGGCAATGGCAATTCCAAGTCATTCACCTCCGTTACAATTTGCTTAACGGCATTGGTTATCTCCCAGCGGCTGGAGTAGCTCAGCGCTACAACCATCGTCATCGCATCGTTTTGTGCCGTATGCTCCTCCGTCTCACGCAGTTTCCTATGGACATCGTCAGGAATACGGCTCATGTCGCCAATGACACGGAACCGCACATTGTTCTTCATAAAAATCTCGTCCTCCAGCGAGGTAAGTACCAGTCCCATCAGTGCCGATACTTCATCAGCGGGACGGTTCCAGTTCTCTGTGGAGAAGGTATATAGCGTCAGATACTTCACGCCCAGACGCACACACTCAGAAGTGATGCGACGAACGGTTTCCACACCGGCCTGATGGCCGAAGCTGCGGTCTTTGCCACGCTCCGTCGCCCACCGCCCGTTGCCATCCATAATGATGGCAATATGTGCGGGAATGCGTTTCATATCCAATTCTTGCCTAATCTCTGTCATTATTACAAGTTTTACATTTTGCCAATATATCGTAAGTCAGCGAGAGCTGCAACATACTGTAGCAATCGGTGTTCTTGAACAGTCCGCTACTCTTGATGGTGTAGGGATCAGCAACGCCATCGAGCTTGTCGCTACCCGTGAAGTGCATCCTCCACTCCAACGTTAAGTTCAATCGGTTACCTACCTTATATTTCACACCGGCTCCCAAGGGCACATTCATAGCCATGATTCCACCGTCGGAGGTGTCAGCGTGAGTAACACCTACTCCGAGTGTAAAGAAAGGTGCCACACGGCGGGCTCCACGATATTCTTGTCCCGTTCCATACGCCCAGAAGTTATATTCAAAGCGCACACCGCCGTCAATCAGAGAATTGTTAAACGATTGCTCCATCTGTTCCGCATCCGGATACCAGGTTTCCGCATCGCTCACATTACCTTTTAGTTTACCGTAGCCAACACTGAATGCCCAAGCCATCCGAGGGTTCGGACGATATTTTGCCAGCAAGCTTCCCATGGGCTGCATATTCTTCAGCAGATTGCCATTGAAATCGCCCAGATAGTTCACAAAACCAGCACTGGCTCCTATTTCCATCTTATATTCCGGCTCCTCCTGCGCCCTTAGCGGGCTGGTGAACAGTGAACAGTGAACGGAGAACAGTAGCGCAAGCGCCAACCACTTCTTGTTCATGGAAAACTTTCCTTTCTTTTTCATTCTTCACTTTTCACTCTTAATTAGGGCGAAGCCAACCGCAATGTCCGGCTACTCCGTAAGCCTACCCTTCCATGTCTGTCCGCTGACAGTGTCCATCAGCCATAGTACATCTTCGTTATCGACAGCCACTTTATAGGAAGAAGTGGCGTTGAATCCGTCAGGATATTGAATAGCAGCAGTCGTTTTCCAGGTGATACCCTGGTCACGGCTTTGGTAAATCTTCTTGTTATTGCCAAAAGCCAGCACGCTATTGGCATAGGGCACCAATACCACATAGTCCATCTTCGGCAGGTAGTAGTTATTGTCGTCTGCCAACGGCATATACACCCAGCGGCCGTCACCGTCGTCGTCAACAAGCTTACGCCACAGCACCATTGCCTTGTCCGATGCGGGGTTTTGTCCAGCCAGCAGGGCATAGTCCGTCTTGTAGTCAAGTATCCACGCGGCATAGCTCAAAGCGTTCTTAGGCAGCAAACTGGCATCCGTATCCAATTTGTCTGCCGTCCAGGTTGCACCTTCGTCCTCCGATTCCATCAGCATTCCTTCGCTATTTATCGCATAGGCCTCATAGGAACTCTTACCCAGATAAATGAGCCCCGCCCGTTCGGCTGCCTGTCTCATTTCGTCGTCAGTCGTCTGTGGGAAGCCTGCTTTATCGGCAACCTGCCATAGGAACACGCCTGGATCCTGATTGCGCACAGTCAAGCTCACTGTATAATCGCGTGATCCAGAGCCGTCGGTGGCAAAGACACGGAACACACGAGGCTGGCTGAAGTCAATGGAGTCACTCCCTGAACTGAAATAGCGCAACGAGTCGCTCGTCAACGATTTGATGTAGACGACGCCATTGTTCACCGTTGTGGCGGTGCAGATGATATGCTTCATGTCAGTGCCAGTCAGCAATGAGTCTGTATTAAAGATGCGATGGTTCAACTGGTCAATGTTCATCTTATAGGTAGCTGCAGAATAGGTTGTCAAATAGACGGTATCCTTGCCCGTCGACAACGTCTTGTGCACGTACCTTTTCAAGGTACCCAGTTTGAACGTCTTAATGGCCATGTCATTATAGGTTGTCGTGCTGTCTTCATCGGAGCCAAGACACGAAGAGAGTATCAAAGCACCAAAAAGCAGCACACAATAGGGCCGCAAAAGTCTTTTCATCGAATATTCAATTACAAATTTGGCTGCAAAGTTACGCACATTTCCTCAAATATCGCTCATTTTCTCCTTATTATTCATTAAAATATAGGATAAAATACGTGTTTTTAAGTTTGTTTTAGGTTTTAGGATAAAAAAAGAGTGCGGTATGAATCTCTCACTCCGCACTCATTTTAACGAACATTAGTCTGTGTCAGCGTATAAACGCTTAATATCATTGCTAATGCCACAGAAGCTAACATTACCGTTGTTTGAAAATCTAATAACATAATCTTTACCTTAAAATAACCTAATGAATACGATGTAATCATCTCGACTACGGGTGCAAAGGTACAAAGAAATGGTGAGGAAGAGCAATGAAAATATTCAAAAATTGTATTTTCATTCAGTTTTTTGACTTATATCAAAAAGAGGCCTGCCTGTAAAAAACGATGCCTTACGGTACAGGGTCGTAGCCAGAACCACCCCAGGGATTACAACGTAAAATACGCCAGATGGCAAGCCCGAGGCCCTTGATGGGACCATGCTTGAGGATGGCCTGCTTGGCGTATTCCGAACAGGTAGGAGTAAAGCGGCAGGAAGGACCGAGCAAAGGGGAGATGCAGAGCTGATAGAAACGGATGGGTAGCACCAAGAGCCATGAAAGGGCATGCATCAGTAATTTCATACCTTTTTCTGTTATGAGTCTTTCAATGTGTTTGCTTCCACTTTCTCTGCTATCCGTTTCAACAGCCTCTCCATGCGGCTGTTAACGATACTTGAGGGTGCTAATTCATCAGAGACCCAAACAAATCCTAAAAGCAAGCTCTGGTTGTCTGCAATGGCGTCGCAGAGCAGATGCTTCTGATGTCGATAGGCTTCTCGCACTTGCCTTTTCACCCTGTTTCGGTCAACGGCATGCTTAAAGCGTTTCTTGGGTACGCTGATTAAGATAAGCGATTTAAGGCTTGGCGTTTGAGGATATTTGCCTTGCGTACATTCAACAGCCGAGCGGTCTATTACTTTGTAAACAACACGAATAGGAAAGGCAACCATCGAGTGGCTGCCTGACGTATTGAAAAGCTCATCGATGAGCTTTTTACTAACTATTCGTTCGCTCTTAGGGAAAGTAAAACCCATAGGAGAATGCTCAAACCTCAAATTTCAAGTCTTAGATTGATTCAATCTTGAATCTCGAAAAGATAGTGCTGCAAGGCACCTGTCATAGAGGGGTATTTCTCGCTGGGAGCTTCAATGTCAAGGCGCAATCCAGCATCCTTGGCAGCCTTTGCAGTAGCGGGGCCAAAAGTGGCGATAGCAATTTCTCCCTGCTTGAAGTCGGGGAAGTTCTTGGTAAGTGATTCAATACCAGACGGGCTGAAGAAGATCAGCATGTCGTAGTCGAAGTTCTTCACTTCCTCTGGAGTAAAGTCATTGCTCACGGTACGGTACATCACTACCTCCTTGTGATTCAGTTTCTTGGAGTCGAGCAGCAGTGTGAGAGAGTCGTTGTGGACATCGCTCATGGGCACCAGATACTTCTCGGTCTTGTGCTTCACCATCGTGGGGATGAGGTCGTCGATACGCCCCGTTGATCCGAAAAATACCTTACGCTTGCGGTACTGTACGTATTTCTGGATATAGAGTGCAATGGTCTCCGTAACGCAGAAGTACTTCATGTCCTCAGGTATATTTACACGGAGCTCCTTTGCCAACGTGAAGAAATGATCAATGGCGTGGCGTGAAGTGAAAACAATGGCGGTATAGTCCAATATGCTCACTTTCTGCGTACGGAATTCCTTTGCCGACATTCCTTCCACCTTAATAAATGGACGGAAAACCAAATCAACGTCGAACTTGCTTGCGATGTCGTAGTAGGGTGACTTCTCGCTTGTGGGCTTTGGCTGAGAAACCAAGATCTTCTTAATCATTTCTTTGTGTCCTAAAATATTACTTTTAATTGGTCTGTTATCAATACCAAAATACCGCCTAACGATAATAATGGTATGATTTCGAGGGCACAAAGGTACAAAATTATTTGCAGAAAAACACCAATTTGTCTAAAAAAGATAGCCCAACACTTGTAAAATGTCAATAATTTGGTTAAAATGAGGATAAATATTACATAATAGACGACATTCTGCATGGCGAGGTCAAAATACACCAGCAAGATGACCACAGGGAAAAGGGCTACTCCTTCTAAGGCTGTGATAAAGGTAAGTGTCCATGTCCAGTGTTTACTTTTTTTACTACCGAAGAATACTCCGTTTACCATTCGGTAAAGAATTGTTTTCCCAACAAAGTAGGCTGCGAACACTCCTGAATAGATAGCTATCAGTTCATAAGGATTGTCGAGCACGAAGGTGGCAGTAATATAATGGGTAATGTAGAAAAAGCAGGTAATGCCCAACAGGAGGCATGTCTGTAGGTTTAGGAATAGCTGGAATCTATTGCTGGGATCCTCGGAAGTAGAGCTTTCCGAACGGGGAATGTAGAAAAAGTCCTTGAGTTGGTGGAGAATAAACTGTCTGGAATAAGCAAATGAGACAAGCGCGAGGACAAAGCAGAAGAGTAGCATGCTAGTGATAGTGTCGTCGTTGCGCATCGTATAAGGCACAGGGTCACCCGCCACACCGAAGCGTCCTCCCGTCAGTTCTGGATGCAGCAGGGTGTCCTTTGCAAAGAAGGTCTCACGATAGTATGTCGGCAGGCTGACATCTTTCAGGTTCCGTCCGGCATTATGACCCGGCAAATGCAGCGTGTCGGGCTGGTTGCTGTAGTGAATCTCGCCCGGTTGGAACCATGCCTGGATGGCAGAGTCTTGCTGGGCGGGTGTCGCATCTTTAGGCAACATCCGCAGCACCTGGTAGGGTGTCTGCGGACGTGCCGGTCGTTGTACGAAAGAGTCGGGTACAGCAGCCGTCACCACATGTTCGCTGATAATCGAGTCTTGCAGCTGTTGCATTTACAAGCCGAATGCCTTTTTGATGTCGTCTACGCGGTCTAGCTTTTCCCACGTAAATAGTTCGACATCTATTTCCTTTGTTTCGTGGTAGTGGCTGGTGAACACTTTCTTCTTTATCTCGTTCTTACGCCCCATGTGCCCATAAGCTGCCGTTTCCAGATACATGGGCTGCCGCAACTTCAGGGTGCGCTCAATGGCCTTGGGGCGCAGGTCGAAGAGCTGTTCAATCTTCTGGGCAATCTCACCATCGGTCATATTTACACGAGAACGGCCATAGGTGTTGACGTAGATGTTCATGGGCTTGGCCACACCAATGGCATAGCTGATCTGTACCAGCATCTCGTCACTGACGCCGGCAGCCACCATGTTCTTGGCAATGTGACGGGCGGCATAAGCTGCCGAACGATCCACTTTCGACGAGTCCTTTCCACTGAAGGCGCCGCCTCCATGTGCTCCCTTGCCACCATAGGTGTCGACAATAATCTTGCGACCAGTCAGTCCTGTATCACCATGGGGGCCGCCAATGACGAACTTGCCCGTAGGATTGACATAGTACTTGATGTCGAGGCCGAAGAGGTCGAGTACCTTTTGAGAGCGAATCTGTTGCTTTACACGGGGAATGAGGATGTTGATGACATCGTCCTTGATTTTGGCCAGCATCTTTTCGTCTTCCTCAAGGCCTGCCTTGCCGTCAGCGCCTACGATGAACTCATCGTGCTGAGTGGATACTACGATGGTGTCGATGCGTTCAGGAATGCCGTTGTCAGAATACTGAACGGTTACCTGACTCTTGGCATCAGGACGCAGGTAGGTCATTTCTTTGCCCTCTTTGCGGATATCAGCCAGCGTGCGCATGATGAGATGGGCCAGGTCGAGGGATACAGGCATAAACGACTCCGTCTCGTTAGTGGCGTAGCCGAACATCATTCCCTGGTCGCCGGCACCTTGTTCCTCCTCGTTCTCACGGTCTACACCGCGGTTGATGTCCTGGCTCTGCTCGTGGATGGCACTAAGAATGCCGCACGAGTTGCCGTCGAACTGGTACTCGGCCTTCGTATAACCTATTTTATTGATGGTGTTTCGGGCAATGGTCTGCAAGTCAATATAGACGCTGCTGCTCACTTCGCCCATCAGTACTACCTGTCCTGTAGTGACGAATGACTCGCAAGCCACGCGGGCTTGCGGGTCATAGGCCAGGAATTGGTCTAATATGGCATCACTAATTTGGTCGGCCACCTTGTCGGGATGACCTTCAGATACTGATTCGGATGAAAACAAATAACTCATATTCTTCTTTAACTTCCCTAACTTCTTTAACTTCCCTAACTTCTGTTTACTCCGCTGGCAGCATCACCACCTCAGCCTCGTTGCCCGACTTGAGCACCTCGGCCACGAAGGCACAGATGCTGGCAGGAGTGATAGCCTGAACGGTCTTCTCATAGTCGGTGTGGAAGTCGAGATTCCACTTGCGCCAAGCTCCTATACGGCCCAGCCAGTAGCCGTTGGTCTTCAGCTGGTCGGCATGCGACTTCAGCAGATATTCCTTTACCTTAGCAACCATATCGGCATCACACTTGCCTGCTGCCATATCCTGTACGGCGTGACGCATGATGTAAACAGCTGTATCAGCCTTTTCAGGTTTCATGGGGCAATGGGCATAGATGCTGGCCTCATCGCCGAAATCATCACGGCCAACACCTGCCTGAGCGCTGACGGTATAGGCGGCGCTGGCCTCCTCACGGATTTCCTTCAGGTAGACCATCTCCAGCACCTCACCAGCAATCTGGGAACGGATAACATTCTCGAGCGTGTAAGGCACCTGCTTGGAATACCAATGGATGACTGCAATAGACTTGGGTGTCTCTGCCTTATGCTTGAAGTCGTTGACTACCTTACCCTTGTATTCCGTATTAATGTCCTTGCCCTTTACAATATTCTTCTGAGCAGGCAGCGAAGCAATGTACTGCTCGATAAGCGGCCGGATAGTAGAGTCATTGTAGTTACCAATGATGGTGAAGGTGAAAGCTGCAGCATTTTGCGTGCGTTCCTTGGCCATCTGCAGGATACGGTCGTAGTTGACATCCTTCAGGTCACCGACTTCCAAAGACTTGAAGAAGGGATTATGACAGTTGAGGGTAGCGTTCAGCGAATCGCTGAATACAGCCTCCGGCTGAAGCAGACGGTTCTTCAGAGAAATCTCGGCTCTCTTCATCAGTTGGTCGAACGACTGCTGGTCTTTCTTGATGTTGCTGGTCATATACAGATACACCAACTGCATCATCGTCTCCACATCGGTAGGCGTTGACGAACCGCTGACATTTGTGCGCTGTGTACTCATAGAGAGCCCTACACCAGCAATTTTGCCTGCCAGGGCCTTGGTCAGTTCGGTATGCAGGAAACCTGACAGTCCACTGGCCTCAACCACTTCGTTGAACAAAGCAATGTTAGCGCGGTCTTCCAGACCGTAGAGCGAGGAACCGCCCCAACCTTCACCCTGCATCATCACCTGGTCTTTCTTCAGGTCGGTTTGCTTAAGGATAACCTTTACGCCGTTCGACAGCGTCAGTTCAGTATAGCCGAACTTATCGTTCTTTACCTCTTTTATAATAGAGCCTTTCTTGGGCAGGGTGGTAATCAGGGGCTCGTTCTTCACATTGTCTACCCAGGCTGTCAGCTGCTCAGCACGAGCATCGCGGATAGCACCCAGCAGTCCCTCTTCCGTAGGATAGACGGCATCGTCTTTTTCCTGATTGAAATTCAGCACCACCAGGTTGGAGTCGCTCTGGGGCATGAGTTTCTTCATTACCTCATTGATAGCCTGCAAGGGGATGGCGGGTACCAATTGCTTCATCATCTGATAGTAGTCGTCAAGCGAAGGGATAGGCTCGTTGGCGAGGAAATGTTCCACATACTGGTTGACGAAGTGGGAATTGTAGCGCTTGTCCTTATTGGAATAGGTTTTGTCGAGGCTACTCAGCGTGTTGGCCTTCGAACGACCGTACTCCGTTTCGGCAAAGCCGAACTCTGCAGCACGTCGGGTTTCAACGAATACCGTCTTCAAGGCCTCGTTCATCTTGCCCTCCTTGGGTACTGTGACCAATGTAAAGGCATCTTTGGTCTTGGCAAAGATATAGTTGCCGTCCTCTACACTTGCTGTCAGATAGGGACAGTCTGGCTGTTGGGCAATCTCGCGCAGACGGCTGTTGAGCATTCCGAGAGCCACCCGCTTCATGTAGTTGGCCACGATATACTCCAACGAGTTCTTGGCTGAGTCGGGAATTGCCTCATGCTTGAACATCACCTCCAACAGGTTTACCTTCTGCTCCTTATCCTTGTCGATAATCACGATAGGCTCCACGTTGTCGGGCACAGGCTCCAGCTCCACCTTGGCAGCATCGGCAGCAGGTTTAGCTATCTGTCCGAACATTGTCTTGATCTTCTGCTCCACCTTGTCGACGTCAATGTCGCCTACCACGATGATACCTTGGTTGTCGGGACGATACCATTTCTCATAATACGACTGCAGGAAAGGACGCTCGAAGTTGTCGATGATCTCCATCAGTCCAATAGGCATACGGTAACCGTACTTCGACCCCGGATAGAGCTTGGGCAGGTCTCGCTCCAGCATACGCATCTGGGCGCTGGTGCGCAGGCGCCACTCCTCGTGAATGACACCACGCTCTTTCTCAATCTCCTCGTTCTCCAGCAGCAGACCGTCGGCCCAGTCCCAGAGAATCATGAGACAGGAGTCGACAATGCTTTCGCGCGTCGTGGGTACATTACTTATATTATATACCGTCTGGTCAATCGAAGTGTAGGCGTTCAGGTCGGCACCAAACTTCACACCAATGCTCTCACACCATCGCAGCAGTTCATTACCCTTGAAGTGCTTCGAGCCGTTGAAGGCCATGTGTTCCAGGAAATGGGCCAGTCCGCGCTGGTCGTCGTTCTCCTGAAGGGATCCCACCTTCTGGGCAATGTAGAACTCAGCACGGTTCTCGGGCCAGTTGTTGTGGCGGATGTAATAGGTAAGGCCATTGTCCAACTTACCAATACGTACGTCTGGGTCAATGGGGATGAGCGGCATCTGTTGAGCCGCAACGGTCATGCTACCAGCAATAGCCAGTAGCATCAGACACAGAAATTTCTTTAATCGTATCATTTTGCTAATGGATTGTTATTTCAGCCTGCAAAGGTACGAATTATTTGTGAACCTAACAAAACTTTTCGTTGTTTTTGTATTTGATGTTCCGTGGGTGGTGTTCCAATATCTCTTGCCTCAAGGTAGTGGTGTCGATATGGGTGTATATCTCGGTGGTTCCTATCTTCTCATGACCTAACATGGCCTGGATGGCGCGGAGGTCGGCTCCTCCTTCCAATAGTGCTGTGGCGAAGGAGTGGCGCAGGGTATGGGGCGAAATGGTCTTCTTGATACCCGCTGCTACGGCCTGTTGCTTGATCATGATAAGAATCATGGTACGCGTGAGATGGGCACCGCGGCGGTTGAGAAACACAAAGTCTTCCTCGCCTGGCTTGATGGTCATGTGGCGACGGTCGTCGAACCAGTAGCCTAGCTCCTTGATGGCACGGGGCGATATGGGTACCAGTCGCTCTTTCGACCCTTTTCCCATGATGCGCACGAACCCTTCTTCCAGAAAGAGGTTCGACAGCTTCAGCGTCACCAGTTCGCTGACGCGCAGTCCGCAGGAGAAGAGCACCTCGATGATAGCGCGGTTACGATGCCCCTCCCACTTTGACAGGTCGATGCTTTCCTCCAGCTGGTCAACCTCTGCCGTTGAGAGCACTTCGGGCAGGTGTTCACCCAACGTGGGCGACTCTAACAGCTCTGTAGGGTCGTCCTCGCGGTAGCCGTCGACTACCAGGTAATGGTAGAACGAGCGCACGCCGCTAAGGATGCGGCATTGTGACCGCGGGCCTATGCCGATATCGTGAAGACCTGCAGCAAATGCCTGCAAATCTTCCAACTGCACGTCGAGGACGTGTTTTGGGGTAGCTGGGGCTTCTGGGACTTCTGAGGCTACTGGGAGGTTTGGGGCTTCTGGGAGCTCTGGGGATTGTTGGGGGGTATTCCTTCCTTCCCGTTTCAGAAAGGCAAGCAGTTTCTCGATGTCACGCTGGTAGGCTTCCAGCGTGTTGGGCGACATATTTCGTTCTAGTTTCAGGTAGCGGATGTAGCCCCTGATGATTTTTTCCTGCGTTTTGTTGTTTTCTTCCATTTATTTTGTACCTTTGCAACCAAAATGCATTGACGGTGCAAAGATACAAAAAACTTTCGGAATATGAAAATACAAATTATCAACGGCCCTAACCTGAACCTCTTAGGACAGCGCGAACCCGGCATCTACGGACAGGAATCGTTCGACAACTACCTGCCGCAGTTGCGTGAAAAGTACCCCAACGTACAGATAGACTACTATCAGAGCAACGTTGAGGGCGAGTTGATCAACAAGATGCAGGAGACGGGTTTCTTCGGAGGATACGATGGTATTGTGCTCAACGCAGGGGCTTATACCCACACCAGTGTGGCCCTGCAGGACTGTATCCGCTCGTTGAAGTGTCCTGTGATAGAGGTACATATCTCAAATGTACACAAGCGTGAGGATTTCCGTCACAAGTCCCTGATTTCCTGTGCCTGCAAAGGTGTTATCTGTGGTTTCGGACTCGACAGCTACAGACTGGCCGTCGAGGCACTCGTGGTTGAGGGCTGAGGAGGTCATAGGAAGTTAGAGGAAGAAAGAAGGAGTTAGAGGAAGATAAAAGAAGACAGAGGATGTATGTCTGAGGAGTTGGATGCATATATCATGCAGCACACATCGCCAGAGCCGGACTACCTTTACAGGCTTTGGCGGGCTACCAATCTGCATACCGTTCATGGCCGTATGGCGAGTGGGCATCTGCAAGGGCGGTTGCTGAAGATGCTGGTGCAGATGATACGTCCGCAGCACATCCTTGAAGTGGGGACGTTCAGTGGTTACTCTGCCATTGCAATGGCTGAGGGACTGGAGGATGGCGGACTGCTCTATACCTTTGAGATCAACGATGAAATGGAGGATTTTACTCGACCGTGGATAGAGAACTCCCCTGTTGCCGATAAAATCCGTTTCATTATCGGCGATGCTTTGAAAGAGGCTCCTCGTCTGGGCATTACCTTCGATATGGCATTCGTCGATGGCGACAAGCGTACCTATTGTGAATGCTACGATATGGTGCTCGACATCCTGCGTCCGGGCGGTTATGTGATAGTAGACAATACGTTATGGGACGGTCATGTCGTTGACCACGCTTACGACAACGACCGTCAGACGCAGGGCATCGAATTGTTCAATGACTACGTTGCTCAAGACCCTCGTACCGAACAGGTTATCCTGCCAATGCGCGACGGACTGACGCTCATCCGCAAATTGTAAAATAGAGAAGGTGTGATACGGTATACCAAAAGAGAGGAAATTTGGAACTCAGTGTCCCACGGTGGCGGCATCCTGATGGGTGTGGTCTTCGGCATCATTTTTCTGGTGTGGGTGTTTCGTGGCGACAACGACTGGGCACGCATCGGTGTCATCCTCTACCTTTTTGGTATGTTGGGTTCCTATGCAGCCTCCACCCTTTACCACTCTATCCGCCATCATTCCAAATGGAAGGAACGGCTTCGTAAATGGGACCATGCAGCCATTTACTGGCATATCGCTGGCTCTTACTCTCCTTTGACGCTCGTTGCCCTGCGCCAGCAGGGTTACTGGGGCTGGAGCCTGTTCATCTTTGTTTGGCTCTGTGCCATAGCGGGAACCATTGTCAGCTTCATCCGCCTGAAAGAGCACTCCAACGTCGAGACACTCTGCTTCATTGGCATGGGACTTTCCGTACTTGTGGCCTTCAAACCTCTGATCGATTCCGTCTCCGCAGCAGCCGTCAGCTGGATTATTGCCGAAGGTGTTTGCTATATCACGGGAGCCCTTTTCTACTCCCTCAACAACAAGAAGTACATGCATTCCGTCTTTCATTTTTTTGTACTCGCAGGCTCCATCTGCCATATCATCGCCGTCTGGGATGTGCTGATGGAGTACTTATAAACATTAAGGTGCGAGATACCTTGTACCTCGCACCTTGCATTTCGTAACTTAACGAAATTCTCTTACTTTCTTACCATGTGAGCGGCCTTGTTCTTAACTGCAGTGGCCAGCGTCATCACAACATAATTGAAGATAATCATAATCGTTCTCTCTCCTTTTTCTTAATAGTTATCCTTAATCTTTTTACCGCCTCCCTGTAGAGGCTTATCTCTGAAAACCGATGCAAAGGTACTGCCGTGTTCGCACACAGACAAGCATTTCGAAAGTTTTTTGCAAGAAAATGCCATCTTGTTGACATAGGTCAAAATAAACTTGCGTTTTTTTTTGTCAGCCGACCGATTTTATGTAATTTTGCACGCAAAATTTGTCGAATCGTCAAAAAGTAAATCGCAAATAGTAAATTATGTATGCACGTATGACCGCTGCAGAGGCTGCAGCATTGATTAAGAATGGCGACCATATCGCCATGAGTGGTTTTACTCCCGCTGGTGTGGCTAAGGCTACCACCAAGGAGCTGGCAAAGATTGCCGTGGCTGAGCACGAGGCTGGCCGCGAGTTCAAAGTGGCTATCTTCACAGGAGCCTCTACAGGACAGAGTACCGATGGTGACCTGGCCAACGCACAGGCTATCCTCTATCGTGCTCCCTACACCACCAACCCCGATTTCCGCAAGCATGTCAACCTGGGTGAGATTCCCTACAACGACCTGCACCTGAGCCACATGGCACAGGAGCTGCGCTATGGTTTCTATGGTCCGCTCGACTGGGCTATCCTCGAAGTGTGCGACATCGAAGAGGTGGGCAACGACTATCACGTCTTCTTGACCGCTGCCGGAGGTATCAGCCCTACTGCTGCCCGTCTGGCCAAGCACGTCATTCTGGAGCTCAACTCGTTCCACAACCCCAACGCCAAGTTCATCCACGACGTTTACGAGCCCCTCGACCCCCCTTATCGCAAGGCTATTCCCATTGAGCATGTAGGCGACCGCATCGGTGTGCCCTATGTCTCTATCCCCAAGGAAAAGGTGGCTGGTGTCGTAGAGTGTAACATTCCCGATGAGGCTCGTGCCTTCAAGGATAGCGACCCCGTAACCGATAAGATTGGCTACCTCACCGCCGAATTCCTCGTCGAGGAGATGCACAAGGGTCGTATCCCCAAGGAGTTCCTCCCCCTGCAGAGTGGTGTGGGCTCAACGGCTAATGCTATCCTCGGTGCCCTGGGCCAGGACAAGCACGTGCCCGACTTCAATATCTATACCGAGGTGCTGCAGGACAGCGTCGTAGGTATGATGCTCAGCGGTCGTGTGAAGGATGCCTCCGCCTGCTCGCTCACCGTCTCTAACGAGTGCCTGTTGCAGGTTTACGACAATATGGACTATTTCAAGAACCACCTGACGCTGCGTCAGAGCGAGATTTCCAACTCGCCTGAAATCATCCGCCGCTTAGGTGTCATCGCCATCAATACCGCCATCGAGGCCGACCTCTATGGCAACGTCAACTCTACCCACATCAGCGGTACGAAGATGATGAACGGTATCGGCGGTTCGGGCGACTTCATCCGTAACGCGTACCTGTCTATATTTACATGCCCGTCGGTAGCCAAGGGTGGTGTCATCTCGTCCATCGTTCCCTTCGTCTCTCATCAGGACAGCTCGGAGCACGATGTCAACATCATCGTCACTGAGCAGGGTATTGCCGACCTTCGCGGCAAGGGCCCCATCCAGCGTGCAGAGTGCATCATCGAAAACTGTGCACATCCCGACTACAAGCAGCTGCTTTGGGACTACCTGAAGATTGCCAAGATGGGCCAGACGCGTCACAACCTGCCTGCCGCTTTCGCCATGCACGACACCTTGGCTCGCAAGGGCGACATGAAGCTCACCGACTTCTCAGAGTACATCAAATAAGCACCCCTCTCTCCATCTCCGTGGAGAGAGGCGCTAATCATCAAATGAAAAGTCAGACATTACTAACTACATTTCTACTTTTACTGGCTCAGTTTGCCACAGCAGGGAATGAATATGTTACGGACGTCGCAGCTGGCGACCAGACGGTGTGGGTGGGTACTCAGTCGCATATTCTTTTCCAGATAGACAAGAGCAACGGAAAGGTGAAGGCAATAGAACTACCTGCCGTGACCAGCGAGATGAAAACAGACTATAGTATTAGCAAACTCTGTGTAGCACCTTCAGGGCTGTTCATCGGACTAAACAAATATGGTGTGCTCAATCAGGTAGGTAACGAGTTTTTGTTTACTCAAACCCTGCCTAAAGGCCAATCGATTAGTGCGGCTACTGTAGATGCACACGGAAAGGTGTGGTTCGCCGGTCTTTCAGTCTTACGGCAGGATATCGTAGGAGTGGAGCCTGCACAAATTCCTCCCTTTGATCCTATTGTCAACATAAAATTCCGAAGTATGGTGTTTGACGACAAGGGACAATTGTGGTTAGGGAGCGAGGGCAGCATCTATGGCTTCTGGAAATACACTGAGGAGAATGGCCCGCAGGACATACCGTGTGAGGGCTACAGCCTTTTCTATATCAAGTCGTTGGCGGTTGACCAGGCTAGGAATGTGTGGATAGGTGCGGCAAGGCACGGACTGGTGAAGTATGATGGTACGGACTTCACGAAATATGCCCCCTGTGGCATTACCATCCCTACAGACTATGCCCAAGGCCCCGACAACCTGCATTTCGACAAGGAGGGGCATCTGCTGTTTTCCATGGACAGTAAGCTGATTTACACGTCGGATGGTGGCGAAACGTTTGTAGTCAAGCAGGAGTTGCCTTCTGCCATTACCGCAATATGCGTTGACGATGACGATATCTATATTGGCACTCAGAAGAACGGTCTCTTCCTGCTGCGTGACGGGGAACTATTACCTGTTGACCTGACGGGGACAGTAGGAATAGAAAAGAAGATTACCCCCAGGACCAATCCTGCTAAACGTTATTCATTAACAGGAGCCGCAGCTTTCTCAAAGGGAATGGTAGTAACAGAAGGCAAAAAGACCGTGAAATAGGAATCCACAGGAAGTGATCACGTGACGGTTCCGTGATCATTTTTGAGTCATTCGGGGTCGGTTCTTGTGATCATTTTTCGTAACGAATAACAACTCACTTTATCCTGCCCAAATTAATTCGGAGGCCTAACTCCAGATGGAAGTCTGTGGGCTTGTCCTTAAAGAAATTGCTTACCTTGCTGCCGTTGTCAAAGTAATGACGGACGCCTGGCTCGGCATAGACACCGACAGAGGGAATAATGTTGTACTGCACACCAAGACTGCCGTCGACAGACCATTGCATGTCGTCCTTGCTCATTACTTGATCTATTCCGTCTGTATTGCTCTTGGCCTCAACGTTCCAGTCTACCTGTCCACCGCCGGAAAGATAGACGTTCAGCCCTTGCCATCGCCATAAGTTGAACTGCAGGTTGAGGGGAATGCCGAGATAATGGAGCGTCTGATGACGGCTGACCTGATTCTGCTGCATGATGGTCAGGAAATCGGAGTTGAGCTTGGTGTAAACGACTCCTGTAGCAACAGACAGCCTGTTGGTAAGTGGATAGCCGAAAGTCAAGCCAAACGAGAGGGGGCGGTCGTGACTCTGCCGCTCTTCATAGCCCGCAAGGAATACGGGAGAATCGGAATTGAATGCTCTTGCCATGTCAAACCGTTGTAGCATCTGCTGGCTCATCTGAACACCGTTTCTGCCTTCCTTGTCGTTCATTCCTCCAGAAACATAGACGTTCATCGCCAACAGGTGACGATGTTCCTGCTTGTGATTCCCCAAGACCTTAGACTGATGATGGCCATTCTCTGTGGGAGTAACCGTCACGTGAGGATAGGCTTTGGGAGATTGCTGGTCGGGCTCATGCGTATCGTTGACAGCGGGTAGCTGGTCGGGCTCACGCATATCCTTGACGGCAGGTTGCTCTACTGGAATCACAGGAAGAATCACGGGCTCTTTTCTGCTTTGCACGGCAAGGGACCCTTCTTCTTGCTCAGGGACGTCGTGCTTTGTCTGGGAGAGCATTTCTTTCTGGGGATGCTGGGGAATAGTGTCGCTGTCCTGCTGACGGTTCCTGAATAGTAGGGTGCTGCCAGCCACCACACCAATAAGAGCAGCGGCAACCAGCCAGCGACGAAGCATCACGATACGGGCCTGACGCTTCGACTCGCTGTTGAGTCCTGCCTCAATGCCTTTCCACAAGTCGCGTGAGGGCGGCTTCTGGTAGTCAGCCAAATGTTGTTCCAGCCTTTCGGCCCATTTTCCCTGCTTCATATCTCGTGCTGCTTGATATAATCCTTCATCATCTTCATCAATAGCATCTTTGCCCTGCTCAGTTGGGAGCTTGATGAATTCTCCCTGATGCCTAATCGTTGGGCAATTTCGCGGTGAGAGCAATGTTCGAAAACATAGAGGTTGAGCACCAGCCTGTAGCCCGAGGGCAGTTGTGCTATCATGTTGGTAAGCACGTTAGGGGGAATACGTTCCAGCTCAGGCTCCTCGTCAGGCATATCCGGAATGGTGCCCGTGAAACTGATACGTTCATGTTGCCGTATGAAGTCGATGGCCCTGTTGGCTACCGTTCTGCCTATCCACAACTTGAGCGACCCCTCGCCCCGATAGTCAAACCGCTGGATGGAAGTCAGTATCTTGATAAAGCTGTCCTGCACCACATCCTCCACGTCGTCGCTGTCGGGGATATACCTTAGTCCTATAGACATGGCGTATCCTTTGTAGCGTTCGTAGAGCCGCCTCATGGCCTGGCGGTCTCCTGCTTTCACGGCTTGCTGTAGCTCTTGCTCAGTTTCCAACGGTGTGGTGTTATATCTTCTGAATGCTGGTGAACTTGAGTTTCAGCTCAGGCTCCAGCCTCTTCTCTGTTTTTACCTCTTCTGTGCCCATCTTTTCATAGCCTATAATCTTTTCTATTGAAAGGATGCAGGAGAAACTTTTCCCTTCTTTGTAGATGGCATTAGACTCGCCCGGTACAATGTGTAGTGCAACGATAACCTCTTTCCCACTTTCGAGTTCTGCCTCGAAATATAAATCCCGGAGATCATTCTCGAAAGGAGTGTATTGATTATAGAATTCGAAATATGCGGCTTCCTCCGAATACCCCACAATTCTAAATGATACCATATTGCTGAAATGTACTAACTTCTTGAATATCTGTCCAGGGAATATCTTATTGATAATCGTTTGATAAGGGAAACCATAAAAACACACATAATTGAACGCGTTGTAATCATTCACTGCTTTGTCTAAGTTAACATCGACGAATGAAGATGTATTGTCTAAATCATCATCGACGAATGCAGCATCTTCTACCACATCATCCACAGTCCAAACGCCTGTATAGTGAGAACGGTACGAAGCGTCACTAAAATTAATTCCATGTCCTAAATCATTGATATCCTCTTCTTCTTCCTTCGAACAAGCCAAAGCCAGCGTGGCGAGGAGCAGGCAGAGGATGAGTTTGCTGTTCTTTATCATATTCTTCTTTGTTTTTTGTCTTACTTTTTATATTATAACGCAGAAAGTAAGGAAATACTGCGTTAAACGATGAAAAAATCTTATTCCGATGCAGTATTTTGGCTTTTCACTCGTTGATATAAATAGGAGGACAATCCGATAAAGATAAAACTATAAATGTAGAAGATATGAAGAAGAACAGATTATTATGGCTATGCACTACGCTGATGCTGGTCGTCGGCATCAGCAGCTGCAGTAGTGATGATGATATCGCTCCCGCTGCGGAGAAATCCGTAGTGGGCTATTGGCAATTGGTGGGCGAATATAATGGCACTCAGCAAAAACCACTGACAGATGTGATTGTTGCGAAGTTCGGAGAAGACGGAGAATTGACCTATTACGAAAACGGACGGCAGACAAACCAAGTGAAGTATTGGCTGAAGCCTGCAGAGGGGAGTTCCAATCTGTATGGTTTCTACTGTGGTGGCTCACCAGAGTCAGAAGGCACTTACGCAGGAGGTGCCAACTTGCTGATAGATGGCAACATGCTGAGAATCTATTCCTTTGGGTGCTTCCTTGACCAAACATGCTTCTATCGCCGTATCGCCAGTCTGGACGATATTGATTCCGACCTCTCTTCCATTTTGTATGAGGAGACTCCCACTACCCTTGAAGGCACTTGGTGTATGACACAAGTCGATAACATATGTACTTTTTCATTGATTAATCCTTCGACGACTTGGGTTCACTTCTACCCCGATAATACGATTCTGGTCGTCAATCACCAAGTGGTATTCCTGCCCTCAGGCACTTATTCCTACAAGGTAGTCGAGGGAAATGAGAATTCTGGTGAGGACTATACCAAGATTAACATTGAGGGACAAGGAACATTTACCTATTCCTTCATCGAAGGTATGCTTCTCTTGGATGACGGTGAAAACTCCGGCAGAGGTGCCTACTGTTTTAGGAAACTAAAAGAAAAAGAGTGAAGAGATCACGGGGCCCATAAGGTTCCCGCCCCCATGATTTAGTGTAAGTCGTTTTTATCTCACAATATTTGCAGGACGCCACTTTTCGGGCACTTCGTAACGCTTTGTACCGTCTGTCACTACATCAGGCATGATAGCATCACGGAAACGGCGCTCGTTCTTATACATGAGAACGGGCTTGCTGCTGTGGTGCATGAGATTGTCCTTCAGGTCGCAACTGAAGTTCGAGGGCGGGAAATATACCTTGATACGCTTCTCAGGGTATTGCTTCTGAATGAACTCCAGAGGCGGCACAAGGTCGCTGTCGGCACTAACAAGGACGATGGTGTCGGTGGCGTTAAGCACACAGTCGGCTATCATGCGGACGGAGATGTTCACGTCTGTCTTTTTCTCCTCAGGACGCGAGATGGCGTAATGGCAGTTGGGACACTGAATCTGCTTGTCGAGATATTTGCCGCGCACTACCTCGAAGCGTTCGCCGTTGATGAGCTTGTTGGCATTGAGGAAAGCGCTCTGGCGGCTGCTCTTCTCGGGGTTGAGGGGCGAGGCCGTGAAATAGATGACCTTCTCCACTTCCTGTCCTTCGCCAAGGAATCCCTGGCAGAGTTTCACCATGTCAATCCAATAGTAGTCGCCCCACTGTGGCTCGTTGCGCTTGGTGCGTCGCAGGCCGTAGTAGAAGTTGAATCCGTCGATGTAGAACGTTACGCGTTGTGCCATATTTGCGATGTCGTTAAAATAAAAAAGCCGTCCTCGGACGGCCATGTCCATTCAAGAAAGAATGGCGGAGCTTAATAATTTGCTGCAAATTTACATCTTTTATGCGACACTTCCAAATAATTAGCAAATAAAGAGAAAGTTAATATCGCATTTTAACATTTCTAGACCTTGCTATTTTCCTTATCCGAGAGATCTCCATGATTTGACTCGTTGGTTTCGAATTCAATCAAGAACCTGTCTTTGATTGACTGTCCTTATTTCATAAGTAATTTCTTGTTACCAATGATGTTGATGCCCTTGTTGGGATTCTTCAGTTGTTGGCCTGAGAAGTTGTAGATGGGTACATCCTTACCTGATGCGACACTGCCTGATACCGCGCCCTTTGATTCATTTTCCAATGAGCGTATACCTGTTGATACCGTTTGTAATGATACATATCCGCTTTCATCAACGATTGCCTGTCCCTCTTCAGTTGTAAGAAACTCGAACAGTCTGTAGGCCATAGAAGACTTGTCAATATCAGAACGCACAGCCGTATACACATGGGAAGTATATGGGTAGGTGTCGTTTTTGATATTCTCTTTGGTCATTGCCACACCATTCACGCCGATTGCTTTTGTACTGCCACTTCCCACCATGGTATTGTAATAATAAAAGGGCGTGAAAGCAATACCCGCTGTATCTTGTTCAAGCTGGTAATATGGAGCCATCATCGTCTTGCCGATCTGCATTTCAGGAAAATCCTTGATGGTCAGTCCAACCATGACCATCGTTTCAAATTTCTCCTGACTACCAGAGTTCCTGTTTCGCACATAGGGTTTCATCATACAATCCAATCCGCCCACCTCAGACCAGTTTACGATTTTCCCTGTATAAATGCCTTGGATTTGTTCAATGGAAAGGTTGTTGACGGGGTTCTTCAGATTGACCATGAACGCCAGCGCATCCCTTGCTATAGGCTTTTCAATCAGCGTAACCCCTTGTTCGTTGGCATAGGTCTTTTCATCACGGGAGATACTTCTCGCGGTAATGATCACCTCGACCTTATTATCAATAAGGTTCATAAACGATTGATGCGTATTGGAATTCAGCAATCGCTTTGTCATCAGTTCACGCCGTTCATCCTCAGAACAAGTGAATATTGGAACGACTTGCTTGGGTGCTTCATCCGGGTTCTGGATGAACGGACTTGCCTGCCACTCATAGTCAAATCCTAACAGTTTGCACATCAATATATATCGCAGCGGGCTTGTAGAGTCGGAACCGTCCAAAACAGGAAAATTACTGATTGTGATGTTATTCATGCCAGTCGGAACCTCATTATTCTCCTCCGCATTGCATGATAAAACCGAAAAAACGGATAACAGTATGATGAGCTTATATTTCATGTTTATGAAGTTGAATATCTGTCGCAAAGATAAACATTTATTTTGAAACTTCCAAGAAAAGTGCGCAAATACTATTTTTTCAGAAAGACCTCATCACCTCACTTTTTCTTCTGAAACACCTTTGTAGAAAGGCGATTCGGAGAGTGAGGTGTTGAGTGAACACCTCACTCAACACCTCACCTAACACCTCACTTTTTAGTGATTACAGAAGCGTCTTCTGATCAACGTTGCCTTGTGCGTTATCTGAAGTCTATTGACAGAGTCAGCGAGTTACGTTCATCTGCCTTGTAGAAATGCATTTCCTCGCCTTTCTTGAACGTCCAGTAGTTGGGTTTCTCTCCATTCTTAAGGTTGAGCGTCCATGTGTTGCTTGCCCACGAACTACTGTTCTTTACTGGCAGGTTCTCGGCAGCCAGACTGATGAATTCCTTTGCTTGCTTGCGATCCGACTCCGACTTACTTTGGCTGAAGTCGTTGGTTGCTTCGTACGAGAGGTAGATAATCTTGCCAAATTTCTTGACTTTGCTCTTCTGCGTCTCATCATATTCCATTTGCAGGTCGATGGTTGACTCGTGTACGCAAACGTATCCGCTAGCATCTGCCCTTCCGCTTCTGTACGATGCCGTAGCCTTGATTTTCAGAACGTTACCAGTCTTAACAACCGACTGCTCCGAACACACGTGACTCTTCCAGAAATCATTGTAATCGGGGTCGAGCATCCAGGCGCCGTTACCGCTCTGGGCATAGTTACTACCAATGGTGCACCTGAAGTCATCGTCCATATAAGCCGTTCCCGTCAGGTGTAGGAGTTTGATGTCGACCGAAGGTTTCTCCTGCTTCAGGTCGAAGCTCTTCGAGCTCATCTCATCGCTTTTCCACCACATGAAGATGGTCTCTGTGCCATTACCGCTATAGCTGATGGCTGTGTAGGGAATGAAGAGCATACCCGACGTCGCTCCCTTCTTAGGCATCAGATCGCACTTGTCAGCGACATAGTCTACACGCAGGACTATCTCGTCGGGATGAATGGCACACTTGCCCTCCAAAAGCACGTTCTCATGGCGGTCCTGATAGTAGAAGGTGTAGGCTTTGCCTTCTTCCTTCTCAAACGAGATGACGCTTGAGTCCGACGAGTTGACAAATTCCAGCCCGACAAAGTCCACTTTCCAGTCAATCTTGAGGATGTCCTTCACTTTGTCTACGAAGAAGGCCACTTCACGAGACGTCAATCGGCAATTGCCGGCTTCCTCCAATGCCTTATTGATTTCCTCGTTCAGCTTCTTCACCTGCTCAGTGGTAGCGTCCGACATCACCTCAAACAGATCCTGCTGATTGGGGAAAATCTCTTCCAATCCTTTCGATAACAACTTCAAGTTGGTATTGCAAGCATTGGCCAGCGACTCGGCAGTAAGGTTTCCCTGACAGGCCTGAAGCAGGAACGTGCCGTTGTCGTTGACGAAGTCATAGGCCGTCTTGCCTGCCTGTATCATGTCGTCGCCAAAGGCAAACACAAGGTTGGCTCCCGCCTCAATCAGTGGGCCTGCCACCTGAAGCGTCAGGTCGATGGGGCGCTTGCGGTTGTCGACGAGGTAATCAGCCAAGTCGGCCGTTGCTGACGACTCGCTAGTCACCAGTTCGTCAATAACGGCTTTGTAAATTTCCTTGGCGTAGAAATCGAGATCGCCGTTAGAGTAGCGCTTCCAGAAGTCGTCGCAGCTAAGGTTCTTGACTTTTTGCGGTAAGTCGGCCGACTTCGATTTCATAATGTCACTATAGATCTTTTCACGCGAGGCCCTGTTGGTAAGTCCTTTCTTGGCCATTGAGCCGATGATGACGACCCGATGTAGTGTATTGGCATCCTTCATGACCTTCACGAAGTCGATGGCAGCCTTGGCCTGCGACCACGGGCCGCGAGTGGTGGGCTGAGAGGCCAGCGTCTCAAGCAGCTCATAGATCTTGTCGGCATCGTTGCACTTGGCATCTGGAGCAGCGGCAGCCAGCAGGCAGCGCGACATCAACTCGGCCAACGTCTCGTCGGCAGCTTCCTCGGTGAGCACCTTCTTAGGCGTTTTGGTTTCCGACGTTATTTCGTCGGAGTCACTACTATCGCAGGAGACGAGTGGCGATACAATAAACAATAATGATGCAAACATCATCAGCACCGTTGTGTTAAGTCTTGTCTTCATAGCTAAATTTTAAGTTGTTAATAATTAGGTAGGTGCAAAGATACGAAAAAAGAAATAAGAAACCAAATAATAATGCTTAAAAATTGCGTGAAAGCATAAAAACACTCTTTAAGTGAGTAAGCGTATCCGCTATGACATCTTGACTCGTATCCGAAAAAGTGAGGTGTTGAGTGAGGTGTTGAGTGAGGTGTTGAGTGAGGTGTTTGACAAACACCTCACTCTCCTCAAACCCTTTGCAGATGGGTGTTTCAGGGCCATTGAGTGAGGTGATGAGGTGTTTTTGCTAACTGCCCTATTTAGCGATGCTAACTAGGCTATTTAGCAATACTAACTGTGCCACTTAGCAATGCTAAATGGCACGAGTTTAGTCCGGGTAAACTGGTAGTTTAGTCCGGGTAAAGTGGAAGTTTACTCCGGGCAAAGTGTTCTTGACAGAAAATAAAATCCCGAAAAGTTTGGTCGTTTCGGGATATATTACTATCTTTGCCCAACATTCACCATTTAATATCTATAGCGTTATGAAAAAAGTTTCCCTGACACTTCTTGTAGCCGTGACAGTGATGCTGTCGAGCTGCTACTCAACAGGACTTGGAACAACCTCCAATACCAATTCGACCAGCAGCGTGTTGACCAGTGTGCTTGGCGCCGTATTGGGCCAAGTGTTGTTAGGTGGATCAACGTATGACCAGGCGGGCATTCTTGGCACCTGGTTCTACAATGCCCCAAGTACAGCCTTTACTACCCAGCAGGCTCTGACCAAAGCTGGAGGTTCTACAAAAGTCGCCAACATGTCTTCGTCGCTGGCCGGTAACTACAACAATATCGGCATCAATCGTAACAACACTTCTTTCACTTTCATGGAAGGTAACAAGTTCTCGGCTAAGGTGAATGGCATACCATTCAGCGGAACCTATACTTATAATGCCCAGAACGGTGAAATCGCCCTCAAGACAGCTACAGAGACCATTAAGGGCAACGTTACAAGGACTGAGAAGGGAATGGGCCTGATGTTTGACTCTCAACAGATGACCAACCTTCTTCAGAAAGAAGGTAAGGTCAGCAACACCGCTGCCGTTCAGGCTGTCAGCAAGCTCGCCAAGAGTGCCGACGGTGCCCGTGTAGGCTTTGAGCTTACGAAATAGGAAAACCGATTACATCAAAAACTATAAATATTGCAATTATGAAGTTAGATAAACTGTTTGTCATTACAATCAATCGCGAACTCGGTAGTGGCGGTCGCACCGTTGGTCGTAAGCTGGCCGAGAAGCTGGGGGTTGAGTTCTTCGACAAGGCGCTGATCAAGGCTTTGCAGGAGAAATATCACCTGAGCGTGGAGGAAATAGAGAAGCTGAAAGGCCGTAAGCAGGGCTGGTGGGCTGACTTCAAACGTACGATGACAGGCGGCGAGGGAACGTCGGTTCAATACTACTTGCCGAAGATGGGCGACGAGCCAGAATTGCTGGATACCGACGCGGTGTTCAAGTCAGAGACGGAGATCCTGAAGGGTATTGCCGAGGAAGAGTCCTGTGTGGTAGCTGGTCGTAGCGGGTTCTTCGTATTCCGCGACCATCCCAACCACATGAGCATCCTCATTCAGGCTTCGATGCCATTCCGTGTGGAGCGCGTTTCGCGTAAACAGGGTTTGACACCTGAGGAGGCCCGCAAAGCCATAGACAAAGTGGACAAGATGCGCGAGAACTATGTGAAGAAGTATACCAAGAGCTCGCGCTACGACACCCGCAACTACGACCTCGTCATCTCTGCCGACGGCAAGAGTGAGGACGAGATTGTCGATGTCATCATGAAGTTCATAGGGTAAGCGCCCTTTATCGCTTGCTACACTCGGGACAGATGCCCTTGGCCATGTAGTTGATGCTTGTCAGCTCATAGCCCGAGGGTAGCTGTACGGTAGGGATAGGTGTGTCGGGCAGACAAAAGGTGCGGTTGCAGCGTTCGCAGTAGAAATGTACATGCTGGTCGTCGTCGTGCTCGTGACCGTTGTGGCTGAGGCAGAGCTCGTAGCGCACACCGTCGCCGCCGTCTTCGATGACGTGTACCAAATGGTGCTCGCGGAAGAGGGTGAGCGCACGGAAGATGCCCGACTTGTCAATCGACAGGATTTTGTATTCCAATTCGGATAAAGACATTGGCCGCTCAGCAGCGGCCAATGTCTTTGCCACGACAACGCGGTTTGCCGTTGGCTTAATATCGTGCGCTAAAAGCAGCGCCTCACATTCCTCACTATTCATTTATTCTTTAACTTCGATAACTTCTTATAACTTCCACATCGTTGAGTCGTTGAAGTAGTCGATGCGCATGGCCTTACGTACTTCGTCCATCGTCTGGGCACCCACCTCGCGAGCCTGTTCCGTACCCTTCTTCAGGATGTTGCAGATTTCGGGAATGTCCTGCTCCAACTCAGCACGGCGCTGGCGCATAGGCTCCAGGAACTTGTTGAGCACCTCGTTCAGGAACTTCTTGCACTTCATGTCGCCCAGTCCGCCACGCGTGTAATGCTCCTTCAGCTCGTCGAGGTTCTGGTACTCGGGCCAGAAATCGGCAAAGTCCTGATCGCAGGAGAAAGCGTCGAGATAGGTAAACACGGCGTTACCCTCCACATGGCCAGGGTCGGAGACGTTCAGGTGCAGGGGGTCGGTATACATGGAGCGTACCTTCTGCCACACCTCGTCCTTGGAGTCGGAGAGGTAGATGCAGTTGCCCAGCGACTTCGACATCTTTTCCTTGCCGTCAGTTCCGGGCAGACGACGGGCCGTAGCGTTCTCTGGCAGCATGATGTTGGGCTCCACCAGCACGGGGGCGTAGGTATTGTTGAATCGGTTCACCAACTCGCGCGTTACCTCGAGCATCGGCTCCTGGTCCTCGCCCACGGGCACCGTCGTCGACTTGAACAATGCAATGTCGGCAGCCTGCGAGACGGGGTAGCAGAAAAAGCCGAGGGGAACGCTCTCGCCCTCGAAGCCGCGCATCTTGATTTCCGTCTTCACCGTCGGGTTGCGCTGTACGCGGCTCACGGAGATGAGGTTCATAAAATAGGTGGTCAGCTCGGCCAATTCAGGAATATGGCTCTGGATGAATATCGTACACTTTGCGGGGTCGAGACCTGCCGAGAGGTAGTCGATGGCTACCTGAATAATGCTCTGGCGCAGCTTCTCAGGGTTGTCGGCATTGTCGGTAAGTGCCTGTACGTCAGCCATGAAAACAAACATGCGGTCGTAGTCGCCTGCATTCTGCAGCTCTACGCGACGGCGCAGCGAACCTACGTAGTGGCCCAGATGGAGCTTACCCGTAGGACGGTCGCCGGTAAGTATTACTTTTCCCATTTTTCTTCTCTTTTTTAGTTTTTGCGTGCAAAGATACGAAAAAAATGTGTAACTTTGCACGCTATAAACGATAATTTAGTGAAAAGATGGAATCAAGACTGGTTATTTACAATACGCTGACGCGCCAGAAAGAGCGCTTTGAACCGTTGCACGCTCCCAACGTGGGTATGTATGTCTGTGGACCTACTGTCTATGGCGATCCCCATCTGGGCCATGCACGTCCCGCCATTACCTTCGACCTGGTGTTCCGCTACCTGAAGCACTTAGGCTATAAAGTAAGGTACGTGCGCAACATTACTGATGTGGGCCATCTGGAGCACGATGCCGACGAGGGTGAGGACAAGATTGCCAAGAAGGCCCGGCTGGAGCAGTTGGAGCCCATGGAGATTGCGCAGTACTACACCAACCGCTATCATCAGGCAATGGATGCGCTCAACGTGTTGCACCCCTCGATAGAGCCGCATGCCACGGGCCATATTATTGAGCAGCAGCAACTGGTGCAGCAGATTCTCGACAACGGCTTTGCCTACGAGTCGAACGGCTCGATTTATTTCGATATCGAGGCCTACAACAAGAAATACAAGTACGGAGTGCTCAGCGGCCGCTCGTTAGAGAACATCAAGGATGCCAGCCGCGAGCTGGACGGAGTAGGGGAGAAGCGCAACCAGGCCGACTTCGCCCTGTGGAAGAAAGCACAGCCCGAGCACATTATGCGCTGGCCATCGCCCTGGAGCGATGGTTTCCCCGGCTGGCACTGTGAGTGCACGGCTATGGGACGCAAGTACCTTGGCGAGGAATTCGACATTCACGGTGGCGGCATGGACTTGGTGTTCCCCCACCACGAGTGCGAGATAGCCCAGGCCACTGCCTCGATGGGTCATCAGGCTGTGAAGTACTGGATGCACAACAATATGCTGACCATCAACGGACAGAAGATGGGCAAGTCGTACAACAACTTTATCACCCTTGAGCAGTTCTTCACGGGCAACCACCCGCTGCTGGAAAAAGCCTACTCGCCCATGACCATCCGCTTCTTCGTGCTCTCAGCCCACTATCGCGGAACGGTCGACTTCTCGAACGATGCCCTGCTGGCAGCCGAGAAGGGACTGGAGAAACTGATGAACGCCATCGCCGACCTCGAGCGCATTCAGGTTTCCCCGCAATGTGACCCCGAAACCGAGAAGGTGGTCAAGGCTCTGCGCCAGAAGTGCTACGATGCCATGAACGACGACTTTGCCACCCCGCAGGTCATCAGCTACCTCTTTGAGGCTTGCACCGTCATCAACAAGCTCACCGACCACAAGGCAACCATCTGTGCCGACTGCCTGAAGGAGCTTTCCGAGGTGATGCACCTCTTCACGGAGGAAATCCTCGGCCTCAAGGCCACAGCGTCTGCTGGTTTGGCCAGTGGAAATAACGATGCCCGCGAGGAAGCCTTCGGAAAGGTGGTTGACATGGTATTAGAGCTGCGCGCCAAGGCCAAGGCCGATAAGGACTGGGCCACCAGCGACAAGATTCGCGACGAACTGGCTGCCGCCGGCTTTGAGGTGAAGGACACCAAGGACGGCGTGACGTGGAAGCTTAATAAATAAATAGGTACGCGTGCGTGAGTAGATGGAAAGTCATTGCATTTGATGCCGACGATACCTTGTGGGATTGTCAGTCATACTTTGAGGCGGTGGAAAACCGCCTCTATCAGTTGATTGCACCATATTGCGAAAACCCTGCTGCCGAA
>JAEEGG010002736.1_pt1 | contig 45056 bp, 24 predicted proteins | sample 9134161 | NCBI WGS metagenome assembly JAEEGG01 (sample SAMN16246543, study PRJNA631951) | gut metagenome | biome: gut microbiome; feature: rumen; material: CR-attached | host: Bos | place: Iran: Karaj | collected 2018-10 | reverse complement strand
TTGGCGAGGATGCCGATGTGGCCTATGAGTACTCGTTGCGCTATACCGGTCGTCTGAAAACCCCCGAGGAATTTGGCGACATCATCATTCAGAGCAAGGCCGATGGTACGACTTTGAAACTTAAGGACGTGGCCAAGATTGAACTTGGTGGTCAGCAGTACAGTGTGTCGATGAGAAACAACAACCTGCCCTCAGTGATGGGTATGGTGCAGCAGATTGCCGGTTCTAACGCCAACGAGATTGCCAAGCAGGTGAAGGCCGAGCTGGAAGAGCAGGCCAAATTGTTCCCGCCGGGCATGACCTATAAGATCAACTACGACGTCACGGAATTCCTGTATGCCTCTATCGAGGAGGTGGTGTTCACGCTGTTCTTCACCCTCTTACTGGTGTTCCTCGTGATCTACGTCTTCCTGCAGGACTGGCGTTCGACGCTGATCCCGCTGATTGCTGTGCCGGTGTCGCTGATCGGTACGTTCTTCTTCCTGTCGGTGTTCGGCTTCTCAATCAACCTGCTGACGCTATCCGCCTTGCTTTTGGCTATCGCCATCGTGGTCGACGATGCCATCGTGGTGGTCGAGGCCGTGCATGCGAAGCTCGACCAGGGTTATAAGTCGACGCTGACGGCCTCTATCGATGCCATGAACGAGATCTCGGGAGCCATCATCTCCATCACACTCGTGATGGCAGCGGTGTTTATCCCCGTATCGTTTATCGGTGGTACGTCGGGTACATTCTATCGTGAGTTCGGTGTGACGATGGCTATCTCCATCTTCATCTCGGCACTGAACGCCCTGACGTTGTCGCCGGCCCTCTGTGCCATCTTCCTGAAACCGCACGACAAGGACGGTCATGAGGTGAAGATGTCGCGTATTGACCGTTTCCATGCCGCCTTTAATACGGCTTACGACAAGGTGCTGGGCAAGTATAAGAAACGTGTGGAGAAATTGGTGCGCAAGCCACTGGCCATCGGTATTGCCGTGATTGTCGGTATTGCCGTGCTGGTGACGACGCTGATGACCACGAAGACAGGACTGGTGCCTTCTGAGGATACGGGTACACTCTTCTGTACCATCTCCATGCCTCCTGCCACCTCTGTGGCCCGTACACGTCAGGTCATCGACGAGGTGGACAAGATCCTCGCTGCTGATCCCGCCATCCAGAGCCGTGAGCAGATCCAGGGTTATAACTTCATCGCTGGTGCCGGTTCCGACCAGGCCACGTTCATCCTGAAGCTGAAGCCCTTCTCAGAGCGTCAGAAAGGATTCTGGTGGAAACTCTCGGGCCTGTGGCAGGGTGACGGCATCTACCGTTTCTTCCTCGATCCGGAGAGTGCCGACGGTGTGGTGGCGCAGATCTTCATCAAGACCGCCCACATCAAGGATGCCTCGATCCTGGCATTCTCACCGCCTATGATTCCCGGTTTCTCGGCCAACTCAGGTGTGTCGATTGTGATGCAGGACCGTACGGGTGGTAGTCTTGACAGATTCTTCGGTGTGGTGAAGGACTACATCGCCGAGCTCAACAAACTGCCGGAGTTCCAGATGGCCCAGACATCGTATAACCCCAGCTATCCGCAGTACATGGTGCATGTGGATGTGGCCAAGTGTAAGCAGAGTAATATCTCGCCAGCCACTATCCTCACCACGTTGCAGGGTTACTATGGTGGACTCTATGCTTCGAACTTCAATGCCTACGGTAAGCTCTACCGTGTGATGATCCAGGCCTCGCCTGAGACCCGCATGACGGAGGAGTCACTCAATAATATATATGTACGCACGCCTGCGGGTATGGCACCTATCCAGGAGTTCTGTCGTCTGGAGCGTGTCTACGGTCCGTCGAACATCAACCGTTTCAACCTGTTTACGTCTATCAATGTGACGGCGACGGTGGCTGACGGCTATTCTACCGGTGAGGCTATCAAGGCTGCCGAGAAGGTGGCTGCCGACATGTTGCCTGCGGGTTATTCCTACGAGTATCAGGGTCTGACACGTGAGGAGGCGAAGGCTTCGAATACCACAGGACTGATCTTCCTGTTGTGTATCATCTTCATCTACCTCATCCTCTCGGCACAGTACGAGTCGTACATCTTGCCGTTGTGTGTGATCCTCTCCGTACCCTTCGGACTGGCAGGCTGTTTCCTCTTCACGATGATGTTCGGTCACGCCAACGATATCTATATGCAGATCTCGCTGATCATGCTGATCGGTCTGTTGGCGAAGAATGCCATCCTGATTGTGCAGTTCGCCCTCGAACGCCGTGAGACGGGTATGGCCATCTCGTGGTCGGCCGTCCTCGGTGCTGCTGCCCGTTTGCGTCCTATCCTCATGACCTCACTGGCCATGATCATCGGTCTGCTGCCGATGATGTTTGCCTCGGGTGTGGGTAAGAACGGTAACCAGACGCTGGGTGCCGCTGCTGTGGGTGGTATGTTGATCGGTACGCTGTTGCAGATCTTCGTCGTTCCTACGCTCTTCGTGATCTTCCAGTCGCTTCAGGAGAAGTTCCGTCCGATGAAGTTCGAGGACGAGGAGAATCCGGAGGTTGCCGCCGAGCTCGAGCAGTATGCACACTCAAAACCCGAGGACTACGAATTAGAGAAGTGACTATAGAGAAGAAGACTATAGATTATAGATTTTAGACTATAGATTATAGACGATAGAATAGAGATTAGAGAATATGGAAACGAAGGAATTGATCAATACGATTGCTGATTGCGCAAAGAAGGTAAGAAGCGTCTTGACACCAGGCTTCGAGGAGAAGGTGTATAAGAATGCGATGTTTATCGAATTGCGTGATTGTGGCATATCTGTTGAGACAGAAGTTCCTTTTAAGGTTTATTACAAGAATCACATTGTTGGAGACTATAGGGCAGACATGATTGCTGAGCGTCAGGTCATCATTGAACTGAAAGCCGTGAATGCGCTTCTGCCAATCCATGAGGTGCAGTTGGTGAATTATCTTTCTGCTACAGGTATCGATGATGGTATGCTTATCAATTTCGGTGCCGACCGCCTTGAGATCCGCCATCGTAACCGTCTCTACAAACAAAAATCCTAATTTCTCATCTATAATCTATAGTCTAAAGATCTATAGTCTACAGTCAAAGAAAGAACTAAAGTCAGAAGATAAATATGAAGGATATGAAAAAAATACTAATCATTTTGTCCGCAGTATTTCTGCTGTCGGGGTGCGGACTATATAATAAGTACGAGCGTCCGGAGGTGAAGTCTGACGGCATTGTGCGCGACCCGGTGTCGCTGACGGATACGCTCGCCGTGAATGATACCACGTCGTTTGGTAATATGCCCTGGCGTACGGTCTTTACCGACCCGCAGTTGCAGGCACTCATCCAGCAGGGTCTCGACAACAATCCCGACCTGTTGAATGCCGCCCTCAACGTGCACATGGTCAACGAGGCCCTGAAGGTGGCGAAGCTCGCCTTCCTGCCGTCGGTAGCCATCAGTCCACAGGGAACACTGTCGTCGTTCGACGGGGCTGCTGCCACGAAGTCTTATTCGTTGCCTATCTCCGCCAGCTGGAATGTCGACCTCTTCGGCAACCTGCTCAGCGTGAAGCGTTCGGCACAGATGCAGCTCATCGCCACGAAGGACTATCAGACGGTGGTGAAGTGTAACATCATCTCTACCATTGCCAACCTCTATTATACGCTGTTGGCCCTCGACCGTCAGGTGGAGATCAGCAACGACATGGAGCAGTTGACCAAGGAGACTTGGGACAAGATGAAGTTCATGCACGAGAACCGTGTGGGCTATCGTTCTACCGCCGTGCAGAGTGCCGAGGCCGCCTATTATCAGGTGCAGGGTCAGAAAGTTGACCTGCAGCGTCAGATCCGTGCTACGGAGAACTCTCTCTCACTGTTGCTCGGCCAACCGGGACAGGCCATCCAGCGAAGCACATTTGCGGGTCAGAGTCTGCCTCAGGACCTCGCTGCCGGTGTGGGCATCCAGATGTTGAACAACCGTGCCGACGTCCACTCCTACGAGATGGCGCTGGCTCAGTGTTTCTATGACATAGAGACCGCCCGTAGCCGCTTCTATCCGAGCATCACCATCACGGGTACCGCAGCCTTCACCAACCAGAACGGTATGGTGAATCCTGGCAAGTGGCTCCTCTCGGCTGTAGGAAGTCTGGTGCAACCGATCTTCCAGCACGGTCAGATCGTGGCTGGTCTGAAGGTGGCCAAGGATAAGTATGAGCAGGCCTACAACAACTGGCAGAACGCCATCTACAAGGCTGGCAACGAGGTGTCGAACGCCCTCGTGGGCTACAACTCCTATGCTGAGAAGGCAGAGCTCGACGCCAAGCGTGTGGCTGTGCTGAAGCAGAATGTCGAGGATACGAAGAAGTTGATGGAATCTTCCAGCAACACCACCTACCTCGAAGTGATCTCTGCCCAGTCGAACCTCCTCAATGCCGAGATCGGCGAGGTCACCGACCAGCTCAATAAGATGCAGGCGGTGGTGAGTTTGTACCAAGCATTAGGCGGTGGAGCGAAATAAACTACAACTATGACAACAATGACAACTTCTCATTCCGCAGACGGCAGTTGCCGTCGTAGGCCAAAGTTGTCTAAGTTGTCCAAGTTGTCGTAAATATAAATTGCATAATTGTATTAGTATATGGCAAGTGAAATTAGTCCGAAAGCTGAGATATCGCCAAAGGCGAAGATCGGCAACAACTGCAAGATATTCCCCTTCGTATATATCGAGGACGATGTGGAGATTGGTGACAATTGTATCATCTTTCCTTTCGTCTCTATCTGCGACGGTTCACGTATCGGCAATAACAACAAAATCCATCAGGGTTCGGTGATTGCCGCCCTGCCGCAGGACTTCAACTTCCGTGGTGAGAAGTCGTATGTGCAGATTGGCGACAATAATGTCATCCGTGAGAACGTCGTCATCAACCGCGGTACCCACCGCGATGGTGTGACGAAGATCGGCAATAATAACTTCCTGCTCGAAGGCACGCACATCAGCCACGATACCGTCGTGGGCGACCACTGCGTCTTCGGCTATGGTGTGAAGATTGCTGGCGACTGCGAGGTCCACAATGGTGTGATCTTCTCCTCGAGTGCCATCCAGAATGCCAATACCCGTGTGGGACGTCTGGCACTCATCCAGGCCGGCACCTCGTCCTCGAAGGATATACCGCCCTTTGTCATTGCTGGTGGTAAACCCCTCGAATACGGTGGTCCTAACAACACGATGATGCGTGAGGCCGGCATCGATGAGAAGGTGCAGAAGCACATCGCTAATGCCTACCGTCTGCTGTTCCACGGTAAGACGAGTGTCTTCGATGTCATCAACCAGATCAAGGAACAGGTGCCCGACGGACCGGAAGTTCAGACGATCATCCAGTTCCTCGAGAATTCGAAACGCGGAATCATGTGTAAATAACAATATTACAACTAACTCACGAACAATATGAAGAAAAAGATTCAGTTCAGTCTCGTCTATAGAGACATGTGGCAGAGTTCAGGTAAGTTCCAGCCCCGCAAGGACCAGTTGGAGCGTATTGCCCCAGTGATTATCGATATGGGTTGCTTTGCCCGAGTGGAAACCAACGGTGGTGCCTTCGAGCAGGTGAACCTGATGGCAGGCGAAAACCCCAACCTGGCGGTAAGGGCCTTCTGTAAGCCCTTTAACGAGGTGGGTATCAAGACCCATATGTTGGACCGTGGTTTGAACGCTTTGCGTATGTACCCGGTGCCCGACGACGTACGTGCCCTGATGTATAAGGTGAAGCACGCTCAGGGTGTGGACATTACCCGTATCTTCTGCGGACTCAATGACACCCGTAATATCATCCCGAGTATCAAGTGGGCCAAGGAGGGTGGTATGACCCCGCAGGCTACCCTGTGTATCACCACCTCACCCGTTCATACGGTAGACTACTATGCAGCCATCGCCGACGAGGTGATTGCCGCAGGTGCTGAGGAGATCTGTCTTAAGGATATGGCCGGTATCGGTCAGCCCGCCATGCTCGGTGCACTGACGAAGGCCATCAAGACCAAGCACCCCGATATCATCATCCAGTATCATGGCCACTCAGGTCCTGGTCTGTCGATGGCCAGCATCCTTGAGGTCTGCAACAATGGTGCAGACATCATCGACACCGCCATCGAACCCCTGAGCTGGGGTAAGGTGCATCCGGACATCATCTCCGTGCAGTCGATGCTGAAGAACGAAGGCTTCGAGGTGGCCGACCTGAATATGAACGCTTATATGCAGGCCCGTACACTCACTCAGGAGTTTATTGACGACTGGCTTGGTTGCTTCATCAACCCCGCCAACAAACACATGTCCTCGCTGCTGTTAGGTTGTGGTCTGCCCGGTGGTATGATGGGTTCGATGATGGCTGACCTTGGTGGTATCCAGACGATGATCAACAAGCTGCGTGCCCAGAAGGGTGAGGCAGAGTTGACGATGGACGACATGCTGGTGAAGCTGTTCAACGAGGTAGAGTACGTATGGCCGAAGGTGGGTTATCCCCCACTAGTGACGCCGTTCTCACAGTACACGAAGAACATCGCCCTGATGAACCTCTTGACGATGGAGCAGGGCAAGGGCCGTTATGTGATGATGGACGATGCCATCTGGGGTATGATCCTCGGCAAGAGCGGTAAGGTACCTGGCGAGATAGCCCCCGAGCTGAAGGAACTGGCTGCGCAGAAGAAACTGGAGTTTACCGATGTCGATCCTCACACGCTGTTGGAGAATGCCCTCGACGGTTTCCGTAAGGAGATGGACGAGAACGGCTGGGAGTACGGTCCTGATGACGAAGAGCTCTTCGAGTTGGCCATGCACCCCGAACAGTACCGTCCCTTCAAGAGCGGACAGGCCAAGAAACAGCTGTTGGCAGACATCCAGAAGGCCAAGGACGCCAAGTTGGGTGGTGGTAAGAAGATCTCCCAGGAGGAAATCGATGCCATCAAGCATGCCAAAGCCGACGCCGTGAAGTCGCCTCTGGCCGGACAGCTCATCTGGAGCTTCGGTGGCGAGGGTGTTCCTGCTGCCTGCATCGAGCCGTTCATCGGTCAGACCTATAAGGAAGGCGATATCTTCTGTTACCTGCAGACCAAGTGGGGCGAGATCGTGGAGATCCCCGCAGCCCTTGGTGGCAAACTCGTGGATATCAGCGTGAAGCCTGGACAGAACATCCGTCAGGGTGACACTATTGCCTGGATAGAGAGGAGTGAAAAGTGAATAGTGAAAAGTGAATAATGGACTACCAGTCGATTATCAATCAATATTATCCGTCGGAGAACGAACTCCGACGGATATTGTTAGTACACAGCCGTCAGGTGGCCGACCGTTGTCTGAAGATCTGTACGGCTCATCCGGAACTGCGACTGGACCGTGAGTTCCTGGAGGAAGCAGCGATGTTGCATGACATTGGCATCTGTCGTTGTGATGCACCAAGTATTCAGTGCTTTGGTACAGAACCCTATATCTGTCACGGTATCATCGGTGGACAGATGTTACGGGAACTGGGTTGGATACGTCACGCCTTCGTCTGTGAACGCCATACGGGTACGGGCATCAGCCGACAGCAGATAGAACGTCAGCAGCTGCCACTCCCTCCCGACGGACAGTATGAGCCGGTGGCACTGGAGGAACAGGTGGTCTGCTATGCTGATAAGTTCTATTCGAAGACCCATCTGGACCGTGAACGTACGGTGCTGGAAGCTGCGCAAAGTCTTGAGAAATTCGGAGAAGAGGGGGTGAAACGCTTTCTCGGTTGGGCAAAACTCTTTGAGTGAAAAGTGAATAGTGAATAGTGAAAAGTGAATAGTGAATAGTGAAAAGTGAGGGTCGAAGCGTTAAAATAAGACAAGGCGGCAGCAAATTATTCACTATTCACTATTCACTATTCACTTTATTTTTGTACCTTTGCAGCGTGAAAGAGAAATCACTCATTCTATCGATACTCTGTGCCTTCATTCTGATGATGGCATGTACGCCGTCAGCCCTGCACCGTGGGAAGGTTCCCAAGGTGGTAGAGGAGGGCAGTGTCGTGTCGTTGCCGACGGTGAAGACACCAGTGCTGTCGACGGATTCTATCACGTTGCCTGCGCTTATTGATAGCATCAGTACTCACCAAGACCAGGTGAAAGAGACTGTCGACAGTCTCGCCTCTGCCTTGGAACAAGATGATACCGCTCCACTCGATTCCATCATTTCTGAAGGTGCTGAAGCTGCCATCAAGACTAAACGTGACACTACGACGATGGATTCCATCGAGTTGGCCATCTACAAGCATAATAAGGCTATTGATGACTCGTTGGCATTGGACAGCATCAACCGTCATCGGAAGAACGGTATCGATGCCCCTGTGGAGTATTCTGCCGATGACTCGTTGATCTATGATGCCACCACATCTACGGCCCATCTCTTTGGTAACTCCAAGGTGAAGTACACCAATATGGACTTGGCTAGTGAAAACATCCATATGAGCCTTGACAGCAATCTGGTGCATGCCACTGGTAAGCGGGACACCGCCACTAACGAACTGACGGGAACACCTGTCTTTAAGATGGGCAACGACCAGTACGAGCAGACGGAGATATCCTTTAACTTCAAGAGCAAGAAAGGTTATATTACCGATGTCTATACGCAGCAGGAAGACGGTTACCTGACTAGTGAACACTCCAAGCGAGGTGCCAATGGTGAGATGTTCCTGGAGCATGGCCGTTATACGACCTGTGATGATCCTCATCCCGACTTCTATATTGCCATGTCGCGTGCCAAGGTACGTCCGGGTAAGGATGTCGTCTTCGGACCTGCCTACCTGGTGGTGGCCGATGTACCCTTGCCATTGGCCATTCCTTACGGTTTCTTCCCCTTCACCAAGAGCTATTCAAGTGGTTTTATCATGCCGACGTATGGTGATGAGATGGAACGTGGTTTCTATCTGAAGGACGGTGGATACTATTTTGCCGTCAGCGATAAGATGGACTTGAAACTGACGGGTGAGATCTATACCAAGGGCTCGTGGGGACTTGCTACGGATATCAACTACAAGAAACGCTATAAGTACAGCGGTTCATTCTTTGCCGAATATCTGAGTACGGTGAATGGCGAGAAGAATATGCCGGAATACTCAAAGACGACGAGTTTCAAGATTACCTGGAACCATAGTCAGGATGCCAAGGCCAATCCATACAGCAGTCTCTCTGCCCGCGTGAACTTTGCCACATCGAGCTATGAGCAGAGTAACCTGAACTCGATGTATAACCCTCAGGCGAGGACCCAGTCGACACGTACCTCATCCATATCGTGGAAGACCGGTTTCTCGAGTTTAGGCATGTCGTTGTCTTCGGGCTTGAACATCGGCCAGAACATGCGTGACTCTACCATCGACCTGTCGTTCCCTGACCTGAATATCAATGTCTCCAACTTCTATCCTTTCAAGCGGAAGAAGATGGCCGGTGAGGAACGCTGGTACGAGAAGATCTCGATGAGCTATACTGGTCGACTGGACAACTCCATCTCTGCCAAGGAGGATAAGATCCTGCATTCCAGTTTCTCTAAGGACTGGAAGAACAAGATGACCCATTCGATTCCCATCAAGGCCAGTTTCACGGCATTTAATTATCTCACCCTTACTCCGCAGTTTACCTTCAATGACGTCACATCGCTGGTCAAACAGAGGAAATCGTGGAATGAGGCTACTCAGAAGGAGGTTACCGATACCATCAGCGGATTCTATAATATCTATAACTGGGATCTGGGTATCCAGGCCTCGACAACACTCTACGGCTTCTGGATTCCCAGTCGTAAACTCTTTGGTAACAAAATCGACCGTATCCGTCACGTCATCACGCCTAACCTGTCGTTCACCTATCATCCGGACTTCGGTGCCAGTCGTTATGGCTACTATGAGACCTATACGAAGACCGATGCTGAAGGTAACGTGTCGCTGGTTGAGTATTCCCCTTACAACATCGGCGGCGTATCGGCGCCAAGTCAAGGCATGGCAGGAAACATCAACTTCTCTTTGAGTAATAATCTGGAGATGAAGGTCAGAGACAGTAATGACTCGTTGAAGAAAGTGTCTCTCATCGATGAGTTCGGCTTCAGTTTCGGTTATAATCTGGCTGCGAAGATCCGTCCGCTGACAGACGTGACCACTACACTGCGACTGAAACTCAGCAAGACCTATACCTTCAACCTGAATGCCATCTTCGCCTCGTATGTCTATGAAGCCGACAGCGTGGGTGCCACCCCCCGACTGAGTGAGCATACCACCTACTGGCAACAAGGTAAGATCGGTCGTTTCCAAGGAATGTCGCAAAGTCTGTCCTATACGCTGAACAACCAGAAGATAGCCGACCTTTTCAAGCGTCTTCGTGGTGAGAAGGTTGAGAAGGATAAGGATAACAAGAAGAAACGTGGCCGTGGTGAAGAGGAAGACGAAGATGACGATATGGGCTTGGATGCCAATATTGACAAGGATATGGAGAAAGCCAAGCGCGGTGCATCGAAGGACAAATCGAAGGCAGCTACCGATGAGGACGGCTATATGGCCTTCCAGATGCCGTGGTCGGTCAGCATCTCTTACGGTATCACGATGCGTGAGGGTAATAGCAACTTCAACTATAAGACGATGCGCTACCCCTATACCTTCTCGCAGAACCTCAATCTCAGCGGTAACCTGCGTCTGAGTGACGGATGGAACATCACGTTCTCTAGCGGTTATGACTTCGACAATAAGAAAGTCAGTATGACCACCGCCTCGCTCTCCCGTGACCTCCATTGCTTTAACATGTCATGTTCGATAGTGCTGGCGCCTTACACCAGTTATAACTTCTCTTTCCGATGCAATGCCGCCACCTTGACGGATGCCTTGAAGTATGACAAACGGAGTGGTTATACCAATGCCGTACAGTGGTATTAATGGATCAGCAGTTGCAGATCGTCTTCCTCACCGACAACCCAGATGATGTCACCCTCCTCAAACTTGCGGTTGGGGTTATAAGGTGACAGACTTTCCTTACCTTCCTCCAGACCGATGACCATACAATTATAATGGTCACGGATGCGGCTTTCTATGAGTGTCTTTCCGATAAACGGACTGTCGCTGCCAATCACCATCTGACGTAGCTTCATCTCACGCTTCTCCAGTTCGGGGTCTTCACCAATGATGTTTTCCTCAAGGGCTTCGCGGAAATGGTTGAACTGTTCATCGTTACCGATGACCTGCAAAACGTCACAGGGGAAGATGATATAATCGCCGTCGGGGATGTTCAGACGGCGTCCGCCACGCAGGATACTACTGACGTGCATGCCATACCGCCGACCCAGGTCGAGTTGTTTGAGGCTCATACCCATCCATGCGGAATTATAAGGAATCTCAAATTCAGCGATATGGATGTCACGGTCCAACAACTTACCTTCGTACAGGGGACGTTTCTTGCCGTGGACTTGTGCCTCGATATCACGGCTGCGGAGGTTCAGGATAAACAGACGTTCCATGGAGATACTTCGTTTCTTGATACCTCGTGAGAGCACGATGAGTATCACTACGATGATACCGATGGTGATCATGATAGCGTTGGTGAAACGACTCAGGTAGTTGCAGATATAGAAGATAAAGGCCACGGCAATCAAGCCGCGTACAAGGATGGTAAACAGCAATGGCAGACGGTTACGGTTGCTCTCTGCCCATAGGGCCTTCCACTCCTCGCTATGGTTCTTTTTCATCACCATAGCCCTCAGGAAAGGTGCTATCAGCAGTACTGTCAGCACACCCGTAATGGCATTGGCATACCAGTGCAACTCCCATCCGGGGAGCAGTTTGCGGAAAAACGGCAGTACGAAGACGAACATCATGGTGATGGCGGCTGCCGAGAGAATGGAATACACCAGGGTATTCATCATCATCTGGGTCAGGAGTTTTTTCCAGAGATTGTCCTCTTTGGAGTTCGGGTGACTCATCGACAGGTGGTTCAACGACCTGATGATCTTCGAGGGCAGATGTTTTTCCAGATTGTTATAAGCCGGTGTGGCAAACCGTATCATGTAAGGTGTGAGAAATGTGGTTATAACGGATACGGCCACCACGACCGGATAGAGGAAGTTGCCGATGACGCCCAGGGATAGTCCCAGCGAGGCGATGATAAACGAGAACTCACCAATCTGAGCCATCGAGAATCCACAACGCATGGCAGACTTCAGCGACTCACCAGCCAGCATAAAGGAGAACGTGCCGAAGACGGCCTGACCGATAAGGATGGTCATCACCAGGATAAAGATCGGGAAGGCATATTCTAAAAGGATGACAGGGTCGACGAGCATACCCACCGACACAAAGAAAACGGCTCCGAAAAGGTTCTTCACAGGCTCCACCAGTTTGATGATCTTGTCGGCCTCGATGGTCTCTGCCAGAATGCTACCCATGATGAAGGCGCCGAAAGCTGACGAGAAACCCACCTTTGTGGAGAATACTGCCATGGCACAACACATACCTAACGACACGATGAGCAGTACCTCGTTGTTGATCAGACGGCGTACCTGTCGCAGGAATGCCGGTATGGCAAAGATGCCCACTACGAGCCACAGTACAAGGAAGAATATGATCTTTACGATGCTACCTAACATCTGTCCGCCATCGGGATTGTTACCGCTGGCAATAGCGCTGAGCAGCACCATCATCACGATGGCCAGGATATCCTCGAGAATCAGTACCGACATCACCAGTCCTGCAAACTGCTGTTGTCGCAGGCCCAGATCGTCGAAAGCCTTGTAGATAATCGTCGTTGAAGACATGGCGAGCATACCACCCAGGAAGATGCAGTCCATCTTTCCCCATCCGAAGGCATGACCAACCAGCAGCCCCAGCATCGACATACAGAAGATGATGCACGAGGCGGAGATGATGGGCGATGCCCCCATCTTCAGGATTTTCTTAAAGGAGAAGTCCAGTCCCAGCGAGAATAGCAGGAACATCACACCGATATCCGCCCACAAATGGACGTTTTCCGTGTCAACCACTGAAGCCGTGTAGGGCATGTGTGGAGATACCAGGAAACCGGCCACAACATAACCCAGCACCAGAGGCTGTTTCAACTTCTTGAATACCAGTGTCACGATACCCGCCACAATGAGTATCAACGCCAAATCTTCTATGAGTGCCGGTAAATCTCCCATTCTTCCCTCTATTCACTATTCACTATTCACTAAACCTCCCTACCATCTCACAGATCTTCACGATGACCTGCATGGCTTTCTCCATCGACTGGATGCTAACAAATTCGTAGGGTCCGTGGAAGTTCACGCCTCCAGCAAAGATATTGGGACAGGGGAGACCCTTGAACGAAAGTTGCGCACCGTCAGTACCTCCTCGGATGGGTCTTACCTTTGGAGCGACCTCACAGGCCTGCATGGCGTGCAGCACCAGGTCGATGACATGCATCTGAGGATCGATCTTCTCTTTCATATTGTAATACTGGTCCTTCACCTCGCAGAGGACCGTCCCCTCGCCGTATTTCTCGTTCATCCTGTCTGCACAGCGTGTCATAAACCGTTTACGGTCCTCGAACTTCTCACGGTCATGGTCGCGGATGATGTAACTGAGCTTGGCCTCTTCGATATTTGACTGGATATTCAACAGGTGATAGAACCCCTGATAGCCTTCTGTGGTCTCCGGTGTCTCATCATCGGGCAGCATGTGGGCAAATTCCGCGGCCAGGGCGTTGGCGTTTACCATCTTCCCTTTGGCATAGCCCGGATGTACGCTGACACCCTTGATGCGGATCTTCGCACTGGCAGCATTGAAGTTCTCGAACTCCAGTTCGCCAACATCCCCGCCATCCATCGTGTAGGCCCATTCGCAGCCGAACTTCTCTACATCAAAATGGTGGGCGCCCATGCCGATCTCTTCGTCGGGATTAAAGGCAATACGGATATCACCGTGACGGATCTCCTTATGGTCGCGCAGATAGCACATGGCCTGTACAATCTCTGCGATTCCAGCTTTGTCATCGGCTCCCAGCAGCGTGTGGCCGTTGGTGACGATCAGGTCCTCGCCAATATGATGTAGCAGCTCGGGGAACTTCTGCGGACTGCTGACGATACCTTCCGACAGCGTGATCTCACCGCCGTTGTAGTTGCGCACAATCTGTGGTTTGATATCTGCTCCGCTACAGTCGGGGCTGGTGTCATAGTGGGAGATGAAACCGATGGTGGGTACCTTGTCCTTCATGTTTGAAGGCAGGGTGGCATAGAGATAGCCTTTCTCGTCGAGTTCCACATCCTCGAAACCTTCGCTCTCGAGTTCTTTCTTCAGATAGTCGGCGAAGATCAGTTGCTTCGGAGTACTCGGCACGCTGTCGCTGTCTTCCGATGACTGCGTGTCAAACTTGGTATAGTTTAAAAACCGTTCTGTTATATCCATTTTCTTGTCAGTTTACAATTGCGCCACAAAGGTACGAAGATTTCCTCAAATCCCGAAGCATTTTGCGGATTATTTCGTCTCCAACCTTGTTGTGAGGGTCTTGAAAGCGTCTGAAGTTGTCTTCAGCGTGACTTTTGACGGGGTTTTGCCTGCTCGGAGGATGACGAGAGCTGATCCGTTGTAGAGTCGTCGGTGGTCGGTGCAGTTCAGTTCGTCGGAGTCGTGGTTGCCGCTGCTGACGGCCACAAGGCGGGCATCGCCATCCACTTCAAACCGGAGCTCATCCTGTGCCATCGGCACACAACGTCCCTTACTGTCGACCGCTTCTATGCGGACATGCATCAGGTCGGAACCGTCAGCCTGCCAAGTATTGTCTTCGGGAGTGGCGATGAGGCGCACGGCCTTGCCGGTGGTCTCGATTTGGTGACGGGCCACGGCCTTGCCGCTCTGATAGGCGATGGCCGTCAATTTGCCATCGGCATAAGGGATGTCGTTCCAGCGGATCTGGTTACGCAGTTTGGAGTCGTTCTTCGGATTATGCTTCTTTCCCAGACTCTTGCCGTTGAGCACGAGTTCCACTTCGTCGGCATTGGTATAGGTGATGAGGTTAAGTCTGGAGCCCGGTTTACGGTTCCAGTGGTCACTCATGCCGTCGTTGCCGGTCTGTACACCGTTCCACATGATCTCGTTCTTCGAGTCGATGACGGCAATGTGTACGAGTGGTTCCTCTGGTTTGAAGAACGATCGCATATAGTAAGCCTTGGGCTTGGGCTTGAGTGATATGTCGAACACACCCTGTGCCCAACCCTTTGCGGGCCAACCCTGACTTTCACCGAGGTAGTCGATGGCACCCCAATAAGCTAGTCCGATGACTTTGTCGAGGTTCATCTCGAAGTAGTTCTGCCCCATGGCTGCAATGGAGGCTTCACTCTGATAGAAGGTCATCCAGGGGAATCGGCGTCCATCGCCAGGGAAGTACATATAACGGTAATTATAGGCCTGGACATCGGTTTGCATTGCGAGGTCATGGGGTAGGGAGTCGGTGTCCCAGTTGCGGTAGCGGGGGTGCATGGCCACGGTGACGAGTCGCGTCGAGTCGTAACGGTGCAACAGGGTCTTCATGAGCTTGTATATCGTCACACCGAAGTCATTAAACGGCTGGTTGGGGTCTTGCTGCAACTCGTTGCCGAGGCTCCAAAGAATGACCGATGGCGAGTTGCGGTCGCGTTTCACCCATTCCGGCACCTCGTATTGCCAGTGCTGTTCGAAGGGCACCTTGCCGCCTGTATGCTGACGTGTCCACTTGTCGTAGAGTTCATCTACGAGCAGGATGCCGTATCTGTCGCAGAGACGAATGAAGTCTCGGCTATAGGGATTGTGCGAGGTGCGGATGTGGTTCATGCCGAACTGTTTCATCAGTTGTATGCGTTTCTCGATGGCCTTAGGGTAGGCCGCAGCACCGAGGGCACCGAGGGTGTGGTGGTTGGCATAGCCTTTCAACAGCACCTTCCTGCCATTGAGTTTGAAACCGTAGTCGGGTCCGAAGGCGATGGTGCGGATACCGAACTCATCGCTGGTCTCGTCGGCCACCGTACCGTCTTCACGCAGCAGTTGGGCCTTCACCTGATATAAATATGGGGTGTCGAGGTCCCAGACTTTCGGGTTGGGTATCTCCACGTCGGTGACGATGCGCTGTTCCTCGTGACGGGTCATCTTGTGGCGGGGCAGGGCCACCTTCTGGTTGTGCACGGTCTTGCCGTCAGGGTCCAGAATCTCTATGGAGATGTTCGTGGCTTTGTCCCTTGTACGGTTCGTAAACTCTGCACTGATGCTGACAAAGCGGTTGTCGCGCGTGGTGATGTAAAGTGGATGACGGTTGAAGTACATATCCTTCGGGGTGGTGATGATACTGACGTTACGGTATAATCCGCCACCGGTGTACCAACGGGAGTTGCCAGGTTCGCGGGTGTCTGCAACAACCTCAATCAGGTTGTTCTCGCCGTATTTCAGATGGTCGGTGACATCGATCTCGAAGCCCACATAGCCGTAGTCGGTGCCACCCACGAGTTGGCCGTTGAGCAGCACGTCGGCGGTGTACATGATACCCTCGAAGTCGAGGAGTACACGACGCCCTTTCATGTTGGCCGCAGGGGTGTAGTGCAGGCGGTAATAGCCCTTACCCATCTCCTTGAAGCCGCGACTCGACAGGCGACTCTTGATATTCGCTGCCACATCGGTATTGTCGGCTTTCTCATCCGCTGCCGGTGCCACCCATGGCTGTTCGATCTGAAAGTCGTGCGGCACATCCACCTTCCGCCATTCACCTTCGTTGTTCAGCCGGAACTCCCAACCGAAGTTGAGACTCTCCACACTCCGCTGGGCGGAAGAAGTGAATAGTGAATAGTGAATAGTGAATAGTATCAATACCGTTAATCGCTGCATGGTTGTTCTTTTTTTGTAGTTTTGCATGTTGATGTCGGTAATTTAATTATTCACTAGGCGGAAGTACTCTACTCCGCCTAACAGGAAGCAACCGGTGCCGTAGTCCTCGAAGTCCGGAACTTTCGTATAGGATAGAGGTTGGCCGGCGGAGGGGTCTTTGCCTGTGCCTTGGGCCCATCCGAGGAAACCGTCGGGATGCACGCAGTCGCGGAGCAGTCCCTCCCAGGCACGGTCGCAGACGGGCTTATAGACCTCAGCCTTGAGATAACCTTTCTGGATACCCCACGCCATGCCGTAGAGGAAGAGCGCCGTGCCCGACATCTCCTTGCCGCCATAGTCGGCGTAAGAGACGAGACTCGGGTTCCAGAGTCCGTCCTCCTGTCGCTGACAGGCCTTTAGGGCAGCACTCATCGTGAGGAAGTCCTTTTTCAGTTCTTTATAATATTTGTCCTTGGGCGATAGCTGGTTCATGCAACGTACGAGGGCGGCATATACCCAGCCGTTGCCACGGCTCCAGTAGCAGTTCTTGCCGTCGGGCGTTTTGTAGGGCGCCACATAGTCCTTGTCGCGCCACCACAGACCTTCCTTTTCGTTGAAGAGTCCTCCGGCCAGGGTGTTACGGCTCCAGCGGTACATCTTCATGGCGTGGTCGGCATACTTGCGTTCGCCTGTCACCTTATAAATCTGCATGTAGAGCGGCATGGCCATTTGGATAGCGTCGATCCACGTCCACCAGCCGTAGAGCGCACCGTCGGCCTTGGGATTCGCTGTCTGCATCTGGTTGTCGAGGTTCTCGATGACCTTGGCTATCTTCTCCTGACCACCGCTCTGCATGTAACGGTCCACGAAGGTCTGTCCGCAGCACTGGTCGTCGGCATCGTTGGTCTTTACGCCGTTGCGGGGTGTCCATTGGTGGAACGTGCCCCAACGGTCGGTATATTCCGTATAGCGTGTCTGAGGGTCGATCTCATAGAGTGCCATCAGTCCTTCGTAGTACACGGCTCTTGTCCAAAGTGACGAGGGCCGGATCTTGTTCACGTTTGTGGGTAGGGTGGGATCAGCGTACTTCGCCATAAAATAGTCGTTCACCAGGCGCAGGGCCTTCATCACCCCTTGACCTTGCTCACTCTGGCCCATCGCCAGTGTGGTCACGGCCAGTGCCACTATTGTCAGTAGAGTTTTCTTCATTGTCTGTGTATTTGTTTGTATGTTATGATTTTTACTTTGATTTGTTTCCGGTTGCAAAGATAACAAAAATCCGCGAAACTGCTACAAGTTTCGTGGAAAAGTTATGTCCAAAGGATTTTTTTAGTTTTTTATTTGCATAATTCGAAAAATGATTGTAATTTTGCAGCAAGATCAACAATTTATTGTGAATAAATGTCCAATTAACCTTCTAACAGTACTTTTACTGTTTTGTTTCTCGTCTGCAATCGCTGCGAATGAGGAAGATGAGAAAGTGCGGCAGATGTATCGCCAGTACCGTGTGCTCTATGACAAGGGCGACGACAATGCTTTCTACCAACATGTGCATGCCTTTGAAGCGTATCTGAAGGAGAAGAAAGACCTGAAGTCTTATTATAAGATTATGACCAACGAGGGATTCTATGATATTAAGCAGAATCATCTGTTCCGCGCCATACAGACGGCACAGGCCCTCGATGCCGAAGCTCGGAAGAACAAGTCTGTTGACTATTATTACCTTGCTACAGCGCTGATGGGAAACATCTATCGCGCGTCGCACGATATCCGTAGGGCAGAACAGTATTTTAAACAGGCGCTCGACGAAGTGGACGATCGCGACCCGAAGTTCACGATGGTCACTCAGCGTGATCTCGCTCAGTTGCTTTGTGTCAAGAACCCTTCTGCGGCTATCGAATATACCACCCAGGCAGAAAAGCTCGCAGAAGAAAGACAGGATCTGGACAACCTCTCGCTTTCGAAAGCCATGAAGCTATATGTTTTGTTCATGAATGGCTACAAGGACGAATTTGACAAGACCTATCGCGAGTATGAGCAACTGCGGCAGCAAGGTGATAAAACATTCAATCACCAGTATGACAATCTGGTGGAGATCGCCCGTCTCACCTTTGACGGCGCCTATCAGGAAGCCCTCGACAAATTGAAGGAGGAACGTGTGTTTGTCGACAGTTCGCTGGTGGCTGTTTGTATCTACGACCATGCTGGTGATACCGAAAATGGCTTCAAAGCCATGAAGCGCAGATACCTTGAGATGGATTCCCTATTCGGTCTTGTCCAGGATGCCAATTTCAACCAGATGGCTACGGAACGGTCGTTGATGAGATCGCGTGAGGAGGCTTCGGCAAACAAGAAGGCAGTGAAGCGACTCACCAACTGGATTATAGGCATCTGTGTAGCTTTTCTGATTATCTATATCATGGGCCGTCGTCGACTTGTACGTATCATCTGGGACAAGAACAAAAAACTTCAGGTGGCCCTTGAACGCGCCGAGGAGTCGAGCCGCATGAAGTCAGCATTCATTGATAACATGAGTCATGAGATACGTACGCCCCTGAATGCCATAGGAGGATTCTCCGGTGTGCTCTGTCAACCGGGTATCGACCTGAGTGAAGATGAGAAGAAGGACATACAGGACCGCATTACCTATAATGTGGACCTTATCACAACCATCGTCAACGAGGTACTGGAACTCTCGAAAAGCGAGAGCGAGAAGAACCTGCGTCCTGATTCTGAAATGTCGGATGTTATGATTAATGGCTTGTGTCGTAAACTGTTGCATTCTAAGGCCAATGATTCCAATGAGGACGTAGAGACTCGATTTACGACAAACGTCGCTGACGACTACACGATACGTACCCATCCGTCTACTGTAAGCCGTATTCTGAAACATATATTTGAGAATGCCCAGAAGTTCACGGAAAAGGGCTATATTGAACTGCGTTGTGAGTATGATAAGCCTGCCGGTCGGGTCAAGTTGATTGTGGAGGATACCGGCATCGGTATCAAACCTGAGGACAGAGACCGTATTTTCGGTCGCTTTGAGAAGGGTGAAGGCAACTTCAAGGAAGGTATCGGTCTCGGACTTCCGATTTGTCGGCGACTCGCCAGTTCGATTGGTGGAGAGATCGCCCTTGATTCCGATTATACCCACGGATGCAGGTTTATTCTCTCCTTACCAGTTTAGTGTGTGATGTATATCCCGTCTTATTTTGTGCCGAGGTAGAAACCGGGCTCGGGGGGCTGGTTGTACCCGGTGTTTTCAGAGGCTACGCTGAGGCGGTAGGGGATATCCTCCATCAGACAGGGAATGCGGTGGTCGGTGGGGATGGTAGAGACGTAGAGTCGCAGTTCGGTGCTCTCGCGGTTGCGGATGAGCACCTCCTCACGCCAGTCGCCCAGGATGTCGGCAGAGAGGCAGGGGTTCGACTTCGTGCCGTTGTTGAACTGGCCGTCGAACCTCTGGACAGTCGTGACCTGATGGTTCTCCCAGTCGTATTTCGATACAGTCTCGTGGTCGAGCAGCTCACGTAGCAAGTCGCCGTCCCACCAGATGCCGAAGTTTACGGACAGCGGTCGTCCGTTGAGTCGCAGATGCTGCTGGCGCTGTGGGTCGCTGGGGTCCTGGGCACTGTAGATCACCTCGCCCTTGATGTTGCGGATGCCGTGACTGTCACTGCTCCACATCTCCAGGCCGGGGTTGGTGGGGTCGATGTCGGCAGCCATACAACGGCCTACATCGCTCGTGCTGGGAATCTGGAAGATGATCTTGCCGGTGGCGGCATCGCGGAAGTCGCTGCCGTCGCGACGGTTCTCGTGACAGTCCCAGACCTGCAGCCGGTCGCTGGAGGGGTCGAAGACCATCAGGTGGAGGGCATCGCCGTGGCCCATGCCAGTGTTGTAGAGTCCCCGTCCGTCGTGGTCGACAGCCATCGAGCCGTAGGTGATCTCGTCGCAGCCGTCTCCGTCGACATCGGCCACGCGCAGGTTGTGATTACCCTGTCCGGCGTAGCTGGTCCACTCGGTGTCGTTGGTGTCGAACACCCAGTGGGTCTTCAGCTCATGTCCGTCCCAGTCCCAGGCGGCAATGACGCTGCGGGTGTAATAGCCGCGACAAAAGATGCCGCTGGCGTGGATGCCGTCGAGATAGGCCACACCCGCCAGGAAACGGTCGGAGCGGTTGGCATACTCGTCGCCCCAGTCGTTGAGGTTGCCGCGTTCGGGGATATAGGGTTTGGTGTCGAGGGCACGGCCTGTGAGACCGTCGAAGACGGTGATGTATTCGTTGCCCGTCAAGATACGGCCCGTCATCGGACGCTTGCCGTTGTTGTAGCGCGCCCATTCCTCACGACGGTTAAAAGGACGTTCTTCCTGAGGCGACATCTGGCCTTCAGCCTGTCGGGCCTGGGCTTCCTTGACACCGTGACGGTAGTCGGCTGTTGCATCGCCGATGACGTTCCCGAGTCCGTCGGTAGTGCCGTCGGAGGTCCTGACCATCAGCTCCGCCTTGCCGTCGCCGTCGAAGTCGTAGACCATGAACGGCACGTAATGGGCACCGCTACGGATGTTACGGCCCATGTCGATACGCCAGAGCCGCTTGCCGTCGAGACGATAGCAGTCGAAGAGGGTAGGACCGGTGAAACCGTCGTGGGCATTGTCGTGGGCATTCGAGGGGTCCCACTTCAGGATGATCTCGTACTGTCCGTCGCCGTCGACATCCCCGACGCTGGCATCGTTGGCGATATAGAAGTAGGGCTGTCCGGAAGGCGTAACACCGTCGGCAGGCTTCTCTATCGGAATGGGGATATAGCCCTCGGGGGCATCGGCCTTCAAGGTGTAAGAGCCGTTCTTGCTGCCGCCCCGCACTTCGTAGACGACATCGCCACTGAGGGGCGATTCATCGACATAGAAGGTGCCGCCCGTCTTTGAAACCGAGAGTTTCTGACCGTTGCGGTAGACGTCGAACGTCTGGTTGGGGTCGTCGGTCTTCAGCAATCGCCAGCTGACGATGACTTTCTGGCGGTCGCGGATGGCGACTACCCCGCGGTCGAGCCGTTCGCGGCAGATCTTCTCCATGTCGTAACGCGGCTGGGCCTGGGCTGTGAAGGGTGAAGCGTGAAGAGAGAGGATTATCACGATCACTTTTACGATGGTCCTTTTCATATCTGTTTAGTCTGTTTGGTCGGTGTCTTGTTAATATCTGATGCTTCCGTCGTAGTTGAAGATGGATTCATTCGTCGGCACTTCGTTGTCGTAGAACCAAACGGCAGAGTCATTCATCTTCGGATGCTGGCGCTTGAGCATGTTGATCATCTCCGCTCCGGCCCAGATGACAGGACCGTAGCCGTGGGCTGCCATTACGTGAACCGGACGGTAGGCATAGAAAGCCGGGTCGAAGGCCATGCCCGTTCCCACGCAGACGTTCTCCACTTGTCCCTTGGTATTGACGGCCGACTCGACGGCGTGCCAGGCCAACTGTACAACAGGACCATAGACCTTCGCATCGATCCAACCTTTGTTGATGGCGTGGGCGAAGCAGTAGGTGTAGATGGCTGTGGCCGAGGTCTCAAGGTAGGTGTCGTTGCGGTCGAGCAGCTGGTGCCAGAAACCATCGTGATGCTGTAGGGCGGCAAGACCTTTGACGTGCGATCTCAAGAGCGCCAGGATCGTCGGACGTCCGGGATGGTCTTCGGGCAGTATGTCGAGCACCTCACACATGGTCAGGATCGCCCAACCGTTGGCGCGGGCCCAGTGGAAGGCGGGGTGCTCGTCCATCACCTCCACCCACCCGTGACGGAACAGGTTCTTCTCAGGTACCCACATGCGGCTGGCGAACTGTTCAATCTGCCTGACGGCCTCGTCGTAGTATTTCGTATCGCCGGTATACAGACCCATATAGGCCACGGTGGGGACGCCCATGAACATATCGTCGAGCCATACCGTGTTCTTCTGGGGTCGGAGACGGGCGAAGGTGCCGTCGGAAAGGCGGTATTCCTTGTTGAGGATGTAGTCGGCATAGTGGCGGATACGCTCGTCGAGGAGTTGACGGATGTGAGTAGACTGTTGGCAGTTGACGGTTGTGAGGGCCTTGATCATCGAGCAGCAGACGGCTCCGGCATCGTCGAGGGCGTGGGGGTCGATGATCTTGCGCACATTGACATCGATCTTCTTGTCCTTCGCATATACCTTATTATAATAGGGGGCTATCTCGGCCAACAGCTGGTGACGGGTCATGACATAGTTGCGATAAGCCTCGTCGCCGGTGGCCTTCCAGGCAGCGAGCACACCCGAATAGGTGACGCCCCACTCATAGCTCGTCAGACGGAAACCACCCTGCTTCAGCTTGACGTCGGCCGTGATGTCCTTCCATTGCGTGACGGTCTCGCCCGTCTTGGCGTTCACCAGTTGGGCGGGTGTCTCGGCATCGATATACTGGAGCACACGGTCCATCGTCTGTTTGACACTCTCTGCCGTCGAGACACCATAGCCGTGTCTGTAAGCGGGCTTCATGAGGTGGAGCGGCGTGTTGTTGTCGTTGATCTGTTGAGCAAAGAGGCTGCCCGTTGCCCCCATCATGAGGGCTAATACCATAGTTCTGAAGTAGTTCGTCATATCCATAGAGTTATTCAACGTCTGCAAATATACGATATTTTACGGAAATCAGAAAGCAAAAGTCAAAAAATCGGGGGCTTCGGTCAAAATATGTAGTTCATTTTTAGGGAAAAGCGCTAATTTTGCCACCGTAATCAAAACTAATCGTCATGATGAGGATATACGTGTCGTTTGTGGTGTTCTGTTTGGGCATCCTACAGGCCATGGCTTACGAGTCGGGGCTTCAGGCCAAGTCGTTTTCGAGATATTGGCAGGTGGAGTCGGAGTCGCCCGACTACCGGGTGACGTTTCGGGGTGACACCTGTGAACTGGTTTCCCCCAAGGGCCTTACTCTCTGGCGCAAGGAGAAGATGAAGGCGGGAATGACCGTGGAGTACGATGCCTGTGTCGTGGTGGAGACGGGTGAAGACCGTCTGAGCGATATGAACTGTTTCTGGCTGGCCTCCGATCCACAGGCGAAGGATATCTGGGCCCGTGCGAAGTGGCGCAGTGGTATCTTCCTGCGTTGTTACACCCTGCAGATGTACTATCTGGGTTATGGCGGCAATTACAATAAGACGACCCGTTTCCGTCGTTACGACGGTAATGAGGCTGGGGTGGAGGATGCTACGCAGCGTCCGGCCATCCTGAAGGAGTATACCGATGCCGACCATCTGTTGAAAGCCAACCACTGGTATCATGTGAAGATAGAGAGTAAGATGGGCCATACGCGGTTCTTCATCGACGGGGAGTGTATCGTCGACTATTTTGATCCGCAGCCCTTGGAAAGCGGGTGGTTCGGTTTCCGTACGACGCTGTCGAGGACACGCATCACCAACTTCAAGGCCTACGATACCCCGACGTTGTCGGTGTCGGAGACTGGCGTGCCCCTCCATTGGGTCGGTGCAACGGTCGGCGGTCCACAGTCGATGGTCAACCATCCTGTGAGCTTCGGCGTGCCTTTTGCACTAGGAGAACTGAAGGATGTCTCATCGTTGACACTGGCTGGTGATATCCCCACCGATGCCTGGGTGAACGCCCGTTGGCCTGACGGCTCTGTGAAATGGGCGGGTATCGCTGCCGTCATCCCGGAGGGAAGTGAAAGAGTGGATAGTGAAAAGTTAATAGTGAATAGTGGGAAGGCCAAGAAGGGGCAGAACGGCGGTTTGCAGGTGAATGAATCTTCAGGTCAGATCGTGGTGAACACGGGAAAACTGACCGCTTACCTTCCAACGGTCGGGACAGCCTTGTTCGACAGTCTCTGTGTGAATGGCTGTAGGGTAGGGGGCGCTGTCATGTTGGTGGCCTCTCTGAAAGACGACAAGTTCATGTCTAAGATTCAGAAGGTTCGCGTGGAGCGGGCTGGTCGTGTGCGTGCTGTCGTCAAGGTGGAGGGCACTCATGCGAGTCCGTCGGGTAGGGCGTTTCTCCCGTTTACTGTCCGTTTGTATTTCTATGCCGGCAGTGAGCAGGTCAGGATGGTACACACCTTTATCTATGACGGCGATGAACACCGAGATATGATTACCGCCCTGGGTGTCCGTTTCCAGGTGCCGATGCGGGAGGAGGTCTATAACCGTCACGTGGCCTTTGTCACCGATGATGGAGGCGTCTGGACCGAACCCGTGCAGGTGTTGGACCCTGGAAACGATTTTTCTCAGCTGCGTGCCTTGCAGCGGGCCGGACGGCAGGTGAAGGCCGACTCTATATCCCCCAGACATCTGATGAATCTCAAGGATTGGGCAAAATGGGACGGCTATCGGCTGTCGCAATTAACTGACAATTCGTTCTCCATCCGTAAACGGGCCACCAGTGAGAGTCCCTGGATCGGTACGCTGACGGGATGCCGTGCACCGGGCTATGCCTTCGTCGGTGATACGCAGGGCGGTCTGGCCGTAGGCATGAAGGACTTCTGGCAGTCGTATCCCTCGACCATTGAGGTCAACCGTACCCGCAGCAGTCAGGCTGAACTGACGATGTGGCTATGGAGTCCTGAGGCCGAACCGATGAATCTCTGTCACTACGACACTGTCGCCCACGGGCTGCGAGCCAGCTATGAAGATGTGCAGGAAGGCATGAGCACGCCCTATGGCATCGCCCGTACCACCACCCTGTGGGTCATCCCGCAGGACGGTCTGCAGGACCGTACGGCAATGTCAGAGACTGCCCGCCAACTGACAGCCGATGCCCGTTTGCTGCCTACGCCGGAGTATCTCTATGAGAAACGGGCCTTTGGCGTCTGGTCGTTGCCCAGAGCAGCGACAGACCCCGTAGAACGTCGGCTTGCGCTCTATACGGACTTCTATTGTCAGGCCATTGAACAGCATAAATGGTACGGTTTCTGGAATTATGGTGACATCATGCACGCTTACGACCCCGAACGTCACTCGTGGCGATATGACATCGGCGGTTATGCCTGGGACAATACCGAACTGGCCACGCCCATGTGGCTGTGGTATAATTTCCTGCGGACAGGACATCAGGATCTTTGGACGATGGCCGAGGCCATGACGCGACACTGTAGTGAAGTGGACGTCTATCATATCGGTCCCTTTGCCCCTCTGGGCAGCCGGCATAATGTGAGTCACTGGGGATGCGGTGCCAAGGAGGCCCGTATCAGTCAGGCGGCCTTTAACAGGTTTTACTTTTATTTAACAACCGATGAGCGTACGGGCGATCTGATGACCGCTCAGAAAGATGCCGATACCCTGCTGTATCACTTAGACCCGATGCGATTGGCAGAACCCCGTAGTCAATATCCTTGTCAGGCTCCTGCGCGCCTGCGCATTGGTCCTGACTGGCTGGCTTATGCCGGCAACTGGATGACAGAATGGGAACGGACTGGAAATGAGAAATATCGTGACAAGATATTGACGGGCATGACCTCCGTCGCTGCCCTTGAGGACGGCATTTTTACAGGTAATTTGGCCAAGGGCTATGACCCTGCGACAGGACGTATCAGCTATGACGGCGACCCTGCCTTACGGATGACCAACCATTTGATGACGATTATGGGTGGTTTTGAGGTGATGAACGAACTTTTGGATATCCTGGGGCACCAACCATCCTCATTCTTTGAAACCTGGCTCGATTTCGCCCGTCGCTATAAGCAGATGGCCTGGGAAACGCGGCATCACAACTTCCCCGTCCGTCGTCTGGAGGCCTACGCAGCTTGGTATGACCGCGACGCAGAACGGAGTAAGACGGTGTGGAATGCCCTTTGGGGACAGGCGGACCATGGCTTGAAGTTGGCTGATACACCCCATCAGATCCTACCCCCTGAGGCCCCGGCACCTATCGACGAACTCCGGGGGCTGAGCACGAACAATGCTGCACTGTGGAGTCTAGATGCAATTTATATGATGGAAGTACTACCATGAGGCGAAAAGAGGGCGAGAACCCCTCTTTTTTGCTTTATTAACTATAATTTTTGATATTTGTCAACTTTTTAGGGTGTTATTTTGCTTATAATTCTTAAAATTATTGTATTTTTGCAACCGAAACTACGTTTTTTACCTGGTTGAATAATATAACATTAACTATAGATGTATGAATAAATTAAAGTTTATCAAAGGTAAGGCCCTGCCTTTTGCCGCGCTCATGTCGGCAATGTTGTTTGTGCCCTCTACCGGGATGCTTTCCGCGCGTGCAGCCGTGCAGAGCGTGCAGCAGCAGGAGACCATCAAGGGTATGGTGGTAGACAACACGGGTGAGCCTGTTATCGGAGCAAGCGTCATTGTCGTTGGCGCTAAGACCACAACGGGAACAGTGACTGACTTTGACGGTAATTTCACGCTGAAAGTGAATCCGGGCACTCAGTTGAAAATCACGTTCGTGGGTTACAAGGACGTCACCGTCAAGGCTTCGAATGGCATGAAGGTCACGCTAGAAGAGAATTCCACTATGCTTCAGGGTGTGGAGGTCGTGGCTTACGGTGTGCAGAAGAAGGTGACCGTGACGGGAGCTATTTCTTCCGTGAAGTCAGAGGATTTGGTGCGCACGCCAGTATCTTCAGTAAACAACGTGTTGGCTGGTCAGCTCTCCGGTGTGACCACGGTGCAATATTCTGGTGAACCTGGTAGTGACGCTGCCAGCATCTTCGTCCGAGGCCAGGCCACATGGGTAGATTCTGCACCTCTGATTCAAGTCGATGGTGTTGAGCGTGAAATGTGGGATATCGACCCTAATGAAATCGAGAGCATCACCGTACTTAAGGATGCCTCTGCAACAGCGGTATTCGGTGTACGTGGCGCCAATGGTGTAGTACTTATCACCACTAAACGTGGTGCCGAGGGTAAAGCCAAAATCTCTATTAACACCTCATTCTCTGCTGTAACTCCCACAAAGATGATTGAGCAGGCTGATTCTTATGGTTACGCTACATTCTATAACAAGATGTTGGCAAACGATGGTAAAGATCCGATGTTCTCCGATGCCGTTATCCAGAAATTTGCCGACGGTAGCGATCCTATTCGTTTTCCAAGTATGAAATGGGATGAGTATATAATGAAGGATGTTACTCTCCAGCAACAGCACAATATCAACATTTCTGGTGGTAACAAAACAGTGAAATACTTTATTTCAGCTGGTATGATGACTCAGGATGGTATTTTCAAGGAATTCGATAAGTCATGGGATTACGGATACCAGTATCAGCGTTTCAACTACCGTGCTAACTTGGACGTAAATGTCACCAAGACTACATTGTTAAGCTTTAACATCTCTGGTAAGGTAGATGACTCTGCAAAACCTAAGACAGGTCAGGGCTCAGCTGGTATGATTAAGGCTATCTATTATGCAACACCTTTCTGCAGCCCAGGCATCATCGATGGAAAGTATATCGTTAACACTAACGTAGGTGCCGACAATGAAGATGGAAACGTGCTTCCATTCATTGGCGATTCCCCTATGACTTACTACTCATATCAGCCTGGTGCTTTCCACTATAACAACAATAAACTATCAATGGATCTCATTCTTGATCAGAAGCTTGATTTCATCACCAAAGGTTTGTCTGTTAAACTGAAAGGCTCATACAACAGTTCTTATGCCGTTAATAAGACTCTTACTGCCGGTGTAGCAACATACACTCCCGTTATGTTGGCACAGCGTGACGATGAGAACAACATCATGTATGATGGAAATAACAATATCATGATGCAGCCTATGATGTACCGTAAATCCGGTTCTGATGTGGATCCTACCTATGCATATGCTTATGGAAAGGGACGTGACTGGTACTTGGAAGGTTCTTTCAACTACAGCCGCACATTTGGTGACCATACCATCAATGCTCTCGCCCTGTACAATCAGAGCAAGGAGTATTATAAAACCGATGGTGACGGAAACATCTACATTGATATCCCACGTACTTACGTAGGTTTCGTAGGACGTGTAACATACGATTATAAGAATCGTTATATGGCAGAGTTCAATATCGGTTACAACGGTTCTGAGAACTTTGCTCCAGGCAAACGATTCGGTACATTCCCTGCAGGTTCTCTCGGTTGGATTGCCAGCGACGAACCTTTCTTCAAGTCCATAAAGAAAGTTGTCAGTTTCCTTAAGCTCCGTGCTTCATGGGGTCTCGTTGGTAACGACAAGGTAAGCGCCAAGCGCTTTATGTATATTGCTGACCCCTACAATGTTAATCAAAGTGCTCTGTTAGAACGTACAGGTAAGGATACAGGTGCATTTGGTTATAACTTTGGTGTCGAGAATGGTACAACATCCAAGGGGGCAGTAGAAGCATCAAAGAATTATCCAGATGTATCTTGGGAGAAAGCTTTCAAGCAGGACTACGGAGTTGACATCAATTTCCTTGATGACCGTCTGCGCACTACTTTCGATTATTATAAGGAGCACCGTAAGGACATTCTTGCTCAGGACATGACCGTTCCTGGAATATTAGGTTTTAATGTTCCATTCACTAATTTCGGTGAAGTAGACAGTTGGGGATGGGAACTTTCATTCAACTGGCAGGATAAGATTGGCAAAGATTTCCGTTACTGGGCAAAGCTGAACCTATCTTATAACCAAAATGAGATTATCGTTAACCGTCAGGCTCCTCAGAAGAATGACTACATGTACACCAAGGGACATCGTATCGGTTCTCGTTCGCTTTACCAATTCTGGAAATTCTACTATGTTGGTGCAGAAGCTGATTATGAAAAGGAATTTGGTACGCCGTTCCCTACACAGTTTGTTGCCGAATTAAAACCAGGTGATGCAGTCTATGTGGATCTTGACAAGGATGGAAAGATAGATCCAAATGATGCCATTGTCGGTACAGGCTACACAGACGACCCTGAGTATATTGCAGGTCTTTCGTTCGGATGCGCATGGAAGGGCTTTACTTTCAATGCCCAGTTGACTGGTGCATGGAATGTCAGCCGTTTGATTAGTGACGTATTCCGCCGCCCTTTCCAAGCTTCTGGTAATACTACTTATGGAGGCCTTCTGCAATACCATATTGACAATACTTGGACTACCGAAAATCCGTCACAAGACTCAGAGTATCCTCGTGCTACATGGACTAATGCTGATCAGAACTACGCAAACGCTACTTTATACGAGAAAGACTCTAAGTACCTCCGTTTAAAGACTCTCCAGATTGCCTACGACTTTAAGTTCCCATTCATGAAGAAACTGGGGCTGAATCAGTTGCAACTTGCTCTCAGTGGTTACAATTTATTGACTTTCTCTCCATACATTTGGGGTGATCCTGAGGCACGTGCCAGCAATTCTCCTTCATATCCACTACAGAGAACATATACAGCAAGTCTTAAGTTAGGTTTCTAATTTATGAGTATTTATTATAATAAGGTATAAAAGTTATGAAACTACATCATAAAAAAATAATAGGAGTTACAGCGCTGATGATTGGAAGCATGGCGTTCACTGCATGTACCGACGAGATCAAGTTTGGCGACTCGTTCATTGAAAAGCAGCCAGGTGGAACGCTGACCATCGACTCCGTCTTCAGTAATCCGGAGTATACTCGCCAATTCCTTACTGGAATATATGCACTACAATATTACGGTCTTCCGTTCGGACAGAACACTACGACTAGCCAGAATCCTTATTCTGGAAAACTTGATGGTATGACAGACTGTTACCAGACACACTATAACGGAACAGACCTCTACAATTATTATTATTCTGGTACGATGACAGCCAACAGGAATGCTCTTATCAGTTATACCAACGACTATGTTTGGGAGGCTGTACGTCAGGCATGGCTATTAATTGAAAATATTGACAAGGTAACCGGTCTTTCTGAGTCTGAGAAAGCAAATATGACAGCACAGGCAAAATGTCTGATAGCCGCACGTTATTTCGACCTCTTCAGCGTTTATGGTGGTCTGCCACTCGTAGATCATCCTTTTACAGGTGCAGAGGGTACTTATGAGATGCCTCGTGCTACTGTTGAAGAAACTGTTGACTTTATGGTAAAGTTGCTCGACGAAGCAATCCCAAACCTACGCTGGGCATACAACGGTACTACTACAGACACCGATGCCACGAACAATACTGGCCGCTGGACTGCTGCTGGCGCAATGGCTCTTAAGGCAAAAATTCTTTTATTCTCTGCCTCTCCACTGTATAATAGTGATCAAGGCTATTATGGCGGTTCAACAGAGGCTGAACAGCAGCATTTGGTATGGCATGGTAACTATGATGCAGCACGATGGCAGAAAGCCCTTCAGGCATGTCAAGATTTCTTTAACCGTCTGAGCTCTGATGGTTATTACAAACTTTGGGAGCCAGCAGATGTCAACTGCTCTAAAAATGCGAATGGCTATCGTCAGGCTTACCGTATGGGATACATCTATGAAGGAAGTCGCGAGGTCCTACACTCTACACGCGTAGCTACCGTTTACGGTTCACAAGGAACCTATTCTTGGTGGAACTGGAGTAATCCTCTAAGCAAGATTAATCGTTCTGCCTACCACCCCACCTTAGAATACATGAGTATGTTTCCTTGGAGCAATGGTGATCCGTTTGATTATGAAGCAGACTCCATTAAGGGTAAAGTTGCAGGCGCAAACGGACAGCTTTTCTACAAATACACTGTAGGTCGTGGCGGAGCTGTAGCCGTAACACCTTCACGTGACCCACGCCTGTATGAGAATATCCTCGTCAACGGCATGACTTATCAGTTTGACTGGACTTCCGGCACCCCATCTGGCGATAAATATGAGTTGTGGGTAGGTGGATACGATGGTCAGGGAGATGCAATGAGTGCCACATTAAATTCTCAGACCAAAGAATACGAACTCGCACTACAGGAGAAACTTGGTAGTGCATTTGCAACAGGATTCGGACATATCAGATACACTTTGGGTGAAGAGTTCCACCGTAAATTTATGCACTGGGTATACTTAAGCCTCAACGAGATGTATCTGATGTATGCAGAATGTCTGGCACAGACAGGCAATCTGGCAGAAGCTATCAGACAGGTTGACGTGGTTCGAGCCCGTGTCGGTCTGGGCGGTCTTGCCGTAAAGAATCCGAAGCTAAATCTTACAACAAACAAAGACAACCTCATTGAGGAAATTCTCCGCGAGCGTGCTTGTGAACTTGGTCTAAGCAACAACCACTATTATGACATGATCCGCTACAAGCACGGTGACTGGATGACAAAGCAGCTTCATGGTCTGGTAACCTTCCGTTTGCTGCAGAACAGTAAGGGAGAATGGGTACGCAACTACGAGGCATGGAAGGGAACCCATAAGGACAACGGTATTGCCGAGCCTTCACGTTTCGACTATATGCGTTTCGAGTTGTTCAACCGTACCCGTGTTCAGTGGGGTAAGGATCCAAACTCTAAAGAAATCACAAAGTGGTTCCTCTTCCCATTCCCAATCACTGAAATTAATAAGGGTTATGGCCTAGTCCAGAATCCTGGATGGGAGTAATTCAAAGTCATGTGAAGAATTGAAAAAAAAGAAAGTTATGAAGAAAAGAAATATATTTGTGCTATCACTGCTTGCAGGTCTTAGCCTGCCGGCAGCAGCACAGCAAGACAGCACAGGCATCAGCTTTGTGGACCAGGTTATTGAGCTGGGAGCCAACAAGAACTTTACCCGCGCTCAGTCTACTGCCTCTGTTTCTGTTATTAGTAACGAAACAGTAGATAAGCGCTCTGCAAAGAACATTGGCAACTCAATCCTTGGTCAGGGCAATGGCCTGATTTCGCTCGATGGTTCTGGCATCTATTATGCAGCCAACCCGACATTCTACGTTCGAGGTCTACAGACGCTGAGTACCAGTGCTCCACTGATTATGGTCGATGGTATAGAGCGTGATATTACACTTGTCAGCCCAGAGGAAGTAGACCATGTAACCATTCTTAAGGATGCTGCTGCAGTGGCACTCTACGGATACAAAGGTATCAATGGTGCTATCCAGATTGTTACTAAGCGCGGTAAGTATAACAGCAAGGGGATAAAAGTAACCTATGACCACCTGTTCAACATGCAAGTTAACCGCCCAAAGTTTATTGATGCGCCAACTTATGCAAACGCAATGAATGAGGCTCGTGCCAACGAGGGGCTGGATCCTCGTTATACATCACAGGAAATAACTGCATATCGCGATGGCACCTACCCATACCAATATCCAAACGTTAACTGGGTTGACGAAACCTTCCGCAAGAATGGTGCGACAAATAAGATTGGCATAGAGTTCAAGGGAGGTGGTGAACGTTTCCGTTACTATACAATGGTAAACCTATTGTCCGACAAGGGATTCATCAAGAATTTCGACCAAAACGAGGGTTATTCCACACAAGACAAATACGTACGTGGTAACCTGCGCACCAACCTTGATATCGACTTAACACCTACTACAGACCTTAAGGTCAACCTTCTCGGTGTGCTTAGCGAAATGTCGCGCCCAGGCAATCAGACAAACCTCTGGAGCACCATCTATGGTCTACCATCAAATGCCTTTCCTATCAAGAGTGAGACAGGTGACTGGGGTGGAACATCAACCTATGCAGGAACACTAAATCCAATAGGTCAATCCACTGATGCTGCTTATTATAAGATTCATGAGCGCGCATTGTTTGCTGACATGACATTGCAGCAGGATTTGAAATACTGGATTCAAGGTCTGAGTTTCACTGCCCGTTTGGGTTACGACATCTACTCTACGCTCTACGAGAACCACAGCCGCGAGTATATTTACGGGAACTATCCAGTTACAGGATGGGAAAATGGTGTACCCGTTAAAGGTGAATATTGGTCAGGCGGAGCTGATGGAACCATGGGCAAGGATGCTAACACCAACAGCTATCAACGTCGTTTCACAGTGCAGGCAGGTCTGAATTTTGACCGTAATCTTACAGATAATGACTATCTATATACTCAGCTGAAGTATGAATACGAATATGTCAACACTACAGGTGTAAATGCTGCTATCTATCGTCAAAACTGGTCTGCATGGGCACATTATGCGCACAAGAACCGTTATCTTGCCGACCTGGCTCTTATATATTCAGGCAGTAGCCGTCTGGCTCCAGGCACCAAGTGGGCTTTTGCCCCTACATTCTCAGCAGGATGGGTGCTCTCGCAGGAAAACTTTATGAAGGATGTGAGCTTTGTTGATTTCCTTAAGCTCCGTGCAAGCTTTGGTCTCACTAATGCAGATTATCTGCCTGGTGACAATGTATGGACATACTATACACAGTCATATTCACAGGCAGGCGGTGGCTATGTTCTTACCAGTGACTACGGTGCAAATATGTACGGTCCGACCACATTAGGCCAGATGGCAACTCCTGATCCAAGTCACGAGAAGTCAACACGCTTCAACATAGGCTTTGATGCAAGACTTTTCAGCGGTCTAAACCTCGAATTTGATTTCTTCAACCAGACCCGCAGCAATATTTGGGTTTCAGGTGCAGGATATTACACAGCTCTTATCGGTTTCGATGCACCATACCTGAATCAGGGCAAGGTCTCACAGCACGGTTTTGAAGTGGCAGCCGACTATTCAAAGACATTTGGCGATGTAACTTTCAACATCGGTGCAAACATAATGTTCTATAAGAGCAAGATCAAAGATCAGGCAGAGGAGCCACGTGTATACGACAACCTCGTTCAGACAGGCAACCCAGTAAGTTCTTTATATGGCCTTATAGCAGAAGGTCTGTTCACTAGCCAGGCAGAGATTGACGCTGCACCGACTCAGACTTTCTCTACTGTACGCCCTGGAGATATCAGATATAAAGATGTAAATGGTGATAATGTCATTGATGCCAACGATGTTTGCAAGATAGGACACAGCACAGCGTGCCCAGAACTGTTCTATAGTTTCCACCTTGGTGCTGAATGGAAGGGATTTGGCTTCGATGCAATGTTCCAAGGGGTAGGTCGCTATTCTGCAGTTCTCAACACCTCTGGCTACTACTGGGGTCTTATAAACAACACTAGTCTTGCTCAGCATGTATATGACAATCGATGGAGCCTGGCAAACAACAATGCAAATGCAGAGTTCCCACGTCTGAGTTCAAGCAGCAACGCCAACAACTATCAGACAAGTACATTCTGGCTCCGCGACCGTTCTTACCTTAAGCTTCGCAATGTAGAGGTTTACTATAACCTACCAAGTTGTTTACTTGAAAAGACCAAATTTATCAATGCCGCCAAGGTTTATGTTCGCGGTGTAGACCTCTTCACTTTCGACCATATCGACGAGGTGGATGCTGCCTCTTACGGGGCAACAAACCCGCTGACACGCAGTATTGCTTTAGGACTGGCTGTAACATTGTAACTTTATACATTTAATAAAAAGATAATTATGAAACTCAAGAAATATCTTATCAGTGCTATTTCACTCCTGGCACTCACCTCTTGCGGAGACAAGATGGATTATCATGAGTACAAGGTAGATGATGCTGACTATATTAAGGAGATGTTCAGCCGTGTAGGTGGATTTACGACAACAATCTACCAGCAGTTGGACTACGATTTCGGCAACTACAGCGGAGCAATGTTGAGTTCTGCTACTGATGAGTCAGCTTATTCGCATCCAGGAAATCAGATTGAAGATTTTTATAATGGAGCCTGGGGACCCTCTAACGCAAAAGGCTCTATTTGGACATCCTGTTACAAGGGCATCAGCTACTGCAATCTGCTTCTAGACGAATTTCAGGGACTTACCTTCCCCGACTATAGTCTAGATGTTGACTACAAAAAAGAGATGTACCAGTATGAGAACTATCAGTGGGAAGCCCGATGGGCTCGCGCCTACTTCTATTTCCTCTTAGTACGACAGTATGGCGACGTGCCTCTTAAAATCAAGAACATGGATGCGTCAGAGGCAAACAACCTGCCTCGAACCTCAGCAGACGAGATTTTCAAATATATCGACAGCGAGTGTGATGCCATCAAGGACAAAATTATTAAAGACTACAATAGCCTTGGCAACATGGCATTGTCCGTAGCCGAGAATGGTCGTGCTAACAATTTGGCTGTTCTAGCCTTGCGTGCTCGTGCAGCACTCTATTATGCAAGCCCATTGTTCAATCCAGGCAATGACAAAGAGCGTTGGCATCAGGCAGCTCTGCGCTGCAAAGAAGCTATCGATGCCTGCAAAGCACGAAGCATGAGCCTGAATGCAGACTACATGTCGCTCTTCCAGTCAGACAATTACAAAGACACCAAGGAGATTATCTTTGTACGTCGTCAGAACTCTATGAGTGACAACAATAATTTCGAGAAGTATAACTTCCCAATCGGAATGGAGAATGCAGGCGGTGGCAACTGTCCTACACAGAACCTTGTTGATGCTTTCGAGATGACAAATGGCAAAGCTATTGATGAAGCAGACAGTGGCTACGACCCACAGAACCCATACGCCAACCGAGACAAGCGTCTTTCTTGGATTGTTGCTGTAAATGGTGAGCAATGGCCAAATGCTAACCCTAATCCACTTGAGACTTACAATGGCGGTGCAAACGCAGCTCCTATCACCTATGCCACGACTACAGGCTACTACCTCAAGAAGTATTGCAACCCAAGTACTGTAATTGGTGCTACAGGAGCGAATGCCTTCCACCACAACTATGTTCTCTTCCGCCTGGCCGAACTCTATCTAAACTATGCAGAGGCTATGCTGAACTACACTGGTGATGGTTATTCCACTGCCGACGGTCTAAACATGTCAGCTGCCGATGCCATTAATATAGTTCGCACACGCGCTGGTCAGCCAAACATAGCTACAGGTCTTAGTGCAAGTGACTTCAAGAAGAAATATGAAAACGAGCGCTTTGTTGAACTGGCATTTGAGGGGCATCGTTTCTTTGACGTACGTCGATGGAAAGAAGCTCCTGAATATTTCAAGAATATCCGTAAGATGACCATCACAAAATCAGGTGATGACCTTACATTCACTCCTGGCACATTGGAGACCCGTCAGTGGGATGACAAGATGTATCTCTTCCCTATTCCACAGAGCGAGATTCAGAAATCTGGCGGTGCTCTGACACAGAACACAGGATGGTAAATACTAATCCATCCCCTGCTCGATTTTATGCAGGGGATGGATATTTAAATATTATTTATACATATTTGTGTTAAAGACTTAAAAAAAGTTGTAGTTCAAAAAATATTTTGTAACTTTGCAACCATATAATTAAGACAATTACTTTTTTTACTAATTAAATTTAACAGATTATGAGAAAATTTTATCTCCTATTAATGGCATTAGTGCTCACAGTTACAGCTAATGCAGGTACGAAAAATCTGGTGAAGATGGACTTTGAGTCTGGCGATCCAGCATCATTAGGATGGAAATCACCTGACCTCGCATCAGGAATGTCAATAACCGGTGACGAGTACGGAAATTTCTTCCAATTCAACGACGGGAGTGCAAATGGCCGTAGTTGCTACAATTTATGGGGAACAGATATTTTCACCAACCAACTTGTTGAAGGAGCATACCACATAGAGTTTGAGTGGGCATATTCCAAGCTTTCAGACAAAAATTTCGGAACAGAAATCGCTATTTTTTCAGGTGCAGAACCTAATGGTAAAAATGGAACCACAAAAAATGGATCTATCTGTGCGAAAGAAACAACATTGTTTTCTTTAACAGAGACTGCTGACAATCATAATCTATTTTTTGTTAACAATGATGCAGCAACGACATTCTCTGTTGATGCTGGATCATGGTTCAAGGTATTATTGGATGTAGATGTAAATAACCGCAAGATAGCTTGGCGTATTGTAGATCAACTAACAGGTGAAACTGAATTTGCTGCTGGTACTCGAGAGTTCGCTGAAGGAACTGACATGCTTGCTTCTGGAATAAATATTTATTGTGCACGTTATAATGGAACCATGCAGCTTGACAACCTGAAGCTTCAAGTTATCACCTCTTACGATATCGCCAATAATCCTTCAGTTGCTCTTACAGGTGTCTTTAATGAGCAACGAACATATTCAATCGCATTCCAAGAGGAAGAAGTTCTACATTTGAAAGGGACAGATGGTACTGAGACTGAAGTCATGTATGGCGATACAGAGGGTGGAGTGTACAAATATACTACTACAACTTCTGGAACACTTGAGGCTTGGACTACTTCTGGCACAGCTACTTCAGAAAAAGTTTCTGTTGTTGTTGAGTGCGTTACAATCCAGCTACCTCAGGCATCTGCCGCTATCACTAATGCTTCTGTAGGTTTTGCAAAAGAATATACTATCACTGTTAGCAATGAGGATGTACCTACTAAGCCAACACTTTACATTGCTTATGAGTACAAAGATGAGAATGGCAATGTTGTCAAGAGTGCAGAAGAGAAATTCTCTGGCGAGAAAGTCAGTGTAGACAGCAAGGGTACTTTGACTGTTACTGTTGTTGCCCAGGGCTTTGCCAATTCTGTTGTTAGCATCAATAATGACACAGAGTTTGAGCAGAAGTATCTCATAGATTTCCAGCATATGACTGTTGACGATCTTACTGCAAAGGGCTTTGAGGACAAGGGTACTTTGGATGCAGCTTCTGGTGGTGGTGAGAGCACATGGACCTCTGGTAAGCGCCTCTACTATCGCATCGCTACAGGCGAGACAGATGACGATGGTAATCCTACATGGACTAACTATCCAGTATATGGTGCTTCTGAAGCAGGTTTGACTCCAATCCAGCGTTATCGTTTCCTGCAGTCTAAACTGACCCAGGAGGTTGCTCACACAATGTTTGCCCCTCTCTACACGTGGTATTACAATGACGGCGTTGTAGCAACCTCTTGCGACGAGAATGGCGAGCCTCTGACCTCTGACTCAGCACAGCCTAAGGGTTCTGACAATATGGTGCATGCAATTGGTGGTTCTGTTAATGTTCAATTATTCATCGGTGTAGGTTTTGTATTCCCCGGTGTACAGGGTGATGCCGAAAATTATGACCCAGCTGGTGCTGGTTATGGCAACATTCGTGTTAATAATGCAGTTTTGGGTGTTGATGGTCTAACCGATGATGAATTTATTATCGTTTCTAAGATTGGCAGTTATGGTGGTTCCTCTAACCATGGTGACTATCCAGTAGGTACTGATCCAGAAACTGCCAAGGCAGATTGGTTGAGCAAAGACCTCGGTGGCTATGCAGAAGTTTATACAGGTCTTCAGACATTCCAACTCTATCGTGTTGACACCGCCATCAGCCGTGTAACTGTTTTGACACCAAAGAACGGTACAGGAATTGAAGAAATCACCAATAAGGTAATTTCTGACCAGAATGCTCCTGTATACAACATAAATGGTGTTAAGATGAACCCCAATGCTCTGCAGAAGGGTATTTATATCAAGCAGGGCAAGAAGTTCATTGTTAAGTAATCATTAGCAATCACTTAAATACCCAAATCCCGCACTCTTCTACTGAGTGTGGGATTTTTTGGCTCGAGTCAATTAACCGAATGAGCCGAGCCAATCGATTGATTGACTCGAGTGAAACGAACGATTGACTCAAGCCATGACTTTTTAAGAGTTAACGATATACTATCATACCGACTGAGAAGATACATAGTATTTCTGAATCTTCCATATTATTATTCAGAAAAATGAGATTATTCACCATTTCGTATCGTCTCCTATCGAAATTTGTAAACAAGAGCAAGATAACGTTTGGCGTTTTCAGCTTTTTTGTGTAATTTTGCAGCAGATAAGAAAAAGTAGTATGAAAAAAAGGAAATATACAAACAAGAAAATTTTATTCAATTTATATTGGATACTAATTGGAAGTATAGTAATTGCTCTTACAGCATGCTCAAGTGATAGTACAACAGAGTTTACAGAAGGAAATGCCCAAGATATATATAACAGATTAAAAGGTATTTATCAAGGCTCCGTAATAGTTGAGAACATTCCACAGAATGTGACAATAACTATTGCTAATGATTTTTCTGTAAAGCGGCTTCCCCTTAAACCTATTTTAAGCAGAATATTCAATGACGAGAGCCTGCTTGCAGAGGCCATTTCGTCAGCGCATGACGTAGTGTTTATTGCCCCCACCCAAAACCTCCAAGTAACTGTATATAATGTTCATCTAACAATGGAACCGACAGATTTTATTTTCCATGTCACAGTCGGAGGCAAGGTTTATCAAATAAATGCATTCACCAAATCAGAGGTATACAAGATTAACAGCAACACAATATCGGCAAATCTAGAAATAACAGAACTGCTATGTGACGGTACTCCATACGACTTAAGTAATACACCCATCATCTACTATGTTGACCTCGCAAACAGATTGGAGGACTGATGATGAAATCAGTTATTTGGCACAGAAAATGATCACATATAATAGTCCCCGTTCTTTTAGTTGAGAACGGGGATTACTTATACATTATAAAGTTTCGATTTCTTCCTTTGAGAGTCCTGTCACCTCATTAATGATATTGTGGTTCACTCCCAATGACTTCATCTTTCTCGCATTTTCCAGATTCTGCTCAGCCTTACCTTGTGTCTTTCCTTGAGCAATACCTTCTGATATTCCTTCAGCTCGTCCCTCGGCAATACCTTCAGCTCGTCCCTCTGCTAGTCCTTCTGCCCGTCCCTTGGCAATACCTTTATTGTATGAGGTAGTAATAGAGCTGTAGCTGTCCCAGTATTCCTTCTTGCTGGCCACATACTCATTGCGCTCCTGGGGAGTGAAGTGGGCTACCTCAGCCTGTTCGAAAAAACGGGTGAAGATACGCTCCTGGAGAGCCTTCGGACGTTCCAGCAGGCGGGCAAGGTTTGCAAGGGCAAAAAGCCACTTGTCGAACATCGTCTCGAGTTCGTCCTCTGTCTTGCTGAACTTCGGCATCTCAAGATAAACGAACGTCAGTTTGTCATAGAATACATGATTGTCCTCAACGTCCTTCAGCTTTACCTCATGGATCATGCTGTCATCAGCATACTCGCCCTCCGGGAAGGTGAAGTTCAGGATGCCTACAGTATAGACATCGTCAAGGCGATAGTTCCAAGGTCCCTTGGGAGCCTGTTCGCGGATAGGATAGGTGGAGTAATAGATGCTACGGTCCTTGAAGTACTGCTGCTCAGTCTTCTGCATCTCAACAATGATGCGGCTGCCGTCAGCCAACTGGCAGTAGACGTCGAACACTGCCTTGCGGTCGTAGATGCCCTCACCGAGGTGCTCGCTGTTTAGATAAGTAAGGTCGGTAATCTCGGGCTTTCCCTTGAACAGGGCATTAAGGAAACTTATCAGCAAGTCCTTGTTCAGCTCTGTGCCGAACAGTTTCTTGAATCCGAAATCCGTGTACGGATTGATGTACCTCTCGCTGATCTCTACTTCCATTGTCTCTTCTCCCTGCATTTTTTCCTTGTCTGTTCCCATAGAATAATAAATTTAGGTGGTTAAACATGTTGTTTGTTATTTATCGGTTGCAAAGATACAAACTATTTCTGAATACTCCAAATTATTCTGAAGAAAAATTAAGAAATACAATCTTTGTTCATGTGCTCCTTGTTATAACTTTGTGGCCGTTAATCACAATTATTCACTTAAATTAAATGCTTATGAAAACAAAAAGAATCAAGAAATGTGAGAATTCGGTTAGAAAGTTTGGTAGTTTAGAATTAATCTTATATCTTGGCAAAAGCACTATTGTCATCACCGTTATATAGCACTCTATCGCAGCCTCTCGTCTTGATACTCAAGCGAGAATGTCTAAAAATCATACGCAGTCTGCTTTTAGTCTGCATTTTGCCTGCAATATTACAAAAAAAAGTAAAATGGTTTGTTGTTTTGCGGTATTTTGTATACCTTTGCAAACAAAATATCTATCAATGAGAAAAGCTATTAATTACATCATTCTTATGCTGTGCATGTCGCTTGTGGCATGTTCTGACGACAGCAAGACCGAACTGACTACCGTTGATGCCCAAAAAGCATACAACGATGCCATAGGCACATATAAGGGCTTTGTATTAAATGAGAATATCCCAACACCAGTTTATATTACTTTAGGTAATGAACTAACCGTGAGAGACTTGCCAGCTACTCCCTTACTAAAAAGATTCTTCTCTGGTGTAGAACTAGACGAAGCTATTGCATCCGTGAAAGAGAGGGTATTTAAGATACCTACCGCATCTTTGACGATCACCGGTGATTTGGTATATGTATATTTAGACCCAACAGAATGGATGTTCAAGACTTCTGTTGGTGAAAAAGAGTACGATATCAGTGCTAAGATGAGTGCTACCGTTTGCTATAATCACACTTACGACATCCTATCAGCAAGTATCACCGTAGAAGAGCTATACTGCAATTCCTTGAAAGCAGATCTGTCATCCAATCGGATAACATGGCTCATCGACGAAGCAACAAAACAATAAAATACAATGAAGCAGATAATATTGGCAGCTGCCCTGATGATATTTTCCAATATCCAGGCAAAGGTGGTTTATGTAGCCACAAACGGTAGTGACGAAGCAATCGGCACGATTGAGTCTCCTATGGCCACTCTGCCTGCTGCATACAAGAAGATATCATCCGGTGACACCATTTGCTTCAGAGGCGGAACATACAGCATAACAGATGACCAGGTAATGAAGAAAGACAATACGTATGCGTATGTCTTCGCACTTGAAAAGGCCGGTAGAGCCTCAGCAAGGACATGCGTCATGGGCTATCCAGGCGAACGCCCCGTGTTCGATTTCTCTTCCCTGCAACTCGACGGTAAGCACCGCTTCTCGGCATTCTATCTCGGAGCCAGCTACCTCCATCTCCGCAATTTCGATATCGTAGGAGTGCCTGTGAGGGTGAAAGGACATACCCAGTCAATGTCAACAATTCAAGATATCTTTGCAGCATAAAAAACTAATATACTAAAGAAATAAAAATGAAGAAACTGTTATTAATAGCTGTGATGGCCGTAATGGCCATGAATGTAATGGCTCAGCGCTCAATGGATAAACTCGACCGGGGGCTGATTGCAATTAAGACCGACGTCGGAGTATTCTGTTCCTGGAGAATATTAGGAGAAGAATACTATGACGTCACTTACAACATCTATCGTGACGGGACGAAACTGAACGCAGAGCCCCTGTCGGTATCCAATTTCGTGGATGCAGCAGGTAGTACTGGCAGCAAATACACCGTCAGCGCAGTTGTCAAAGGGAAAGAAGGTGCGCAGTGCGATGCCGCAGGCGTATGGGAACAGAACTACCTTGAGATTACCCCAGACCATGGATCACTGACATCGACATATGTACCGAATGACGCATGCATGGCAGATGTAGACGGTGACGGAGAGCTCGAAATCCTCATGAAGTTCGACAATGCCAGCTGGGCAGGCGAGAGCTATAAAAAAGCTGGTCATAACGGAGAATACTTCATCATCGAGGTATTCAAGCTGAACGGCAAGAGACTATGGTGGATAGACCTGGGACCGAACATGGCCGACTTCCAGAACAACGAGCAGAACATAGTAGCCTACGACTGGGATCAGGACGGAAAGGCGGAGGCATTGATGCGTGCTTCTGACGGTACGGTAATCCACATGGCCGATGGTACAGAACATGTAATTGGCGATAAGACGAAGAATTATCTTGCTGCAACGAGTAGCGGCCAGTGGTTCGTGCATCAGGGCAATGAGTATCTCGTATATATGAACGGTGAGACAGGCAAGCCCTATCAGGTGATGGACTATCCACTGAAAAGGCTCGAGGATGGTGAAACTGATTTGGAAAAGGCCTGGGGCGACGGTTACGGACACCGTTCCACCAAGCATTTCTTCGGGGCTCCGTATCTGGACGGCCGTCACCCGAGCATCTTCCTGGCTCGTGGTATCTATACCCGCCACAAGATGATTGCACTGGATGTGGATCCTGCTACCCACGAACTGACGGAGAGATGGCGCTGGAACTGCAGCAACTCCACAAGCCCATGGTATGGTAACGGCTATCACAACTATGCCGTTGCAGACGTCGACTGGGACGGACGCGACGAGATATGCTTCGGCTCGATGGTAATCGATGACAATGGAAAAGGACTTTCTACCACAGGACTTGGACATGGCGATGCCCAGCACCACGGAGATTTCAATCCATACATCCACGGACATGAAATCTATGCTTGCAACGAGGATGCTCCCGACAACAACTACCGCGATGCAACGACATCAAAGATTTATTATCGTCAGACCAGCAGCAATGACGACGGTCGTGCAATGATGGGTAACTTCAGCAATGATTATCCAGGATGCCTCGGGCGTTCAGGCCATGACACTGCGATAAGCAGCGTTACCAATAACCACATCCCAAATGATATATCATTCGACGTAAACTTTCGCATCTATTGGGATGGCGACCTGCTTGAAGAGACATTTAATGGCACAGGCACCCGTAACTCTACAGGGCGCATCTATAAGCCAAGTACAGGTAGCACAATCACTACCCTTACAGGATCTCTGACAAACAACGATACCAAAGCAACGCCCTGCTACCAGGGTGACATTCTCGGTGACTGGCGGGAAGAAGTGATTATGCGTACAGCCGACAATAAGATTCGAATCTACAGCACTACCATGCCTACCGAATGGCGCAACTATACCCTATGGCACGACATGCAGTATCGCCAGGCAATGGTATGGCAGATGTGCGGCTACAACCAGCCACCTCACGTAAGCTACTTCCTCGGTGAACTGGAGGGTATTACGATGGCTCCGCCAGCATTGACGATGACGAAGAGAATAGAGGTGACAGATGGCGGTGAGATTGGCGAGGTGAACACCCCCGATCCTCACTGGTTGCTAGCAGAAACCAGAGATGCGACAGTTCGTGTGCAGGATGGCTGTCATCCTTATATCGTGACAGTGAATACACCATCGTGGGTGCAGGGCCATGACAGTAATGATCATATCGAATACACCTATTATACCCATACCTTGACGGGTGGTGCCTTTGCAGGTGATATGCGTCTGGTGAAGCAGGGCGATGGTATGCTGGTTCTGCCGAAGGTGACGCAGACGTATACGGGTAATACTGACATCTGGGCTGGTACATTGCAGTTTGATGGTACGATGAAGAGCAGTCCGGTATGGTTGAACCGCCACACGAGTCTTGTTTCTGACGGTGGTAGCTTTATGGGCGGCATCGTGGCCGACTATAATG
>JAEEGG010002730.1_pt1 | contig 45095 bp, 29 predicted proteins | sample 9134161 | NCBI WGS metagenome assembly JAEEGG01 (sample SAMN16246543, study PRJNA631951) | gut metagenome | biome: gut microbiome; feature: rumen; material: CR-attached | host: Bos | place: Iran: Karaj | collected 2018-10 | reverse complement strand
ACGGAACAGGGTTGCGTTAACAACGCAACATACGGAACAGGGTTGCGTTAACAACGCAACATACGGAACAGGGTTGCGTTAACAACGCAACATACGGAACAGGGTTGCGTTAACAACGCAACATACGGAACAGGGTTGCGTTAACAACGCAACATACGGAACAGGGTTGCGTTGGCAACGCAACATACGGAACAGGGTTGCGTTAACAACGCAACATACGGAACAGGGTTGCGTTGGCAACGCAACATACGGAACGTCCCGTCATATTATGTTAACAGGCACGCATAGATTCCCGCTCCAATCAGGCACGGGATCAGTCCGATGAGCATGCCCCACAGCGACTGCACGAAGTGGTATTTTTTCTGGTGGTAGGCCGCGTCCATCTGTTCTGTACCGGGCAGGCGAACGGACTTCATGTTGGCGAAGAGCACCCAGTCGAGGAAGAAGCAATCGTACCAGTCAATGACGAGCCAGATGCCGTAGCTCAGCGCGAACGCCGACCAGAAGTTGTAGGCGCCGGCCAGCTTCATCAGACCGAGCATCACGGCAAAGGTGATGAGCAAAGCAAATCCCTTCTTGAGCAGCACGGTCTTGGTGAAGAACTTCGACGGCACGCGCTCGTGTGTCTTGAAGTACTCCTCTTGGATGTCTTCCGGGTAGTCGTGGATCCACCACACGGGGTTCTTCACGAGCGGAATCAGAATCATGGCCGTGAACGCGGCGGTCATGACGAGGGTTTCGATGATGATGACGGTCAAGTTCATTGTTAGTAGTTGTTTTCTCAATGCTTATTCCTGCAGATTGCGCAGACATACGCAGACGTTTTTTCTCCTATTGAAAATATTTCAAAACGACAAAAGCACAAAACAGTCGTTGGTCAGTAGTGCTGCGACTCTTGTTCAAAACAAGGTCCTTATTTGCCTTCTTTCTTATTTTTCAGATTCACCACTGCAGCCACGGCTTCCACGAGTCCGAACACGAAGTAGATGTTGCTCATGGCGTTGAAGCCCCAGATCCACCATTCGAGAACGATCCAGAGCATCAGAATGACACTGCAGGCAAAGACAGTCCATTGCGCGAGCGGGTGCTTTTTGAAGAGCAGGTACGCCGCCGCGAATTGGGTGAGGCCATTCAGTGCCAGTAGCACGAAACCCGACAGGATGAAGTTTCGGAAGAATACATCCGGCCAGGGCATCTTCGCACGCAACATCTCTAACAGTGGCCCGCCGCCCCACATTGCGCCCGTGGGATCAATCCACATCATCGCGGCGCCAGCCACCGCGCCGATGGCAATGAATAATGTCAGGAATTTTTCGAGTTTGAGCATACTATCTGATTTTTATCTCCCCGCAGATTTCGCTGATTATCGCAGATTATTTTTCCCAAAATTTGATTGGGGTTCATTATTTCTCATATCAATGATATTTCCGGCGGCAAAAATACGTAAAATGCGGGGACGAAATGTATTTTGGCGAAAAATCATATCAACGTATCGCACGTTTCTGCTCTAAAAAAACAATGATAAAAACAAAATCGTAAGAATTATTTTGTGTTTTTGCCATCACTTAACCATCATTTTCGAAAAATAATCCGATCCATAAGCACATGATCATTTTTCGAATGAAAAACAACGGTCCAACGGCAACCAACAATGAACATTGTATTGGAAATCGGATGTATTTCTTTGGCTATAAAAAAGGCAATTTTGATATAACAGCAATCTTCCACAAGCATTTGTCGAGAAAAATTTTTCAAGAAACTTTGTATCTTTGCATTTTAAATATTTTCTTATGCGGAAACTGGCCTTCTTTGTGTTTTTCACAGTTTTAATGCTTTCTATCGAAGCCCAAGAGTATCTTGTCGGCTCATACAACATACGTTACAAAAACAATAGCGATAGCGTTTCCGGTCATATTTGGAGCAAGCGATGCCAAGTGATTTGCGATCAAATCAATTTCATGAACCCCTTGATTTTTGGAACACAAGAGGTTCTGTATTCGCAACTTCAGGATATGCGGAAAGCTCTGGACGGCTATGATCACATCGGTATCGGCCGCGACGATGGTGACAAAGGCGGCGAGTATGAGGCGATTTTTTACAAGAAAGAGAAACTGGATCTCCTTGACAATGGGAATTTCTGGCTTAGCGAGAATCCCGACAAGCCAGGTTTGGGCTGGGATGCCGCCTGTATCCGCATCTGCACATGGGGCAAGTTCCGCCTGAACAGCGCAGACCAGAATAACGCAAAGGTTTTCTATTTCTTCAATCTACACATGGACCATGTGGGCATCGTGGCGCGGAGGGAGGCGGCGAAACTCGTCGTCGCCCGCATCCGCGAAATCGCCAATGAAGCCCCTGTCATCCTGACCGGCGACTTCAATGTAGATCAGAACAACGAGATATATTCTATCTTCACGAAATCAGGACTGCTGAAGGACTCATACGAGGCGGCTCGTATCCGTTTTGCCGAAAATGGCACCTTCAACGCATTTAAGACAGAATATTTCACCAACAGTCGCATTGACCATGTGTTTGTATCGCCTGCCACACCGGTGGAAGCGTACGGAATACTCACAAACAGCTATTGGACGGAAGATCATGTCTCTGGCAAATCGCTGAAGTCGCCCGATGCGCCCCAAGAAATCACATTTGACACATATATCCGGAAGAATCCATCCGATCATTATCCTGTATTCGTGAGAATTGCATTTTAAATGGATTTCGGGCGGCAAAATCAAACAAACCGAAGGGATTCGTTTCATTTTTTTGAAAAAAAGATATGTCTCATTAAATGAAAATCATTTCCCGATGACTATTGTATTTTTGCACCCGAATTTAATTCTCTAAAAGTGAAAAATGATTATCTTATTGATGGCATTTGCAATTGTAGAGACGCAATGCATTGTGTCTCCACATTTTTCCTGCGCAAATCAGCGACTTCTGCAGGAGAACAACAGATGAGAGTCATATGAGCATTTTTCCCGACAACATCCGAAAATATTATATCTATGCCCCGTTTTTTATTATTGAAATATGGCAAAAATCCCCATCAGACCACCCAAAATCAATGTAAACTCCCTAAAAGGCAGTTTCTTGAAGCAGCTTGGAATGATTGTCCTCGCCACCTCTATCTCTCTGTTTTTCACCATTGTGTCCGCCTATCTGCTGGACAGACACCATCGCGCCAAGGACCGCCGCCTCTCGGCGATGATGGTGATGAGCAATATTGAAAAGTTTTCCCGGAATCTGGAGGAAATAGCAGTATATATAGCCCCGGCTGACAGTGCCGCCACTTGGTTGCTCAGCAAACCCGTAGAGGAACTGGAATTGCTGCCGGAAGAGGTGCTGAACGGACTGATAACGCAATCTTCAGACCTTTTGTTCTTGACATACGACAAGTCGGCAGAAAGCATATTTTCGAACAACATCGAAACCTGGAAGAATATGGGGAACGTGCTGTTTATTGACCACGTAGGGCAATGTTTTTCCGCGATGAACATGGTGGAGGAACGTTGGAACGGCTGGGTGACCGAAGTGGAAGGTACCATACGCGACATCAAAGACCATCCCGACAACTACGAAGGCAGCACCATACCTGCCAAATGCATTCGTTGCGAGAAAATCCGGCACACGCTAAAAGGCATTCACTACTGGAGGTCTTGGCTCTCCTATATGGCGGCCACAATGCGCCACCACAACCTTCGCAACATGGCGGCCATCGACATACCGGAACAAGAGGTGATAGAATTCACAAACACCCGAGAGCAGGAGGTAGCAGACCCGAAAAGCGCTCCAAAATTCAACGATTTCTATTCAGGCCCCATCAAGCCCCAAGAGCTTTCAACATTCAGAGAACTCGATAAGAGACTGGAGGTGTTGAAAGATGAGAATAATACAACGTATTGATCATAAAGGTAGTTGCAATAACAATTAGCGCAACTTCTTCCAAAGTTCCTCTGCCAGACCCTCGATGGGCAGGCGGTACTGGGCCATGGTATCGCGCTCGCGCACGGTGACAGTGTTGTCCTCCTTGGTCTGGTTGTCAATCGTGATACAGAAGGGAGTACCGATGGCATCCTGACGGCGATAGCGACGTCCGATAGCATCTTTGTCTTCGTACTGAACCATGAAATCCTTCTTCAACGTGTTGAATATTTCCTGGCCAATTTCTGGCAGACCGTCTTTCTTCACCAACGGCAGCACAGCCACCTTGTACGGGGCCAGTTTTACCGGCAAGCGCAACACCACGCGCGTGGAGCCGTCCTCCAAAGTCTCCTCCGTGTAGGCATGGCTGAACACCGCCAGGAACATGCGGTCCACCCCGATGGAAGTCTCAATCACATATGGCACATAGTTTTCATTGAGTTCCGGATCGAAATAACGCAACTTCTTGCCGGAGAATTTCTCGTGCTGCGAGAGGTCGAAATTGGTTCTGGAATGAATGCCCTCCAGTTCCTTGAAGCCAAACGGGAATTTAAATTCGATGTCGGTGGCGGCATTGGCATAGTGAGCCAGTTTCTCGTGGTCATGGAAACGATAGTTCTCCGCCGGAATTCCCAGAGCCTGATGCCATTGCAGACGGGTTTGCTTCCAATAGTCGAACCATTTGAGTTCCTCGCCGGGTTTCACGAAGAACTGCATCTCCATCTGCTCGAACTCGCGCATACGGAATATGAACTGGCGGGCCACAATCTCGTTACGGAAGGCCTTGCCAATCTGCGCGATTCCGAACGGCAGCTTCATACGACCTGTCTTGTATATATTCAAGAAGTTAACAAATATACCTTGTGCGGTTTCCGGGCGAAGATATATGGTGTCAGCGCCATCGGAAACGGAACCAAGCTTCGTGGCAAACATGAGGTTGAACTGGCGCACGTCGGTCCAGTTGCGCGTGCCGGAAATCGGGCAGGCGATGCCGAGTTCCTCAATCAGCGCCTTCAGGCCGGCCAGGTCGTTGGCGTTCATCATCTCCGCAAAGCGGGCCGTGATGTCGTCAATCTGCTTCTGGTATTGCAGCACCCGGCCATTGGTCTCGCGGAACATCTTCTCATCGAAATTCTCGAAACGTTTGCGGGCCTTTTCCACCTCCTTGTTGATCTTGTCCTCGATTTTGGCGATATGATCCTCGATCAACACGTCGGCGCGGTAGCGTTTCTTGGAATCCTTGTTATCAATGAGCGGATCGTTGAATGCATCCACATGACCGGAAGCCTTCCAGATGGTGGGGTGCATGAAGATGGCACTGTCCAACCCGACAATATTGTCGTGATACTGTACCATAGCCTTCCACCAATATTGTTTGATATTGTTCTTCAGTTCAACACCGTTCTGACCATAATCGTAAACGGCACTCAAGCCGTCATATATTTCACTGGAAGGGAAAATAAAGCCATACTCCTTGGCATGGGCGACAATCTGTTTGAAAAGTTCTTCGTTATTTGCCATTTTTATTCAAAAGTAATAGATAATTGGAAATTTCTGGATTTCAGATATTGTAACGATTCCACATATTGGAGATCCACATACGAGGGATACCGCGATGGGTCCGTGATCAGCAGGTTGCGGAGCCCGAACGACATCTTAAGCTCCACCGCGAGTTTGAAGTAGGTGCAATAGAAGTCGAAGCCGACACCAGCCACACCGAGAAAGTCATGGAATTTGGTGTTCAGGTATATTTTATCCTCATCATGACTAGCCTTCAGCATAGGTGCAGCTTTCGCATGCATGTGATTTTCCTTATTGTATTTTGCGTTGGAAGTCATATCGAGGCTGTATTGGGCACCGCCGATGACGTAGGCGCGGATATTGTTGGCCATACGGGAGGATTTGAATTTCAACAGCAGAGGGATATCCAAAAAGACATGTTGTGTGCGGGGTTGGTCAATAAGTTCGTAATTAGCTTTATAATAAACCACCACCGGGTCTCCAACGGTAATAGCCGGAATCAGGCGCAAGTCGAAATACTTGCCCATCCGCATATCCGTGACAATGCCGATATTAAAGGCCAGACCGCCTTTCGTTTCCACAATGCTGTAGGAGTAGTCTGTCAAGTCGGGATTGACTTTGGAATAGTAGTTCAGACTGGAACCTCCCAACAGGATTCCGAAATGGAAGCGCCGGGTGTCATATTTCTGCAAATTGGGCACGCCGAAGACCCTCGACTGCGCGCAAGATGCCGATGTGACACACACCAACATCGCCAACAGCAGGAATTTTTGCAAGGATTTCATCTAATCTTAATAATTATCAACACAACAGCCTAACGGAAATGTGTGCATTTTATTATTCAACGGGCTGGTTCTTCAGAATCTCGTTTTTCAACTGGGCCACATTGACGGGGACCACGCCCACATATTCGCACACGAGTCCGCCGGCCAAATTGGAGGCCAGGCTCGTAAGTTCCACCGATTCGCCCTTGAGCAGGAAAAGGGTGGCCACCGATATGACCGTATCGCCTGCGCCGGACACATCGCTCACACGGCGTTTGAAAGCCTTCTGATGATGGAAATGTCCATTGCTGTTGTCGTAGAATGCGATGCCCTTGGCCGACATGGTAATCATCACCTTGCCGATTTTCTTTTCAGCGGCGAATTTCTTCGCGATGTCATGAATATCATCCAACGTAAGTTCCACATTATCCTCAAGATTCAATCCAGTGGTCAATTCCTTCAAGTTAGGTTTGAACAAATCCACATTGGAATAGTTATTGAAATTCCGTTTCTTGGGATCCACAGCAATGAAGATATTCTTCTTATGGGCAAAATTGATGATCTCCTGGATCAGGTCTTTGGAGAAAAGACCTTTATCATAGTCCTCAAAAATCAACGCATCAATGGAATGATGGTCTATAAGTTGCTCCACCGTGGTGATCAGCTGGCGTTTTTCCCGTTCCTTCAACTGTTCATCGCGCTCGTCATCCACGCGAACAATATGGGCATTATTACCGATGATACGGTATTTCACCGTCGTGCGACGGCCGTACATGGGAACCAGCCCCACGGAATCCAGATCACAATCCTCCATCAGGTCATAGAATACCTTGGCTTTATTATCGCTGCCGATCACCGAACATAGAATCGGGTGGGCACCGAGCGATTTGAGGTTGAGGGCCACGTTGGCAGCACCGCCAAGCCGGTAGGTACGGCTTTGCGCATTGACGATGGGAACCGGCGCCTCGGGGCTGATGCGCGTCACCTTGCCGGTGATGTAGCAGTCAATCATCACATCGCCGATAACCAACACGTTCGTGTTGCGGAACTGGTCGAAGACCTCGTTGATTTTATCCATATCCATAACAAAAAATTTTGGGCTGCAAAAATACAAAAAAAACAAGAGGGTTTAACGGGTGGTGAGAGTTCCTATTCCCCTGCTTCCAGCATCTTCCTAAACTCCTCTTCCGAAATGATGGGCACGCCCAACGTTTCCGCCTTGCGGCGCTTTTCGGGCCCCATTTTTTCTCCAGCAAGTACAAAAGATGTATTTTTTGAGATGGACGACGTGTTTTTGCCACCATGCCGTTCCACCATCTGCTTGATTTCATCGCGCGACACGGAGAACACGCCGCTCACCACCACGGTTTTCCCAGCCAAGGTCTGCGCGTTTTCCGAATCCGACGCCGTCTCTTCCACTTCCATGTGCAAGCCGGCAGCGCGCAAATCCATAATCTGCTGCAAGTTCTCCGTCCGATTGAAAAACAGGATGATGCTGTCGGCCACCCGTTCTCCCACATCTTCCACCTCCATCAGTTCCTCCCGCGACGCATTGGCCAGGGCATCCACCGTCCGGAAATGGCGCGCCAGCTTCTTGGCCGTCACCTCGCCCACAAAACGGATGCCCACGGCATACAACACACGTTCAAAGGGCACACCCTTCGATTGTTCGATGCCGTTCAGGATGTTCTGCACCGTTTTTTCCTTAAAGCTGATCATCCGGCTTCTGCCATCCTCATCCTCCATCACCTTTTCCAAACCAAAAAGCTGGTCGTAGTTCAGGTGATACAAGTCGGAGGCATTGCGCACAAGACCTTGGTTGTAAAGAAGTTCTATTTTACCCTCGCCGAGGGAGTCGATATTCATCGCCTTGCGCGAGATGAAATGCTGCAAGCGGCCTTTGATTTGCGGAGGGCAATGGTTCTCGTTCGGGCAGAAGACGCCCGCCTCGCCCTCGTTCTGCTGCAACGGAGTGCCGCACACAGGACAAAGGGTCACAAAGGGTACGGGTTGTGCCTCCGGCTGCCGGCGGTCAAAGTCCACGCCCACGATTTTGGGAATAATCTCGCCGCCTTTCTCCACCCAAAGACAATCACCGGTACGGATATCCAGCTCGCGCATGAAGTCGCGGTTATTCAAGGTGGCCCTTTTCACCACAGTTCCGGCCAAACAAACGGGTTTCAGATTGGCCACAGGTGTCACAATGCCTGTGCGTCCCACCTGAAAATCCACACTCAGCAGAGGCGTGGAGACGCGCTCGGCCTTGAACTTGTAGGCGATGGCCCACCGAGGGCTTTTCGCCGTGGAGCCCACCTGTTGCTGTTGGGCAAAATCGTTGATTTTTATAACAATGCCGTCAATCGGATACGGCAAATCGCGCCTTTTCACATCCCATTGGCGGATAAATTCGTGAACACCTTCCAAGCCTGACACCTTTTCCATCACATCGGGAAAACGGAAGCCCCACTCGTGCAATTTTCGCAATTGGTTGTAATGGTTGTGTTCCGGAAGATTCTCACCCAGAGCATAATAGAGTTTGAAGCAGAGGCCGCGCTTGGCCACCTCGGACGAATCGCGGAGTTTGAGGCTTCCCGAGGCGGCATTCCGAGGATTGGCAAACAAAGGGTCGCCTGTCTCTTCGCGTTGGGCGTTGAGTGCCTCGAAGCTATCGAAGGGCATCAGGATTTCGCCTCGTGCCTCCAAGAGGTCCGGGTAGTCGCCCTGCAGCGCCAGTGGCACGGAGTTGATGGTACGAACATTGGCCGTCACCACATCGCCCCGGACGCCGTCGCCGCGCGTGACCGCACGCACCAGCACGCCTTTCTCGTATATCAAACTGATAGCCACGCCGTCATATTTCAGCTCGCACACATACTCCGGCGAAGCATGAAGCAGGCCCCGAATCCGCGAATCAAATTCCTGCAAGTCTTCCTCGGAATAGGTGTTTCCCAACGACAGCATCGGATACAGATGCGTGGCTGTCTCAAACTGTTTGGTAACAGTACCACCCACCCGCTGCGTGGGACTGTCCGGCCGCGCATACTCCGGGTATTGTTTCTCCAAATCAATCAGTTCCTGAAGCAGCTGGTCAAAATCATAATCACTAATCTTCGGATCGTCCAACATATAATAATAATAGTTGTGACGATTAATCTCCTCCGTAAGGTGGTTGATGCGGGACAATATATCGGACATGGCGGCCATTAATATAATTTATTGTATGACGGACTACATGAGGCCGCGATTCTTCAGCAACGGTTCAATGGAAGGTTTGCGACCGCGGAACGCCACGTACAAGTTCATCGGGTCGTCGGTGTTGCCCCGCTCCAGAATATGGGTGCGGAAGGCCGTAGCCGTAGCTTGATCGAAAACGCCATGCTCACGGAAGGCCTCGAAAGCATCATTATCCAGTACCGCCGCCCACGTATAGCTGTAGTAGCCAGCCCCATAACCACCGGAAAAGACATGCTGGAAATAAGGACTGCGATATCGGGAAATGATGGACGAAATCAAACCGATCTTCGCCATCTGCTGGTTCTCGAAATCCGGCTGACGGATATCCGTCTTCTCTGTCAGCGTGTGATAATCCATATCCAACAAGGAAGCCGCCAAGAGTTCCGTGTTAATGAAGCCCTGCCCGAAAGTGGCCGAAGCCTCCATCTTGCGGATCAGTTCATCAGGGATAGCCTCACCTGTCTGGTAATGATGCGCATACATCTTGAGGATTTCCGGCTCCGTGGCAAAATGCTCCATGAACTGAGAGGGCATCTCCACATAATCGCGCGGAACGTTCGTACCAGAAAGAGAGCGATAGTGGCAGCGCGACAGGATGCTGTGCAGCGCATGACCGAACTCATGAAACAAAGTTTGCAACTCATCCACGTTGAGCATGGAAGGCTTGTCTCCGGAAGGTTTCGTGAAGTTGAACACCAGAGAGACTATCGGTATGACATTCTGACCGTCACGGGTCCAGTACTGCTCGCGGAAATTGGTCATCCAAGCGCCACTACGCTTGGATTCTCTCGGAAAGAAGTCCATATACACAATGGCGATCACCTCATTGTTGTCAATCACCTCATAAACTTTCACATCCTCCTGATAAACAGGAATATCCTTATTTTCCTTGAAGGTCAAGCCATAGAGTTTGTTGCAAACCATGAACAAGCCCTTTTGAGCGGTATCCAATGAAAAATATGGACGGATCAGCTGGTCATCCAAGTCGTATTTCTCGCGGCGGACTTTCTCGGCATAATAGCGCCAATCGTATGGTTCCAGCGCGAAATGCCCACCCTCCTTGCGAATCATTGCCTGATACTGAGAGGCCTCCTCCTTGGCTTTGGCCAACGCGGGTTGCCAAACCTGATTGAGCAGCTGATAGACATTCTCGGCATTCTTGGCCATACAGTCATCCAACACATAATCGGCGTAATGGTTGTAACCGAGGATGTGGGCCCGCTCAATTCGCAAGTTAACTATTTCATTGATAATGGCTGAATTATCAAGTTCGCCACCGAGGCAACGCGTAGAATAGGCCGTCCATATCTCCTTCCGTAGTTCACGATCCGCACAGTTCATCAAGAAGGGCTCCAAGGTAGGCATATCTAATGTGAAAGCATACTTGCCCTTGGTTTTCGCATCAGCGTCGGCCACTTCGCGGGCATTAACCAACTGTTCCGCCGTCAGGCCTTTCAAACGCAAGGAATCAGAAACCACCAACTTGTATTTGTTCGTGGCTTTCAGCACATTATTGCCGAATTTCTGCGTCAGCGTCGCCAACTTTTCATTAATCTCCCGAAAACGGGGTTGTTTGTCGGCCGGCACATTGGCACCGCCACGTACAAACCCTTTATAAGTTTCTTCCAGAAGACGCAGTTGCTCCGCATTGAGTTTCTCCTTGTCCTTATGTTCATATACATATTTCACTCGTTTGAACAGTTTGTCATTCAACATGATATCATCACCGTGCGCGGACAACATAGGAAGAATGGTGTCAGCCAAGTGCTCCATTTCGTCACTATTGCAACATTCCATCAGGTTTAAGAAAACCATGCTAACCTTGTTCAGCAATTCATCGCTGTATTCCAATGGGATAATGGTATTGCCGAAAGTAGGATCTTCACTATTGTTGACGATGGTTTCCACCCACTCTTTCTGCTGACGCATTCCCTCCTCAAAAGCTGGAAGATAGTGTTCCGTCTTGATTTCAGAAAACGGAGGAACACCATACGGCGTGTTCCATTCCTGCATGAAGGGGTTGTCTTTCAAATTCGACTGATCCTCCTTCGACTTGCAGGAGGATGCCAGGATGCTCGTGGCAATAAGAGCGGTCATAATACACAAGTTTCGTTTCATATTATATAATGTTTTATTGTATAATTCATCCATCGGATTACGGCGGCAAAGATACGGAATAATCCGTTATCCGCCTTGTTCAAATATGACGCACAAAGGGCAAATTTCTCCGAAATCAAATTACAATCTTAACAATTGATTGTTAATTTTGAAATAGCTAATTTTTAACTTATTGTAAATCACAATGAAAAAAATTTCATTTCGCTCTTGACAAGGGGCACGGGGTGGTTGTATATTTGCCGTGTGTTCAAGAGAGATGACGAAGGGCTGGCAATCCCGAGTAGGACGAGAGCATGACAGGAAAAAGAAAGGAAGCCTACAGAGATCGAACCACTCCGAAACAAGTCCAAGGGGCAAGAATCGGGGCGTAAAAGGCGGAAGCCGCATCCACGAAACAGGAGGAACAATTATTAAAAGAATCAAAAACGAAAAAAACAGAAAAAAAATGAAACGAGTACTTTTACTTTTCGGAGCCTTGTTTTTAGCATGCTCCGTATGGGCAAAGGGAGACCTGCCCACCATCATCATCCACAAGAGCGACGGAGGCCCATGGGCATTCCTCAACCTCTACAACGATATTTTGTACACACCGGCGCAAGACGAGACGCATCCTGCCACGCTGGATTGCACCGGATCGGGTTACAGTGCTTGCCGTGTTCCCAGGAACAATGCCTTGTCCATGTACACATCAAACATTATTGGCAATCCCACCGTCAGTCCCGTTTTTGCCGATGCCATCAATCAAATCATCGAGGCAAGCGAGCGCAATGCGGAAAGAGGGGTGGTGAATGGAACGCAATCCAAGAAGATTGCCATCACCGGCAATCGCGGAATGGAGACTTACGCGGTGAAAGGCACTTGGCAGTATGATTCGCGCGGAGGATGTACCATGTACATCTATGTGACACCCTTAAGTTTTCGAATCCCATAATTCCAAAGTGATATGACGATGAAACCGCACAAAATTATCCTTACGACAATCGGCATCCTGGTTTGTGCAACCGTCCGATGCCAGCCATGGATTGGCACCCTCTTTGACTGGGACACGGCTGTAGTCTTGGGGGCTGGAACATTTCCTTCCGACCTCTCGCATCTGAAATGCAGGGTAAGCGACGGCACGTTCTACTACACGGACATGACATCGTACCAACAAGCATCGCGCAATTACACAGCCGTCATCCATAGCGTTCGCTTGGACAATTTTGTGGCATCTTCCATCCATATTCCCTTACCCCCAACGGTTAAAAAGAAGGAAGAGGCTGCCGGCAGGTATTGGATTCACGATTTCAGCATTTACCCGAACAGAGTCGTGGTTTCGACACAAGACCAAATTATCCTCTACCATCGGGGAGATTCAGACACTGTGACATTCGACACCATGTTCCAACACACCAACATTAAGGCAGCATACATTTTCCATGACACGCTTCATTATTTTGAAGAAGAGCATGATACGGGGTACAAATGGTTTCGTCGTCCGCTCCGCGGGGGACAAGAGGAACTAGTGCGAGTACTATCCTACGAAGCGCCTCATGTCGTCCAAGCGAGTCCAAACCGTTATTTTTTCCACGATCAACAACATGTTTTCTTCCTAAGCACACGATTCCCCCTACTCCACCAATACGGGCTGGATGGCAGCTGGATCCAAGACTTTGTCTTCGACATTCCCGAATGGCATCCTTTTGAAGAGGAATACATTCGCAAATCCCTTTCCGTACCATACGGCATCGAACGGATTCGTGCCACCATGAATGAAATCTGGCGGTATTCCTATCCGAAGTATGACTTTCCCATTGGTGGGGGACATCTGCTATACTACACACAATACGACACGGCAACAAGGAAATCGCACCTGCAATACGCCTATCTTGATCCATCTGGGAACACCTATCTGTTCCAAAAAAAAGACACCTGTCGGGATGTGTACGGCGGGGAGCGGTTTCCTTTCTTCCTATTTGAATCCGACGTGGACAAGGCCCGTATCAGCTGGAACGACATGTTAATAGAGATTTGTGCTGAGAGCGCCGTAAGCTGGACGGGTCTTACACCGGCGGAGTACCGGCTCCGACAGGAGGAGTTCTTCAAGCGGAACGAGCCTATCATCAAGATCAGAACAATGCGTCACAAAAACAGCCGACTGGAAACACGAGCCATTCTCCACGATGGGGAACGGAATCTTCTATCGCTTCAGGAGTTACCTGCGCAGAAGAACGTTTTTCTGGTCACCAAAGCATTATCCTGTTCCGCCTGCATGAAAAGCCTGCTCGGAATGCTCAACTCAACGGATTCGAATCTCATTCACATCGGCATACTTCATGACTACATACCGGGAGCCTTGCAACAGCGGGAGATGGCAAAGAACATCAGGCAGTATCTGGAAAGGCCCTTCGGGCTTTACTTCCTGGCCTGCAGTCGGAGCGTCCGGAATCCACGCTCCAACATCTTATCAGTCGGATTCTCCGATGATGCAGGCATTCTTTTATACGAGAAGGGTAAGGCTCCCATTTTCTACGACCTTGACCACATTTTTGAAGACGACCCTTACAGTTTCCGTTTCAGGGCAGACTTCGAACAGGAATGGTTGCGTTTCACTCAAAATCAATAGTATGGTGAGTGCCAACAAAAAAATGTGTACCTTTGCCGCCAAAATGAAGAGGACATGGCTTATACGATAGATCTGACGAAAATCACCCAATACGACCACGTTGAATTTGTTGCCAAACAAGTGGTGGAAGGTTTCATCACCGGACTGCACAGGAGCCCCATGCACGGTTTCTCGGTGGAGTTCGCCGAGCACCGCCAATACAACACGGGGGAACCCATACGCCATATTGACTGGAAGTTGTACGCCCGCACGGACAAGTTGTTCGTGAAACGCTATGAGGAGGAGACCAACCTCCGATGCCACCTCATCATCGACAATTCCTCGTCCATGTACTTTCCCATTCGGGAGAAATACTCTTTGGCCTCACCCAACAAGATTTTCTTCGCCGTCTATGCGGCGGCTGTGTTGATGCAGATATTCAAGAGTCAGCGGGACGCAGTGGGGTTAAGCGTGTTCTCCGACAAGCTGGAGCTTCACACCCATGCACGGGGCGGGGATGCACATCAGAAGATGATCTACCGCGAATTGGAGAAGATTCTCCAGCCCATCGGTCAAGATGTCCATCGGAATTCACTGGTCACCGACACGCTCCATCAAATTGCCGAACAGATCCACCGCCGTTCCTTGGTGATCATCTTCAGCGACATGCTGGAAAGCCAGCGCGATTTGGACGAAATGATGCTGGCGTTGGGACATCTTCGCCACAACAAACACGAGGTTCTGCTGTTCCACACTTTTGACAAAAGCCTCGAATACGACTTCGCCTTCGAGAACCGGCTGTACAAATTCGTGGACATGGAGACCGGACATGAAATAAAGGTCCATGCCAACAACATCCGCGAGTTCTACCAGAACACCATTCACGATTTCTTCCACGAAATCAAAGTCAAATGCGGACAATATCAGATTGATGTCATACCGGCCGACATCACCCAAGGGTTCGATCAGATCCTCCTACCCTACCTGCTGAAGCGTTCACACACGGTTTGATGAAAGCGAGTGAATCTGCCGACCGGCTCACCATTCCGGATTGGTGCGAACAAGACCGTCCTCGCGAAAAGTTCGCTGCTAACGGCGCTTCCGCACTCTCTGACGCCGAGCTGATTGCCATCCTGCTCCGCACGGGCAATGCCACAGACAACGCCGTGGACTTGGCCAAGCGCTTGCTCAACACTTGCGACAACAAACTCAACAACATGTCGGACATGTCCCTGCAACAGCTCACCGGCATCAAAGGCATCGGGAAGGCCAAGGCCATTTCCATCCTCACCGCCTTTGAAATCGGAAGGCGGATGCAGGCGGAGAATGTGGGAGAACGGCAACGGGTCCGCGACTCTTCCGACATCGTGAAAATCATGCAGACACGAAACGCACACCTGAAACACGAAGAGTTCTGGATTGTCCTTCTCAACGCCGCCTCCCGCATCCTAAACGTGTGCCAAATCGGGAAAGGTGGGGTGACGAGTACGCTCGTCGATGTCCGCGTCATCCTCCAACAGGCCATCATGCAGGATGCCACCGCCATCATCTTATGCCACAACCACCCATCGGGTTCCGTCAAACCCAGTCAGGCCGACCTTCAACTGACCAGACAGATCCAACAAGCGGCCAACATCTTCAACATCCAGCTGATGGATCATGTCATTATTCATAAAAGCAGATACTTCAGTTTTGTGGAGAACAATTTATTATAAAAAATGTACTTTTGCAGGCTTTATGGATATGAGAGAAAAACAACTGCAACAGCCGCCCTGTATCCTGACAGCGGCAGCTATACGCCAATGCGAGCAATACACGATGCTCCACGAGCCAATCTCGTCCACCGACCTGATGGAACGGGCGGGCACGGCATGTGCCAAGCATATCCTTGCCACATTTCCTGCCACCCACATTCCGGACATCTACATCTTCTGCGGACCGGGGAACAATGGCGGAGACGGGCTTGTGATTGCCCGGCAATTACTATATGCCAGTCTGCAAACTTGCAACATCCATGTCATTCTATGTTTTGAGGATAACTCCCGCACCACCAGTGACATGCGCATCAACCAGCAGCGTTGGGATGCCCTTGTACTAAGTAACCAGCACGCCCATTCAAGCATCTTCGACCCTCATAAACCCATAGAGATTCCGGAAGAAGCCCTTATTGTGGACGCTCTTTTCGGCATCGGGCTGAACAAGCCCGTCGGCGGGCTTTATGCTGAAGCCATCCGCGCCATCAACGCATCACACGCCCACACCATCGCCATCGACATCCCTTCCGGGCTCTATGCAGACCATGCCGTGCCGGCCTTCGACAACATCGTCATGGCCCAGACCACCCTGACCATGCAGTTCCCCAAAGAAGTGTTTTTCCATCCGGAGGCGTACCCATTCTGCGGGAACGTCGAAATCATGGATATTGGCATGCGCGTGCCACCAGACCTTTCATGGGACAAGGAACACATCTCGCATGACACGGCACAAATGCTGTTCCGTCCCGGAAATCCATACGCCCACAAGGGGACTTTCGGCCATGGTCTTTTAATTGCCGGCAGTGCCGATATGCCCGGGGCTGCCATCTTGGCTGCCACAGCCGCCCTTCGCGGAGGCATCGGCAAAGTGACGGTCCACACCGCCGCCCTTGCCACACAAACATTCCCCGCCGCACTTCCGGAAGCCATCCTACACAGGGACATCAACAATCATCACGTCAGCAACATCCAATGGGACACACTGCAAACGGACATCCGCACCGTAGCCATCGGGCCTGGACTGGGCCGCGACGCACAGACGGGTTCCGTCCTCAAAGACATCATGGACCGCATCCAATCTCCACTCATCATTGACGCAGATGCGCTGAACATCATAGCCGAGAACAAAGCCTGGCTACCCTTCCTTCCGGCCAACAGCATCCTGACACCGCACCTCAAAGAGTTTGAGCGGCTGGCGGGACCATCCACCGACAGCTTTGACCGGGCAGAAAAAGCTAAAACATTTGCCCAGAGATACAACATCATCCTGATCTTGAAAGGTCACCACACCCTCATCAGCATGCCCGATGGTCATCAATTCTACAACACCACAGGCAATGAGGGCATGGCCACCGCTGGTTCTGGCGACGTGCTCACCGGTCTGCTGCTAGCCCTGCTGGCCCAAGACTATTCGCCGGCAGCCACCGCAATCCTCGGCGTTTACATCCACGGTCTCGCCGGCGACCTCTACGCACAAGACAACCACCCGGCCTCGCTCATCGCCTCCGACTTGCCGCGTTACTTCGGCAAAGCTTTTTTCAATATCATCCAAAACAAAGAATCTTAACCCTATACCAATATGCGCAAAGCCCTGTTTCTGTTTACGGTTTTTCTCATCATGCTTGGATGTTGTTCCGGCCAGACCAACATCTCCATCCAATTCAACACATCCCGGGAATACAAAACGGTCATGATACAAGGGTATCAGGCCGATACCGGCTATTACACGCTCACCACCCTCCCCTATTCTAAAACGCTGGCATTCAAAAACAAGACACCTCTGGAACCTGGATTGTATTTCATCCTCTGCGACAGTTCCATGACGGGCGCCTTCATCCTCTCATCCTCAAAAAACCAAAATTTCAACGTCACCATTGGAGAACAGGAAATCAAGTTTTCCGGAAATCACGAAAACGAGCAATATGCACTGTATCTTAAGCAGATGCATGACTTTGAGCAACAAATGGAGGCCCTTAACCGAGAGTATCAAGATGCCCAGCGAAGCATGCCGCAATATATGTTGAAGACATTGGTGGACTCGTTGAATGTCAAGGCAAAACGAATCCAGAAAGCCCAGAAAGAGTACCAAGCCCAGATGGCAGCCACCAACAAAGGAACGCTTTTAGCCTCCATCATCCAAACATCCACCGAAATCCAAACACCACCGGAAGACATAATCAACAACCGTTACAAGATGATGGAATACTACACGATGCACTACTTCGACAACTTCCCGTGGGAGGATCCCCGCATCTTCAACACCCCCCTGGGCGACAACAAGACAAAAGAATTCCAGTCGCTGCTTCTGCAACAAAGGAACCATCCCATCTTGGATTCCGCCATCCTGTCTGCCTTCCGTGCATCCAAAGCGAACCCGACCTCCCATCGTATCTTCTTTGAAAAGTTGGAGAAGGTTTTCGGCGATCATGCTTCACCTTATCGCATCGAACGCGTATATATCACCATGCTCAAGGACATGCTCGCCACCAAAGGCATTTCCGAACTGGACAAACGGCATTACACTTATGAGCTGAATGCCATTGACAAAAACAATGAGGGCGAGCGGGCCAACAACTTCCGTATCGTGACCAGCACCGGCGACACGACCACCCTCTATGACATTCAGAGCGAATACCTCCTGCTTTATCTTCAGCACCCCACCTGTCCCACCTGCCAGCGAGTGCGGAAGATGATAGCAGACTTCCCTTTCCTCAACAAAGCCATCGCCAGCGGCAAGATGAAAGTACTCACCGTCTATTTTGAAGATGAGACCGAAGTCTGGAACAACTACATCCATTCACCAGAAGCCAACCCCAACTACCTACACGGCTGGAACTTCGACCAAAGCATCTCCGACAATGCCTTGTACGACACCCGAGCCATCCCCTACATGTTTATCCTGGACAAAAACAAAAGAATACTTCGCAAGAACGTGATGGAAAATGACTTGGAAGACCAAATCAAACAATTACACATCCTTAACTAGTCCGCCATGCGCAAACACATCTTTTTAACACCCATCATCTTATGCTGTATCCTGATCGGGCAACCCGTTTTCGCCCAGATGGATATCCGAATCAAACTGGCAGGCATCACCTGCGATTCCGTGCGGATTCAAAGTTTCAATTGGAAGAAGAAATCCGGGACTCACCTGGTGCGTCCATATCAGAACGAGGTCCAATTTAAGGAAAAGAGCGCCCTCAAGCCCGGTGTATATTGGATCACAACCGACACCACACACCGAGGAGTCATCCTACTTTCCTCCAGCAAGCAGCAGATGTATATCACATTGTGCGACACAGGATTAGTATTTTCCAAGAGTCCCGAAAACACACAATATCAGGAATACAACCGGATGATGAAGTCGTTTGACCAACAGTTGGCGGCGTTAGACAAGGAGTTTCGGGATGCGCAGAAACTTCCGCAATACATGCTACGCAGCATCGTGGACTCTTTGACCGTCCGCGCGCAACGCATCCAGCAGGCCCGCGAACTGTACATCAAACAGATTTGCGAACAAAATCCTAAATCGCTGTTAGCCTCCATCGTCCAACTGAACCGCGCGATGCCGGAACTTCCGCCGTCTTTCTACGGCAATCCACCCATGATCCAGGCCTTCGTCATGGAGCACTATTTCGACAACTTCCCGTGGAACGACCCACGCATCTTCAACTCGCCCATGGCTGAGGACAAGCTTTCATACTACTGCCGCGAGTTGGTCTATCAATGGGACCGGCCCGAGCTGGACACTTTCGTCGTGAAGGCGCTTGAAAAGGCACAAGTCAACCCCGAATCGCATCTGCTGTTCTTCGACCGACTGGAGCGCGACCTCGGATTCTACATGTCGGACTACAAGGTGGAGCACACCTACATCAAGATGCTGCAGCACATCCTCCGCACCCGTCCCGACCTTGAGCAGGTGCGCAAGACCTACTACGAGCACGAGCTGAAGACCATCAACAAGAATGTGGACGGCACGCAGGCGGCCAATTTCCGCTATCTTACCCCCCAAGGCGACACCACGAGCTTATATGAGACACACTGCGAGTATATGCTGCTGTTCCTGCACAACCCGTCGTGCAGCACCTGCCGGGAAGTGCGCCGCCGCATGAAACAATTCGCCGTTTTGGACGCAGCCATCGCAAGCGGCAGGCTGAAGGTCCTCACCATCTATTTGGAAAATGACCGCGCACTTTGGAATCACTATCTGCAATCCGAAGCCGCCGCCAACTATCTGCACGGTTGGAACTTCGACCAGTCCATCGAGAACCAGGACCTGTACGAAACGCGGACTATCCCGTATATGTATCTGTTAGACAAGGACAAACGGGTTATCCGGAAAAACATTCTCGTCAACGAAATCGAGGTTTACATCCGCCAGCTCGGCTTAGTGCCGTAATCAAGGAGGAGTTTGCGATTTGCGTTTTCGGTTTTATGTTCCCAGTTCTATGTTCTATGGTCTCTGTTCTTTTTCCTCACCTCTAACGCCGTTAGGCGTTGCATATCTGTAGAAATTGTGCGTGTTCATGTATTATCGCGGCGCGGCAGGCGCGTGCCACGGAGAAAAGGTGTGCACGCCGCGAAAGGGAAATGACAACCTGTGACGGAAGCAAACAAAACCATCCGAAAAGGTGTTCCCTGTTACGAGCAGATTTCGAATATTTTGTATTTTTGCCCTTGCAAAGGAATATCGATGAGCCGACGTCATACTGGCGGAATTGTAAAATAGAATTTAGATGATGATTTCGAAAATAAATTAATCTTGGTATAGGTTTAGGTGCATATTCTGGAATATTGACGACAAATAACGAATTGAAAAATGGGAGAAGGAGAAAAAAAAGGGCTTCACCAAAGTAAAGCAAAAAAAATGTTTGTACTCATCGGTGTGTTTATTGCATATTTGCTGCTTCTAATACTGCCGTTCCATTATTGTGATTTTTTGGGAATGGGAAAACAAAGCTGGTCTCAAATTCTTAATGATTTGTGGCTTTATTCCATCGGGGCATTGATACCAACTGTTGGTGTCTATTTTAAGCATTTTTAACCTGATTGTTTTTCTTTTCAATCAATCGCAAATCGCAAACCGCAAATCGAATTTCTTAACTCTTCTCTTCATCAATCCATCACATTCTCTCAACTCTAAACCCTAAACTCTCCCCTATTCGTATTCATTCTCATCATACCAGATGTCGTAATCCAGATCATCCCAATACAAATCCCACTCCTGAATCAGACTGTCATCCTCATTTTTAGACGGGAAAACGGAATAATCGGAGGCGCGGAAAAGCCAACGGTCCAATGCAGTGCAGGACGAAAGCGACATTATCCCGAAAACCATCAGGACAAAGATGAGAATCATTGTTGGGGTTATCCTATTGTTGGATGTTTCCATAATTGTGTCATTCTTGTGCAATAGTATAAAAATACATTTCATTTTCGATCTGAACCGCCAAATCCATTACACGGAAACGCTTGGACTTCGGCAATGGAGGCAACTCAACGGTAACATGGTAAAGACCATTCTCATACACAATCAGAGGAGAATGAGTCTTTTGAGCGACAGGCTTCGGCAGAGCAACATACGGCTTGCTCTCGGCTTCAATGTGCAGTGTAATCACATTTTCGTTCGCCACAAAGGTGTCGAAAATGATATTGCTATTGGGAGCTGGCTGGCGAAGAGTATTGTACGCTTTCAGGAAATCCGGGATTCCATAGCCCATCTTTTCATCAGGCTTGTCGTACAGGCTGCCGCTCATGCGCACCGCCTCCATGATTTCCACGTTGGACTTGTCGGGGAAGGCCTGCCACAGACAGGTCACCATGCCCGCCATCAGCGGCGATGAAAACGAGGTGCCGCTGGACTTGTTGACGCGACCGCCGGCATTGGCCGTCCACGTGCCGAAGCCCACGGCGCACACGTCCGGTTTCACACGTCCATCCGCTGCCGGACCTACAGAGCTGAAAAAGGCATAGCTGCCATTGAAATCCACCGCCCCGACAGTCAGGATGCCGTTCGCATCCGCTGGAGCACCAATATGTTTCCAGTCCTTGGAGCCTTCGTTGCCCGCGCTGTTGCACACAATCATGCCTTTCGACACAGCCATGGTGGCCGCCATCGAAGCACGACTCACCATGCCGTTCATATCTTCGTATGTGCGCAGCTGGGTGGAATCGTCAAACTTCGTATAGCCCAGGGAGGAATTCAGCACCTGACACCCCAAACTGTCTGCTAATTCGATGCCGGCCACCCAATTGTCTTCCTCAATCTTGTTCTCTGTACGGCCGTCTTCCGTCTGGCACAAGTAGAACTGAGCCATCGGAGCAGTACCCACCAGCACACCGGGCTTGTATGAGGCAATGCACGAGAGCACCGTTGTGCCATGCGTGGCCGTGCGGAACATGTTGTCCGAGGCCTTCACCATATTGCATGCGCCCAACAGGCGGTGATCTTTACGCAAACGCTTGAAAACCCCCAACGTGTCGGCATTGCGGAAGCCGCCATCCAGCACCATCATCTGCATATCCTCCCCACGGAATCCCATCCGATGTAGCCAATGTACATTGTTCATCCGGATCTGCCCGTCGGATTTGCCATAGTCGAAATCCTTATGATGACGCACATCCGAATAATAATGGCAACTGGGTTTTGACTTAGATGAGTAGCGTACCGCCGGCAGCGTGTCAACCTCTGGCTGCGACATACATATAGTACGTTCCATCTCCACTACAAACGGCAACTCCGAAATCGACATAACCGCTTGAGGATTTTCCACATACACGGTTACGGCGTTCAGCCACCGCGATTGCACACACAGACGGTTGGCACTGTCGGTGGCGAGTACCTGACGTATGTAATCCGGATTCACCGGCAGATCCGTCTCATCGATGGCAATCCCATGCTTCTGGCGGAACTCTATCGCACGCGGAGAGAGAAATTCCTCAGGATATTGTACGGAATATGGTGTCCCCGCCTTATCCTTGAAACGGATCCAGTATTTCGCGGGCGATTGGGCCTGAATGCACTGAGGCACGGCCATCATCAATAACAAGAAGAAGGAAAATAGAATATGTCGGAACATCATTTCTTTAAAAATGCAAAAGTACCATTTTTTCTATTGTAAACGACATGTAGTTTTTTATAAGAAAAAAAAACACAAACATACTGCAACCATTCAGCATTTTAGCATCCTACTAAATGAAAAACATATCTTTGCACCCCAATTAGAAAATCATCAATAAACTAATAAAAATAAATCTATGAAAAAAATCGCTATCATCTTGTGTCTGTTCCTTTCCATTATTAACCTTCAGGCACAAAAGGCCATGCTTTCCAAGCCTATATCCAATATGTGGATCATGCGCCCAAACATTGTGGGCACGCCCGTAGGACAAGACGCCGACCACAACTATTTCTACGTGGGCGTACCCACCAAATCCAAGACCAACACCGAGCACCTCTATGTGGTGGACAAAAACACCATGAAATTCGAAGATGTCACCGTAAGTTTGTCCGGCATGCACACTTTGCTGGGTGCTTTGAACACCGATGACCAGATTGTGGCCCTTTATCGCAGCGTCAACAAAAAAGGAGATCTGGTCACCTTCTCCATCGCCGCCTTTGACAAAAAGGACCAAGTTGTTTCCGTCACGGACATCAACTCCGTGAACACGACAGCCAATGCCCACTACTGGCCCTCCTACAAGACGGCTACATCCCCGAACGGCAAGCTGATGGCCGCTATGATCATGGTCACCGGAAAGAACAGCATGTTGGAGAACCTCCACGCCGTGGTCATCAACGACGAGGGTGAGTTCGTGTGGAACGGGCCTGTCAAGCCGCAATTCAAAGGACAGACGTTCGCCCTGGGCAACCTGTCGGTGGACGACGACGGCAACATCTACGTGCCGGCCTACACCTGCAATGTCAAGGGCAACAAAGTGTCGGACGTTCAATTCCTGGTCATCAAGACCAACAGCAGCGGTTCGGAAACCTTCACCGCCGACGCCACTTTCGGCAAACCGCAGAACTTCACAGGCAAGGTGCTCTCCAGCGGCGATCTGGTCATTGCCGGCTTCTTTACCAACACCTACCAGAACACCATGACGCAATCGAACGGCTACTTCTTCTACCGTTTCGACACCAAATCCGAGACATTCTCCGAGGCCAAGAGTTTCGACTTCAGCAGCAACTACGCGCAGAAGAACGCTCCCGCCCGACTGGCCCGCGTACTGGGAAACCAACAATACTCCATCACGGCGGACGACATTTTCGAGCTGGAGAACGGCAGCCTTGCCCTCTGTGGCGAGCACCATTTCGTCAAAGAGATCTATGATATGAACACCCACTCAACCACCTATCAACTTTTGACCAAGAACATTCTGATTGCCACACTGAAAGCCGACGGAACCTCCGCCTTCTCCATGATTGAGAAACAGCAGATCGGCGCCGGCACCCGCGTTCCGGAAGACTGGAAACTGCACAACATCTCCTACTCCGCCTTCACGCATAAGAACAACCTCTATTTCCTCTTCAACGATGACTCGAAGAACATCCCCTACCCTGGCAACGGTACCGTGTGCAACATGGGTGGACTGAAGATGAACACCTCTGACAAGTGTGTGCTGATGACCCTCACACCAGATCAGGAAATCACGCAGCGCGTCCTGCCCAACGGCGATCAGGTGATGCGCGGCATCGAATTTGCCGATGATGAGAATTTCTATGTCTCCGGCCTCAGCAAGAATGGCTTCTACCTCAACAAGTTCTCTATTGAGGAGTAGGTCTTCAGAATAATCTGTTAAAAACGTATTACCCTTCCCTGTTCCAGAAAGGGCTTCTCATACTACCAAAACACTGCGTAGATTACCACTAACAACACACATATCGCATATGCCGCAATGTGGAAGTCACGCTTGGTCTGGAACATGTCTGCGCTCAAGGAAATGGCACGCGCATCGTCCTCCTTCTCGCATGTACACAAGCTCACCATCACAATGATGGCCATGGTGAGCAGACAGGTGTAGAACATCTGGTCTATAAACGGCATATCCAAAGGTAAGAATTTGAGTGCCAACGCAATGGGAATCGAGAGCACCACACCTGTGATAGCGCCCTTGTTGGTGGTTTTCTTCCAAAACAAACCCAACAAAAACAAAGCGAGGATGCCCGGACTCACCAAACCGGTGTACTCCTGTATGTATTGGAACATCTGGCCCACACTGCCGAGCAGCGGGGCTATGAGACAGGCTATAATGAGGAAAAGGCCGGCAGAGACTTGTCCCACCAGCACCAAACTCACATCCTTTCCTGTTTTCTCCTTCACCGTCGGGGCAATATAGGGTTTGTAGATATCCATAGTGTAAATGGTGGATGCCGAGTTGAGCATGGAGGCCAGCGAAGAGACAATGGCCGCCGCTAACGCAGCAAGGACCAATCCCTTAAGTCCAGTAGGGACAAAGGTGCTGATGAGCCACGGGTACGCGTTGTCGTTGTTAAGTGCGCCGTTAGCCTTGGTAAGAGCTTCCACCGCGCCGAAATGTCCTTCTGTATACATTACATAGGCGACAATGCCGGGGATGACCACGATGAAGGGAATAAGCAGCTTGAGAAACGCCGCGAACGCCAGACCTTTCTGCGCCTCGGGCAGCGACTTGGCCGCAAAAGCACGTTGGATGATATACTGATTGAAGCCCCAATAATACAGATTCGCCACCCATAGCCCGCCAATCAGCATCGCAATGCCGGGCAGATTGTGGTATTCGGGGTTGTCTTTGGGCAGAATAAGATGCATACGGTCTCCCGCCACATCCGTAAGATGGCGCACACCTTGTGTCACAGTCCCGTCGGGACTTATCACTTGCAGAGCAACCACAGTAGTAATGAAACCGCCCAGCACAAGCAGAAAAACCTGCAAGATGTCGGTCCAGGCCACGGAAGAGAGACCTCCGGTGATGGAATACAGGGCTGCGATGAGGCCCAATCCGATAATAGCGGGCATAATCAGCGTGCCATCCCCCACCCCAATGATGGTGTCGATGGCCTTGGCACCGAGAAAGAGTACAGAAGTGAGGTTCACGAAGATGAAAAGCCCCAACCAGAACACCGCGAGGATGGTCTTGAGATTCCGGGAATAGCGTTGTTCCACAAATTGGGGAATGGTGTAGATGCCCTGTTTCACAAATACGGGCATGAAGAATTTAGCCACGATGATGAGGGTGAGGGCGGCCATGAACTCGTAGGAGGCCACGGCAAAACCACCCGCGAAGCCCGAACCCGACATGCCGATGAACTGCTCCGCCGAGATGTTGGCAGCAATCAACGACGCGCCTATCGTCCACCACGGCAGCGACTTGCCCGCCAGGAAATAATCCTCAGCGGTTTTCTCTTTATTCTTCTTCCGATGGGAAATCCAGATGCCCAACCCCACAATCAACAGAAGGTAGGCTGCAAAAATTATAATGTCAATAGTGTGAAAAGCAGGATTCATATTTTCATTTTTAAAAAACCTCATCTATTAACCGCACATATTCTTTATAAGCAAAGGTGTCGTCCAATTCTCTCAGCGATGCAGCCAGGCCGCGGTAATGCCATTCATGCGAGGCTTTGTCCGTCACATGAAAAATCTTCCACAATTCATCGCCTTTAATCTGATAATCGCGCCAAATGGCCCGCATATTGCTCAGCTTGTCGCCCAACGCCACGATCTTCGCGTCGTGCGGGGCAGCCGCCAGCCGGTCGATTGCCGCCTGTTTGCGATCATGCCAACTCTCCGCTTCGCTCACTCCTTCTACAAACTGGTCGCTTTCGGCCTGCACGAGGTCCGCAACACGGTCGCCGAACTCCGTACGAATCTGCTCCACCGTCACGTCTGTATCCTCAATGGTGTCATGCAGCGCCGCGGCAGCCAGAAGGCACTGATCGGGCGTGATGGTAGCCACTATCTCAACGGCTTCCATCGGATGCACGATATACGGAAAGCCCTTGCCGCGCCGCTCACTGTTGTGGTGCGCCTTAACCGCAAAAACAATCGCCCGATCAAGCAGGCTTGTATCCATGAATTTATTTGACATTTTTTTATAATTATCTCCGTTAAATAGTTTGGCCGTTAGCCGTTTGCTGTTGGCCGTTGGCGGTTTGATCTTAGAGTGTTGACATCAGTTAAGAAGTTAAGAAACTAAGGAGTTAAGGTGTTATGGGCTTTCTCTAAACTCTAAACTCTAAACTTTATCTCTAATACACCGTTCCCTCCAGCATGGCTCGGAACTCAGGCATAGGGCGATGGGTGTCGCGCTCAATGATAAGCGTCTTCAAGCCGGCATAGATGCGGACGGTTTTCTCAATCTCGTCGAGGTTTGCATCAGGACCGAAATATTCTGGTGCGAAGGCTTTCCAAAACCGTCTGGCCGTGGCATTGGACATGTGAAACACATCCCGTGTCCATGACTCGTTATTGAGGCAGCAACAGAGATAAACCATGCCGATGTCGAACATCGGATAGCCATAGCAGAAATCGCCGAGATCGATGAAATAAGGCGTGCGCACGCCCTCTTTTTCCACAAAAATACCGTTGCTGAACTGCAGGTCGCCGTGGATGGCGGTGTCGGCATCGGGTGCGTCCGCGATGAAATCGTGTATCTTCTGTTTTTGTTCGTCGGAGAAGAAGGGATTGTCTGCCAGCATCTTGTACAGACGATCCTTGACATTCTCGAACTGAATGGTGTCCACATGGATGGCGTGGAGTTTCCTGCACAATTGCGCAAACTCCCGGGCGTACTCTTCTGTGCGCTCGGGATTGTCGCCGCAGGCCCGCGAATAGGATTTCTTGCCTTCGATACGGCGGAAACGGATGCCCATCGCCTTGCCGTCGGTCACCAGATCGCCAGGCTCGGGTGTGGGCACTCCCATCGCATACACCTTCTGCGCCATTTCCAGTTCCACCTGGGCGGCCTCGAAATTATGGAAATACAACTTGAGCATGATGCTCTTGTCCGTCTTGTGATCGTAACTGGCGCCATTGGCTCCTTCGCCCGTGCGCATGTAATCGTTGAGGTCAATTTTTATGGCTTCCATTATTTATTTTGCATAAAAGATAAATTCAATGCCTGGTTATAAGTCATTTCCGCTAACAATTCATTTTGCGGGTTTTCGCCGTTAAGGGCGTTGAAGAGTCTTGTGAGGCCTATCTTGCCACCGCCATTGGCGAGGATACAGACGATACAGATATTCTGTATGCCGACGGATGAGGAAAGGATGTCGAGATCGGTGTTGCCGAGCTGATGACGTGCGAGTGTGTAAGCATGCTCTGTATATTGCGCACGCATGCGGTCCACATCGCCGAGTGTCTTGCAGCCAAGTGCCACAAACACACGCAGATATCCATTCAACGGCACCTCTTGTATCTCCGCCTGGTTGATGGCGGCAATACGGTGGTTGAGCATTCCGAACGGCTGCGCTTCCAAATAGCTTCGGAAGGTGTCGCCATCCAACTGCACATCGTCGAGTTCCCCATTCTGAACAAGCATCTGCACGCGCCGGCGGTAGTTGTTGATCTCCGTGCGGATGCGGCTGAACTCGTCGTCCGCCATCTCCAGCATACCGGCCAAACGGTTTATCTGACGGATATAGATATGCGGTATCTCCACACCCGTCTTATAGCCGATATCGTGGTTGATGGATGCCCACGCGTGCTGGAGGGTGGTCCGTAACTGCAGCTCAAAACGCACCTCGTTCAACTGCGGCCAGTCTGGCTCGTCAACCAACGTCTTGGGCAGCCGACAGATATAGTGCAACGAATTGTAGCCGAAGCTGTCCGTGTTGTGCAGGCGGCGTTTATCAACGGAATTTTCCCAATCGATATCGAAGAGCTGCTCCGCCATGGCGGCTATACGGTCCACATCATCCGTATAAAGGGTTACAATACGCGCCCCAAGGATGTCCGTGATATCTCTGATGGAATGGTACTTACCCCCTTTGAGTTCCAACTTGCCGGCAAGGCTTTCACGTGTCTTCACACGCGTGCTGACAGCCGTCACCGCCAGACCGTTGCTATCCAGGATATCCTGCAGCGTGATTTGCACGATGCGTTCCAATCGCCGGAAAAACGGCAACTGACGGTCGTATTCCGCCAAGATAATTTCAGTATGCGGATCCATATTTATTGTATTTCAAAAAAACTGATGAAGCCGGTCATCATGAAGACTTGGCGGATGTCGGCGTTGATGTTGCGTACAACGACATTGCTGCCGTGGTTGGCGGCCTCCTTGCGGATACCAAGGAAGATGCGCAGCCCCGACGAGGAAATATACTCGAGCTCGCTGCAGTCCAGGACAATCTCCTTGTTTGCGGCTTCCAGCAGAGGTTTCACCTCCTCGGCGGTTTGCACAGCGGCGGCAGTATCAAGCCTGCCGTAGAATTTGGCGACAAGCCGGTTGCCGTCGGTTACGATTTCGGTTTTCATAAGCTCCTTGTATTTCGTTAATTATATATTACTGGTAAATTCCTGATAAAGTTTGAATAATTCCTCAACAATCAGCATTTCGTCATCTTGGGAAATGATTTTTTTGTCGAAACCATAGGCTTCCATCACAGCACGGTCATTTTCCTGATGTGCCTTGCGAAGGTCGGCAGGCATAAAAGTCTCGTCATACAAATCAGCAAGGCTTGATTGATGATGGTTATTTCTTGCATCAAGAATGGATTGGGCCGTTTGTTCGATTTTTTTTCTTTGCTTATCTGTTGGGCTACACCACGGAAAATTGTTATAGACAATGTTTGCAGAATAGCGATAGTCACTTTTAAGTCTTCCACAGACAACACGCATCCATGCATTGTGTACATTGCTGTTCATAACGCCAAACTCGTACAAACCAGCATCGGGGATTAATAAATTTGCATTGCTTGAAATCACATCACAACTAAAGAAACCCATCGGAATATACCTTCGTTTTTCTAATGATGTACTTGGTACCAAAAGGTATTTTCCATTCTCAGGTTGCCTTATTTCGCCAAACAACCAAGGCGTATCAGCTAATATTTTCGTAGCCTTACGTTTACTTTCTGAGCGGATTTTCCTTACCTTTTCCACCCTTTCAGCCACAAGTCTCATCTTTCGGAGTTCATCAGGTTCTGAATTTTTGAGCCACAAGCAGTAGCGCTTTTTGTTGTTAATGAACTCCTCTGCACCGATAAACAACTTGACAAACTTTTTCGCCAATGGCTCCTTTTCGATGATGTCAGCCGCTGTCTCTTCCGAGAGAATAAGATTCCCTCCATCGTTGGGCATACTGCCAAATACCATCTTTTTCACATCGCAGATTGGTTTCTTTCGGCTCTCAATAAAAACATCAGGCGCATCAATCAGATATGGGTTAATGTTTTTAGCATTTGAGATTTGAGATTCATTAAAATAGATAGTCTTGTCCTTAACATCCGCACAACTAAACCCTATAATAACACAATGCACGTGTGCTTTCATGCTTGATTCACTGTTCCAACGAAACGTTCGGTAGGCAAAGTCAATATGAACCCCGCATTGCTCAAAAATTGGCCGCCAGAGGATAGCCACTTGTTCGCCTTGGGTTATAGAGTTAGTAGAAACGAGTGCCGCCCGAAGGGCTGTATTGGCTTGCATGAGTCGAGCGGTCTTGAGGTACCAGCCGCAAACGTAATCCATATTGCCAATATTCTTCCATTTCTTGCCGAAAACACTAATCAGGTCATCTTTCTGTTCGTCTGACATGAGACGTGCACCCACGAATGGCGGATTACCCATGATGTAATCAAAGTCAACGTGACAAGTTTCCTCCTGTTGTTTTATGGGGCTGATTTTAATCTCATCACTGTATAAATCAACTTCACCATAGCGGGCAACAGGTTCTCTTGCTATTCCCACAGGAATATCCTCTAATGAATATAGATTTGCTTTCCCTGCAATCACAACATTCCTCTCCTTTTCAACCGACCATTCCGTCCATGAGAGGCGTAACGCATTGCCTTCTTTTATGTTGTGATACGCTTTTAAGGGCAGCATGTCAATGTTGAAATCCACAATACTTTCCGTTTCCTTTAGCATTTGATTCTCGGCTATCCATAATGCTGTGGTCGCTACAGAAACAGCAAAATCATTAATTTCAATGCCGTAAAACTGGTGAATGTTCACTTTGATTGGATTCGTCTCTTCAAACCCAAGCCGAGACTGTCCTTTCGTCAGCTCCAGAATCACCTTGTTTTCCAACCGCCGAAGACTTAAATATGTTTCCGTCAGGAAATTACCACTACCGCAGGCGGGGTCCAAAAAAGTAAGATTTGCAAGTTTATCCTGAAAAGCACCAAACCTTAACAGCCGCTGTTTCTCTTGGGCAATATTCTTAATGGCCTCAAACTCCTCTTTTAGAGCATTGAAAAAGAGCGGATCGATAACCTTGTGGATATTTTCAACAGAGGTGTAGTGCATTCCACCCTTCCTTCGGGTATCGGGGTTCAACGTGCTTTCAAACACCGAACCGAAGATAGTAGGCGATATTTCACTCCAATCGAAATCACAGGAAGCTTTTGCGAGAATCAAATCCTTCAGTTCGTCTGTAAACTGCGGAATCTGTAATCGCTCATCGTGACTGAACAATCCGCCATTAACATACGGGAAAGCTTTGAGAGCGGTTTCCATATAGGGATCACGCATGGCTTCAGGCGTGTCAAGCACATCAAAAAGGTCGATAAGCGCACGACGCATGTCCTTTGCCTTATATTGGGCAAGGTAATCATGGAAAGCGGTCTTTCTGCCAAAAAGCATGGCATCTTCGGCATAGAGACAGAACACTAAACGTACACACAGCACATTGAGACTGCGCAGTGTCTCTGGCTCATCTGCATCAATGTATTGTTTCAACAGCAGGTCATATATTTGTCCAACTAACGTTCCTGCCTTTACACTGACTTCTATTTCACGTTTGAGGTGTGCATTGCCACTATCCACAAGGAACGAGAGACGGTAATACTCTTTTTCAAGGTCCTTGAGCGCGATTTTCTGAGGTTCTCCATTCGGTTGTTCCATATCATAAACCCAAAACTCAGCGAAATTGCACGTCACAATCCATCGGGGATGTCTTGACAAGGGTAAGCCGACAACATATTTCTTCGCCTGTTGGAAAGGATTGAGCCATGAACCATCACTTTGTTTGGTAGGCTTGCCGAGTTCCTTCTCTATGCTCTTTTGCTCGATAAGTACTTTTGTGCTGGGAATATAACCGTCCATGAAGTTCGTACTATCCACCATCACCTGGTCTTCAAATTCTATGAATTTGTACGGATCTCCCACCTCGAACACTTTTTGCAATAATTCCAACCAGAACCGTTGTGTGTCGCCTTTCTCATAACCTTTGCACGCCCAGTCCTGCGCGAATTTTGCAGCGGCCTTCTGCTGTTGCATAGATGTCATATTGTTATTCTTTCCCATTTGCCGTATTTGAAAAAAATTGTTTATCGGTTTTTTCACTTGATCTTTTTTATCAGCGTCAAGATATTTTTGCCCTCTTCGCGGCGATAATGGATTTCGTCCATAAGCTGGCGTACAAGATGGATGCCTAAACCACCTATTTCCCGTTCCTCCGCCGACAAGGTGATGTTGGCTTCCTTCTGTTGCGTCGGATCAAAGGGAACGCCGCTGTCAGTGATTGTAAAGATGAGCGTGGAGGATTTCGCGTCCATGGCGACATGCTTGGCAAATTCCACGATCACCTGCCCGTTCTTGTTCGGGTAGGCATACAGCATGACATTGCTCACCACCTCTTCCAATGCAAGGTTCACCGGCATGTTCAGTTCGTCAGGGACCCCCAGCCCGTCAACCCATTCGGCAAGTGTGGAAATCTGCTGTATGTCGTTGCGCATGACAATAGCCGGTGTCTGATACCGGATAGCGAGCATGGTCAGGTCATCGCTCTGCTGCGCTCCGTCCACGAAGGCCTCCACACTCGACTGCATGTTTTCGATGATTTCGCGCGGACGGTCATAGGCCATGGAAGACAGGCTTTGCAGCATCCGATGTTCTCTGAACAGTTCATGGCTGCTGTTTTCCGCTTCGGTCAGGCCGTCGGTGTAAAGGAACAGCAGGTCGTTGTACGCCATCTGCGTCGTCTGCGCCTCGTATTTAAAGTCGGGCACAATGCCCAACGGGAAATTCGCCACGACATCAACTTTCTTCCATTGGCCTTCCGATCTCAGTACGGGAGCATTATGTCCGGCATTGCAGTAGTCAAGTCTGCCTGTCTTGCAGTCAAGCACACCAAGGAAAAGCGTGAGGAACATGTTCTCCATGTTCTGTCTGGCGATGGCCTTGTTCATCTCGCTGACGATGGCGGCCGCGTTCTCCTCGTGCGCCGTGACGCTGCGGAACATCGAATGGGTCATCACCATCAGCAGTGCGGCAGGCACTCCCTTGCCACTCACATCGCCGACACAGAAGAACAGTTTTTCTTGCCGCACAAAGAAATCATACAAGTCGCCACCCACCTCCTTGGCTGGATTGACGATGCCAAAGAGATTGAGATCCGGACGGTCGCCAAACGGAGGGAACACTTTCGGCAGCATCGCCATCTGTATCGTTCGGGCGACATGAAGTTCGTTCTCCATGCGCTGGTTCTTTTCTATGGAGAGAATGAGACGCTTATTGCTGCGACCGATGTACCATACAATAAAAATGAGCAATGCCAGACCAAGCAGCATCAGCAATCCGACAATCATACCCACACGATTAAGATCGGCGAAGATGACATCTTCCGGAATGATGATCGATATCTTCCATCCCGTTTTGTCAATATCTTCATTGTAAATCTGATAGTCGCGTCCTGGAACCGTATCCTCACCGGAGACAATCACCAAACCATTGCCTGAGCGGATGGAATAATAGCTGTCTTTGTAGATTTGCAAATACTCCGACATGCGTTGCAGATAATTCAGCGACACGTCCACACAGGCCACCGCCACCACTTCTCCCTGCCCGTTGCGGACAGGATACGTACAACTGACCACCATCGTGCGGGCTCCATATTCGTCCATATAGGGCTCACTCCATTTGCAGCCTTGGAAATCAAGGCCATTGTGATACCACTCTGTCTGGAAATAATCATGGTCTGCCCCTCCTATCTGGCGCGTATAGATCGTGCCATCCGGCTGGCGGCTGCTACACATCTCGTACCAACGTCCTTTCTCCGGGAAGAGGTATGCTTGGCAGGCTATGCCGGCACTACTCACATTCCGGATGGTCTGCAACAGCATCCGGGTGGCCGCGGCTACGGAATCAGGGTTGTCAAGATGCTGTTCCGCCACAGCGGCCAACATCTTTGCCGCGGCTTCCATTTCCACCATCACCACATTGATTTCCAACTCGGCACGGCGCAATTCACTTTGTGCCCGTTGCTCCGCTTCGGCACGAATACCCGCACGGCTGTAAAAATACTGGATGCAGGAGATGGCTTCCAACACCACCGCCGCAACCACTATGATCCACAATCCCGCGTATGATTTTCTGGAGGGCATATTCTGAATAGACGTTCGGTATCTTTACGGTTTTTTATTATCATTCACGCTGCAAAAGTAAGAAAAAACATTAAACATTGAATATTACTCTTTTGTCATAAAAGACATCATCTGTTCCAAATAGCAGCGGTCGGTTTCGTCGAAGGTGGCGTAATCGGTACTGTCGATGTCGAGTACAGCAATGACAGCGCCGTTGCGGAAGAGAGGCACCACAATTTCGCTGTTCGACGCTGACGAGCAGGCAATATGCCCGGCAAAGGCATGCACATCCGGCACAACAACGGTCTCGCCCCGTTGCCATGCAGTGCCGCACACACCACGACCGAACGGGATACGGATGCAGGCCAGGGGTCCCTGGAAAGGTCCGAGCACCAGTTCCTCCCCCACCACACGATAGAATCCGGTCCACCAGAATCCGAACGTCTCATGCAGGGCGGCTGCCACATTTGCCATCTTGGCAATCATATCCGTTTCGCCTTCCACCAAGGCCGCTATCTGCGGCAGCAAGGATTTGTATTTTTCAGCTTTTGTCATCGTTCTCTCTATAAATCGAATATTGTTCCATAAATCTATGGCCCTTTGAGGGGCCACCGTGTTATCAGAAGATTTTCCAACGGCGGATCAGGCGCAAGGCACACGTGGGCAGCAGGGCCACCAGGAAAAGCAGGATATGGTTCCACACGCCGGGCGTGACCTGTGCGCGGCCTCGGAAGAGGGCGCGCACACCTCGACGTGCCAGCCGCTCCGGCGTGGTGATGTAGCCAAGCACAAGCCCGATCTTTGTGGCCCACTGCCGTATGTTGTACAAGCCCGTATTCACCGCTCCTGGACGGACTGCCGTGACATACACGCCTTTATGATACAACTCCACATGCGTCGAACGCGAGAAGTTTTTAAGGAAGGCCTTGGTGGCGCTGTAGGTAGCCAGACGCTGCACGGCGATTTCCGAGGTTATGGAACTCATATTCAAAATATAACCCTTGCCTTGTTTTACCATGTCCTGCCCGAAATAATAGGTCAACATAGCGGGAGTGGTCATGTGAAGGTGTAGAATCAGCTCGTTGAAAGCCTCCGAGTCATCCAGAAAATCGCGATCATGATAGACGCCGGCATTATTGACAAGGACCTCCACCGGCCAGCCTTGCGAGCGGCAATATCCGTGCAGTTCCTTAGCAGCGTCCGGCGTGCCCAAGTCGCGTACCAGCGGGATGGCCTCCACGGCGAACTCCTCCCGCACCTGTTCAGCCTTCTCCACGATGGCATCCTCATTGCTGACCATAATCAACGGATAACCTTTTTCCGCCAGCACCCTGGCATACTGGAATCCGATGCCCGAACTGGCACCCGTCACAATAGCATACTGTTTTTTACTTTCCATTTCAGCGTATAATTTTTGAAAGTGCAAAGGTACATATTTTGTCGGTAAATACAAACAAAGCATGGGTACGATTTCTCGCACCCATGCTTCCAATGAAAACAAATTTACCCTTAAAATTATGGCCTTACCATAATTTTTCTATTTACATATTGACCATCGGTCAATTGTATTCTAAGTACATAGTATCCAGTGGCGTACTGGCCCATCTGGACGGAGGTAAAGACATCGCTGTCGGCCTCTTCTATCCGCAGCAGGCGTCCGCGACCATCATAGACATAGACCCGCTTCAGGTTCTCACCCTTGATGTTCACGATGTTGCTGGTAGGATTCGGATAAACGGAGATGTCGGCCTGATCATAGTGTTCCACACCAATGTTCAGAAGCACATGGAGGGTCAGGTTAATGATGCTGTCGCAGCCGTCCTCCGTATAGAGATGGATCGGATAATGCTGGTCGCCCACCTCGGTCGGGGTGACATCCATGCCATAACCGGTATAGTTTTGATAGACAATGATACTATCCTCCACTTCCACTTCATACGTCGGGTTGACGGTGAGGTTAAGCACATAGACGCTATCGCAGCCATTCACGGTCGTGAAGTTGTCGTAGTATGTACCGGATGCGGAGTAGGTTTGGCCGCGCCAAGTGTACGGGGTGTTCGCGCAGGTGTAGTCATCCGTCACGAACAGGTAGGTACGGTTCACTGTCAGCGTCAAGTTCACCACACTATCGCAACCATTCACCGTCTGGAGTTGCTGTTGTGCATACACCGTTCCGTAAGTCTGCGGCAAGGTATCGAAGCCATACAGCTGGTAGCTATCGCCCAAACAGATGGTGTCCATAATGTTGGTCACGAAAGTCGGTGTCACCGTCAGCGTCAACTTATAGACGCTGTCGCAACCGGCAGACGTGGTCAAACTATCCCATACAACATGCGTACCCGCCGTTGTCGGGATGGTCACGTTGGCATGACCTGCCCATACGTACGGCTCATTGGCGCACGTGGTCGCAGCCGTTTCATTGTAGTAGGTCGGGTTCACCGTCAAGGTCAGCTTATAGACGCTGTCGCAGTGGTTCACCGTCTGCAGGCTGTCCCAAAGGATGTACGTGCCCGCCGTCGTCGGAATCGTCACATTGGCATGACCTTCCCAGACGTAAGGCTCGTTGTCGCACGTCGTCACAGCTGTTTCATTGTAGAATCTCGGATACACAACCAACGTAAGTTTGTACACGCTGTCGCAACCGTTCACCGTCTGCTGTCTGTCGTAGTAGTCGCCTGCCACAACACGGTTCTCGCCGTGCCACGGGTACGGAAGCTCGTATTCGCACAGGGTCACCGTCTCCTCATGATAGAAGGTCGGGTTCACCGTCAAGTTCAACTTGAACACGCTGTCGCAGTTGTTCACCGTCTTCAGGCTGTCCCAGATCACGTACGTGCCGGCAGCCGTCGGAATCGTCACATTCGGGTGACCGTTCCAAACGTACGGCACATTGTCGCACGTGTTGACCATCTGCTCAACGAAGAACGTCGGGTGCACCGTCAGCGTCAGCTTGTAAACGCTGTCGCAGTAGTTCTCCGTCTTCAGGCTATCCCACACGATGTGCGTGCCCGCCGTCGTCGGGATTGTCACATTAGCGTGGCCTGCCCATACATACGGCTCGTTGGCACACGTCGTGGCAGCTTCCTCGTAGTAGTAGGCCGGATTCACCGTCAAGTACAACTGGAACACGCTGTCACAGCCGGCAGCGGTCTTCAGGCTGTCCCACAGGATGTGCGTGCCGGCGGTCGTCGGGATCGCCACGCGGGCGTGGCCTTCCCATACGTACGGCACGTTGTCGCACGTCTCGGCTTTCATCACATCATAATAGCTCGGATTCACCGTCAGCGTCAGTTTGTAAACGCTGTCGCAGTTGTTCACCGTCTTCAGGCTGTCCCAAATCACATACGTGCCAGCGGTTGTCGGGATCGTCACATTCGGGTGACCTTCCCACACGTACGGCTCGTTGTCGCACGTCGTCACAGATGTTTCATTGTAGAATCTTGGATACACGACCAACGTAAGTTTATACACGCTGTCGCAGCCGTTGGCGGTCAGTTTTCTGTCATAATAGATACCGCTTGTGGTGCGGTCAGCGCCGTGCCACGGGTACGGGAGCTCGTATTCGCACAGATACACCGTATCATCATACGAGTATGTCGGGAACACCGTCAGCGTCAGTCTGAACACACTGTCGCAATGGTTCACCGTCTTCAGGCTGTCCCAAATTTCATACGTGCCGGCGGTCGTCGGGATCGTCACATTGGCGTGACCAATCCAGGCATACGGCTCGTTGTCACAGGTCTCGGCTGTCGTCTCATCATAATAGGTCGGATGCACCGTCAGCGTCAGCTTGTAAACGCTGTCGCAGTAGTTCTCCGTCTTCAGGCTATCCCACACGATGTGCGTGCCCGCCGTCGTCGGGATTGTCACATTGGCGTGGCCTGCCCATACGTAAGGTTCGTTGGCACACGTCTCGCCAACATTTTCGTAGTAGTATGCCGGATTCACCGTCAAGTACAACTGGAAAACGCTGTCACAACCGGCTTGAGTCTTCAGGCTGTCCCACACAATGTGCGAGCCAGCGGTCGTCGGGATCGTCACGCGGGCGTGGCCTTCCCAAACGTACGGCACGTTGTCGCACGTCTCGGCTTTCATCACATCATAATAGCTCGGGTTCACCGTCAAGGTCAGTTTGTAAACGCTGTCGCAGGTGTTCACCGTCTTCAGGCTGTCCCAAATCACGTAGGTGCCCGCCGCCGTCGGAATCGTCACGTTGGCATGGCCTTCCCAAACGTACGGTACGTTGTCACATGTCGTGGCAGCCTCTTCAAAGTAGAACGTCGGGTTCACCGTCAAGGTCAGTTTGTAAACGCTGTCGCAGGTGTTCACCGTCTTCAGGCTGTCCCAAATCTCATACGTGCCCGCAGTTGTCGGGATTGTCACGCGAGCATGGCCTTCCCAAACATACGGCTCATTGTCGCACGTTGAAGCAGCAGCCTCATAATAGAAGGTCGGGTTCACCGTCAGCGTCAGTTTGTAAACGCTGTCGCAGGTGTTCACCGTCTTCAGGCTGTCCCAAATCACGTACGTGCCTGCCGCCGTCGGAATCGTCACATTGGCATGGCCTTCCCAAACATACGGCACATTGTCGCACGTCGTGGCTGTCTCCTCATAATAGAATGTCGGGTTCACCGTCAAGGTCAGCTTATAAACGCTGTCGCAGTTGTTCACCGTCTTCAGGCTATCCCAAAGGATGTATGTGCCGGCGGCTGTCGGAATCGTAATGTTCGCATGGCCTTCCCATACGTACGGCACATTGTCGCACGTCGTTTCAACCGATTCGAAGAAATAGGTCGGATTCAGTTCAATGGTCAGGTTCACCATGCTGTCGCACTGGTTCTCGCGGGCGAACACCACCAGATAGGAGCCCTCGGTAGCGAACAGGCTGTCACCATATTGCAACGGCAGTTCTGTCGGACACACATATTGGATATCGGACGTGGTCGGGTTCGGCTCCACAACGAGGGTAACGATGACTGTGCTGTCGCAGGTGTTCACTGTCGTGTAATGCAGCGTGTCGTTGCCCGCCTCGTTCAAAGCCACGTTTCCATTATAGATATACGGGAGTTTATTGGCGCAAGCATAGACCGTATCATAATGCAGGTAGGTGGGATTCACATTCAATGTCAGGGTGGTAATCACGTTGCAACCGTCGGCGAAAGTTTGCACCACATCATAGACACCGGCTTCCGTGAACAGGGAATCCTGATACGGGAACGGAAGGGCATTGTCGCAGATGGTCACCTCATCCGTATGGCGTTCGAACGGAATCACATTGAATGTCACATTGATGATACTATCACAGCCATGGGTCGTATAGAGATGGACCGTGCGCTGGCCGTTTTCCGTGAATTGGACTGTATCGTTGAAGACATACGGCAGAGCGCCTTGGCAAGCTTCTATCTGCATACTTCTAACATACGTCGGATGAACAATCAGATGGAGGGTCACGATGCTGTCGCAGCCGTTTTGGGAGCGCAGCCGAGCCACATAATCACCCGATTCATCATATACATTATTATTGAAACTGACCACATCGCCCTGGCAAATCTCTTCATACAAATCCTCCTGATAGGTCGGGTTCACCGTCAATGCCAGCTTGAACACGCTGTCGCAGCCGGCGGCGGTCTTCAGGCTGTCCCAAATCACGTACTGGCCCGCCGCCGTCGGGATCGTCACATTGGCGTGTCCATCCCACTCATACGGATCATTGTCGCACGTAACGGCCGTCATCTCGCTGTAGTAAGCGGGATTCACTGTCAAGGTCAGCTGATAGACACTGTCGCAGCCGACAGCGGTCTTCAGGGAATCATAATAGACACCGGCGGCCTCAAACGCACGTCCGCGCCACATGTACGGCAGTTCATAGCTGCAAACGGCATCCTCCATCGGAATCAGGTAGGTGGGATTCACCGTCAACGTCAGCTTATAGACGCTGTCGCAACCGTTCACGGTACGCAGGCTGTCCCAAAGGATATAGCTGCCCGCCGTGGTCGGAATCGTCACGTTGGCATGACCTTCCCAAGCGTACGGGGCGTTGTCACACGTGGTGGCCGTCGCCTCATAATAATAGGTCGGATTCACCGTCAGGTGCAGATTCACAAGGCTGTCGCAACCATTGACTGTGGTCAGCATGACCGGATAAACGTTCTGGGTAGTATATTCAACATTATTATATGTATAAACATCACCTTGGCAAATCGACGCATACACATCGTGATTATAGGTCGGATTCACCGTCAGGGTCAACACGCGCACGCTGTCGCATCCCTGCGTGGTCTGCAGACGGCGCACCACTGTATGCGTGCCCACCGTCGTCGGCAACGTGTCAAAACCATCCTGCTGATATGTTTCGCCTAAACAGATGGTATCCACGAACGCAAACTCATACACCGGCTTCACCGTCAGAGTCAGGAACACCGTGCTGTCGCAACCGAAGCGGGTGGCCACATGGCGCTCGTGCGTGAACGTGCCGGCCACATCGGTTGCCACATTGACGAAGCCATAATTATTATATGCCACATTCTGACAAACTTCATCGGTCAGATAGGTGGTATCTAACGGATGCACCGTCAGATCCAAGACCACGACACTGTCGCAGTTGTTGGAAGCAATAAGATTCTGGACATAGAATCCGGTGGTGTTTTCCTGGAATCCGTTAAGCGTGTAGGTTTCATACTGGCAGATGTCGGCATGGATGGTGTCGCGGTATTCGGAAGCCACCGCCAAATTCAGCGTGATGATGCTGTCGCAGCCGTTCACTGTGGAAAGCGTATCCACGTATGTACCAGCCACATTCAGAATCTTTCCGTTGAAATTGAAGGAAGCCGTCTCGCAAATCGTGGTGCTGATATTCTTGCGGTAAACGGGGTTCACCGTCAACTGCAGCGTGGTGGTGCTGTCGCAGCCGTCCACATTGGTGTTGTGATGAACAAGATAATAAACATCCGCCACGGCAATTGTAGTATCAAAGCCATAACCCTGATAACGGGACTCGGCACACACCACATCCTGATAGTTCACATTGCTGCTGTGGAAGACGGTGAGATGCAGTGTCACCGTGCTGTCGCAACCGTGTACCGTGGAGAAATGCTGTTGGTAATCGCCTGTAGCGGTGTAGGTTTCATCATTCCATGTATAGGAATCGCAGGCCACCTCGGTGAACGATTCCTTCATCGACGGATGAATCGTCAGATGCAAGGTCACCATACTGTCGCAACCGTGAACCGTGTTGAAATGCTGCACATAGTTACCCGAGGCTGAATAGACTTGGCTGTTCCATGTGTAGGAATCACACGTTTCAATGGTGAACTCGTTGGCAACAGATTTATTTACAACAAGAGTAAGAGTCACAATACTGTCACAACCGTTGGCGGCAGTGAACTGCTGTGTATAGGTGCCGGATGTAGTATAGGTCTGATTGTTCCAAACATACTGGTCGCAAACCTCTTCTGAAATCTGATTATATTTCTTGTCTTTCACTTCCAAGACCAAGGTCACAAGGCTGTCACAGCCATTGGAAGAATGAGTGTTGACCACACGTTCAAAGGAGCCCGGCGTGTTGAAGGTCTCGGCGATGCCGTAACCGACATATTGGGCATCCTGGCAGATGGTGTCGCGAAGGACGCGCGGCGAATACACCGGATAGATGGTAAAGGAGAGTTCAGAAGTGGCGCTTTCGCAGATAATATCGTTATAATCAACAGCATGACCCACCTGAACGGTCGTAGAGGCATCAATCGTCGGCATCTGATAACCGGTACCGATGTTCTGCACCGTCCGGTCATTGATGATGCTGGAGTTATGCCATGTGTAATAGCCTTCTGCCGGGGCGGGCACCACGAAGGATACCGGACCACAATTGGTCATCGGAGTGAGCACCGGCACCGCAGGCACGGGGCGTACCACGGCCGTCACCTCCGCACGCTCACTCTTACAGCCCGTCTCCGTGTTGTAGCTTTCCACAAAATAGGAGGTGGAGGCGTTGGTCACATTGGCAGTGTATTCCAACGAGGTGGCTTGCACCACCGCGCTGTTACGGGTGAGGAACCATTGGCAGGTGTTGGCATTCTGGCCCACCGTGGCGGCGAAGGTCACCGTGCCGGCACCGCAACGCACCTGGTTGGACACTGTCGGCATGGCAGGATTCTCATTCACCGTGGCCGTCACCGGCATACGCTCGCTCTCACAACCGGTGTTGGTGTTATAATAAGAAACATAGTACGTGGTGGTAGCAGAAACCGTAGTCGTCATACTGTTGCCATGATGGAACGGCTGCGTGGCTCCGGTCTCATACCAGTTCAACTGGTTGCCGTTCGTACCACCCTGGGCACGCAACGTCACCTCGCCGGCGGCGCAACGGGAAGCGTCCGTCACCGACGCCATCGTAGGCTGCGGGTTCGTCACCACCGTGAGGGTGATCACACTGTCGCATCCCACCGAGTTGGGAATCACAATCGTATAAGTGCCGGCACGATCAATGGAACTGCCGTGATATTCCACCGGATAAGCATTGGCACACACATACAGACGGTCTGTAGCCTGTGTGGACTTCTTCACCGTCAGATTGACGGTCACCGTGCTGTCGCAGCCGTTGGCGGCCTCATACACATGCGTGAGGACACCACTGTTCGTGAACGTCTCACCGTTCCAGACGAAGCGGTCGCACACCACCGTATCAATCGTCGTCTGCTTGCTGCGGTTGATGGTCAGATGGAGGGTCACAATACTATCGCAACCATGACTGGTATGGAAGGTGCGCTCAAACAGGCCGCTGTTCGGATATGACAAGCCGGCCCAGTTATAGACATCACAAGCGGTTTCATAGATATGGACATTCGGATAAGAAGGATAGACCGTGGTCTGAACTGCCGTCCTACCCGATTCGCAACCAGTCTGGGTATAGGCAAAGCTCACATAGAACGTGGAGTCGCCCGCATTCAGATTCGGGAGTGTCAGGTTGCTGGTCGTGGCCAGCACCTCCGTAGCCTGGGCGTTGGCATACCAATGCGCCTCCATGTCGGAGCCGGGGTTCACCGTCAGCACCATATTCTCACCTTCACAGACAGCCGTAGGTGTCACACTCGGAGCCTGCGGTCTCGGATTGACAGTCAGAATCACAGAGATTTCTCCAGTGCTACAATGCTCGTTGAAGGCTTTTGCATGGAAAGCTGTAGTGGTGGTCAGCGCAGGGGTGGTGATGGTTGTTCCCTCATAATATGTGTTGCGGTTCCTCCACTGGCAACGGATAGTGCTGGCATCCACCTGTGCCGTCAAGGTGACGGAGTCACCGTAACAGATCGTACCCACAGGAGCTATAACGGGAACGTGAGGGAAAGAGTAGATGGTAATATTCATGGAGGAGATTGTGCTGCGGCAGCCCGTTTGTTCGTTCACATTGGCCGCATAGTAGGTTGTCGAGCTTCTCACCGTCACGTTAGTGTTCGCCAACTCGCTGTTCCCTTGTGCATCGGAATACCATTTCACGATACAACCAGAGGCCGGCGTGGCCGTCAGCGTCATCTGCATCGTGCCGCAATTCGTCGTGTCGCTCAGCACCGGAGCGTCCGGATTGGCATTCACCACGAAGGTGAACGATGTGCGCGGGGAGACACAACCCGTCGTGGCATTGTACTGGTCCACATAGTAGGTGTAGCTGCCCACTGCAGGAGTGTTCACCGTGTAAGTATTCTGTTCGGACAATGCCGTCGTGGCCGTCTCGGATGCGTACCAGCGGACCGTCATGCCGTCGGCAGGCTGCACCGTCAGCACGGCACTCTCGCCTTGGCAAAGAGACGCATCGCCGGAAATCTGCAAGGCGGAAGGAATCACCGACGGGATCACCGTCACCGACGTTGTCCCGCTCTCGCAACCGTCCTGCATAGAGCTCACATAATAGGTTGTATTTTCAGTAAGACCGCTCACCTGGCCGTCAAAGCCTGCCATTTCAGTATGGTTGGCGTCATACCACTTCAATGTGGCACCCGAAGCGGGCGTGGCACTCAGCGTGGCGCTGCCGCCGCAGGCATACACCGGCGTGGTCGCCGTGGGAGCAGCCACAACAGGATGAATCGTCAAGGCAACGCTCTTGCCGTCGCTCTCGCAACCCGTCTGCGTGTTGTATGTCGTGGCCGTCAGCGTGGTGTTGCCCGTGGCGTTATAGACCACCGCTCCCGTGGCGGAAGGCTCGATGCGGCTGTTGTTCACATACCAGCGCACCTCGTCGCCGTTGGCGCCCGGCGTGCCCGTCAGCGTGACCTCGCCGGCAGCACACAGCATGATATTGTCCGCTGTCGGCTGACCCGGCTTCGTGTTTATCTCGATCTTGACCTCCACCGTGTCGCTGTAGCATCCGTCCAAATAGGAGGCCACATAGTAGGTGGTGCTGCTGCTCACATTTCTAAGCGTGTAATCCTGTTGATAGGTGGGTCTCTTGTTGGCATCAAACCACTGGCAATAGTTGGCGTTCGGAGCCGGTGTGGCCGAAAGCAGAACATTGGTGGTCGCATTGGAAGCCAAACAGTAGTTGTATGTTCCGTTCACCGTAGGATTTGCCGGCACAGGCTTGATGGTGACGGTCATCGGAACCACCGTGCTGCGGCAGCCCGTCCCCGTGTTCACATTGGCCGCATAGTAGGTCGTGGTGGCATCCACTTGAACGCGGTTGGACGGAAGGCTGTTGGTTCCCT
>JAEEGG010002729.1_pt1 | contig 45120 bp, 43 predicted proteins | sample 9134161 | NCBI WGS metagenome assembly JAEEGG01 (sample SAMN16246543, study PRJNA631951) | gut metagenome | biome: gut microbiome; feature: rumen; material: CR-attached | host: Bos | place: Iran: Karaj | collected 2018-10 | reverse complement strand
CCTTTGGGGCTGTAATTTGAAATACGGCACCTCCGGATCCCCACGGATACTGACTGGGGTGGGAACAAATATTTGCGTGGACGCAATTCATCATCACATAAGCTGCTGCCCATTCAAAACCGTCGTGGTCGAGACTGACCATTTCGATACGCAAGCCATTTTCCCTAAGCAGGAACTCCTTGCCGTACTTTTTTTGATAATAATGGGAGTAGCGGCCCTTGAACTCATTAATGAATCTAACCACATCTTCGTACTCACCATAAATCAGAAAGTGTACGTGATTAGACATCAAGATAAAAACAAAAATTTTAAGTACTTTGAAGCGGAAAGCACCGATAGCTACATGGTTCATTCCCACTGCAAAATCTTCATCGTCACGGAACCAAAGAGCCTCCTCGAGGTGTTCCGTCGTAACAAAATAGAAAGCTTTCATAGTTATAATAGACGTTAAGGCAGGTGCTCCAAAAATAGAGATTTTCGATAATATGTCAAGGGATTTCGCAGGATAATTCCAAAATTTTTCCCCTAACGGTGCATACCCTCGGCTACGGAGCTGAGGGTATGTGCATTTTGGGGCCTAAACGCACATACCCTCCTTTAATTTAGGGAGGGTATGCACGGGCCGAGGGGGGGCAACGGCCAAAAGCAGCAGGGCTACTTCACCAGGTTACCGCTGAAATCTACCGGCTTCTCAAACGGGTCAAGATATTTGTCGAGAAGGACCGCGGCTTCAAGGCGTGTAATCTCGGCGGAAGGATTGGAGGGTTCACCTATCACATCAGCGCCGAGGTCACGCAACAGGGCATAAAAATCCTCTGCCTGAACCGGCTCGTCGGAATCCACCACCACCGCATCATAATAATCTCCAAGGTCGAGCTCGTTCCAGAGCAGCGGGTCGCCGGCGCGGAACCAGGACTCGTTGGCCCAGCCGACATTGCGGCCGATACCGCGCAAAATACCCGTACTGCCTATACGCTGCAGGGCTTCGAACCCTTCCTCACCCGGCTTCAGGTCAAGCCACGGCTGGAGGTAGGCGCCGGCGGCAAGCAGCGCTTTCTGGACCGAACGGACGTCAACCTCGCGAACCGCGCACCCGCGCTGGACGGAAAGCGCTGCCAGGATGCCGGCGGTCTGACCTATCTCCACTACCACCGGCTGAAGGCGGGTCGAGCCGTTGATCAGGTTAGTCACACTGATCGACTTCTCAGCCACTATCAGATCCTCGACCTTAAGCGGTACGAGCGAGCCGAGCGGCAGGGTAAACGACGGGATCGGAGCGAAATGAAGGCGCGGGAGCGAAGCCCAGTCGGGATAAGCATAGTGATGGTGATCGACCGGATAATCGCCGACGCAGACGCCCGTACGGTAGGCGTTAGTCGAATAGCGGTCGCGGGCCTCGTCCAGAGTGAACAGATGTTCGCCCTCGATGCGGCGGCTCTCGCGATAGTACGGGAACAGCGCGAGCCCATCCTCCGACGGATATTCGTCTGCCAGCCCGAGGCTCTTCATCCCAAGACTGGTCTGCAGGAAGTAGAGGAAGCCGAGCGTGCGCTGCTTCGCGACTGCGATAACGGAATCCCTCTGCTCGCGCGACATCTCTATTATATTGGCGTAGAAGTCGTTCGCCTCCACGGGCCAGTTGATCATCATCTCCCCGCCGGGAAGTAGGCCGTAAGAGAGCATCATCTCCGGCGTCCACAGCGGCTGCCCCTTCGAAATCGATTCGTCATTGAGCGGGTTCTTGCAGCTGTTGATATAGTTGCGCTCGTTGTATCCCTCCGGCCGGGCAATGGTCATATCCGCCTCCGGACCATAGTCCTTGATCGTCATTACCATGGTCATATCCTGCACGATATCGTTCCCCTCTTCGAGGGCCATCTCCTCGCCCGTGTACGAGCGCGGGTCGAAGCCGATGTGGTACGCGACTCCGCAGGCTTTGGCTACATCGCCGAGCTCGGTCCCATCGATCAATATCTTACAGCGCACGGTCTTCTTCGCGCCCGATTCGGACTCGAAGCCCACTTCCCATCCGCGGGAGAGTTTTTTCGCGCAGACGAAACGCAGCCCCTTAACTACCTTCAGCTTGGGTTCTGCCGCCGCGAGGTCTTCAAGGATCTGTTCGCCCACCTTAGGTTCGAACTGGATATGACTTACCCAGCCTGTCTTAAGGTTTTCGTAGCCGCCATAATGCTGGGCCACGGCATCGGTAAATTCGCGGAATAAGCCGCCGCGCAGGCGGTAGTTTCCGTCTATGGCCGACACTCCGGCCGAGGTCAACATTCCGCCGAGCCAGGGCGTCTCCTCGACTATAAGGGTATTCACACCGCAGCGCGCGGCCTGAACGCCTGCGGCCGTTCCGGAGGCTCCGCCGCCGACTATGAGTACATCTACGTTTTGAGTACAAGACATCGCGAACGCGAGGGTTGCGATAAGAAGGAAGATACGTTTCATTGGTTAATCAGTTTCAGTTCAAAGTTACAAAAAAAAGAGGGCGGCCCAAAGGCCACCCTCAATTTTTGAAAGATATCAAGTATTAGAGCTTGAGTTCGAGAACAACTACACCTGTCGAACGGATACCAGCTGCGATGAAGACCTTGCCGTCCTTCTGGATGACCTCAAGGCTACCGCAAGCGTTTCCGGAAGCAGTGGCTGAAGGAATTTCATAGGAAGCAAGCGCTGTTGCTCCGTTTAGGTCATTGACAAGATTTCCGGTTGCGAGTTTGTAGACTCGTATAACTGCGCCGTAAGAATTGGAACCGTTGTACTTGCTCATTTCGAGAAGAGCAGCGAATTCGCTGTCGCCGGCAGTGAAGAACCTTGCCGAACGGACGCACTTGTTGGTAATGTCTGCAGGGACAATCTCGTCAGCGGCTGTTCCGCCCCACTCCTGGTAGTTGAGAAGACGCATATTGGCGTTGTCCCACTGAAGGAGAGCCTTGTTGTCCTTGTACATAGTGAAGCTGCCGATACCGACACGACCGCAGTTCATTCCGCCGTAGTATTCCATTGATGAATAACCATCAGCCTTCGATGCGGGTTTGAAGGTAAAGATGCGTCCCTTTCCACCAACTGAGGTAGGGCAGGAATAGTCAAGGGCGTAAACAACGGGAGCCTCAGCAGTTCCTGAAACGGAAATCATATCACCAAGCCTCGGAACAGCTCCGTCAACATTTGCGATAACGTACTGAGCCAGAGTGTCAACTTTCTCGCCGTCGTACTTCATCACCTTGAACTTCTGTCCGACTGCATTTGCCATATTGGAGAGGATGATCGTTCCGTCTGAAAGAGCCGCAGCACCGTCGAGCTGGAAGAGACCGCCCGTAGTGCCTACATTTACGTTCTTTACGAATGAGCCGTCTTCGAGGGAAACGGTGTGAATGATACCGGCAGTATTGACAAGATAAACTCCGTTGGTATTTGCGGTGATGTTACGGACGTTTCCGAGCGCTACGTTTTCTCCCCAGGCGGCGTCATCAATGTGTGACCATACGAGCGAGAGCTTCGGCTCCCTCTTACCGCTTGTGGTAGGAGTGTTGAAGGACAGGCTGGTAGGCTTGATAGTTACACCATTGAAGATGTAATCTGCAAGGCCATAAGCACTGAAGATAGCGTGAGTAACGCCGGTTCCATAGTAGTTGTCGTCTACAACACCGTCACCCATAATGAGGGATCCCTTGTAGTTGAGGAAGTCGTTGTAGAGCTCGATAGCCTCACCTGCGATGTTGAATTCGTTGCCGGTGATGACAGCGTCGGTCTTATCCATTACGCGGATAGCCCATGCTTTCTTTCCGAGTCCGTTGAAGACGTTGCCGCTCCAGAGAACGTCGGCTTCGTGGGTCTGGTTAGGGCAGTATGCACCGCCTGCGACTGCGTCGAACTGGCAGTTGATAACCTTGACGTTCTTAGCCTGGGAGATCCAGAGCATCGACATTGTGCTGGCGAAGTCTGCAACTTCGGTAGTAGCGTCGAAGCGGACATTCTCGAAGGTTACGTCGGTTGCGCCGTTCTCAACACGTGCGAGGTAGATGTGGCCCCACTCGTAGTTGTCTCCGCTGACCTTTACGCCGAGGTCTTTGTTGGTAACATTCTCCTTAGTCTTAAGGGTGAGATCCTTGATGGTAAGAGAACCGGAGATCTCAAGGTTACCGTTGATGACGGACTTGGCGGGACCTGCACCCTTGATGGTGAGGGTCTTTCCGTTAGGAACCTTTACATTGTCGTCGATCTCACCTTCGCCAACCTCGATAACAGATCCTGAAGGAGCTGCTGCGATAGCTGCGGTAAGGGTAGGATAGCAGATAGCGCCGAGCTTGACGATTCCTTCGCCACCCTTCTTGGCAGGATAGATGGACTGAGTACCGGAGCCTACCTTAGTATTACCAGTGTAGACGCGGACTACGTCAGGTCCATAGATATTGCTGTCCTCAGAGATGAGGTGATACTCAGCATCAACTTCGATGGCAGGAGTAACTTTTCCGGCGAACTCATTTCCACCAGTCCTGAGGTTGATCCAGTTGTTGGGGACATTGATAACGCTGTTCTTCACCGTCATATCGGTATTCAGATACAGACGCATTGCATAATCGGGATAACCGCCGTTGAAAGTACAGCCGTCGAAGGTATACTTACCACCATAGATCTGGGCAATACGGCCGGCGTTACCGGGATCTGCATTGATAGTACAGCCAGTGAAGTTAACCACCGAACCATCTGCAGAAGTCATATCGAAGATGAGAGTACCGGTCTTGGTGAGGTAAGTCTCCTCGAGACCGTCGATGGTAACGTTTTCTACAGTAAGAGTGTTGACTCCGCTGCCAAGATTGATAGCAAGAGGGTTGCCAGCATTGACATCGGTAACCACGCAGTCACCGGTAGGACGGATGACAAGGTTCTGAACTGTTGTAGGGATGCCTGCAGGAACAGTGACACCCTTGATGACTACCTTGGAAGGATCTGCAGCGGGAACGCCGTAGAAACGAGGCTTGATCACGAGTGATTTGATAGCTTCATTGGCAGGGAGAACGATACGGCCAAGTTCGGCATCCTGAGAGATGATAACCTGGACTGATCCGTCTGTTCCGATGTTCTGGCCATCAGCGGTAGCGGTGGCAAGTGCTGCGGCAGCATCATCCCATGTTGCATAGGCTTTTTGGTTGTTCAGGAAGAAGGTTGAACAACCATCCTGAGTAACAGCGAGGTTCTGTACGATATTTCCTTCAGGATCCTTCACGATTACGTTGCCAGTACGAGCCTTGCAGGAAGGAGTAACTGCGACCTTGACGGTGACCTCATACTCTTCGGTTGCTTTGGTTCCCTCGAAGGTGAGCCAAGGTACGTCGGAGGAGAAGGTAACAGGGACGTTGGAAACGACATTCATCTTGAAGCTGTCGCTCCAGAAGTAAGCAGTACGGGCGAAGGTTGTTGAAACCTCGAGTTCCTGACCGACGATGTTGATGGTCTTTACAGAAACCTTTCCGTCTCCGCGGTCTGCCATCACAACGATGTTGTTGGGGGTAAGAACTGCAGGAGCGGTGATGAGGATCTCAGGAGAATTCTCGCTGACAGTAGCTTTGTACTCGCCACCGGCTACGATGTGGAGCTTAGTCTCCGGGGTCTCGCCCTTGATACGATAAAGGAGAGGGGTTGTAGCGGCTGCCTTGAGAACTACATCCTCGGTGAGGAGCTCGAGTTCGAACTCAACATACAGAGGAAGTACGAAGGTAGTTCCGTCTACAAGCTTGATAACTACGGTGTCGCCGTCAACCTCTACGCTTGAGAAGAAGGCGTCTCCGTTCTCACCATCCTTACCGGGAGCACCGGGAGCTCCGTCCTGTCCGTTTGTTCCGTTCGTTCCGTTGTAGAGAGTAAGAACGGTGTTGTCGCTAAGGGTGATAGTCCATCCAGTAGCAGTCTGAGCTACATTCTGGATAACTGCACCGCCCTGGAGTTTCTCAATAGCGGCTTTGTTTGCTGCTACCTGAGTTTCGAGAGCAGAGACTCTGGAATTGAGGTCATTGACCGCAGTCTGAATCTCCTTGGTACAACCCACCATAAGGAGAGCTGCGCCAAAAATAGCTAACAGAATCTTTTTCATGAAATTTTGGTTGGTTAATGAATTATTATAAGGTTAGTTTGGAATTTTCGTATCGGATGTAAAGTTAGTAAAAAATTTTAATCCTCAATGTAAAATTATTAAATACAGTACTATTTGCCAAGGGCCTGGTCTATTCCTGCCTTTGCATAGCGCCACTGGTCCGCCTGCTTCAGATGTATCATATCGAAGAGGAAGTAACCGTCGCACGCATCATAACAGGCTTTGACAGAATTAGTTATCGCAGCATTCTCCTGCTCCTGGGTATACTTGTTGTCCGAATCCCAGTTGCCCACATCGGGCCCTCCGGCCACTATCGGACACGATTCTCCGATTTTCTGCTTTGCCTGGCGGCAGAAGCCCTGCATAGTCCACTCGCCGGTTCCGTAGACGGCGCCGGGACTGGCATATGCGCCTATAAGCATATGGTCGCAATGGTCTGCGAATCCATAATTCTTATAATCCGAGCTCGCCCAGTCGCTGAAGTAGGCGCTGGTGTTGTAGTTGGGGCTGGCCCAGTTGACTCCTACGTCGTAGTACTGGCTGTACCATCCTCCGACATAGACGCCGAACTTGATGTTCGGGTTCTGTTCGTGGGCGATGTCGTGGGCCTTTTCGATGAAATCGTGGATAACCTTAGCCCTCCATTCCAGCCACTTCTTGTAGTACTTCGGCTTCTTTGAAGGCTGAGTACTGTAAGTAGTTCCGGCGGGGAGTACGTCGGAGGGCCACTCCAGAGTGACAACTCCGATATAGTCCATAAACTGCTTCTTGGACTCATCCGAAAAGTCTGTCTGAAGCCCGGTATAGCGGCAGCGGTCGAGGAAGATTCCGTCGAGGTCCTTGTACGAAGCCAGGTCCTTGATTATCTGAAGCAGATAAGCCTGGACGTCGGGGTGGGCCGGATTGAAGAAGAGCGTGCTCTGGCCCGCATCGATAGCGTTCATAATACCAGACTGAAGGTTGTAGCTGGTAGCCCAGCCCTTCTTCGAGGAGTCGCGGTAGAGAAGGCCCTGCTGGCCGAGGCTGGTTTTGTTGCCGCCGACCATAGTGTTCATAGCGGCGTGGACCCGAAGGCCGAGAGAGTGGCCGATCTCGATAAAGGCCTGCAGGTAATCCCAGTCTGCAGTCCGCTCGAACTTCTTGTAGCCGCCGGTAACCCACGCGCCCAGCCAAGCGACCGGGGTGCCGACCGAGGACGAGAAGAGGATATCGCCCGTAGTCGGGCGGACATCCACCACGACGTCCGTGAAGCCCGTATCCTTTGCGAGCTGCAGGTCGCGCCTGATGTTGTCCTTTGAGTTGGCGAAGTCCGGGAAGTTTGCCGCGGCGTCGATCCAGATGTAGAAAGGTTTGGTTTCCACTACAGGACCGGGAGGGGTGACGGGATCGGTTCCGGTTGAGTCATCCTGAGTAACCGGAGTCACAGGATCGGGAGTCGGGTCTGGAAGCTGCCACTCCGGGGTCTTGAACCTCCCGCTTTCGTCTCCGCAGGCCGAAAAGCCCAGGGTCGCGGCGAGGGCGAGAGTCAATACTGTAATCAGTGTTCTTTTCATATCTACATATTGAGGCAGTCGAACTGCACCCTTGCTACCTTACCTCCACTGAACATAAAGTAGACGTCCATATAGAAGCCGTTGTCGGATACCCTCACGGCTACATCTCCGGTCTGATTGGCATTTGCCACGTTGGCCGTTGCGAAGGAGCCATAGAGACCCTTCTCACACTGCCAGCAGGTTCCGTCGAGATTATCCTGACTCAGGTCGTAGAGATAGATGACATCGTCTGCGCCCCAGGTGAAGCCGTTGATGGTGTTCGAGACCATAAAGCCAACTCCGTTGAAGAAGGCGTAATCGATGGCGTTGGGAACCCAGTTGACACTGTAGTTCGGGCTCTGGAACTTGATTGTGTGTGTCTTACCGTCCATCCAGAGGTGATTGCGCTCGCCTCCGGTAATTGCTGAGTAGCTGGAAAGGAAGTAGTCCGCAGTCACATCGGTCGCGCTGGAGTAAACGACATCGCAGTTGTAAGTCCAGGCGCCCATCTTGGAGTCAGCGACAGTCACGAGGTCCGGAGTGGGATTGAGGACTCCTCCGGTAACGGTCCAGCGATAGAACTCGTTTGCGCCCTGATAGACCGGGGCGGTGATGATAGCATCGCCGTCGAGGTCTCCGTAGACCGAAATCTTTCGGCCCATGGATTTAGCCGTATCGAGAGTGATATAAAGAGTAGGAGTTCCGTTGATGCCGTTGATACGCCAGATCTTGAAGGTGGTTCCGTCGTTAGGAGTAAGGTTGCAGACGAGGATGTTGTCCTTGCTGTCTGCAGTACAGTAGAAATTGGTTACGTTGCCCTTGAAATCGAGAGCAATTGTTCCGGTCTTCTCGCCTGTTTCCTTATTCAGAACTACCATATCTTCGCCGCGGGTATTGAGGACTACATAGTCCTTAACGACGGCGATACCTCCGGTCAGCAGAGTGTTTCCGATTCCGAGGGTGTTCATATCCACCGTCCAGAGGAACTTCTCGCTGCCGTAGCGCATACCCTTGGAGAGGATATCCGGAGTCTCGGTCTTCACCGTATAGGTAGCCTCTGTAACACCGTCCTGAGCGACAACGGTAATGTCGACAGGGTTAGTATAGTCAAGAGCTGTTACGGTAGGATCCGCACCCTTGAAGGAGGCTCCGAAGGACAGGCTTACATTTGCGAGCTGCGTCCCAAGAGGAGAGTCGTAGATGATAGATATAGCCTTCGAAGTTTCGTTGATGACGCCGGTCAGGTTAAGTGCCGGGAATTCGAACTTTGTGATCTGACAGAGATTGCTCTTTCGGATCTCGGCCTTGACCTGATAGGTCTTCTTGACCTTTTTCTGGTCTGTAACCGTGATGAAATTATCGTCCTTGGTGAGGTCCATAAACAGCAGCGGCGGATCGACCACTACATTGTCGTCGAGGTTCGCAACCAGCTTCACCTTCGTCAGATCCGACATCTCGAGATGGGAAGCCGAATTTGCCGGGTAGGTATAAGGGAATACGATGGTGATGATTCCGGCCTCATAGTCGATTACGCTCGGGAACTCGTTCTCCTCGCGATCGTCATAGAGGAAATAGGCCGTCACGCTGTTGATGCCGTAGCGCGACTCGGAAGGAATCAGCGTCTCAGGCTCCTGGCAGGAGGCCAGCATCGCTGCGGCTATCGCAATAAAAATGTAAAGTATCTTTTTCATAAGGCTTATTTCCATTCGTCATACTGAACAGCCAGCTTGTTGTCCTTGAGCTCGTCGTCGGGCACAGGCAGGCAATAGAGTTTCGAGAAGAAGCGGCGGTCTTCGAGGTCGCAGCTGACATATTCGTAGGTAGTACCGGTAATCATAAAGCCGTGGACACGGTAACCGGTAAGCTCGGTGTGGGCCACCTTCCAGCGGCGGAGATCCCAGAAGTAGTGTCCTTCGTAGGCAAGCTCCACCTTACGCTCGCGGCGGTAAGCTTTCCACCAGTCGTCGCCCGTAAGGTTCTTTCCGTAGAGACCGACTCTCGCGCGGACCTGGTCCACCGGGTTCTGATACTTGATCGCAGGGGCGCCTGAGCGGTACATAGCCTCGGCTTTGTTGAGCAGGACCTCGGCGTAGCGGATCTCTACCCAGGTCTGAGTGCTCTGTACTCCGCGGAGGTCCGTATGACTCTCGTCCACGAGCTTACGGAGGAAGTAACCGGTAGTAGTCTTACCGTAGGAGTAAGGAACGGTTCCATACTCTACGAACTCGCCGTTCTCGCCGTGGACACTACAGTTCATAGTCTTACCCTTCCACTCGCAGCCGGGATAGATGACGGTCGCGGCGAAGCGGGGCTCGAGTGACTCGTAGTTCGGGCGGTTGGTGGCGGTTCCGTTGTGCCAGGCAGACCAGTCGAAGTCTGTTCCGTCGTAGCGCTCGTAGGTCTCGACCATTTCCTGGGTCGGGGTTCCAAGGGCGCCATAGTCGTAGCCGTCGCAGAGAGGGACATAGTCCTGATCGAAGGTGTGGTTGGGGCCGGAGACGGTATACTTGAACTCAAGGATGCTCTCCTTGTTTCCTCCCTTCCAGGAATCCTGATACTTGTCTACCAGGCCGTATTTTCCGCAAGAGATAACAGAATCAGCAGCCTCGATAACGTCGTCCCAGCGCTCGGCGTAGAGCATCGCGCGGCTCATAAACGCGTAAGCGGCATACTTTGTTACACGGCCGTTGTCTGCAGACTTCCACTCGGCGGGCAGGTTCTCGGCGGCGAACTTGAGGTCGTCGTAGATGAACTGCCAGGTTTCATCGGCGCTGCTCAGGGCTTTGTCGTTTCCAACAGGAAGGCTGTCGTAAATGATAACTCCCTTCGGATGGCGCTTTGCGAGCTGGAAGTAGATGAATGCACGGAAGAAACGGGCCTGGGCTTCGAGCAGAGTATTCTTCTCAGGCGCAAGCTTGGAGAATTTGTGCATCGAATCGAGGAAGCCGTTTACCCTGCGGATGTTTTCGTAGGCCGTATCCCAGATGCCCCAAAGGCAACCGGCGGTAGTGATGGCCTCAGGATTTACTACGTAGTTGTTGGGATGGCCGGCTTTGTGGCCAAGAGACAGACTTCCGTATTTGAAGGTATCCGTAAGGCTCTCGGTCATACTTCCTCCGAACTGATAGGTACCGAACTGGCCGTACTTGCTGATGTAGGTATAGAAACCGTTTACATACAGCTGGGCGGAAGCTTCGTCTTTCCACACGAGTTCGTCTGTGAGGTAAGTATTGTTTTCTGTTCCGTCAAGCCACTCGTTACAAGAGACGAAGGCAAGAACTGCAATTATTATCGCTATATACTTTTTCATATCCTGTCCTCCTTAGAATGTAATTTTAACACCGACCTGATAGGTCTTCTGCTGAGGATAATAACCGTTGTTCACACCCGGCTGCTCAGGATCGATGTTGTATTTCGTCAGGCCGCTGAAGGTGAGCAGGTTGGAACCCTGGAGGTAGAGGCGAAGAGCGGTAATACCGGCGGGCTTCAAGAGCGACTGAGGGAAGGTGTAACCCAGCTGCAAGGTCTTGAGACGCAGATAAGAGCCGTCGCGATACCAGAAGGTTGATGAGTAGGCGTTGTTCGAGCTCAGAGGAGTGATGGTCGGACGGGGGAATTCGCCGTCTTTGTTTTCAGGCGTCCAGGAATTTTCGAGCAGGAACAGAGGAGAGTTTCCTCCGTGGTAGAAAGGCTTGGTAAGGAAGGTGTTGTCCATAATTCCTTCCGAACCGGTGGCGGTATAAACACCGGTGAGAGAGACCGTACGTCCGGTCGCGCCCTGCCAAAGCATATCGATATCGATTCCGCGCCAGGAGGCGAAGAGGTTGATCGAGCCCTGTACCTTAGGATAGGGGCTGCCGGCTACATATCCACGGTCCTGGGCGTAGGTAATCTTACCGTCTCCGTTGCGGTCCAGATACTTGATGTATCCGGCTGCAACCCTCGATCCGGGGATAGTGGCTGAGTTGGCGGCATCGGAATCGTTCTTGAAGAGGCCGAGAGCGATGAAGCCCTGCTGAGCGCCTACTTCTTTGCCGGTAAGCTTGAGATAGTCCGGGGTGTTGTCCGAGTCTCCAGCGTAGTACAGCCAGCGGCGGTAAGCGTAGGAGAGAACGATCTTGGCTCCGTAGTTGAGCTCGCCGATGTAATTGTTGTGGCGGATAGTCATATCGAAGCCCTTGTAATCCCTCTTGTTCTCGTTTCCGTAGGAGTAGTAGTATCCTCCGCGGGAAGGAGCATAGGATCCGGTAACTCCGGAGAGGATGTCGTACTCGTATTTATAGAATACGTCGAACTCGAGTCCGAGGAGGCCCTTCCAGGCTTCGAAATCAACACCGACGTTGTAGTTGAGTACCTTAGCCCAGGTGAGGTTCGGGTTTCCGAGCGTACTGGCGTAGACCATACTCTGGCTGGCGCCTCCGAAAACGACCTGCTTCTTGCTGAGCGAGACGAGGTCCATATACTGGTAGGCTGCGACATTGGAGTTCGCGGTCTTACCTACACTGGCGCGGAGCTTTAGGAGATCAATTCCGCTGACATCGAACCAGTCTTCTTTGTTGATGACCCAACCGGCAGAGACACCGGGCAGAGAGACCCAGCGGGCGCCGGCCTTTCCTCCGAAGACATACGAACCGTCGTAACGGAACGAAGCCTCGAGGAGGTATTTGTCTTTATAGGAGTAGTTCAGACGTCCTACATAACCTGCTACTCTGGAGTGTCCGCTGTAACCGCTGATGGCAGGTATTTTCTCGGAGCCGTCTCCGGTCTGGTTGGAGATGTAGTTCAGTTCGTCCTGCTGGACGAAGTCGAGGCCCCAACCGGTAGCGCCGAAGGCGTGGGACCTGTTTTCGCGGGTCTCGAGCAGGGCGAGGGCGTGGATCTTATGATCGCCGAACTTGGCGTCGTAGTCGATGCTGGTCTGGGTCGTGATGTTGTAGGCCCAGGCGCCGCCTTCAGTGATGCTGGTGCTGGTTCCGCGGGCGTCGGTCGAGAGGCCGTAGGAGAGGTCAGTCACACCGGCGGTCGGGAGGGTCAGGACGGCAGTATAGTAAGGAGTCGCGAGCTGCTTCCCGAACTGGAAGTTGGCGTCGAACGAGACCATCTCCTTCAGCGACAGGCCCTTGATGAAGGGGACGTCGTACTGAAGGGCCATATTGCTCTGGATGTATGAGTAATTGGTATCCTGGTGTCCTGTCTGGTCGGCAGCGGCGATAGGGTTGACCCACGAAGATGCGGTCCTTGTAGAGACCGGATATACGGTTCCGTTCAGCTCGTAGGTCTCAGGGACATACGGCAGGGCGCGGACGGCCTGCTGGGGGATGTTGCTCCAATCGCCCGGGTCTGCAGAGAAGCCGGGACGGTGTCTTTTTTCGATACGGCCGGCGAGGTTGATAGTGAAGGTAAGGTCGTCTGTAATCTTAGCATCTACGTTCGAACGGAGATTGTAGCGCTGATAGTAGAAGTTGCTGACATTACCCTGCTGGTCGTAGTAACCGAGGGAGGTGAAGAACCTTACCCTGTCGTTTCCGCCGGTAGCGCTGATGTTGTGGTGTTGAGTAATACCGGTTCCGAAGGTCTTCTCATACCAGTTGGTATTTCCCCAGCCGTGGGTTCCTTCGTTCATCCACTGGACGTGTTGCGCCGTAAAGACGGGAGTGAAGGCGGTATCAAAAGCGTCGCAGTCCAGTTCGTAGGCCTTGTTGTACCAATAGGCGTACTCGGGGCCGTCCAACAGGCGGAGCATATTGGTGTTGCGGCTGATACCGTACTCTCCGTTGTAGGAAATACGGGTCTTCTGCGAATCGCCTTTCTTTGTTGTCACGAGGATAACGGCGCTGGCGTTCAGACCGTACATCGCAGCGGATGTTGCGTCCTTAAGGACGGAAATGCTTTCGATTTCGTTGGGTTCGATTTCGTTCAGATCACGGGCCACACCGTCTACGATGCAGATAGCACCCTGTCCGCGGACGAGCAGCGAGGCGCCGTCGGCGCCTGGCTGGCCGCTCTCCTGGAGAGCGACGACACCCGCGACGCGGGTTCCGACCGCGGACGAGACACCCACTGCCGGAGCTTTAAGGATCTCTGAGCCCTTGACGGACGAAACCGCATTGGTAAGGGACGCTTTTTGCTGGGAGCCGTAACCGACGACTACGACCTCATTAAGGACTGTTGAATCGTCTTCCAGCGTAACGTTGATGGTCTTCTGCTTTCCTACTGCTACCGTCTTTGTCTTCATTCCGAGGAATGAGAATTCCAGGGTAGCATTGCCGGCAACAGTAATCTCGTACAGACCGTCAAGATTTGTGATTACGCCATTGTTGGTACCGACTTCAAAGACCGACGCACCCGGGATAGGATCTCCGTGTGTGTCAGTGACTTTGCCCTGTACCAACTGCTGAGCCAGGGCCGTAATGGCGGACAGAGGCAACAGCAATGCGATAAGAAGCAAATGCTTGTGTTTCATTGATTGTATAGGTTAGTAATGTGGTTCAATACCCAAAAGTACAAAAAAAACATAGAAATTCCTTAAATTTGTGTACACTGAAACTAATTCCAAGCGATATGACATCAAGAAGATCTTTCCTTAAGACGGCAGCTGCAGCTACGGCAGCCGCCGCGGCAGCCCCGATCCTGTCTGGGTGTAAGGATACCCCGGCCCTCGCCGGCTCCGACCGTACGACCAGGTTCATAGTCCCGAGAAGGGCCGGCCTCCCTATCACCGGTACTTTCCTCGATGAGATCTCCCACGACATCCCCCACCAGAACTGGGGCCCGGAAGAGTGGGATCAGGACTTCAGAAATATGAAGGCCATCGGTATCGATACCGTTATTATGATCAGAAGCGGCTACCGCAAATTCATCACCTGGCCGAGCAAGTATCTGCTGAATAAAGGCTGTTATATGCCTTCGATAGACCTCCTGGAGCTTTTCCTCTATCTCGCAGACAAATACGATATGAAGTTCTACTTCGGACTGTATGACTCCGGCCGCTACTGGGATTTCGGAGATATGATCTACGAGGCCGAGGTCAACAAATTCGTCATCGACGAAGTCTGGCAAAACTACGGACACCACAAAAGCTTCCAGGGCTGGTATCTCTCCACCGAGATTTCCCGCGCTACTAAGGGCGCAGTAGACTGTTTCTATACGATGGGTAAGATGTGTAAGGAAGTCAGCAACGGCCTCCCTACATTTATTTCTCCCTGGATAGACGGAAAGAAAGCTGTAAGCGCCGCAGGCGGCAACCTCTCCAAGGAAGAAGCCGTCAGTGTCCAGCAACACGAAAAGGAATGGGACGAAATCTTTTCGGGAATACACGAAGTAGTAGATGCCGTAGCCTTCCAGGACGGACACATCGACTACGACGAGCTCGACGCATTCTTCTCCGTCAACAAAAAGCTTGCAGACAAATACGGAATGCAGTGTTGGACAAACGCCGAGACCTTCGACCGCGATATGCCTATCAAGTTCCTCCCCATCAAGTTCGACAAACTCCGTATGAAACTCGAGGCTGCCGCCCGCTGCGGCTATGACAAGGCTATTACTTTCGAGTTCTCACACTTCATGAGCCCTCAGAGCGCCTACCTCCAGGCAGGACACCTCTACGACCGCTACAAAGATTACTTTAACATCAAATAACCATGGCATCAAAAACTGAAAACGTCAATATGGGATACGTCGTATTCCTGGCAGTGGTAGCCGCCATCGGCGGTATCCTGTTCGGTTACGACACGGCTGTCATCTCCGGAACGACCAAGGCCGTCACTACCCAGTTCGCCCTCAACACTATCCAGGAAGGCTGGTATGTAGGCTGCGCCCTTATCGGCTCCATCATCGGAGTCCTCGTAGCCGGAATGCTTTCAGACGGAATCGGCCGTAAGAGGACTATGCTCATCGCGGCCCTGATGTTCAGCATCTCCGCTTTCGGCTGCGCCATCGCCGCCAACTTCAGCCAGCTCGTAGTCTTCCGTATGTTCGGAGGCTTCGGTATCGGCGTGGTTTCTATCGTCTCCCCTATGTACATCTCCGAGGTTGCCGTAGCCAGCAAGCGCGGAACTCTCGTAGCCCTGTACCAGCTGATGATCACCCTCGGCTTCCTGCTCGCCTACCTCGTCAACTTCATTATCTATAAGAATGTAGACGAAAGCGTAAGCGGCTCCCTGATGACAAATATGTTCAACTCGGAGTATTGGAGGGGAATGCTCGGATGTAACCTCATCCCTGATATCATCTTCCTCGTAGTCATCTTCTTCATTCCCGAAAGCCCTCGCTGGCTGCTCGTCAAGGGCCGCGGCGCGGAGGCTTCCGCCATCCTCCAGAGGATCTACATTACCGAAGAAGAGGCCTCGAAACAGGCCGGCGAGACCCTTTCCGCCATCGGCAGCGAGGTCAAGGCCAACTGGAAGGAAATCTTCGAGCCCGGCATCTTCCGCGCCGTCCTCATCGGCTGCGCGATCGCTATCCTGGGCCAGTTTATGGGCGTAAACGCCGTCCTTTACTATGGTCCCAAGATCTTCGAAGACGCCGGTATGACCGGAGACGTCTCCCTGCTCTCGACCGTTCTGGTAGGCGCCGTGAACTTCCTTACTACGATCATCGCTACGGTCATCATCGACAAGGTCGGCCGCAAGCAGCTCGTCTACTGGGGCGTCAGCTCGATGATCATCTGCCTTCTTGCCATCGCCCTCTACTTCTTCAAGGGAGCGGCCCTCGGCCTTGGAAACGGCTTCCTGCTGACCTTCTTCCTCCTCTACGTCTTCTCTACCGCCATCTCGATCAGCGCAGTCGTGTTCGTCATCCTCTCCGAGATGTATCCGAACCGCGTCCGCGGACTCGCGATGTCTATAGCCGGAATGGCGCTGTGGGTTGGGACCTACCTGATCGGCCAGCTCACCCCCTGGTTCCTTGCGAACCTCACCCCTGCCGGCACCTTCCTTATGTTCGCGATTATGTGCGTCCCGTATATGCTCATAATGTGGAAGCTTATGCCTGAGACTACCGGTATGACGCTCGAGGAAATCGAACGCTACTGGAAGAGCAAGGGCCGGAAAAAATAGACCATGAACAAGCGCATCGCCTCGATCGACGCCCTGCGCGGGATCGCGATCATAATGATGATCCTCTGCTCGTCGATCGGCTGGAACTCCGACCTCCCTGCCTGGATGTTCCACGGCCAATGTCCCCCTCCCACCTATGCCTTTGACCCCACGGTCAAGGGCATAACCTGGGTGGACCTTGTGTTCCCGTGGTTCCTCTTTTCGATGGGCGCGGCCATCCCCTTCGCCCTTGGATCCCGGCTCCGCAAGGGCATCGGCATCGGCCGCATATCGCTCGGGCTGGTCAGGCGCTGGCTGACTCTTGCCGCCTTCGGACTCGTCCTCGGCAACGCCGGCCTTGTCAGCAACTACAGCGCCTGGGCGCCCTCGCTGCTTCGCCTTGGAATCTGGTGCGGCCTGTTCCTCGCCCTCTGGCGTGTGCCAGGAAAGCGCGGTTGGGTTGTGAATCTCGCCGGCGCGATGTTTATAGTCGCGATGCTGCTGGTGGAGCGCTTCGCCTTCGGGGTCAACCTCAGCCTCCACAGCATAGACATCATCATAATGGTCCTGTCGCTGGTCGCGCTGCTGGGCGGCTTTGCCTGGCTGCTGACCCGCGGGCGGCCGGTCTGGCGCCTGGCAATCCTCGCGCTGATCTTCGTGACTAAAGAAGTCAACTGGCACACCCACACCCTGGACGTCCTGGCCTTCCCGGACTGGATCGACTGGCTCCTGCGCTGGTCCTACGTCCAGTATCTGTTTGTAGTGTTGCTCGGAACTATAGTCGGCGATGTTCTACAGGCTGCCGGCGGCGAGGTCTGCCCCTCGCCCCGCGACTGGCAGAGTACGGTCGCCGCCGGCCTGTGTTTCCTTATGATTCCCCTTTCGCTCTGGGGCTTTTTCTCCCGCCACATCTGGATACTCTTTGCGGCAGTTTTCGTCCTCGGAGCGGTAGCTATGTGGCTGACCCGCAAGGACAATTCAGCCTGGACCGTAATAATGAAGCTAGGTCTTGCCGCCCTTCAGTTCGGAATAGTTTTCGATCCTATCGACGGAGGAATTACCAAGGACCACTGCAATATGAGCTATATGCTCTCTACCGCCGGCCTGGCCTGCCTGATGGTCTCTTTCCTGCTGTGGTGTGAGAGTTCAGAGGCTCTTCGCGGCAAATCCCTTAGCCGGGTCCTTACCATGACCGGCCAGAACCCCATGATCGCCTATACGATAGTCTGGTTCGTGATAATGCCGCTGCTGAGCGCCTGCGGCTTCGGCCACTTTATGAACGCTACCGTAGGAAATCCCCTGCTGGGCCTTCTTCAGGGCCTCATCATCACGGGCCTGATGGTCGCCGCGACCTGTTTCCTTACCCGCCGCCAAATCTTCTGGCGCAGCTGACAGCCGGGGCGCGTGGGGCGCAAGCTGCTGATTATCAGCATTATACTAAAAGTCGGCTCCGGATTTTTCGGAGCCGACTTTTAGGAATTAGCTGAGTATCAGCCGATTAGGCGCCACGCGCCCAGCCGAGCTTATTTGCTGAAGGTGTACTTGACGAGCACCTTGTTTGCGCCGTCAACGATGTATGCGCTCAAATTGTTGTTGGACTCAAGGACGAGAGCGATATCTGTTGCACCAGGCTTATAGGCGTGGATGCTCTGGTCGGCATCAAGTCCTTCATTTGTGAGGGCATTGTACTTGAGGGTTGCGAGAGGCTCGAGAGTCGAACCATTTCCCTTCATGAGCCATACATCCGAAGGCATGCTCCACACGGGGAAGTAGGACATACCTACTGCAACGCTGTAGTCTTCACCGTCCCAGTTGATGCTCTTGAAGCTGTTTACACCGTTCTCCCAGGTGTAAGGAGTGTCAAGGATATCTGCCCAAGCGCTTCCATTGTAGTACTCGAACTTGTATCTTGAGTCATAGCCGTTGTAGACGAAGCCGTCGCTGACGCGCGGTCCGACAGGTGCGAAGAAGCAGCGATAGGAATCCCAGCAGTTGTAGGTTGCGAGGTGTGCAGGAGGGATGTTTCCGGTAGGCTTTGTGACCCAGGTGTTGTCATCGCCTGGTGTAGTCTGCTCCCAAGCAGCCATTCCGTCACCGATATTCCAGTAGAGGCAAGCATTTACTCCGGAGTAGTCCGGAGCACCACCGTTGAACATGGTCACGACAGCCTGTTTGGTGACATCGCCCTTCGCGGTCAACTTCTTAAGACCATAGCCATAGTAAGGATTCGGCCACTTGAGAAGGGCGAACGATTCGGAACCGTCGACAGGCATCACGACCACTGTAGTAGCCTCTGTATAGGCACCTCCGATCTGGAAGAGGATGTTGCCGGCGTCATCATTGGCAATGCTGACAAACTGCTTTCCGTCGAAATCAATAGCTTCAGAGCCAACTTCACCAGTCGCGGGGTTGACCATAAACACTTCGGAACCGTTGCAAAGCAGAGGGAATACGCCGTACAATGCAAAGGAGTAGTTAGTCGCATTGGACACAATCGCCTCGGGGATCTGGGCAATCCACTCCTGTTTGGCGTGTCCTGCCTGGGTAAGGTAGATGCGGAATGCTTTGTCTTCAGTCTCTCCTGTCTCTTTTCCTTCATCGTCGAGGACGGGAACCTGGAATGCGGGAACTGTAAATTTCACATAAGCCTCACGATCCGCAAATTCAGGGTTGGCGTCAACGGTGAACTTGCAGCTTGTTCCGTCGATAGTGAAATGGGCCCACTCCTCGAATTCATCGTAGGTCATATAGTTGAACTCGGTGTTGGTTTCAATAGTGAAAGACACTTCTCCTCCCGATGCGGGGACTGAAAGGTTTTCTACGTCTACATTGAAGAAGGGCTCGAATGCGCCGTTCTGGGTAATGGTAACAATGACATCAGCAAGTCCGTCGGGTTTGAGTGTAAGCTTGATGGTTCTGGAAGCATTCTTCTCGGCGAATGGTTTAACTGTCACCTTTACGAAATTGTCTTCCGCCGAACCGGATTTGATGTTGAGGGAGGCGACATCGGTTCCTACATCGAGAGATGCTGCCCAATCGACCGTGGAAGTGAATCTGACGGTAATATCTCCGCCGGCTTCGTCGATAGTTTCGGCCGCTTCGGAGGTAAGGACGAACTCGCCCTTTTTGCCGGGCTGATCTTTATGTTCGTCGCCGGAGCCTTCCGGACCGACTTCAGGCTTTCCGCAGGCCGTGAAGATAAGGGCCAGCGAACAGAGTAAATAAACAAGTTTCTTCATAATGGTATAGATTATTTGATATAGATACAACTGCCTACCTTACGTTGATTTCCATCGGAAGGCTTGAATAGTTCTTTTCCGCAGACCAGCATCATCGACGAGCCGCCCCCGTCGAGGTTGATAGCTTCGGTGCAGCCGTACTCGAGAAGGATGTTCGCCAGTTCTTCGGTAGTAAAGCCTACAACTCCCTCAGTCTGCTCTCTACCCTCGCAGGAGAAGAGGATGAGGTGATTGTCTGCCGTAACGCCTATTGCCGTACGGGGATTGTTTGGACTTGTAGGATTGATACCTCCCGAGTCGTACATCTCCTCGATATAGGTATTCTTAATCTCGCCGCCCTTGATAAGGACAGGACCTCCGCCGATTCCATTTACAGCTTCCAGCTTTGTCCCGTTGACCGGGAAAGTGGCGCTTGGAGCCTGGAGCGGGTCCTTCGCATAAGAGTTGTCTGCCGGCTGCTGATAAACCCAGTGGTCTACCGAATTCTTATAGTAGGCCCACGCGGCCTCGTATGTCCCGTCTTCGTGTTGCAGGAAAACAGCCCTCGTAGGATAATAGATCTTTACCCAGTCCTTCGAGGCGTAGTTGATATTAGGAGAGAGGAGTTTACCTCCGCTTACCGCAAGGCTGGCGGCATAATTTTTCCCGTTATCCGAATAGAAATAACCGCCATTTATGACAACTGCAGGATTTCCCTCTGTGTTGTAGACCTGAGTAGGTGTCTTGAGCGCATCTGTCGTTCCCTGAAGAGTAGGGTCGTTAATACCCCATACATTGAAACTGCCCTTGGAAAGGTCTACGTCTGCGATGAAAGCAATCGCCTTCCTGTTCTGAAGTGTAGAAGGAGACTTGAATATCTTTATATACTCGGGAAGTCCTTCGTAGTCTGCGCTCACATCAGTCCAGTCGGTCTCTACTTCCGGGACAACCGGATCTACAGGATCTGCAGTGTCTTTCTGAACCTCGGGATCCTCCCAAGGCCAGTCCGGAACCCGGGACTGGTGCTTTTTATTATCACAAGACGTGAATAAAATCATTACTGCCTGAAAGGCAGCGAGCAGTGTGGTTAGTTTCATATGTCCAAAGATACATAAAAAATGGACTCCCGCCTTCGCGAAAGTCCACTTTTTGCTGACCGGAGTCTAATATTACTCGGCCTTGGGCTCCTCGGCTGCTGCCTCTGCAGGAGCTTCGACGGGCTCTTCGACCTTAGCCTCAGCCTTCTTTGTGCTGCGGCGGGTGGTCTTCTTCGCAGCTGCCTTAGGAGCGCTGGCGAGAGCGGCCTCGTTGAAGTCTACGAGCTCGATAAGAGCCATTTCGGCGGCGTCTCCCTGACGGAAACCGAGATGCAGGACGCGGGTGTATCCGCCCGGGCGGTCTGCGATCTTAGGAGCTACAGTACGGAAGAGCTCTGCAACTGCGTTCTTGTCCTTCAGGTAGCTGAAGACAACGCGGCGGGAGTGGGTGCTGTCGTCCTTCGATTTCGTGATGAGGGGCTCGACATAGGTCTTGAGGGCCTTAGCCTTGGCGACCGTAGTGGTGATCCTCTTCTTCAGGATGAGCGAGGAAGCGAGGTTTGCAAGGAGGGCCTTGCGATGACCTGCCTGACGTCCGAGATGATTGATAGATCTATTGTGTCTCATCGTTATACGTTCTTTTTCTTGGGTTCAATATTGTACTTAGTAACATCCATTCCGAATGAGAGGTGGTTCTGTTCTACGAGAACGTCGATCTCATTGAGCGACTTGCGTCCGAAGTTGCGGAATCTCATAAGTTCGCTCCTCGAGTAAGATACGAGGTCTGCGAAGGTGTCGATATCAGCAGCCTTGAGGCAGTTGAAAGCTCTTACGGAAAGGCCCACGTCTGAGAGCTTGGTCATAAGGAGATGCCTGATGTGGAGGCTTTCCTCGTCAAGTTCCTTGCTGTCGGACTCTACGAGGGTATCGAGAGATACCTTCTTCTCGTCTGTGAACAGCTTGAAGTGGTAGATAAGGATGTTTGCTGCGTCCTGAAGGGCTGCATCCGGGGAGATGCTGCCGTCGGTGACAACCTCGAGGTTGAGCTTCTCGTAGTCGGTCTTCTGCTCTACTCGCCAGTTCTCAACTGTCCAGTTGACCTTGCGGATAGGAGTGTAGATAGCGTCTACGGGAATAGTACCGATGGGAGCATTGTCGTCTCTGAGTTCGTCTGCGGGAACGAAGCCGCGACCCTTAGTGATAACGATCGAGATTTCGAGTTTTACAGACGGCTCAAGAGAGCAGATGTGCTGTTCAGGATTCAACACCACGAAAGAAGACAATCCCTTGGAGATGTCCTCTGCGGTAAACTCCTGTTTTCCGCTGATGACGATGTTCGCGGTCTCAGTGTCGACTGTCTCGACCATTCTCTTGAAACGGACCTGCTTGAGGTTGAGGATGATATCCTGCATACCCTCGATCACGCCGGGAATGGTCTGGAACTCCTGCGAAACGCCGGAGATCCTGATCTGACTGATAGCGAAACCCTCCAAAGAAGCGAGAAGGATGCGGCGAAGGGCGTTGCCGATGGTCTGTCCGTAGCCCGGCTCAAGAGGGCGGAACTCGAAACGACCGACGGTGTCAGTTCCTTCGAGCATTATCACCTTGTCAGGTTTTTGAAATGCTAAGATTGCCATAATTCTTTTGTGTGTTAAATTTTACTTGGAGTACAGGTCGACGATAAGCTGCTCGTTGATAGTCTCGGGGATCTCTGCGCGGACGGGCATGTTGAGGAACTTGCCGGTAAGGGTCTTTGCGTCGAACTCAAGCCAGGAGTACTTTGTTACAGATGCAACAGACTTCTGGATAACCTCGAGGCTCTTGCTCCTTTCGCGGACTGCTACTACGTCGCCGGGCTTTACCTGAGCAGACGGGATGTTGCAGTGATTTCCGTTGAGGGTGATGTGATTGTGGGAAACGAGCTGACGTGCGGCTGCCCTGGTAGGGGCGATGCCGAGACGGTACACTACGTTGTCGAGACGGCTCTCGAGGAGGAGGATGAGGTTCTCACCCTTCTGACCGGCGAGGCGGGAAGCCTTTACGTAAGTGTTGTGGAACTGGCGCTCCAGAACTCCGTACATATATTTGACTTTCTGCTTCTCCTTGAGCTGAGTTCCGTACTCTTTGCTCTTTTTGCGCTTCGCTGCGAGACCGTGCTGTCCCGGAGGGAAGTTTCTCTTCTCAAAATATTTGTCTCCGCCGAAGATGGGCTCGCCGAATTTACGGGCGATTTTGGTGCTGGGACCGGTATATCTTGCCATAATTCTTAACTTTTAGAAATTAAACTTTACGACGACCTTTGGGGCGGCATCCGTTGTGGGGCATAGGGGTCACGTCGACGATCTCGGTGACGATAATGCCTGCATTGTTGATGGTGCGGATGGCAGACTCACGGCCTGCGCCCGGGCCCTTTACATATACCTTTACCTTGCGAAGGCCTGCGTCGAATGCGGTCTTAGCTGCATCTTCTGCTGCCATCTGAGCGGCATAAGGAGTGTTCTTCTTGCTTCCGCGGAAGCCACACTTACCAGCCGAACCCCAGCTGATCACCTGACCCTGGGCGTTGGTAAGAGTTACGATAACGTTGTTGAAGGTCGATGAAATATGGGCCTCGCCATAAGCGTCAACCTTGACAACCCTTTTGGATGTTGTTGTTTTCTTTGCCATAGTTCATCAATTTTTACTTGGTCGCCTTCTTCTTGTTGGCAACAGTCTTCTTCTTGCCCTTACGAGTACGGGCGTTGTTTTTGGTGCTCTGTCCGCGAACGGGGAGACCACTACGGTGACGGATTCCGCGATAGCAACCGATGTCCATAAGACGCTTGATGTCCATCTGGACGGAAGTGCGGAGCTCACCTTCGATTCGATACTCCGAAGCGATCTTGTTACGGATTGCGGCAATCTGATCGTCATCCCAGTCACCGACCTTGATCGATGCGTCGATTCCACACTCTGAGAGAATCTTCTTTGCTGAGCTGCGGCCAATTCCGAAAATGTAAGTAAGACCTACTTCTCCGATTTTGTTGTTGGGTAAATCAACACCGGCTATACGTGCCATAATTTATACTTTAGTTATTGTTAGTAAACTTGTTAACTATTATCCCTGACGCATCTTGAACTTAGGGTTCTTCTTGCAGATCACGTAAAGACGACCTTTACGACGGACGATCTTGCAATCCTCGCTGCGCTTCTTGATGGATGTTTTGACTTTCATAATATTGAAAATTTTATTTGTATCTGAAAGATATTCTACCCTTGGTCAAATCATAAGGAGAGATTTCAACTCTCACTTTGTCTCCGTTGAGGATGTGGATGAAATGCATTCTCATCTTACCTGAGATGTTGCACAGAAGGACGTGGCCATTCTCCAACTCCACCTTGAACATTGCGTTGGGCAGGGTTTCGATGACTCTTCCGTCCTGTTCGATAGCTACTTGTTTCGACATTGAAATATCTCTTTAAAAATTGATTGTCGGATCTTTCTCGATAAAATCAAAGGTAGACAGTTGCTCAGCGTGTCCGCGACGGACAACAACCGTAAGCTCGTAGTGAGCCGATTTTGCGCGGTCGGCGGTGTGGACTGCCCAACCATTACGGTCAAGGTAGACCCCGCGGCCGCCCGCGTTGATCATAGGCTCGATACAGATGACCATTCCGTCTACGAGATGCGGACCGTGGCCCCTTCTTCCGTAATTCGGAATTCCGGGCTGTTCGTGCATCTCCTTTCCGAGACCGTGGCCTTCAAGCTCACGGACTACGGAGAAACCGAATGATTCGGCATACGACTGCACCGCGTATCCGATGTCGCCGACCCTGCCGCCTGCCACAGCCGCCTCTATTCCTTTGTAAAGCGAGGCCTTGGTAACATCAAGGAGCTTGCGGGTCTTCGCATCCACCTCCCCTACGGGGAAAGTGTATGCGGAGTCACCGTTGTACCCCTTGTATAAGGTACCGCAGTCTACGCTCACGACATCGCCTTCCTTAAGGACGTAGTCCGACGGAAAACCGTGGACGACGACGTCGTTGACCGAAAGACAGAGAGCTGCGGGAAAGCCTTCGAAACCGAGGAAGCTGGGAATCGCGCCGTGGTCGCGGATGAAGGTCTCAGCCACCCTGTTCAACTCTAAGGTTGTCACACCTGGGGCGACTATTTTACCGACCTCAGCCAGCGTCTTTGAGACGAGAATTGCGTTCTCTCTCAAAAGCTCGATCTCTTCTTCGGTCTTAGGCTTAACCATCTTTCCTTTGTGTTTTTCAAAGAACTACATACCTGAGCGACCGCTGAGACGACCGGTCTTCATAAGGCCGTCGTAGTGGCGCATAAGCAGATAACCTTCAACCTGCTGCAGTGTGTCGAGGACAACGCCCACAAGAATCAGAAGCGAAGTACCGCCGTAGAAGCTTGCGAACGAGTTCGAAACTCCGAGGATCATTGCAAGAGCGGGAAGGATCGCGATGAAAGCCAGGGCGATAGAACCGGGGAGAGTAACCCTCGACATAATGGAGTCGAGATACTCAACGGTCTTCTTGCCGGGCTTCACACCGGGGATGAATCCGCCGTTGCGCTTCATATCTTCTGCCATCATAGTCGGGTTGACTGTAACGGCTGTGTAGAAGTAAGTGAAGATGATGACCATCAGGGCAAACAGGAAGTTGTACCAGAATCCGGTGTAGTTACCAAGGGTTGCAGCGAGTCCACGTGTTGCGTCCCAACGCGAGAAGAGGATAGGGAAGAGCATCAGCGCCTGGGCGAAGATGATAGGCATAACGCCGGCTGCGTTGATCTTCAGAGGGATGTACTGGCGTACACCGCCGTACTGACGGTTTCCGATAACTCTCTTGGCGTACTGTACGGGAACCTTGCGGACTGCCTGTACGAGTGCGATAGCTGCAACGATAACAAAGAACCAGATAACCAGTTCGATGATGAGCAGAATCACACCGCCGTTTGTGGTGGTAACCTTCTCAGTGATTTCGGCCATGAGTGCGTAAGGCAGACGGGCGACGATACCGATCATAATGATGATAGAGATACCGTTACCGATACCACGATCGGTGATACGCTCGCCCAGCCACATCACGAACATCGAGCCCGACATCAGGATGAGGGTGGATACAAGGTTGAACACGAAGCCGCTCCATCCGAGGTTGCGAACTGCTACGAACGCCTCTGCAGGAATCTGAGAGTGGATCGAAGCGAGGTACGCAGGGGCCTGGATGCAGATGACGATGATCGTGAGGACACGGGTCATCTGGTTCATCTTCTTACGTCCGCTTTCACCCTCCATCTGGAGTTTGCGGAAATAAGGAACGAACACTCCGAGAAGCTGGATGACGATGGATGCCGAAATGTAAGGCATCACACCCAATGCAAAGATAGAGGCGTTGCCGAAGGCTCCTCCCGAGAACATATTCAGGAGTCCTACGAGGCCCTGATTGGAGTTACTCTGGAGGGTAGCCAGCATCGATGCATCGATACCCGGAAGCACAATGAAGCAACCGAGACGATACACCAGAAGGAGGGCGACCGTATAGACGATCCTCTTACGCAGCTCCTCAATCTTGAAGATGTTCTTTATTGTCTCTATGAACTTCATTGTAGTAATTATTCAGCTACGACTGCCTTACCTCCGGCAGCCTCGATTTTGGTGATAGCGGACTTTGAGAAAGCGTCTGCGGTTACTGTAACAGCAGCCTTGATTTCTCCGTTTCCGAGCACCTTGATAAGATCGTTCTTACCGGCGAAGCCTGCCGCCTTGATGTCGTCCACACCAATCTCGGTGAGGTTGAACTTCTGGGCGATGGTCTCAAGGGTTGCTACGTTGACAGCTTTGTACTCAACGCGGGTAGGGTTCTTGAAACCGAACTTCGGCATACGCCTCTGGAGGGGCATCTGACCACCTTCAAAGCCGATCTTGTGGGAGAAACCGGAACGAGATCCGGCGCCGTTCATACCACGGGTCGAAGTACCGCCGCGTCCTGAACCTTCTCCACGACCGATTCTTTTCCTTGTTTTTGTCGATCCCTTAGCGGGTGTCAAATTTTCAAGTTTCATTTCTCAGTCCTCCTTACTTTTTCTTGGATTTGACTTCTTCAACCTTTACGAGATGAGCGACTTTCTGGATCTGACCCCTTGCAACGGGAGTATCCTCGATCTCGACGGTCTGATTGAGTTTGCGGATGCCAAGGCAGCGCAGGTTAGCGATCTGCCTCTTGGTCTCTCCGTTCTTGCTGATAACCTGGGTTACTTTAATCTTAGCCATATTCTTATCCTCCATGATTAACCGTTAAACACTTTGGACATAGGAATACCGCGAAGACCGGCAACCGTATAGGCATCCCTCATCTCGGTCAGAGCTGCTACAGTGGCCTTGATAAGGTTGTGGGGGTTGGAAGAGCCCTTCGACTTTGCGAGGACGTTCTGTACGCCTGCGCTCTCGAAGACAGCACGCATAGCACCACCGGCCTTAACACCGGTACCGGGAGCTGCGGGCTTCATGAAGACGCGTGCTCCGCCATAGCGGGCTTCCTGCTCGTGGGGGATGGTCTTGTTGATGACCGGGACCTTCACGAGGTTCTTCTTCGCATCCTCGGTAGCCTTCGCGATAGCGGAGGTAACTTCGTTTGCCTTGCCCAGACCATAACCAACTACGCCGTTCTCATCTCCCACTACCACGATAGCGGCAAAGCGGAAGTGACGACCACCCTTGGTCACCTTGGTAACCCTCTGGATGGCGACAAGCCTGTCCTTAAGCTCAAGGTCAGACGTCTTTACTCTTTTAACATTTGTATTTGCCATAGTCTGTACTGTTAGAATACGAGGCCGCCTTCACGGGCAGCGTCTGCCAAACTTTTAACCCTTCCATGGTAGAGGTAACCTCCACGGTCGAAGCAGACCGTTGTGATACCTGCTGCGAGAGCGCGCTCTGCGACTGCCTTTCCGACGATCGCTGCTGCCTCGATACCATTCTTGCCCTTGCACTCTACTGCGAGAGCCTTGTCATTTGAAGAAGCAGCTGCAAGAGTTCTGCCCTGCTCGTCATCAATTACCTGTGCGTAGATAGCCTTGTTGCTCCTGAATACGGCAAGACGGGGCTTTTCTGCAGTTCCGCTGACGTGTTTGCGAATACGGTAATGAATCCTTCTTCTTCTTTCAATTCTATTCAATGCCATAATTCAATCTCCTATTATTTAGCGGCTGCAGTCTTACCAGCTTTGCGACGAAGCTGCTCACCAACGAACTTAATACCTTTACCCTTGTAAGGTTCGGGCTTACGGAATGAACGGATCTTGGCTGCCACCTGGCCCACAAGCTGCTTATCGCAGCTCTTGAGGACGAGCTTCGGATTTTCTCCCTTCTTGACTTCGGGAATCTCTGCTGTGACCTCCTTGGGAAGCTGGAGCTGAATTTCGTGAGAGTAACCGAGAGAGAACTGAAGAATGTTGTTTCCGAGGCTTGCGACACGGTAACCAACACCGACGAGTTCCTGACGGATAGTGAACTGCTCGCTGACGCCAACCACCATGTTGTGGACGAGGGCACGGTAAAGGCCGTGCATCGAACGGTGACGAGGCTGGTCTGTCGGGCGGGCAAACTTGATCTGATTGTCCTCGATGGAAACGGTGATGTCCGGATCTACTTTCTGGGACATCTCGCCATGAGGTCCTTTAACCTTCACTACGTTGCCGGGGAGCAGCTCAGCTGTTACTCCGGTCGGAAGGCTTACAGGCAATTTACCAATTCGTGACATTATTTATAATAAGTTTAAATATTAATATACGTAGCAAATAACCTCTCCGCCGACGCCAAGTTCCTTGGCTTCTTTGTCGGTGATGATGCCCTTGGAGGTCGAGAGGATTGCGATTCCGAGGCCGTTGAGGACGCGGGGAAGGTTCTCGGCGTCTGTGTACTTCCTAAGACCAGGGGTAGACACGCGGTCAATTCCCTTGATGGCGGCTGCCTTAGTCTGGGGATGATACTTCAGAGCGATCTTGATAGTATTCTGCGGCTGAGCCTCAACTACCTTGTAGGAGAGGATGTAGCCTTTCTCAAAAAGGATCTGGGTCATAGCGACCTTCATCTTGGAGGAAGGGATCTCTACGACTTTCTTTCCTGCCATATAGGCGTTGCGGATCCTGGTGAGATAATCTGCAATGGGATCTGTCATATCTGTTTACTTTTTAATTTCTACCAACTTGCCTTCTTGACGCCGGGGATGAGGCCGTTAGCGGCCATCTCACGGAACTGGATACGGCTGAGGCCGAACGCTCTCATATATCCCTTCGGACGGCCGGTGAGGCTGCAACGGTTGTGCAGACGGACGGGCGACGCATTCTTAGGGAGCTTGTCGAGGGCGGCATAGTCGCCGGCTTCCTTCAGAGCCTTTCTCTTCTCGGCATACTTGGCAACGAGCTTTGCGCGCTTTACTTCGCGGGCTTTCATTGATTCTTTTGCCATAATCTTTAGTTGTTATGTTTCTTGAAAGGAATGCCGAAACCTGCGAGAAGTGCGTGGCACTCTTCGTCTGTCCTGGCGGTTGTTACGAATGTGATCTCAAGACCGTGGATGCGGGGGTTCTTGTCGATATCGATTTCGGGGAAGATGATCTGCTCCTTGATACCGAGGGTGTAGTTTCCGCGGCCGTCCATATTCTCGGCGACACCGTTGAAGTCACGGATACGAGGGAGAACAACACGGACGAGCTTCTCGAGGAACTCATACATCTTGACGTCACGGAGGGTGACCTTCACACCGACGGGCATGCCCTTACGGAGCTTGAAGTTCGAGATGTCTTTCCTTGAGGTGGTGATGAGGGCCTTCTGGCCGGTGATGAGTGAGAGTTCTGCTGCAGCCTCCTCGACAACCTTGCGGTCCTGAGTTCCTTCGCCGACACCTTCGTTGATGGTGATCTTGACGAGTTTAGGGCACTGCATTACAGTCGAGTAATTGAACTGCTTTACAAGAGAATCTACGATCTGCTCCTTGTAAACCTTCTTGAGGGTAGGAACGTAGCCGGCAGGGAGTACCTGAGCTTCAGCTGCTTTATTTGTCTTTGCCATAATTACTTGATCTCCTCTCCTGATTTTTTAGCATAACGGACCTTCTTGCCGCCCTCGACCTTGTAACCTACGCGGGTAGCGGTGTTGCTCTTAGGGTCGATGAGCGAGAGGTTTGAAACATGAATGGGGGCCTCTTTCTTGATGATACCACCCTGAGGGGCCTTTGAATTCGGTTTGGTGTGCTTGCTGACGAGGTTTACTCCTTCAACGATAGCACGGTTCTCGGCGGGAGCGACGGAGAGGACCTTACCGGTCTTACCCTTATCGTTTCCGGCGATGACGATGACGTTGTCACCTTTCTTGATACGTAATTTGTTCATAGTGCTCATTTGTTAAAGGACCTCGGGGGCCAATGAAACGATTTTCATATAGTTCTCGCGGAGCTCCCTGGCGACGGGGCCAAAGATACGGGTACCGCGGAGCTCGCCTGCGTTGTTAAGAAGGACGCAAGCGTTCTCGTCGAAGCGGATGTATGAACCGTCAACCCTGCGGATCTCTTTCTTGGTGCGTACTACTACAGCCTTCGAAACTGTACCCTTCTTGGCATCACTGCCAGGGATAGCACTCTTGATCGACACGACAATCTGATCTCCGACTGTCGCATAACGGTGGTGTGTTCCTCCAAGAACGCGGATGCAAAGAACTTCCTTCGCACCGCTGTTGTCGGCCACCTGTAAACGTGTTTCCTGCTGTATCATAATTACTTAGCCTTTTCTACGATTTCAACTAATCTCCAATTCTTAGTCTTACTCAGAGGACGGGTCTCCATAATGCGGACGGTATCACCCTCACCGCACTCGTTCTTATCGTCCTGAGCGACGAATTTGGTGGTCTTCTTTACGAACTTTCCGTACATAGGATGCTTCTCCTTACGCTCGACGGCGACTACGATAGTCTTGTCCATCTTGGCGCTGACCACTACTCCTGTTCTTTCCTTACGAAGATTTCTTTCCATAATTAGTTCTGTTTTTCTTTTTCAGCAAGGATAGTGATCATAAGAGCGATATCCCTTCTGGTCTTCTGAAACTTAGATGTGTCCTCCAGGGGAGAAATGGCGTGGTTGATCTTCATCTGGTCGAGGTTTGACTTCTCGACTGCAATACGGTCGCGCAGGTCTGCTACAGACATTTCGCGTGCTTCTGCTGCTTTCATCTTGTCTCCTGGTTAATTATTCAACATAGTCCCTGCGGACGATAAACTTAGTCGCGACGGGGAGCTTGTTGGCTGCGAGCCTCATAGCTTCCTTTGCAACTGCGAGCGACACGCCCTCAGCCTCGAAAAGAATACGGCCGGGGGTGATAGGGGCTACGAATCCGTAAGGATCGCCCTTACCTTTACCCATACGGGTATCGAGAGGCTTCTTGGTGACAGGCTTGACAGGGAATACCCTGATCCAGATCTGGCCTTCACGGTTCATATAACGCGAGATAGCCTGACGTGCAGCCTCAATCTGCTGGGCTGTAAGCCAGCAGTTCTCAAGGGTCTTAATGCCGAAAGAACCGAAGGCGAGCTGGTTTCCTCTCTGGGCCATTCCCTTCATACGGTTCTTCTGTTCCCTTCTGAATTTGGTTCTTTTTGGTTGTAACATTGCTATATTACTTTAAATAATTTGTTTCGTCTCTTGCAAAAAGGGCTGCAAATTTAACACTATTTCTCGGATCTGCAAATTATTTTTTAAAAATTTTCGACACAAAAGTTGAATACTTAACTCCCGCATTTTGGGCGAGTTGCTAAAAGGCTTCAAAAAAAGTTTGCGAACTTTTCGACGCGAATTTGCATCTATTTAGAGAACTTTGGCTCGAAATGTGATTTATGTATATTTGCAATCGAACTAAGATTAATATGAAACGGGTTCTTCTATCCCTGATGATTTTGCTGTGTCTCGGCGTTCCTACCGAGGCCCAGGATGGCGTTCAGACCCCCGAGCCCGATGTTGAATATTGGGACTACATCTCCCCCAGCTCCGTTACCGGCCGCCGCAAGAGAACCCGCAAGGAAAGAAGGGAATGGCGCAAACACTATCGCCTGGTCTACAATTTCAACAGGGTATATCCCTTCGCTCTTGTCGGCAGAAAGCTGATGCATCAGATAGACAGCACCATCGCCGCGGACAATCTTGACAAAGGCGTACGCGCACGCTATATAAATGATGTAGAGAAAGAGCTTCTGAGGCTCTTCGAAAAAGATATCCGAAACACTACTATCTCTCAGGGTTTCCTACTCGTAAGACTGGTCGACCGCGAATGCGGCCACACCGTCTACGACATAATCAAAGACTATGAAGGCGGATTCGCCGCCGGCTTCTGGAATCTGGTCGGAAAACTATTCGACCAGGATCTGAAATCCCACTACGACCCCGAAGGGGTAGACAAAGACACCGAAGAACTGATCCGCGTCTGGGAGAGCGGAGCCTGGGATGAGTTCTATTGGGAGATTTTCGGGAAACACCCGGAAAAGACGGTGATCGTTACCGACCGGCTTTCAACGACTGCCCGTCAAAAATAAGGCAGGGCGTTCCGCCCTTAAGCCAGGTATCCATTACGAATAACTCGCTGCCATCCGACAAGGTCTGGCTGGCTTCGACGTGGAAATGACCGAAGATGAAAAAGTCTGCCTTACGGCCTGCGGCAATCTCTTCTTCCGCGTAGCGGACCAGCGGCTCGTCCGCCCCCTTCCACTCGTAAGGGGTATGGGTATAACGGTTGCGGGTCGAACATCCGGTCGCGAACCAGAAAGCGATTCGGGGATGGAGCGCGCTGAAAAGCGCCTGGCAGAAGCGGCTCTTGAATACCCGCATCATCATACGGTAGCCGCGGGTCGCGTCCTTAAGGCCGTCTCCATGGCCAAGGCAGAAGCGGCGCCCGCCGATCTCGGTATAGAACGGCTGCTCGATCTTCCGCATCCCCAGCGACTCGAAATAACCGTAGCACCAGACGTCGTGGTTGCCGGGCATAAACCAGACCTCTACCCCGTTGTCCATAAGGTCGATGAGCTGCGCGATTACCCTGACACCCTCTTTCGGGACGACGTCGCGGTACTCGTACCAGAAGTCCCAGATATCGCCGAGAAGGTAAAGGGCCTTCGCATCGCGCGGCAGGCTCTTCAGCCAGAGAACGAAGCGCTCCTCGCGCTCTTTGGGATCCGCGGTAGTCAGCCCGAGGTGGACATCAGATGTAAAATATACCTTCGTGCGTTCCATCCTTAGAAGATCTGGGTGAGGATTACGATAAAGCCTACGATAACGCAGTAAAGCGCGAACCACTTAAGCTGGGCTCTCTTTACGAGGGCGATCATAGCCTTGCAGGCGAAAAGACCGGTGATAAAGGCGGAGATGAAGCCGAGCGCCAGCGGCAGGGCTCCGACCGTGGAGGCGGCAAGTTCGCCGCCGACTATCGAGAGGAACATCTCTCCGAGGATGGGGATGATGACCATCAGGAACGAGAACTGGGCGACCACTTCCCTCTTGACTCCGGAGATAAGTCCGGTAGAGATAGTCGCGCCGCTGCGCGACAGGCCCGGGAGGACAGCGAACGCCTGCCCGATGCCGATTGCCAGTGCCTGCCAGAACGAGAGCCCGTTTCGGGCGGCGTTCTCCCCCTCCCGGGCCTTCGCCTTCGCCGCGGCGTCCGAGAAGTACAGCAGAACTGAAGTGATAAGGAGCGATCCTCCTACGACCCAGAGCGAAGAGAACAGCTCTTCTACTTTGTCCTTGAAGAACAGGCCCACTATCATAACGGGGATGGTTCCCACGAGTATCTTGCAGATGTAGTCGGTCTCGTCGTTGTACTTGAACTTGAAAAGACCCGAGAACAGCTGAACTATAGGCTTCCAGAACACGACTATCGTAGCCAGAACGGTAGCTGCGTGGACTGTAACTTCGAACATAAGGTCTTCAGAAGCCTCTACTCCGAGCAGCTCCCTGAAGATGGCGAGATGTCCGCTGCTGCTGACGGGAAGAAACTCCGTCAGGCCCTGGACTATTCCCAGAATAATTGCCTGCAGCCAGTCCATACTATTCCTCCTCCTTAGGTTTGCGCATAATGGCAACAACGACCACCACTATACCGGCCACTATTACCACCGGGGCCGCTACCAGCCTCCTGAAGTCAAACATAGCATAGTTGAACACGTCGGGGTCTTTTACCCCGCCGCCCGCCAGGAGGACGTAACCGGCCACCATCACTATCAGACCTGCCAGAAGCAGCCTGATGCTTTTGCGGGACATAGGCATTTTATCCATAGAGCTCATCGTTCGATAGTTTCACGATTTTACCCACCACCGCATTTCCGCAGAGCCAGCAAAGCACTACGCCGAAGGCGATGACGCTAAGGGCCGTTCCTACAAAAGCGGGGATGGTGAATATTTCATAGATTTCGGGATGCGATTTCCATACCAGATAGACTGCCAGCGCTATCAGCGAGAGGGCGATGAGGGCCGCGATCAGGCCCTGGGCCACCGTCCTGCGCACGTAAGGCCGTGCGATAAAGCTGCGGCTGGCGCCCACCAGCTGCATAGTATGGATCGTAAACCTGTTTGCATAAAGATTGAGCCTGACCGTGTTTGCGATCAGGGCCACGGAGATGACCACAAGCAGCGCGAGCACCAGCAACACGGCCAGCCAGACCTTGCCAAAGCTCACGGTCAGCGACTCGACCAGCGGGATGCGGCAGTCCACCTCGTCTACGATCGGGGAGTCCGACAGGCGTTTGTGGACGGTCAGAAGGCTGTCCGGGTTCATCCAGGCCGCGCGGACCGTAACCTCGACCGAACTGGGCACGGGCGAGCTCTCGAACACATCGAGGAAATCCTCTCCCAGCATCTCCCTCATCTCCTTTTCTCCTTCCTGAACACTGACATAACGGGTGTCCTTGACGAAGGGCTCCGCCTCTACCTTACGCTGATATGCAACAGCCTGAACGGCAGGCGTATCCTTTTTCAGAATCACCGTTACGTGTATGTGTTCGCGGAAATAAGCCCCGACAGCAGAAGCGTTGAAAGCCAGGAACGAAGCCGCTCCGACCAGCAGAAGAACCAGGCTGATACTTATAACGGACGACAGATAGGAGCCCGCAAGCCTTCTTCTTATAATTTTGTTTTGTTTTCGGGACATAATTCGGGGCGAATTTAGAAAAAATTTTCGTATCTTTGAGCCAAATGGAGAATTCCGCACAAAAAGTACTTTTCGTCTGCTCTGAAATCTTTCCTTATGTTCCGGAGAGCGAGATTGCGACCTTAGGCCGCTATCTGCCCCAGGGTACTCAGGAAAGAAAAAAGGAAATTCGTGCCTTTATGCCCCGCTATGGATGTATCAACGAGCGTAAGAATCAGCTCCACGAAGTCATCCGCCTCTCGGGTATGAACCTCATCATCGATAATATGGACAGGCCCCTTATCATTAAGGTCGCCAGTATCGCCGCAGCACATACTCAGGTCTATTTTATCGACAATGAAGATTACTTCAAGCGCAAACAGATCGAGCGTGATGAGGATGGAAAATTCTTCGAAGACAACGACGAACGTGCGATTTTCTTCGCGCGTGGCGTCCTCGAGACCGTCAAGAAGCTCCGCTGGGCCCCGGACATTATCCACTGCAGCGGATGGATCTCACACCTCCTGCCTCTGTATCTCAAGAAAGCGTATAAAGACGACCCTATCTTCAGCCATAGCAAGGTAGTGCTTTCGCTTCACGACGACCTCCCGAAGGAGCAGTTCTCTCCCTCTTTCGCCGACAAGATTTATTTCGGCGCAGTCAGCGAGAAGGACATCGACCTCCTGAAGGCCGCCCCCGATGGCATAAATCTTGCCAAAACTGCGGCCAGGTTCTCAGACGGAGTAGTAGTGGCCAGCGAGAATATCCCGGCTTCGCTTATCAGCTATTGCAAAGACCGCGGACTCAAAGTCGCCAAAATCAAAGCAAAAAGCTTCGCCGACGGAACCTACATAGACGAATACAACGCTTTTTACGATCAGCTGTAGATGAAATTACTCGGACACATCATACTAGGCGCAGCTATAATCGGCTGCGTTTCCTGTGTTGAGACAGACGGACTTATCGGGGGAAACCTTATCCCCATAGATTCCCAATATCAGGTTTTTTCGGCGGAACTCCCCATCGACAAGGTGGAGATGAAGATGGCAGACAGCCTCTCGGGCTTTTCCAGCTCGAGGATAGTTCTGGGCGCCGTCCGTGACGATACCTTCGGCCTTTCTACCCGCAGCTGCGCCCTGACCCTCGTCCCGCTCGCAGACACCCTCGATTTCGGCAATATCCAGTCCGTCAAGAAATTCCATCTCCACGCTACTTTCGATACTACCGCGACCAGCCAGTCCGGCCAGGAAAGGATACTTCAAAACGTATATGCATACGAGCTGAACGACGGAACCGACTGGACTAAACTGATGGACGCCAACGATGTAGCCGGCCTTCTGGGCCACAAACCCGCCAGCGTCATCAAGGGAACCCCGCTGCTAAACGGCGCCGCAGATCTGGACCTCGACTTTACAGACGAATACGCCAGCGCATACGTCAACTACCTCAACGGAAAGAATCTTTCAGACTCATCGACCTTCAAGGCGTTCCTGAAAAAGTTCCCCGGAATCTGGATCGAGACCGACTCGCCCAGCGGAAACGGCGGCCGCCTCAATGCATTCGAGCTTCAGATGAACTTCAACAGTTCGCAGTATTATCTGGAAGACAATTACGGTACCCTTACGATCAATACTATCTACGATCCCCAGGTAGGGCCAGTAGATACTACCTTCTATCTGTATGCAGGCGCCCAGAAATATAACGATGTGAAGGATCTGTTCTCAAACTACAAGACAGGAACCTTCCCCCAGTACGCCTTCAACCTTACCTCTCACTCAACCCGCACTATGGCGGGCAATGCGGCAGACAAGGTCTACCTCGAGGGCGGCGCAGGCCTTAAGCCGGTTATTACCGCCCGCACCCTCATCGACCTTGCCACCAAAGCAATTTCAGACACCATCTCAGCAAACGGGCTGGACGCTTCGCTGCTGGCAAAGACCATCGTCAACAAGGCAACAATAGTGATGCCTTACGATATGCCGGCGGACTATACAGACATAGACAATTATTTCCCTCCCAGGCTCAGCCCTACCTGCCGTATCAGGACAGATACTACCTCAACCTTTATGGGGCTTACAGACGCCAGCTCGGAAAATGAGGACCAGGGCGACATAAAGCGCTCCATCTGCTGCTATACTCCCGATATTACCTATCACCTCCAGCAGCTCCTCAGTATCACCGACGACAACAACAATCTTGTCAGGGGCAACTACGACATCTGGATGCTCATAATGAACACCCAGGAGACTACTACAACCTCGCAGAGCAACAACGACCTCAGCGAGTACTATCAGTATCTCGCTTATCAGAGCTATTACAACAGTATGTATGGAGGATATGGCGGCTACGGCGGATATGGTTACGGCGGCTATGGTAGCAACTACTACAGTAACTATTACAGCTATATGATGGCTGCAATGTATGCCGGAGGCCAGACTACTACCTCCACCACCTACGAGCTGGATAAGGATTTCTATTACAGAGTAGCTCTCTGCGGACCGGCCTCCACTACGGAAGTTCCCAAACTCCGCATTACATTCTCGGTCCCGAGACAATAACTAATCAGCAGTGTAATCATCACCTTTCCAGCTTCCTATAGTATAGGAGCCGGAGGGACGATAGTAGATGCCGCGACCGTTGCGCGAGCCGTCTTCCCAGTAACCAAACCATGCGCCCCCGTCTGTCCAGAGGAAGACGCCCCATCCATGTCGTTTGCCATCCTTGGTCTCGCCTACGTACATATTGCCGTTGGTGTACTCGATACACTCAAACTTATATGCTTTGTAGCGGCCTTCCATAGGGTAAGACTCCGTAGGCGCGTCGTTCTTGAAATCGCCGAAGTAGATCAGGGTTCCGTTTTTGTCGTAGCAGGTGCCGGTTCCCTCTTTGATATTCTTTGAGTAGCTGCCTACGAAGTATGCGCAATCTTTGCAATTATTTATGTAACGGCCGTCTTTCCCAATGAAATAGATTCCCATCCCATCGCGGTCACCGTCTTTATAACGGCCGAAGTACATATCATCATCGTCGCTCCACCAATACGCACCATAACCATTGCGGCCGTTGTTCAACTGGCCGCGATATTTTCCGTTGGTGTAAGTCCATTCCGGATTGTCAAACGACTTCTTCATCATATTGCGCCAATCTCCCCGGACAAGGGCGTTGCCGGTTACAGCAGAAGAGGAATAGTTGCTCTCGCCGCTTAAGACCGGACGGACGGACATTCCGAAATAACGGAACAGGTCATAAACTTTAAAGGTGCCGGTCCAGTTTGTAAGGCAGTATGCGCTATGCGAGCTCGCGACGGTTGAAGACCAATACTCCAGCTCTTTCCCTGCAAGCATATTGTTGTATCCTGCAGCCGGAAGGAAGATTGACTGGCCGGTAGTTTTGCTGACAAACCTATAGCCATTCACGCCGTCCTGGGTTGTCCAGGAGTAATTACACTTGTCGAGCAACTCCTGCAATTCTTCCTTGGTAGGCATACGCCAACGGCCACCCCAATTCTGTCTTGCAATATCATCGGCATAGGACAGACTGGTAAGATTATCTACAGGTCCGTATTTAGAATTCGTAACGTATTTCGAAATTTTTACATTGTCCCAGGAATCTCCGCTTGTCCTGAAGCGATAATTCGGCCAAGTATATTCTCCCTTCGAAGACGTCTCTCCCCAGGCAAACAATTTTCCACCGTCGGCAGGCTTCGAAGCGCCCACATTGCAGGTTGCCCATTTTACGCTCAGACCCAGGTCCACCCATTCGTGGCCGTTTTCAGAGCCGCTGACCGAAGATGGTTGGGCAGGGGTCGGCTTTGCGGGGGCCGGCTGAGGCGCGCTCTTTACCTTAAGCTCCTTTGAAAGCTGGGTAGTCTGGTCGCGCTGAATATCTACAGTGAAGGTCAGAGGATCATAGCCATCTTTTCGCAATTCGACACTGTGTTTGCCGATAAGAATAGTCTGTGAGAAGATAGTATTGCCTGCACGCTCGCCGTCAATCCAGACCTCAGCGCGGCTGGGATTGGACTGTATCTGAAGTTCGCCGAACATAGGTACCGGAGCGTCAACTTTGACATCTACTGTTTGGCCTTCGATAGTGGAACCGATTACTCCGCGGGATTGCGGGATGTGTGAGGGACGGCTTGACTCTACTTTGTAGGTCAGTTGGCTGTTCAACTGAGTCTTCGACCCGCTCTTGCCGCGGAAAACTTCCTTGCCCGCCGGATCGGTAACCACTATGTCCGCCAGGGGGTCATCACAAAGGAGAGTAACCACTCCGAACTGAGGCTTGAGCTGAACCATCCAGTATTTCAGGCTGCCGTCTCCATTTAGCGTTTCCCGGGAATTTGTTACGTAGTAATTTTCCTTACGGAAGGTGAACATATGTTCGCCCTTGGATATCTTCGTGGATTGTTCGATAGGGGTTGTCCCGAGAAACTCTCCGTCTACATACACATCCGTTCCATCAGGATAGCAGTCAATATTATAGGTGTTGTATGCCGGTTTGAGCTTGACCTTAACCTCTTTCATCCCCCTCTTCACATTGATATTGGAAGTCCAGGTTTCGTAGAATTTACTGCTTACTTCGAACCAGTAGCTGCCTTCGGCGAGGAATGCGTCATAGTAGCCATCCGTTATTTCCTTGAAATTGATGACTTCGTTTTTGCTGAGTCCATAGGCGACGCGCGCCTGCTTAGGGTCGATGGTCATCTGTACGCCTACCAGTCCGGAACCGCTGTAGGTCTTCACTATCGTCACCGACGATTCTACGTTCAGTTTCATCCGGTAGACCTTACCCGGCTTGAGCGAGACTCCTATCCAGTCAGTGGGGGTATAGCCCTCACAAGTGAACATGATGTTGGTGACTTTAGGCGAAACCCAATACCACCATTCTCCGCTCTCCGCGCGGAAGTTTGAGCCTCCTCTGGGCGGCGCTACCGGAGCCATCCCTCCCCTGGTCTGGAGAACCAGGGTCCCGGACAGACTGTTGTCAGGGACGACCTTGATAATCGCGCAGACATTGTCGTTGACATCGGTCTGACGATAGTAGGATGTCGCGTCCGCATCGTCGGGGACCAGCTCAACTTTTGATCCGACGCTCATCGATATCTGCCCGAAGGCTGTCAGGCCGGCGAGCAAGAGGCAGAGGGAGGTCAGCAGCTTTTTCATGGGGCTAGAGGGTTATGGCTTTCGCGCCCGAATTGTCCATGCCCGGCATCGTGAGCCCGACGGGCGCGCCTACGTAGGTCGGGTCGCAGACTACGTATTTCTTACCTTCGATCAGCAGGTAGTCTCCGCTTACTTCGCCGGAGAAGTTGACCGCCGTGGCAAGATGTCCAGGATAGTAGATCAGAACCACCGGCCGGCCTACGAGATCGCGGACGAGGCGCGAGAACAGGATCGAACGGTCTTCGCAGTCGGAGTACGGGTAGAATAGCGTTTCGTCGGCGAAGAACGCACGGTCGCGGCCCCAGACTTTGTTGTCGTATTCGTAGACGAAGGCGGTCTGGACGAAGTTGAGAAGGAGGCTCGTCGCCTGGAAATCGTTCATTCCGGCTATCACCTCGCGAAGCTTCGGGTAGACGGACTCGCGGGCGACCATGCTCATCGGGGTGTTCGCATAGAAGCGCCAGCGGGTGATGCCGTTGTTGTTCGCGAATGACTCCGGATATCCGTTGTAAAAGTCGATAAGGTTCCGGTTAGAGCAGACGCTGACGCTTGCTGCCGGGAAGTCCCTGGCTTTCAGGGTCCGCGGCTCGCTAAGATTCGCTTCGAAGGCGTTTTCCTTCATCATGACCACAGACATGGGGACGGTTCCTTCGAGGCCCTTGCCCATCACATGGTAAGATCTGTCATCCGAGCCGTCGAAAAGGTAGCACCTCCGGTCTTCGATATTGACGAACGGGTATTTGTAGATGTCCTGGTCGGTGGGAACAAGTTTATGGAGCGACTTTTTCGAGTCCCTGGCCAGATACAGGCGGAAGCCGGACTGGGTAAGGATGTAGGTCTGCAGGACTACGGCCTCGGGGGCTGTAGCGCTGCCGTAAAGGGTCTCCGTAAACTTATCGACCACTTTCAGGTATGCCCAGTCGCAGAGCGAACGGTTCTTTTTCTGGGCCAGAAGGTCGACCAGCATATTGTCGTAGTCCGGACCGCAGAGGGTGTTCCAGAAGTCTGCGACTTGATTCTCCTCGACTCCGCTCAGGCGGGCCGGCGCTGGATGGCGGACCTTGAACGGAGTGCCATAAATCGTGAACGAAGAGACTTCCTGCTCGGGGACTACGAGCTCCTCAATAGGATAGACGGGGGTAGGCTCGGGGACCGGGGCGGGAGCGACCGGCATCTCATCAATAACGATGGGTTTATCCTTCGGGGTGACATTCTTCTCCTCTTCCTTTATTACGACGGGAGGGATATTCTTGTCTTTGTTCTTCGGAACGGGGGTTGCCTTTTTGACGGATTTCTTTTCCCACGGCAGACGCATCGACTCCTCGAAGCGCTTGTTTACCGCTTCGCGCTGAGCCCTGAAGGTCTTTTCGACCCTCTCTGTCTGCTGTTTGAATTTCTTGTCGTTCTTATTGCGCAGGGCGTCGAACTTCGAGTCCTGAGCAATAGCGAAGAGGGGCAGAAGAAGTACCGCCACCAGTATTGCAATTATCCTTTTCATCGTTAATATAAGGAATAAAGAAGTGCGTAAGGGAAGAAGCAGATACCTAATCCCAAGCTTACTGTAGGGACCAGTCCAACCGGAGTGACCTGAATTCCGGCTCCAATATCGAACCAACTGAATTTATTGCTGTGCCAGCCAAAACGTGTACCGGCCTCGACTCCCATTCCTTCATACATATAACCGGCGCCGGCATACAGCTGCCAGTCGACTTTTCTATAATCCCAGGTAAGCCTCAAGACCGGTCCCGCCGAGAACGAAGTCTCTTCGTAATAAATAGCGTTCAGATACTTGATATAGTAACCAAGGTGTTTGCCGCACTGGGCATATTGGAGGCCGATCGCAAAGTCGTCGGGGACAAAGCCCATTTCATAATCAAGGAAATACTTGGCGAATTTATCCTCTTCCCAACCCCATTTCCAGTTGAAGAGGTGGACATCCTTTTTCATTGTAAGGTTCAGAGACGTTGTCTTAGCCTCGCGGATGAAGACCTCAGAAGATGCTTTCTTGTATCCGCTGTGGGTGGCGGTAACTGTGTATTTCCCCTCAGGAAGAGAGGTTGTGAAAGGAGAAAACTTAGTGATTGCGGCTTTACCTCCGGTGATATTTACGGTGGCCCCGGACACATTGCCGGTACTGACGCTCAGGAAACCGTCACCGGGGCCCTTTATCAGCGCTTTGGAGAGCGATACGACCTGACCCTCTTCGATCTCGACGGTGAACGGGTCGAGATGATAGCCGTCCAGCTTAAGCTCCACGGTATGCCGCCCGATCAGCATCTCCCGGCTGAAGGCCGTGGTCTTTTTGGTGTCTACTCCGTCGATGAAAACTCGCGCACGCGAGGGGCTCGAGGATATCTGGAGGCCGCCGTAGATGCCGACCGGGGCGTCGACCTTGATTTCGACTTCCTTGCCCTCGATCGTGCTGCCCTTGATTCCCTGGGCCTGAGAGTGGTGGGACGGCCTGGACGATTCGAGCTTGTAGGTAGTTCCGCCGCTGTTGAGCTTGACCCGAAGGCCGCTCTTTCCGGTAGCGATTATCTTGGTCGCGTCGCTGACGGTAAGGGTAGCGTCGGGGTCGTCGCAGACGCAGGTGACCCATCCGAACTGCGGACGGAGCTCCACTGTAGGCACTTCCTGAACCGAGCCGTCGCCGGGGATATCGATAGTGATCGGTTGGATATAGTAGTCTTCCTTCCGGAATTCGAGTCTGATACCCTGCCCGCGGCGAATCTTGTCCGACTTGGCGATGGGGGTTGTTCCAATCAGGCGGCCGTTGACATAGACCTCGGCGCCCGAGGGCTCGGAATCGAGGCTAAGGTAATTGAAGGCCGGCTTAAGGGAGACTGAGACTTCGGGGGAATCGCCCGTGACCTCATACTTTCCGGTAGTCGGCTCGTAGAAGCGGCTCTCGATGCGGTAGTAGTATGTTCCCTTATCGAGAAAAGCCTCGAAAAGGCCGTCTGAAAGGACACGGCTTCCCATATCGCAGTCCGGGGTGCGTCCGTAAAGGACGGTGGCCTCGGGCGGGAAGACGTTGAGTTTCATGACGCTCTGGCCGAGAGTGAAGGTAGTTACGGTAGCTACCGCGGCATCGACCGTGAGCTTCAACCTGTAGACATTCTTCCCCCTGAGGTTTACTCCAAGGTATTTTGTAGGAGTATATCCCTCGCAGGAGAACATTATGTTGGTGACGACCGGAGATACCCAGAACCACCACTCCCCATCGGGCCGCTTCTCGGATTTGACGGTTGCCGCTCCACCCTTCGTCTGAAGGACGAGGGTTCCGGTAACCGGATTGTTGAGACTGACCTTGATAATAGCGCAGTCCATGTCGTTTGCGTCTTTCAGAGCGTAGTACGAGCGCGCGTCGTTGTCTTGAGAATCCAACTCGGCGCGTACGCTGACCGACATATTGATCTGCGCAGACATCAGCATCGGGATCAACAATGCCTGCAGCACGATAAGAAACCGTCTCATAAGTTGTTTATACCGTAGATTCCAAAGTCCGGATCAGGCTCAGGCTGCCAGGTTCTTACATGGATAAGAGGCCTCGCCTGGTCTGAGATATCTACCAAAAGATACAGGTAACCGGAGTCACCGTAGTTGCTGGAGAAATAATCCTGCTTTACCTGAATGCCGTACAGATTGGTGTTGGTTCCTCGAGTAGTCTTAAGAACGCTTACGTTCGAGAACTTGAGGTTGATGTATTCCTTACTGCGGAAACTGCGCTCAAGATTCTTTATGTACTGAGCCTTAGTCTGGCGGTTGTACTCGAAGGCCTCGCCCTGGAGTTGAATTCCTCCTTCGATCACTGTCCTGACCACCCTCTTTCCGGTGATGATGAGAGCGTCGTCGGAGAAGATGGACGAGATGTGGTCTATGTTCATCAGGGCAAATGCGGTCTTATATCCCTCAAGGAAATTGATGAGGACCATCTTTGCGTCGTCTTCCCACTTTGTCTTTGAGAGAATGTCCTGCAGCGACTCCGACTCAAGACCGAAGGTAACGTCGTTGATAAGGCCATCGTTGTTGAACGAGAAAACTACATTCTCCATGAAAGATTTGTAGTTGTTCCCAAAGGAGAACATCATCGGGATGCTCCTGCAGTAGATATTGCCGTCGAAGTTGAGCAGTTTCACCGGGCCCCTCTTGATAACTCGGGCATTGCCGTAGTTAAGCAGGCGGGTATAGGTATCGAAGCCCTCTTTCGAGAAGAGATCGACACACGATTCGTAGTCCTTTGCGATAAGGCCGTCGAGGACTCGGTTTATCGTACGAACGTAATAAGCGCTGTCCCTGACCTCGGAGAACTTAGTATGGGCAAAGCCGCTGTTTACCTCGCGCGCGAGTTCATTCGCCGCGCTGGCTTCGATCGCTGCGTTCGCCTTTTTTATCTGCCGCTTGGTCTTCGGAACCGCGTCCTTTACCGGGATCCCGGTCTTATATGCGTCCGCGAAGCGGATTCGGCCTACCTCGCCGAGCGCAAGCTTCATCTCCGGATCGGAGACAGATTCGTCTTCGTAGGTATACTCGACCCTGACATCGACATTCCTTATGTCCATATTCGCCCGAAACTCGAACGGGCCGACCCCGTCGCGCGCCTGAAGGACCCCGCTTTCCCCAAGACCGTCGTTGACCGTGTAGTCCAGGGTTGTGACCGGCTCGCCTTCGAAGGTGACGTCGAACAGGCCGAGCAGGTTATCCTCAGGCGAACGGCCGGTGAACGTGAACTTTATCCCGTCCAGGATACGCTCTATCGCCGAGCGGGAGTACCACTGCGCCGGCTCGCCTCCGTATTCGGGCTGGTCTGCCGGAGGTAGGGGGCTGTTCAGCAGCAGCGCCCAATAGTTTGACTTCAGCGCCGCGTCGAACTTCCTTTCGGCCTCGGC
>JAEEGG010002728.1_pt1 | contig 45127 bp, 27 predicted proteins | sample 9134161 | NCBI WGS metagenome assembly JAEEGG01 (sample SAMN16246543, study PRJNA631951) | gut metagenome | biome: gut microbiome; feature: rumen; material: CR-attached | host: Bos | place: Iran: Karaj | collected 2018-10 | reverse complement strand
TGAACTGAATCAGGAAACGGTGCGGCAGCGCATCAGCGAAGGCTTTTCGGTGGTCATCTTCCCCGAAGGCACACGCTCTGCCGACGGCCGCATCGGGCGCTTCCACAAGGGCGCGTTTATGCTTGCCGACACGCTCGGGCTCGACATTGTGCCCGTGCTGCTCTACGGCACTGGCGACGTGATACCTAAAAACCAGCCGTTTATGGTTCGGCGCGGAAAGATTGTGGTGAGCGTTCTGCCGCGCATCAGCCACACCGACCGCTCGTGGGGCGACACCTATCAGGAACGCACAAAACGCATATCGGCCTGGTTCAAAGCCGAATACCAAAAACTCTACAACGAACTTACAACCACGTCGAGCACGGCCATCCACAGCCGCATAATGCATAATTTCATCTTCAAGGGGCCCGTCGAAGAGTGGTACCTGCGCGTGAAAATCCGTATGGAAGGCAACTACGAGTTGTTCGACAAACTAGTGCCGCGCCGCGCCCGCATCACCGACATTGGCTGCGGATTCGGTCCGCTGTGCTATATGCTTGCGCAGACATCGGCCGACCGCGACATTCTGGGCATCGACTACGACGACGACAAGATTGCCGTGGCGCAGCACGGATGGCTTCGTCAGCACTGCCATCTGCGGTTCGAGCAGGCCAACGCGCTCGAATATCCGCTGCCGCAGAGCGACGTGTTCATAATGAACGATATGCTGCACTATATGAGCGCCGACCATCAGCAGCAACTGATTGATAAGTGTGTGGCAGCCCTTGCCGACGGCGGCCAGATTATCATCCGCGACGGCAACACCGAAGAGCAGCAGCGCCACCGCCTGACACGCTTCACCGAACTGATGTCGACGCGCATCATCAAGTTCAACAAGACCGAAGAGCGGCTCTGCTTCCTGTCGGAAACGCGTATGCGCCAGATTGCCGCCTCACTCGGAATGACCGTTGAGACCATTCAGAACGACCGCTACACATCGAATACGATTTATATTTTGACCAAGAAGTAATTTCTGTTGGCGAAATCAAAATAAATGCCGATATTTGCACCTCAATTAGTCTTTTGACCACAAGGCCAAGCACCTAATTTAGTGAAATTTATACTTTTTTAATAACTTTTAATTCTTTATCTATGAGGAAAATACCCTTATTAGTATGCCTTTTGGCGGCAGCGTTTGTCTCCAGGGCGGCAGAAGCGAATCCAACTCCTTTAACCATTCCAACAAACGGGACTACTACCTCCGTTGACCTAACGGGCGAGTCCGCTGGCTACTCAATCAAAATTTACGATTCTGGCGGGCGAGATGCCAATTATTCGAACAATTCGAATGGTTACCTGGAAATCAGCGTTGCCGAAGGCAAGGTTTTGGGACTGGAAGGAACGCTGGCTACTGAGATATGGAGTTCATATCAATGGGACTATATGCAAGTTTGGGACGGCACTACCCAACTTACGACAAGCGCCCACAGTGGCTCAAATATGTTTGCCAGTCCATCAAATGGTACAGTTGTTAATATATCGATAACCAGTAGAGCGCCGAATATGAAGTTGCGATTCCGTTCTGACGGTTCTAATAATTATGCTGGTCTTGACCTTACAGCAACAATTTATGATGTTTCTGATGGATTTGTCTTTTCCGATGAGGAAAAGAACGTGCTTTTACGATATGTTGGTGAAAACAGCAGCGTGGAGATTCCGAATACAGTTAAAATCATTGGCAATCGTGCCTTCGAAGGCTGCTCCACACTGACTAAGGTCACAATTCCTGAATCTGTCACCACTATTTGCGACGAAGCGTTCATGAACTGCTCCGCGCTGACTGAGTTCACAATTCCGAAATCAGTCACTCAGGTAGACAACAACGTATTCTATGGCTGCAGAAACCTCAAATGCATCAACTGCGAGGCGGAAGCAACTGCAGCGGCTGACTGGGCTTCGGGTTGGAACTATAAAGGTAATGACTCCTATTTCCCTGTGAGATGGCTCTGCGACAAATGGAGCCTCAGCGAAGAGGGCGTTTTAACCTTAACAGATGACATCACATACGAAGATTCTGAAAATTATCCTTGGTTCAGTTTCCGCGACCAGATAAAAAAAGTTGTTGTTGGCGAGGATGTTACAGAAATCGGTTTATTGGCGTTCTATGACTACGACGCACTTGAAACCATTGATTTCAGCAATGCCAAAAACCTGACAACCATAGGCACAAATACATTCGCTAACTGCGACGCACTGACTGAGGTCACAATTCCGGAGACAGTCACTCAGGTAGGCAGCTATGTATTCGAGGGTTGCAGCAACCTCAAATATATCAAATGCGAGGCAGACCTGGAAACAATATCGGCGTGGAATAGTGATTGGAAAAAGACGGGTGTTGAATCTAACACTTTCCATGTAGGATGGTTAGGCAACAAATGGGACTTGGATGAGGACGGTGTGTTTACACTTAAGGAAGATGTGGATTATGATGATAATGCTCCTTATCCGTGGATTGATTTGGCCGTCCTGATAAAAAAAGTTGTTGTTGGCGCTGATGTTACAGCCTTAGATGCTGTTAGTTTTGTTCAATACCCATATCTTGCAACCATCGATTTCAGCCAGGCCACAAACCTGACCACTATTGGCGATCATGCGTTCTACGGTTGCCAGGCGCTGACTGAGGTGACAATTCCGAAAACAATCACTTCTATGGGAAAACAAGCATTCGATGGCAGCGAAAACCTGATTGTCAAAACATATGCTGAGAGCAGATACCCTGAAGAGTGGGACGAAGAATGGTGCAACGATAGAACTGTTGTTTTGTTCGCCATCGACAAATGGGGTATGGACGATGAAGGCGTTTTAACCATTAAAGATGATTTCACTTTTGATTATCTTAACGAATATCCTTGGTTCGGTGTTTGCGAACAGATAAATAAGGTTGTTATAAGCACTGCCGAAGGCGATGATGTCTCTTCGGTAGGTAATAAGGCGTTTTATAACTGCCCGAATATTACAGCCGTTGATTTAAGCGGCATTGAGGAAATTGGCAATGAAGCGTTCGCTGGTTGCCAACAACTTGCATCCATCGATTTCGGCCAGACCGAAACCCTGACCACCATTGGCCATCATGCATTTTACCATTGCGACGCGCTGACTCAGGCCACTATCCCTGCAACAGTCACTTCAATGGGAGAACAAGCATTCGACGCCTGCGACGATCTGCTTGTCAAAACTTATGCTGAGAGTAGAACTCCTGAAGGCTGGGACGAATATTGGATAGATAATAATAATGTTGTTTTGTTCGACATTGCCAAATGGAGTTTGGACGAGGAGGGCGTTTTAACCCTTAAGGGTGACGTCTCTCATGAAAATTTTAGTGAGTATCCTTGGTATGATGTGTACTATAGGGTAACAGAGGTTGTTATAAGCACTGCCGAAGGTGATAATGTTTCTTTGATAGGAAAAGAGGCGTTTACGGACTGCGAGAATCTTACAGATGTCGATTTGAGCGGTGTTGAGAGCATTGGCGAAAGTACGTTCGAGGGCTGTAACTTGTCTGAGGTAACCATTCCTAGCAGCGTTACAAGTATTGGCCAGTTTGCGTTTGCAAACAACAATGACCTCATAATCCTCTGCGAAGCAGAAGAAAAACCCGAAGGCTGGTCTGAAGCCTGGAACCCCAACAATTACACCACTGTATGGCGTTACGACAGAATTCCAGTACACATCACGGTGAACGATAACCAGTTGGGCCAAGTTTCGTTTGATGAAGATGAACCCCTATCAGAAATTAACACAACCTACACCTACTCAGGCGAAACGGTTTCGATTGAGGCTATTCCTGTCGATGATGATGTAGAGTTTGTACGCTGGAGCAATGGATCAACCGATTCTGAAATATCGTTGGTAATCACCGATGCTTTGGAACTTGAGGCCATATTCGCTGCTACGGGCGCCGACATCTTCACGGTCAGCGTAGAAGTAGCGGAAGATCAGAATGAAATGGGCCAAGTTAGCGGTGGAAGTCAATTCTTAAATGGTGAAGAAGCGACAATTACGGCCACACCTGCCATTGGTTTCGAATTTGATAAATGGAGCGACGATGTAACTGAAAATCCGTACACATTTACAGTAGACCGTGACTCAACTTTGTACGCTTACTTCAAGATTGCACAGTACTCAGTCACATTCACTGCTGAGAACGGAACAATTGAAGGCGCAGAAGAAGGCGTTTACGATTACAACACAGAACTTGAACTCACTGCCGTTCCTGCCGAGAACAATTTCTTTGTTCAGTGGGGCAATGGTTCGAATACATCCCTCAATAGCAAACTCACTGTTGTTAAGGACACCGTATGCTCGGCAGAATTCCACGCAATTCAGGAAGTTTACGAAGGCGCTAACACTGTTTTTGCTACATACGTGCAAGGAAATGATGTTGTCTTAGTTGAACCTGGTAAAGATGGTGCAAAAATAGATGGGGAAGTGCTGATAGACGCACCTGTGCAGGAAGAACCTGTACCATATATAGACGTACCTGTAAATTATGAAGGCACACCTAACCCCAACTGCGTGTTTGTTCCCGAGGTGTCTGGCGAATATGTCTTCTACATCGAAAGCGAGAGAAGCACTTACGGAGTTTTATTTGATTCTGATGCGAATTGTTTGGCAACCACTTTTAATCCTCTTGCAAAGGAGCGTGTGTATGAGATAATACCAAAAAGACCAAAGGAAGAGTTGATAGTCTCAACATTCCGTTATGATTTGACTGCCGGAGAAAAGTACTACATCAGCGCTGGATTCAAGTATTCGGGTATTGTTGATGAACTCAAATTGCAGATTATGGCGCCAGTAACCGTCGCCGCTGAGATTACTGCTGGTGAAGGTAAGGTAAAAGGCACCGGCACTTACACCTACGGTTCGCTAGTTAAACTCTCCGCCGATCCTGACATCAACAACTTCTTTGTTCAATGGGACGGCGGTAGCACAGACTCTACAAATAGGTTTGTCGCACGTAAGGACACCACGGTTGAAATCGAATTCCACGCTATTCAGCCTGTTGTAAAAGGCGAGAACACTGTTTACGCAACATATGGACGGAGTTTTTATGTTGACAACGGCGAAAAGGATGAAGACGATGGAGAAGGTGATGATGATGGAGAAGGTGATGATGATGGAGAAGGTGATGATGAGGAAAATTATTATTACGGCACACCAAACCCCAACTGCGTATTTGTTCCCGAAGTGTCGGGCGAATATACCTTCTATACCGAAGGCGATGAAGACACATACGGTGTGCTGTTCGATTCGGAAATGAATCCGCTTGAGTATGAAGATGGAGGAGGTGATAATGAAAATTTCCGTATTAACTATGAATTGACTGGCGGGGAGACCTACTACATTTCTGCTGGTTACTATTATGGAGGTATAGTCGGCGAACTCACACTGAATATTGAAGGTCCGGCAGTCATCACCGTTAAGGTTGAAGGCAATGGCAAAATAGCCGCCAAGAATTTGGAATCTGACGATGAACCGGCTATCATTGAGGAATCAGTTGTTTTCCCCTATTACTCAGAAGTAAAACTTACCGCCGTTCCTAACGAGGACAATTTCTTTGTTCAGTGGGGCGATGGTTCGAATAAATACTTCAACGATACAATTGTTGCCGTTAATGATACCACAGTTGAAGCTGAATTCCACGATATTCAGGTAGTCATAGTTGGCGAGAACAATGTTTACTCAACATTCGGCAGAAGTTATTTCCCAAGTCGTTTGGAAACCTTTAACACACCAAACCCCAACTGTAAGTTCACTCCTACGGAGTCGGGCACTTACGTCATCTTCTCCGAGAGCACAGAGGACACATATGGTGTGCTATTCGATTCTGACATGAATCTTCTCATATATAACGATTATCCGGGAGATGATGACGAAGAAATTGATGATATTGATGATCGTGTCAAATCAGTTGCACCAGAAGACGATGTTGACGATGATGATGACGATATCGATGACGATATCGATGACGATATTGATGATGATATCGATGATGATATCGATGACGATATTGATGACGATATTGATGACGATATTGATGACGAAATCGATGATGATGACGAAGAAGAATTTGTAGATCCAGAGGCATTGTCAACTGATAATTTCAGAATCAAATGTTATTTGACTGCTGGCCAGACTTACTATATCAGCGCAGGATTCTATGATGAGGATATAGTCGACAATATTAAATTGCAGATTAAGGCTCCTGTAACCATCACTGTAGCAACAAACAATGAGACTCAAGGCTCAGTCAGCGAAAGCGGTACAGTTGTCTATGGTGAGGAATTTGAAATGGAGGCTTATGCTGCCGAAGGTTGTGAGTTCCTCCGCTGGAGCGATGGCAGCACCGAAAACCCGCACACAATTGTTGCAACAGAGAATACAGTTTATACAGCATTCTTCAAAGGTGTCGACCAGGAAGTTTACACTATTACTGCTAATGCCAACGATCCTGAAATGGGAACAGTAACTGGTGGTTCTGTCTATCTTCAGGGCGAGTCAGCCACTATCATTGCAACTCCTGCAAAACATTACCACTTTGTTCAGTGGCAGGACAACGACGCTTACACTAGTGAAACAATCACTTTGGAAAACATAAGCGCCGATGCTGAATTCATTGCAGTGTTTGCTATCGACCAGCACAGTCTCACGGTTCTGGCTCAAAACGGCACACCGTCGCAGACACAGACCACTTTGTACGACTGGGGTTCAAAAGTTAACATCTCTGCTGAGGCCAACGAGCACTATCACTTTGTTGAGTGGAGCGACGGTTATGATGAGGAGGATCGTTCAATCAGAATTCTGAGAGACACCACCGTTACCGCCATCTACGAAATCGACACATATAATGTTGAACTTGCTGAGTCGGAGTATGGCTCAGTGTCTGGCGACGGCGAGTACGACTGGAATGCTCTTGCCACACTCACCGCTACTGCCGACGACCACTATCACTTTGTTCACTGGAGCAATGGTGAGACTGCCAACCCGTATCAATTCAATGTGGTGGACAACGTTTTGTTGTCGGCTTTGTTCGGAATTGACACATTAAATGTTTCGCTGGCTGAGACAGTTGAAAACGGTTCGGTTGACGGCCTCGGCGAGTATGAATACGGCCAGGAGGCATCGCTCACGGCTGAGCCTGCCGAGAACTACAAGTTTGTCCGCTGGGACGGTTTGGATGTAGAAGACAACACTGAGAACCCGCTCATCATGACAGTTGAGGAAGATGTTGTTCTGTCGCCGCTCTTTATCCCGGCCGACAAAGACCTCTACGTCATCACTGTTACATCTACACCTAGCGAGGGTGGTACTGTAAACGGTGGCGGTGAGTACCTCACCGACGAGGAGGCCACTCTGACAGCCACACCTAACGAGGGTTACCGCTTCGTCCGCTGGACCGATGATGGCGAGGGCTACAAGAATGCAACCCGCACCATTATTGTTAAGCGTGATTCAACATTCAGCGCCAAGTTCAGCCTCAAGTCGTTCGAGGTTGCTTTGAGTGCCGGAGCAAACGGTACTGTTAAGGGTGCCGGCGATTACGCCTATGGTGAGAAAGCCACCATTACCGCAACACCGAAGGAAGGCTATCACTTTGTTAAGTGGGACGACGGCGTTGAGGAGAACCCGCGCGTAGTCACAGTCACCGACAATGTGACACTGAAGGCAGAGTTCGCCATCAACAACTACACCATCGAGGTTGCCGCCACCAACGGCACAGTTGAGGGCGCAGGCAAGTTCGACCACGGCGCAGAGGTGACACTCACCGCAACAGCCGCAGCAGGCTACCACTTTGTTAAGTGGAGCAACAACGAGACTGCCAACCCGTACAAGTTCACAGCCACAAGCAACCTCTCGCTCACCGCAGAGTTTGCAATCAACACCTACGAGGTTACCGCAACAGCCACCAATGGTACAGTTGAGGGCACAGGCACCTACAACCATGGCGTAGAGGCAACACTCAAGGCAGTTGCCGCCGAGGGCTACAGTTTCGTTAAATGGAGCGACGGCGTAACCGATGCAACCCGCAAGGTGACCGTGACAGCCGCAGTGGCCTTCACAGCCGAGTTTGCAATCAACACCTATGATGTTACCGCAACAGCCACCAACGGAACCGTTGAGGGCACAGGCAAGTACAACCACGGCGCAGAGGCAACACTCAAGGCAGTGGCCAACAAGGGTTACCACTTTGTAAAATGGAGCGACGATGTGACTACTGAGACCCGCAAGGCAACAGTTAAGAGCAACCTGTCGTTCACCGCAGAGTTCGCAATCAACACCTACACAGTGACACTTACAGATGCCGCCAACGGCAAACTCACCGGTGCAGGAACCTACGAGTACGGCGCAACAGCCACTCTTGAGGCAACAGCCAACGCAGGCTTCCGCTTCGTTAAATGGAGCGACGGCGTGAAGACAGCCAAACGTACCCTTGAGGTAGTCAGCGACACCACACTGACCGCAACATTCGCAGCCAGAACTTACGAGGTTGCCGCAGAGGCACAGAACGGCAAGGTTGAGGGCACTGGTACTTACGACAAGGATGCCGAGGTAACACTCACCGCTACTGCAAATCCGGGCTACCACTTTGTTAAATGGGCCGATGACACAACAGCCACCAACCCGCGCAAACTGATTGTAGCCGGCGACACAACTGTTACAGCACTGTTCGAGAAGGAGAAATTCGTTGTCAAACTCAACGAGAAATTTGGCAAGATCACTGCATCTTCAAATACACTTGAGTTCGGTGCAACAATCACTCTCACCGCAGTACCTGACGAGGGTTACCACTTCGTAATGTGGAGCGACAGCGTGCTCGACAACCCGCGCACCGTCACACTCACTCTCGAGTTGCTGCAGCAAGTACAGGAGACCGGCTTCGAGTTCACCGCCATCTTCGAGAAGGATGAGGAAGAGATTCCGGGCACAGCAGTTGCTGACGAGGCTGCAGAGGCAGTCAACATTTTCGCTTACGGCAACACCGTTGTAGTTGAGAACGCTACAGATTACATCTACGTTTACAACGCAATGGGCAGCTTGATCAGCCGCGTAGCACCTGAGACTGGCCGCACCGAGATCCAGGTTAACGGCACAGGCGTTTACGTAGTGAAGACCGGCAGCGCAGCCAAACGCGTGATGATTAACGATTAATTCTGATTAATTCGGATAAACCAAAGGGGCGATGAAAATCGCCCCTTTTTTGTTTCCAACCTTTTTGTTTGGTTAGAGACAAAAAATTGCAGAAAAATTTGCTTGTTAGTCGCGGATTGCTTAATATTGAGACCGTAATTAAAGGGTAAAAATAAGATTTCTTGCTAAAGCCTTTCAGTCACGTTTCTGAAAGGCTTTTTTAGATTGTCACAGAAATACTTATCGAAAATGAGAATATCTGAAATAACAGGTTTTATTGAGTCGGTGGCGCCGCTGGCAATGCAGGAGTCGTACGACAATGCCGGGCTGATTGTTGGCGACCGCGAGGCCGAGGCCACAGGCGCGCTCATCTGCCTTGATGTGACCGAGGAGGTTGTTGATGAAGCCATCAGGTTGGGCTTCAATCTGATAATTGCTCACCATCCGTTCGTGTTCAGCGGACTGAAAAAGTTCAGCGGTAGCAGCGCAGTTGAGCGCACACTCATCAAAGCCATTAAAAACGATGTGGCAGTGTATGCCGCCCACACCAATCTCGACAATATGCTGCTGAATGGCGTCAACAGTAAAATTGCTGGCAAATTAGGACTTGTTGATACCAAAATTCTTGCCCCCACGAGCGGCAATCTGCGCAAGATTGTGGTTTTTGTGCCAACAAGCCATGCCGAAGCCGTGCGCAACGCCATGCTCGATGCAGGAGCGGGCCATATAGGCAATTACAGCCATTGCAGTTACAATCTGCAAGGTCAGGGCACGTTTAGGGCAGGAGAGGGCTGCAATCCGTTTGTAGGCAAAATTGGCAAGACTCATTTCGAAGACGAGACTCGGATTGAGACCGTTGCGCCAGCGCACGCACTTTCGAAAATCGTGGGCGCAATGTTGGCCGCTCACCCCTACGAGGAGCCGGCCTACGACATCTATCCGCTCGAAAACGACTACGAAATGGCCGGAAGCGGCATCATTGGCACGCTGATGGTGCCCGAGAATGCCGCCGATTTTCTGCAAAGGGTGAAACAGATTTTTGGTTGCGGCTGCATACGTCACACCCGCTTGCCCGAGAAACCCTTTGAAAAAGTGGCTGTGTGCGGTGGTGCCGGAAGTTTCCTGATTGGCGATGCAATGCGCGCTGGCGCCGATATTCTGCTCACTGCCGACATCAAATACCATCAGTTTTTCGATGCCCGCTATCCGTTTGTTTTGGCCGATATCGGACACTACGAAAGTGAGCAGTTCACAAAAGAACTTTTTTATGAATTAGTTACTGGAAAATTTTCTAATTTTGCAGTCCGATTGACGAAGGTAAATACAAATCCAATAAAATACGTATAACGCAATGGATGAGAAAAATCAAAAGGTGGAAATCCCGATGGAGCAAAAGTTGAAAAATCTGTACGATTTGCAGCAGATTCAGACTGAAATCAACAAAATCAAGAGTTTACGCGGTGAACTTCCTCTTGAAGTTCAGGACCTTGAAGACGAGTTGGCTGGTTTGCAGACCCGTATCTCAAACCTCAAGGCTGAAGTGAAAGAGGCTGAACAAGGCATTGTGAATGAGAAACATAAAATTGCTCAGTGCCAGGAAGACATTAAGAAATATCAGTCGCAGCAGGACAATGTCCGCAACAACCGCGAGTACGATTCTCTGTCGAAGGAGATTGAATTCCAGACTTTGGAGATTGAGTTGAGCGAAAAGCACATCCGTGAGTTCACCGCTGAAGTGGAGCACAAAAAGGAGATTATTGCGGCTGCTGAGACCAAATACGAGGAGCGCAAGGGCGACCTGAAGCAAAAACGCAGCGAATTGGACAGCATCATTTCGGAAACACAGAAGAAAGAAGACGAGTTGAATATTAAAAAGGCCGAGATTGAGAAACTTATCGATGAGCGCTACTTGACAGCCTTCAACCGCATCAGTGCCAACGTACGTAATGGTTTGGCAGTTGTTACCGTTCAGCGCGACGCCTGCGGTGGTTGCTTCAACAAGATTCCGCCTCAGCGTCAAGTCGACATCCGCTCGCGCAAACGCATCATTGTTTGCGAGTACTGCGGTCGTATTCTGGTTGACTCTGGCTTGGACGACATTAAAGAGTAATCAATAACCGATTGTTATATAAAGGATTGCTGCATTGGCAATCCTTTTTTTTTCGACTATCGCAAACAAACCGTAACTTGGCAGCAGAAAGGGAACATCTTATGTGCAGACTCGTCAGATTGATGTTGGTGATTGTGTTGGCCGCGGTGCTGATGCCGATAAAGGCTCTGCCGCACGATGGTTGTGCGGAATGCCACGAGGCCATCATCAACCTCGAGTTTGGCAAGGCCGACAACATTATTGCGCAAATGCCCGACAGTTACAGAAAAACTTGGTTGTCGGCTTATGCGCTGTTTGTCAAACAGTTGTCAGCGCTGGACAAACCGCAGCCCGATGCGTTTGCCGAGTTTTTGAAAAGCATCAAGCACTACGACAATGGCTCGCCCGACTACCTCCAATGCTTGAGCGACATCTATCTGATGAAATGTTACGCGCATTTTGTAAACGATTCATATTTGGCGGCATACGCGGCATATATCAAGGCACGGCAAGCCCTCGGCAGTCTTGCCAGCGAAGATTGGATGCGACAGCGTTTTCGCCTTATTGAACTGATTATGGACAATCAGATGCAGAATGTTGCCCCGCTGTTTGCCGATAATCTCACGAGCGCCGAGCGCACAGAGCAGTATTGCGCTGTGGTTGAGAAACTTACGCTGCAAACAAAAATGCCAGAGCAGTTTAAACGCGAAATTGAAATCGCGTCGATGCTGCTGTTTCCGTTGGCAAGCGATGACAACAGCGCAGCGTTGCGTCTGATGCAAAAGTTTGGCTATGAATGGCGGACAAGCAGCCCGCTTGCGGCTTACACTGCTGCCGAACGGCTGATTGCTGCCGACAGCACGGCACAGGCATTGAGAACGCTGTCGTCGGCTTATGAATCATGTTTTGGCGGTCGTTTTAATCTGCTTAATTTAAAGATTGGCAACGCAATGCTCAATGCGGGGAACGACTCGTGTGAATTCTACCTTCATCAGTTCATCGAGAATCAGCACAACCCGTCGAATGTGCTTTACGCCAAATTCAAACTCGCGTGGCATTTGTTTTTGAAGGGCGACAACGCTGGCAGCGAGGCTCTCTGTCTGAAAGTTATGCAGTCAGTTGCGGTCACGCCGCTCGATGCTCAAGCCAAATATGAGTGCGCCATGTACCACTATTGGGACACGCTGCTTTTGCGTGCGCGATTGGCTTTTGATGCGGCTGATTATCAACTCTGTAAATCAGTTCTTGAAGCCGCAAGTCAGCAAAAAACGCGATTCTCGCCCATACAGACCAATGAATATAACTACCGAATGGGGCGCGTATGCCACAAAACTGGCGATTTTGAGAATGCCAAACGGTTCTACGAGGCTGCAATCGACCGAAATCTTGAAAAAACGCTATACTATCCTTGCTACTCGGCTTATTATATCGGCTTGATTTACAAACGGGAAGGCAACCGCGCAAAGGCGGACGAGTATTTCAAACTGTGCCGAAAAATCAGTTCGCCAATTTATGGCGAAAGCATCCACCAAAAAGCATCTAGAGCGATGGAATAAAAAAAGTCCGCTGTTTCCAACGGACTTTGCTGTCTGATTTATTGTTTGTTAGGTTATTCAAACCATTTCTGCACATCGTCGAGCGATAGTGCGGGAATCTCAAGTTTGTTCTTTTTGCGGTAGCCGTTCAGTTGTTGATGCACCTGTGTGGGCTTGCAGTTGCGCAAGTTCTCAACCGAATTGAATCCGGCTTTGATAACCACTTCGGCCCACTCGGCGGGAACGCCAATCGCAACAAAATCGTCGGGTGTGACGGTCTGAGCCTTCTTCTCGGGTTTCATTTGCGGGAAGAGCAGAACCTCTTGAATGGTTGGCTGGCCAATCATAAACATTGCAAGGCGGTCGATGCCGATGCCGATACCCGAAGTTGGCGGCATTCCGTATTCGAGAGCGCGCATAAAATCGTGGTCGATAATCATTGCCTCGTCGTCACCCTTGTCGGCCAACTTCATCTGGTCAACAAAGCGGTTGTACTGGTCAATCGGGTCGTTTAACTCTGAATAGGCGTTGGCCAACTCTTTGCCGTTCACCATCAACTCAAAGCGCTCGGTGAGTCCCGGTTTTGAGCGGTGCATCTTTGTAAGTGGCGACATTTCAACCGGATAGTCGGTGATGAATGTCGGCTGGATGAATGTGCCCTCGCAGAACTCGCCGAAAATCTCGTCGATGAGTTTGCCCTTGCCCATTGTCTCGTCAACTTCCATTCCCTTCGACAGGCAGAACTGGCGTATTCCGTCTTCCGACTTGCCGTTGCAGTCGAAACCGGTCTTCTCTTTGATGGCGTCGAGAATAGGCAGGCGGCGGTACGGGGCCTTGAACGACACAATGTTGTCGCCGATTTTGCTCTCGGTGCAGCCGTTCACCGCGATGCAGATTTTTTCGAGCATCCTCTCGGTGAAACTCATCATCCAATTGTAATCTTTATACTGAACGTAAAGTTCCATACAAGTGAACTCAGGGTTGTGATTGCGGTCCATACCTTCGTTGCGGAAATTCTTGCCAATCTCGTAAACACCCTCGAAACCGCCCACAATCAAGCGTTTAAGGTAGAGTTCGGTGGCAATTCGCATATACATATCAATATCAAGCGCATTGAAGTGCGTAATGAACGGACGAGCCGACGCACCGCCCGCAATTGCCTGAAGGGTAGGCGTTTCCACCTCGGTGTAGCCGGCCTCGTCAAGTATCGAGCGCAGCGTGCGGATGATTGTGGCACGTTTCAGGAAAGTTTCCTTAACGCCGTCGTTTACAACCAAATCAACATAACGTTGGCGGTAGCGCAACTCGGGGTCGTCGAAGGCGTCGTAAGCCACACCATCTTTATATTTGACGATTGGCAGCGGGCGCAGGCTCTTGCTCAGCACTGTCAGTTCACTTGCGTGGACCGAAATCTCGCCCATCTGTGTGCGGAAAACATATCCTTTTATGCCGATAAAGTCGCCAATATCAAGCAGTTTCTTGAACACCACGTTGTACATATCGGCATTGTCCTCGGGGCAGATGCCGTCGCGGGCAATGTAAACCTGAATGCGGCCCTTGCTGTCCTGCAGTTCGATAAACGACGCCTTGCCCATAATGCGGCGGCTCATAATGCGGCCGGCAATGGTCACGTCGCGCTGCGGCGCATCGTCTTTGAACTCGTTTTTAATGTCGGTAGAGTAGGCCGAAACCACATATTCGGCTGCCGGATAGGGGTCGATGCCCAAATTGCGAAGTTCTGCAAGGCTCTGACGGCGTTGCAGTTCCTGCTCGCTAAGTTCGATGTTGCTCATTTTCTTGCTATGTAAAATTTTGGGTGCAAAGATATGATTTATTTAGGATTTAGCGGTTAGGATTTAGGATTCGCTTACGGCGAAGAACGCACAAAAAAAGTGCAGCCGGAAACCCGACTGCACCCCAACCAAATTATTAACCTATGAAAAATTAATTCTGATTCTCGTACAGGAAGCGTTTGATGCTCTGTTTCGGTGTTTTCTCAAACTCTTTCTCCTGCAGTTGGATGCGCGATACCTGCATAAATTTCGGCAGTGTGTCGTTCAACTCGCGGCGGTTATTCTCCATAATCTCCTCAAGGTCAGCCATCTGAAGGCCTTTGTTCTTCATCAGGTCAACATCGGGATAAACCAACGCAACAAGTTTGTTTTGGTCCGAGATAACCAATTGCTCCTGAACATACGGCAGAGCGTTCAGTTTTGCCTCAATCTCCTCAGGGTAGATGTTCTCACCCGACGGGCCAAGAATCATACTCTTGCTGCGGCCTTTCAGGTGGATGAATCCGTCTTTGTCGAGTACGCCAAGGTCGCCGGTGTGCAGCCAGCCTTCTTTGTCGATGGTCTTTTCGGTTGCAGCCGGATTCTTGTAGTAGCCGAGCATAGCGCCCTCGCCGCGAACCATAATCTCGCCCGGCTGTTTCTCCGGATCCGGTGAGTCGATGGTCATTTCAAGAGCGTCAACCAATTTTCCGCACGAGCCCATACGAGCGCTGCGCCAGCCTGCGTAACTTACCAGCGGGCCGCATTCGGTCATACCGTAGCCAACCGAATAGTGGAATTTGATTTTGTGCAGGAATGCCTCAACCTCAGGATTAAGGGCAGCACCGCCAATCACAACCTCGCGGAAACTGTCGCCGAACGATGCGGCCAGCGATTCGCGTATCTTCTTGCAGATGATGCCGCTGAGTATTGGTGTGTGCAGGGCGATTTTCATACCAGTGGTGCTGATTTTCGGCAGCACTTGTTTCTTGTAAATCTTCTCGATGAGCAGCGGAACCAGCAGCAACAGGTGCGGTTTCACAACCTTGAAGGCCTCGAGCAGCACCGACGGGCCAGCCGAGCGGCCAAGGAATGTGATGTGAGTGCCCACGCATAATGGCCACAGAAGTTCGAAAGAGCAGCCGTAGGCGTGTGCCAGCGGCAGGATGCTCAACATACGGTCGCCCGCATTGAGTTCCATATTGCGCTCAGCATACTCGATGTTGGCCATCAGACTGCGGTGCGGCAGCATAACGCCTTTCGAGAAGCCCGTTGTGCCCGATGTGTAACTGATTACGGCAAGTGCCTCGCCGTCAACAGCCTCGTAGTTCACATCGTTGGCAGTGAATCCGTTAGGATATTTCTTTGCAAAAAGTTCGTCGATGTTGTCCATCACGGCTTTCACGTTGTACTCGTCGCGCTCAAAGGCCACTGTGTAGTTGGTCATATTGATGATGGCGCGCAGCAACGGCATTTTCTCAGCCGAGAGACTTGGCAGAACCATATCGCCGCAGAAAAGCATCACTGCATCAGAGTGAGTGATAAGGTTTTGCACATCGTTCGGATGGAAATCGACCAGAATTGGCACGATTGTGCAGCCGTAAGTAACTGTGGCAATGTATGATACCGCCCAGTGTGGGTGGCTCTTGCCGATAAGTGCGATTTTGTCGCCAGGTTTCACGCCGCACTGTGCGAACATAATGTGGATTTTCTCAATCAGCACGGCCATATCGCCGTAGGTCAGGGTTTCGCCCTTGTAAATCGAAAGAGCAGGTAAATCCCAGTGTTTCTTGAAGGTCGACTCGAAAGCCTTGACCAAATTGCCTTGTACTACCATAATACAATCAGTTTTAATTAAGCGAATGCTCAAAAAGCAAAAAATATGCCAATCGCCGATGTATTAGGATTTTATCGACGAATGGCGAGCCGATAGCCAAACAAAATTGAGCGATTTTTACCGCTGTAAAAACACGTTTATAGCAGTAGGAATTGGAGTTGAATGGGTGTCGTTGCGCTGGTAATTTTTTCAGAAATCTGATTGAAAATTTTACAAAACACCTTGCAAATGGGTTATTAAAATGGAAAGGGGCAAAAAAACTTTCGCCCCTTCCATATAATTTCATTATTTGGAACAAACCATCAATTCACCATCACCCGTTTTGCAATGTTGCCAACCTTCACAATGTAAACACCAGCGGTGTTGATGCGGATTTCGGTAGAGACGTCACAATGTGGCGTCTCTACAATCAAACGTCCCATTGCATCATAAACGCAGATTTCATCGGTGGCGTTCTCAACAATGATGGTGTTGCCGTGGGCGTAAACCAGCAAATTATCGGCGGCGGATTCGGCAACGGCAGTGTTCTTTACCTCTACATAACTATACATCACTTCCACATCGGAATCGGGCATGATAAATGATGTTTCACCCACCATCTCAACTTCGATATCGGTACCCAATAAATCCCTGAAGTAAAGTTCAATACGCGAGCCACTGCTTGGCTCGATATCGAGTGTTACTGTGTCGCCTAAATATTCACGCCATTCGTCGTTCTCAAATCTAACACTGTGACTGATTCGCAGGATTTCTGCCGTTATTGTCAGGTCTTCTGCAGGCATGATGAAAAACTGTTTATTCGCAGAATAACTGTAATTTACGCTTAACTGGCTCAACCAATATCCATGGTCAATTTCTAATTCATACATCACCGTATCGCCATAATGCGCGGTTTCGGGCACGGTGATTTTTCCATTCTTAATATCGACAGTAATCTTATAATCAGCCAGTTTGAACGTTGCTGAAATATTCACATCAGTTGCGGGCATCAAAAATTTATTATCAGCCAGTTGAATATTCTTATCATTGGTATCTTTAACACTGACTGATAATAATTCATAGCCAATATCGGGTTTTATACTAAACGTTACTGTATCGCCATAATGCGATGTTTCAGGAATTAATATTTTACCATTTTCCGCTTCAGTTGTGATTTGATAATCAATCTGTTTGAATTTAGCAGAAATGACAATATCTGTTGCTGGCATTACAAATGACTTATCGTCAATCAGTTGGACATTCTTGTCGTTTGTGTCTTTAACACTGACTGATGATAATTCATAGCCAACATCAGGTTTAATACTAAAAGTCACATTATCACCATAGTGCGCAGTTTCGGGAACTATGATTGTACCGTTTTTTGCATTAGTTGTGATTTGATAATCAATCAGTTTAAACGACGCTTTGATAGTCACTGCCGTTGCTGGCATCAAAAAACGGTTGTTGTGTAATGTTACAGCGCTATCGGTAGTAATAACAGCAAGATTGTCAATTTTATAACCTATTTTGGGCGTAACAGTTAGTTGCACCGTATCCTCAAAATGGGCTGCGTTTGGAACGCTAACTACACCATTGGTATCGGCTGAAACCGTTATTGTTGATTCTTTACCCACAAATATTGCCGTGAGCAAAGTGTCTTTATCAACAGATAATATATACGGATTTGCATTTGCTCCATCGCTCCATTTCAGGAACTGGTAATTCTTTTTGGCAGTGGCAGTTACTATTGCGTTTGTGCCACAATCGGGAGCCTGTGTAATGGCCGCCGTACCTCGCTCTTTGTCGCTCGTGGCAACACTCAAATCGTAAACCATTGTCTCAACAAAGTTGTTTTCGCTGGTTACATATATCTCCCAATCACTATTGATGTATGCCGATTTTTTCCCGCAAGGAATATAGAACTTCTTATTTACCGACCCGCCGAATACCATTGAAGGTATTTCAATCACGGTGCTGTTCTTAACTACAATGGAATCGAGCAATGTGCATGAAGAGAACGCATACGTCCAAAGTCGCTGCAAGGTAGTTGGCAGCACGGCATACTTCATACTGCTACAGCCGTTAAATGCAGCATACTCAATCTCTGTAACACCTTCGGGAATCACAACCGACTCAAGGCTCTCGCAGCCATTAAACGCTGTACTGCCAACCTTTTTCAGTGTTGCTGGCAAACGTACGTCTTTCAACGCAGTGAAATTTTGAAACGTAGATGCATCGATATAAGTAAAACCATCTTCGATAAACACGTGCTCCACCTCGGTTTTCGGCAAATCGCCCCACATGTAATCGGCTTCGATTGTCAAGTCACCGTGACCGCCAACGTGCAGCGTTTTTGTGTCGCTGTTGTAGTACCAAAAGGCTGTATTGTAGTTCTTTGGAATGATGTTGATGTCGGCATCGGCAGGGGCGAAATAGGCGGTGCAGTGCCTGTCACCGCTAACATGTACGTTGCTGTTTTCTTCATTGGTACTTTTGTCGTCCCACATCACAAAAACATATCCTTCGTTGGCCGTAGCCTTGACTTTTGCAGGGGTTGAGCAGTCGGGCATTTGAAGAATCTCAACACTGCCCATCTCCTGATTGTTGGCTTCGGCAGTGAACTCATACAGATAATCTTCATTATATGTTAGATTTGTATACTGCCCCCAATCCGAATCCTTATAGTTTTGTGTTTGCCCACAAGGTACGGTTATCGTACAATTTCTGTTATCAAACACCTTATCACCAATGGTCGGTAGTTCCGAATTGTAGTTTAATGCCCCATAGCACACAATATGGCTTAAATCGTAACAATTATTAAAGGCTTCGTCATCGATGCTTTCAACAGATTTAGGAATGGTAACGGAAGTCAATCGATAGCAGTATGAGAATGCTTGTTTACCAATGGATGTTATAGAATTAGGAATGCTAATTGAAGTCAAGTATGTGCATGCCTTAAACACTGATTCTTCAATGGTTGTAACCGATTCGGGAATATTTACTGTTGTTAGTCCGTAACAATATGAAAATGCCGATTCACTAATATCTGTAACTGACTCTGGAATAGTTATCGAAGTCAAACCAGTACAAAGACTAAACGCAAATCTCCCAATGTTTGAAACTGAATTAGGAATGGTTACTGAAGTAAGGCCTCCACAATTATAAAAAGCACCCTCATTTATGCTTGTAACTGAATGGGGTATGGTATAATTACCTGCTTTCTTTGTTAAACTGCATATTAATTGCGTTTTATCCTTATTAAACAATACTCCATCTTCCAATGTGAAATTTTCGTTATTATCATCTAAATATACATTTGTCAAATTGGAACAACTACCAAACGCAAAAGGTTGGATTTTAATAACTGATTTGGGAATAGTAACAGAGGTTAGGCTACTGCACCCAATAAATGCACTCCAGCATATATTTGTAATATTATCAGGAATAACAATATCTGTCACTTCTTCCCCCTCTATATAAAGATGATGTGCATAATATAAAGGGTTGGCAGAAGCGGTAAGATATGAGATATTACACATACTTTCGATACTCCCAAATGTGGCTTTTGCTAAATTATTACAGTTTTCAAATGCTCCGTTTTCAATACATACTACAGATTTGGGGATAGAAACCGATGTGAGACTGTTACAACCATAAAATGCATGTTTGTAAATGAACAGAATAGAATTTGGTATAGTCACAGATGTCAAATTAACGCACATTGAAAACGCACTATCTACAATGCTCGTAACAGTATAAGTTACTCCACCTTTTTCAACTATGGATGGTATTACGAGATCGCCATCGGGCTTGTTTTCTGCGCTGCCAACGGAAACTTCATGATTCGTCTCATCAGTAACCGTATACTTTAAACTGTCAACTACAAAAGTTGTCTGTGCCCATGCCTGTCCTACAAGCATTGCGCCAAACAAAAGAGTAAAAATGCGTTTCATTATAATAAGATTTAATTGTTTTTACATAATTTGTTGATTGTCTTTTCTTTACAAAATGTCTAACGGCAATCGTTTTAAACTAATTGATTATTGTTTAGCATCGCTAAAGATACGTAAGTTTCGGAAACGTCCACTTAGCCAATAATCAATTCTTTGCAACTTTTGTTATTTTTACGGCCTGAATGAAACACAAAATTTTTCAAACTTTAAACTACCTACAAAGTGAAAACATTAACAAGAATCATGCTTGCCGCCATTATTTTGTTTGGCGCACAGGCAGTTAAATCACAAACAATGGAGACAACAACGGCTAACGAAATTCAGAAGGTGCTGAAAGATTGCGGTGCATTCTTTTTAGCCACCACCGACGGCGACCAGCCTCGTGTGCGCCCGTTCGGGGCATTGGCGGTTTACAACGACAAACTCTACTTGATTACCGCCAAATCGAAAAACGTTTACAAGCAGATTGCCGCCAACGGCAAGTTCGAACTTTGCGGTTGGAACGCATCAAAGGGCGAATGGATTCGCGTAAGCGGCCGACTCATTACTGACGACACCGCCGAAGCACAGGAGGCTGTTCTCGACCAGAATCCCGACTTGAAAGGAATGTACAAAGTTGGTGACAGCAACACTGCTGTGATGTATATCGAGGAGGGAGTGGCAACCTTCAACACCTTCTCTGGCGCGCCTCGCACGGTGAACTTTTAAATTCATAAAATGGCTCGAGAAGGATTCGGTTCGCGGTTTGGTGCGATAATGGCGCTGGCAGGTTCGGCAGTGGGGCTGGGCAACATCTGGAAATTTCCCTACGAGGCTGGCAGCAACGGCGGCGGCGCCTTTATGCTGGTCTATCTGTTTTTCGTCTTTGTCATCGGCATTCCAGTGATGCTGTCGGAATTTGTGATTGGCCGCCGCGGACAGCGCAACCCATTCGGCTCGTTCAAGACGCTGACGCCCGGCACGCGCTGGTTCTGGTTTGGCGGACTGTCGATTTTTGCCGCAGCCATCATTCTGTCGTACTACGGAACAGTGGCAGGCTGGACGCTCGAGTATGTGGCCTACGCCATCGGCGACACGTTCCACGGCCGTTCGTCGGAAGATATCGGGCTGCTTTTCAGCGATTTTGTGAGCAACTCATACAAGCCGCTGCTCTGGCAGGTGGGCTTTATGGTGCTGTGCGGAATAATCATTATGTCGGGTGTGAAAAACGGCATTGAGCGGTGTGTGAAAACGATGATGCCCGCCCTTTTTGTGCTGATTCTGCTTCTCGACATCCGCGCCTGCACGCTCGACGGCGCCGCCGAAGGATTGAAATTTCTGTTTGTGCCCGATTTCAGCAAACTCACCTTCAACAGCGTGCTGAACGCGCTTGGGCAGTCGTTCTTCTCGCTCTCGCTCGGAATGGGCGCACTGATGACGTACGCTTCGTATATATCACGGAATGAGAATCTTACTAGCATTTCGGTGCGCGTGGTTGTGGCCGACACGTTTGTCTCAATCCTTGCGGGAATGGCCATTCTGCCTGCCGTGTTCGCCTTCGGTGTTGACCCGTCGGCGGGCCCGAACCTTGTCTATATCACGCTTCCGCAAGTGTTCGACGCAATGCCGCTGGGCTACGTCTGGGGCATCGTCTTCTTTGTGCTGCTTACCTTTGCCGCACTCACATCGGCCATTTCGCTGCTCGAGGTTTGTGTGGCTTATCTGACTGAAGAACTGAAATTTAAACGTCTTTCGGCAACGGCATTGTCCACTGGCGTGATAGCCGCGTTGGGCGTTCTCTGCACGCTCTCGTTCGGCCCGATGCGCGACTTCACCATCTTCGGCCGCACCTTCTTCGATGCCTTCGATGCCTTGAGTTCGAATATCGTCCTGCCCGTGGGCGGCATTTTCATCTGCCTGTTTGTGGGATGGAAGATGAAGACGATGAGTGTCTATTCCGAACTGTCGAGTGGCGGCCGCTACCCGATGGGAATGTTCCGCATTTTTATGTTCATTGTGAAATACGTGGCGCCCGCAGCCATATTGCTCATTTTGTTGGGGGCGATTGGGATTTTTAAGTAATAAGTTTTAAAGTTTTAAGTTATAAGTGGTGAGCGAAGTGGCATAATTGATTCGATAATGAAACGCACCCTTCTGGCAATATTATTTCTTCTGCTGTCGCTGCCGATGATGGCGCAGATTGACACTCATCACTTTCTGCGTCAGGGTTACGACGACCTGAACAAAGGAAACTTCAAAAGCGCCATCAATGCCTTCAACACCGTCATCCAGGTGAAGCCCGACATGCTTGAACCCTACTATTTCCGCGGTTTCTGCAAGTTCCGTCTCGACGATTATCAGGGTGCTTACGCCGATTTTCAGCGCGTTGTTGAACTGAATCCGTACTTTGCCGACGGCTACCGTCTGCGCGGTGTCATCAAGTCGCTGCAGCAGGACTATCAGGATGCGTTGGAGGATTTCGCGAAAGTAATTGAAATAGACCCCAACAACATCAATCTTTATTCAAGCCGCGGCTACACGTATATTCTGATGAAGAACTACGAAATGGCCATTGCCGATTTCGACCGCGCCTTGATAATTGACAAGGAGTTTGTGCCAGCGTATTTCGACCGCGGTTATGCAAAAATGAACATCAAGGACTTCGATGGCGCCATTGAGGATTTTACTCAAGGCATCAAATTGAACTCATACAAACCTGGCGGATATGCGCAAAGGGCGTTGGCTTACTGCGAGAAGGGTGATTACAGTCAGGCTATAGCCGATATGGACCACGCCATCGAACTCGACCCGCAAGCAACTGAATATTACTTCAATCGTGCCATTATCCGTTATAAATCAAACAATTTGAATGGTGCAATGGATGACTATAACAAGGTTCTGGAACTGAACCCCGACAATGCGCTCACCTACTACAACCGCGCCATTCTGAACACGGAAATCGGCAAAACGCGCGAGGCTGTGGACGATTATTCGAAGGTCATCGAGTTGAATCCGCACAACATTCTGCCGTACTTCAACCGCGGCGTTGTGAAGTTTGAGGCGGGCGACTACAAGGGCGCCATCGGCGACTGGAGCAAGGCCATCGAGATATTCCCCGATTTCGCGAAAGCGTACCAGGCTCGCAGTTCGGCGCGCTACCAGATTGGCGACTACGCTGGCGCGAAAAAGGACGAGAACATTGCTAAACAGAAGATTGACGAGTATATGCAACGCACGGCGGGCGATTCGCTGATGGCCGATTTTGCCGACACGTCGTACAATTTCCGCAAGGTGATTGAGTTCGACAGCGACTTCTACCGCGCCAATATGGACGATGGCGAGGTGCAGAACCGCCGCGTGGTCATCGACCTGAAGCCGATTATTCTGCTCACCGCCAAAATGCCTGAAGACGACCATCTGATTTCAGTTTATCTACCAAGTCTTGAACAACTTAACAGCAAAAGTCCCACTGGTTTCGGGCTTGCTTTCGCCGACCATCAGGCCGACCTTTCGGTGGACACCGTCCGCAGCCTGCTCAACCTGACGGAACAGGCCAAACTGCAATCAACTTTCGACCGCAGTCTCTATTTCCATCAGGGAATGCTCAACAGCGTGGTGCACAACTACAACCAGTCAATCAAGTCGTACACGTCGGCCATCAGCATCGACCCAAAGTTTGATTTGGCATACCTGAACCGCGCCGCCACGCGATTCCTGATGATTGAGTACATGAACTCGCTCGACGACATTGCGCCCGTGGTCAGCCTGAACGGCGACAATTCGAACTCTCTCCGCACCGAGGTAAAGCGCGAGGTGCAGACTGATTACTCGGAAGTGATTGAGGACCTGAATGTTGCCATCGAACTTAATCCGCAGTTGGGCATCGCCTACTACGACCGCGGCAATGTGAAATGTATGTCGCGCGATTTTGCAGGCGCCATCGACGACTACACCCGTTCGCTCGAAGCAGGTCCCGAACTGCCGCAAGCCTACTACAATCGCGGCCTGACGCTCATCTATCTGAAAGACAAAGAAAAAGGCTGCTACGACATCAGCAAGGCTGGCGAGATGGGCATTGAGGATGCTTACGCGGTGCTGAGGAAATATTGCAAGTGAGTTTATTTAGGAAGTAGGAGTTAGGATGTAGGATTTTCAATTCAAACAAATAGCATTTTTGTATTGAACTTTACAACTTATAACTTAAAACTTCTAAAACTTAAAACTAAACAGATGCGTGTTGTAATTCAAAGAGTTAAACGTTCGAGTGTGACCATCGACGGAGAGGTTGTTGGTTCGATTGGCGCAGGACTGATGGTTCTGGTGGGCATTGAGCCTGCCGACACCTCGGCCGATGTTGATTACCTGACGGGCAAGATTTCGCGCCTCCGCATTTTCGACGATGAGAACGGCGTGATGAACCGCTCGGTTATGGATGTTGGCGGCGAACTTCTGGTGGTGTCGCAGTTTACGCTCTTTGCGCAGACAAGCCACGGCAACCGCCCGTCGTACATCCGTGCTGCAAGGCCCGAGCAGGCAATTCCGCTTTATGAGGAGTTTGTGGCGAAACTTGCGACGGTATCGGGCATCCAACCGCAAACAGGCCGCTTTGGCGCAATGATGGACGTGGAACTGATTAACGACGGACCTGTAACCATCATCATCGACAGTCGGGAGAAAGAATTCTAATTGAAGGACCGAACTGAAGGATTGATTAACTGAAAGACAGAATAAGTCAACCATCTCAACTTTTTTTGTGTTTTTTCGGATGAAATCGGTTAGAGATAATCGATAATACGAGATTAATCTGTGATTGAAAATCAATAAAAAAAGGTGGAATTGCGTTGGCAACCCCACCTTCCGGTTATTACAATTGTGTGTTCTATTCAAAACTTATCCAATCCACGGCCACATTCTCGCCTTCAACCAACTCAACAAACACATTGTGAACGCCTTTAGGATTCTTTGTCTTTGCGCCTGTTGTCTTTAACGAGCCGTCAGCAACAATGCCGACAGGGAATTTTACAGTCGAGAATTCGCCTACAACCGGGCCAGTTTGGCTGTCAACGTGTACGCGAATGGTTGTTTTCTTTCCTGTGTCGAATTTTGCTTTTATGGCAAAACTTGAAATGTTGTCGTTCTGTCCGAAGTCAACATCGTCATACTCAACCCAATCGCCTTTTTTCGAGAAGATGGCTTCCCAACCTTCGAAACGTTTGGTGGTGTCGGGGTCGTTGGCGTACAGAAAATCAATTTTAACGCCGTCGCTGATTTTGCTGTAGCGGTCAATCTGAATCTTGTCGGTTGCCTTGGTGATGCCCACGCCGCGCACCGTCATTGTAACGGGCTTAATGGTGCCGTCGGGGTTGAATTCCAGTTTATCGATGCAGGCAGAGCGGTTTTTGTCGAAGTTGGGCGACAGGTAGTTGTAGTGATAGAACAAGTACCATTGGCCCTTGAAGTTGATGATTGAGTGGTGGTTGGTCCAGCAGTCGGGGCGCTCTTCCATAATCAGGCCTTTGTATTCGTAGGGGCCCATTGGGTTCTTGCTCATTGCGTAGCCGAGTGCTTCGCGGTCTTTCACCACGTACGGGTAGGTCAGATAGTAGTTGCCGTTGTACTCAAACGCGAACGGGCCTTCCGCTTGGCGCGATGGCAGACCTTTCAGGCAGTTTACGCCTGTCATAACAAATGAGCGCGGTCCCCATTTGACGGTGTCTTTTGGATTGTCGTCGGCCAACTCTATCATATTGTCTTTCAGTTTTGCACAGTTGCCCGCACCCCAGAAAATGTAGTTGTTGCCGTCGCTTGCCTGAAGCACGCACGGGTCGATGCCGTTGATGCCTTCAATGCTCTTTTCCAGCGGTTTGTATGGTCCTTCGGGTTTGTCGGCTACAGCCACGCCGATGCCGAATCCGCGACCTTTGGTGGCGTTGGGGAAGTAGAAGTAGTACTTGCCGTCCTTGCCCTGAACGCAGTCGGGAGCCCACATACTGTAGGCCGTCGGGTTGCCCCAGGGAACGTTTTTCTGGTCGAGAATCACGCCGTGGTCAGTCCAGTCGGTCAGGTTTTCCGATGAGAAAACGTGGTAGTCGTTCATACAGAACCAGTCTTTGCGCGGATAGTCGTAGGCCGAAAGCGGCGAAATGTCGTGCGACGGGAAAAGATAAACCTTTCCGTTGAAGACGCGTGCCGTCGGGTCGGCCGAGAATTGGTCGCGGATAATCGGGTTTTGGGCCGAGACGCCTTGTACAAGCAACGCTGCGAGCCCCATTGTCAAGATGTGTTTCATATTTCCTAATTAGATTAAATTACGAATCGCAATGCAAACGCATTATGCCGCAATATTTGAAAAAATGCCGTAGTTCGATTCAAAAAAACGATGAATTGGCAATTGTTATAGATACTGGCTGAATTTCTTTAGTGTTTGTTGGCTGAAAACTGACTAAATACCAGAGTGTAATAATCAAGATGTTTTTGGGGTGTAATCTATTTCTGGCGATGAACCTGAACTGCTAACTAAACAATTCTTCAAATTTGGCAGCAACATTGCTGATGTGGTATTGCTCCAAATTGTCGATTTTCAATGCGGTAGAGTAATCACCATTCAAAAAGGCCTCAATCTGCGCGTAATTTGGATTTTGCGGGTCGACATCAAGTATTGGCCGGCCGGCAATGCCGTAATCTATTAGTTTGCTGGGCAATTGATTAGGGCTGTTGGCGTTTTTTATGTTCACAAGAAAATCCATTGTTTTTAGCACTTCAATCAACTCGGTGCGCTGAATGGGCTGCTTCACAATCAGTTTATCTTGCAATCTGTCGGCGTAATCGGCTAATAATGAGTTGAATCGGGTGTAGACATAAAATCGGAAATCCCGTTTGACAGTGCAGAGATAATCGAGCAACAACCGCGGATTCCGGATGTCGGCATAGAACATTCCTGCAAAGGCGAATGTTGGCACATCGTTCTTTGGCGCAGACTTTCCGATGGTATTCAAATCGAAATCGAAACCTTGCGGAATCACTCTTATTTTATCTCTAAACTCCGGATAATAAGCATCTTTTGCATTTTCAATCGGCACGGTTATGTAGTCGCACGCCTTGCAAAACGCACGCTCGTACTTTGCAAAAAACGGCAAATGCTCTTTTGTGGTGCCATTTTTCATAAAAGGGTCACCGCAGTCGGCAATCCACGTTTTGGGGAATTCTTCAGGATATTTTGCTTTCGCGCGGGTACAACCCCAATGAATGTGGTGCGGGTCGGCAATAGAAATCAAAACATCGGCATCCGCCTCTTTTTTAATAATTTTGACCATTCGATAGTAAAATTCGAATAGCGGAAATTCAAATTTACGCAACAATCGCCCCAAAATCTTGTCAATCAGTGTTCGTTTTGAGTCGCCGTCGCTGCTGTAGGGATGGAGTTCCCAATGGATTGGGATTGGTTTAACTTTGATTCCTGTTTCGCGCTGAAAATCAGCATAATCATATTTGCCCAAAACCGCATACACGGTAACTGAATGTCCGCGACGCGCCAATTCCTTTATCAGTTCGGTGCTCCGAATCGAACGTGGCGACTGTATCGGAAATATATGCTGAGTTATTACAAGTATTTTCATCGGTATGCGTAAATCCTCGATATCTATTCTTTCCGATAATCCTTTTTACCCGTCAATTTTCGATAGACAGAATATATGAACGCCAATTTCTTTTCATCATTCGGGTAATCCCAATAATATTTGGCTTTTTCGTTCATTATCGAGTTGAATTCATCAACCGTCAATTCCAACTTGTCGCAGATTTCTTTGATCTCAGATTGAATTGTTTTTTCATTGTATGCGGGTTTCGACAATTCCTCAAGAGCCTGTTCGCGTGTCATTGTGCCAGCACATATCTGCGTAGAAAAAGTGGCTCGACGATAATCAATATTGAACTTTTTCGGCAGAATGTAGGCTTGTTCAAAACCAGTGTATTTTGATTCATAGTGTTTTCCTCCGTAGTATTTCCAATTCAACTTTTCCTCCAAAGTCTTTATGGCCGAATCTTTTGAGTACGGCACATAATTCAAAAAATACACCATTTTGATGCCACGGACCATTTTGCACCAAAACTCTTCTTTCCATCCGAAGAATGGGAACTTCTTGATTTTCACAGGACAATAACGTTTCAGAATGGCCTTCAAATAGCGCGTGTCTTTGGCATTGTAGAACCACGAATTTGGCAGTATACCTTCTGTCGCAAAATTGCCACCGGACACAATATATTTCACATTGTATTTTGACGCATAATAATGAAGAGCAGCAGGAATAGCCATATCTGTCGGGGCTTCAATATCGGGGACAGAGGCTCGCAGAAAAGCGACTTGCATTTGCCGAAATTCGTTCCAATCCAACTTATATGTTTCAAAATCGAAGCCTAATAAATTGACGATATTCTTGACATTTTCTTCACCGACAGGATTATTCCAACCATTGTCCAAATGCACCAAAAGAACCCGCAATCCGCGTTCCTTAGCCAAATACGCCACATAAGTGCTGTCAACACCACCACTAATACCAATCACACAATCGTACTTACTGTTGCGACCTTTTCGCTTCATAGTTTCAATCAAAGCGTCGAATTCCTTGTCAGACTTTTCGCCTTGATATGCCATTCCTGCTATACGATTGACATAATTATTGCAATGGTTACAGTTGCCTTTTTCATCAAAAGTTATCTCACAATCTGATGTATCCATCACACAGCGGTTACATACTTTGTACTCTGCCATATCTATTTCGTTTTAAATTCAACAATAACATTTACAATGCGTTCGGCAGTATGGCCGTCCCATAGTTCAGGCGTGCCGCCAGTTTTCCATTGCCCCGAAAACAGTTTTTTCAACGCAGGAATTAGATTTTGCGGATTTGTGCCAATCAGTTCGTTGGTTCCTATGGCGCATGTTTCCGGGCGTTCGGTGTTGTCGCGCAGCGTTAGGCATGGGACTCGCAAGATGGTGGTTTCTTCGGTTATGCCGCCCGAGTCGGTAATCACTGCTAATGAATTCTTTACAAGGTAAATGAACTCAAGATAGCCCATTGGCGAGACGAATCGGATGTTGGGAAAACTGCAGTCGATGCCGTCAAGTTTTTGTTTGGTGCGCGGGTGAATCGGGAAAACAACCTGCACGTTGCCGACATTGCTGTCGATGGTTCGGAGCATTGTCAAAAGGTTGTCCGTATCGTCCACATTATTAGGACGATGAAGGGTCAGCACAATGTATTCTTTCTCTTTCAGGTTGAGTTGGTCGAATTCGTTGGGTTTATGCAGTCGTGGAAGATTTGTCAAAAGGCTGTCAATCATAACATTGCCAACAAAAAACACTTTTTCATCGGGCACGCCGCATTTTTTCAGATTCTCTTTTGCGTATGCCGATGTGATAAAGTAATAGTCTGACAGACTGTCGGTTACAATTCGATTCACCTCTTCCGGCATTGTCATATCGAACGAACGGATGCCAGCCTCGACGTGCGCAAGCGGAATGCACATTTTTTTTGCCACAATCGCGCACGCCATTGTTGAAGTCACATCGCCCACAACCATAACCATATCGGTTGGGTGTTGCGCCAAGTATTTCTCGAAAGCGACCATTATCGAAGCCGTCTGCTCTGCCTGTGAGCCGCCGCCGGCAGCCAGATTCACATCGGGCTCGGGAATGTTCAATTCCTCAAAAAACAAGCCACTCATCACCTTGTCGTAATGCTGCCCCGTGTGTACCAGACTGTACTGAATATCAACGCCTTCCGATTGTTTTTTTCGAATTTCGTTGATAATCGGACTGATTTTTATGAAGTTAGGCCGTGCGCCGGCTATTATTGTTATGTGCATATATTTGTCTTTGAACCAATTAGACTCTTTTAGCATTATTACACGTCAAAAATACTTTAAATTCTTTCCCGCCTCACATTTTTCTGTCAAAATTGATAAGATTGTAAGTGAATATCTATGAATCAGATAGCATTTAAAATCAAAAGCGCCAGTTCCATTAGCCAAATCCGTGCTCTTTTTTGCCGACAGCGATGCATCTTTTTTATACCTTGCAGTAATTATATTATGTATGACTGACAAGCAGATTTCGATGATTGTTGCCATTGATGAGAATGGCGGCATCGGATTGAAAAACAATCTTTTGGCATATATTCCTGCCGACTTGAAACGGTTTAAGGCCATTACCACCGGCCACACCATTCTGATGGGGAGCAACACTTGGTTTTCGCTGCCCAAGCGTCCGCTGCCCGACCGCCGGAACATAGTGATTACCAGCCGCACGGGTGCGGAATTTGAAGGTGCTGTGCTGGCTCGCTCAATCGACGAAGCGGTGGCCTTGCTTCCCGATGCCGATGAGTCGTTTGTGATTGGCGGTGCAAGCATCTACCGCCAGATGTTCCCATTGGCCACGCGCCTCTATCTGACGCTGATTCACAAGCGTTTCGAGGCCGACACCTTCTTCCCCGAAATCGATTTTAGTCAGTGGCGTGAGTTGGAACGTGTTGATATTGAAGATGATGCAAAAACTGATTTCAAATATACCTATTTGACTTTGGAAAAGATTGTTTCATAAAGTTGAGTAGGAAAATTGGGTAATCGTTTAATGCATTGCTGCCCAAAAATCGGCGTAGGCTTTTTTTTAACACTGCATACTTATTTTGTGTAAATTGGCACGTTAAATTTTACTGAAATGGAGAAACGTAAAGGCTATAAATGGCAATTTGCCAACATTGGTGGTGTTCCCCGCGTGTGCATCAAAAGCGGTGAGGACATTGCGCACCTGGCCGAACTCGACCAGAAACTTTGGACAGTTTTGAGTTGCCCTATCAAAGGTCTCGAACTTGACGCGAAGTCTCTTGAGATGCTCGACACCGACAACGACGGAAAAATCCGCGTTCAGGAGGTTGTCAAGGCATCGGAATGGCTGACTTCAGTGCTGAAAGACAATAATTTGCTTTTGAAGCAGACTGGCACAATCACTCTCGACGACATCAATCAGGAAACAGAAGACGGCAAGCGCGTGTATGCTTCGGCAAAACGCATAATTGAGAATTTAGGACTGAAAGACAATACTATAACCGTTGAGAATACGGCCGACAGCATTGCCATTTTCTCAAAAACGCGCTTCAACGGCGATGGCATAATCACTGCCGATTCAACCGACGACACCGATCTGAAAGCCACCATTGAGGCTTGCATCAAAACCATGGGTGCTCTGCCCGACCGCAGTGGAGTTGATGGTGTTGACGCTGAGAAAATTGAAGCCTTCTACACCAACTGCACCGATTGGACGGCCTGGCTGGCTCAATCGACCATGCCTTACGGCGATGACACTGCAGCCGTTGTCGCCAACTATCAGGCTCTTAACGAGAAAGTTACCGACTACTTTATGCGCTGCAAACTGTCGGCTTTCGACAGCAATGCAACAGCCGCGCTCAATGTGTCGGCTGAGCAGTTCGCCGCTATCAGCAGCAAGGTTTTGGCTGCCGGAACCGAGGAAATTACGGCCTATCCGCTGGCCTGCATCGCCGACGATGGTTTGCTGTCGCTCGACATCCGCAATATCAACCCCGCTTGGCAAGCCCAGTTCAGTGTGCTCATAAACACTTGTTTCAAAGCCGATTTTGCCAAAAAGAAAGCCATCAGCGAAGCCGATTGGAAGAGCATCGGCGATAAACTGGCGCCATACATCGCCTGGCTGGCCGCACAAAAAGGCGGCGTTGTTGAGGAGTTGGGCGTCGACACTGTCAGCAAGATATTGGCCGACAACCGCAAAGCCGAACTTTTGGCACTTGTCGAGCAGGACAAGGCTTTGGAATCGGAGGCCAACGCTATTCACGAGGTGGACAAACTGCTCCACATGTGCCGCGACTTCTACACAATGCTCAAAAACTTTGTGACACTGAACGATTTCTACACGAAGGGTTCTGACACAATGGCCATTTTCCAGGCAGGAACGCTCTACATCGACCAGCGCAGTTGCGACCTCTGCCTCAAGGTGAGCGACATGGACAAGCACGCAGCAATGGCAAGTTTCAGCGGCATGTTCCTGATTTACTGCGACTGCCGCTCGAAGCGAAACAACGACACAATGAAGATTGTGGCCGTGATGACCAACGGCGAAGTGAACAACCTGACGGTGGGTAAAAACGCCATTTTCTACGACCGCAGCGGACTCGACTGGGACGCTACTGTAACCAAAATCATCGATAACCCGATAAGCATCCGCCAGGCGTTCTGGTCGCCTTACCGCCGCATTTCGGTTTGGATTGAAAACATGATTAACAAGCGTGCTGCCGAAAAAGACGCCAAAATGATGGAGGACACAACCGCCAAACTGTCGGAGGCCAAAGTGCCCGCCGACGGCGAAAAACCGGCAGTGAAACCGCCTTTCGACATCGCCAAATTCGCTGGTATCTTCGCCGCTTTTGGTATGGCTTTGGGAATGTTGGGCTCGGCTTGTGTGAGCGTGGCTAAAGGTCTCGAAGGATTTACATGGTATCAGTATCTTGCTATTCTATTGGGAATTATAGTTGTCATTTCTGGTCCGTCGATGATTATGGCATGGCTCAAACTGCGCAAACGCAATCTGGCGCAGGTGCTCAACGCCAATGGCTGGGCAGTGAACGCCGATATTTTGGTGAACATCATCTTCGGCGCCACTCTGACCAAAATTGCCAAATATCCGAAGGTGAGAGTGAAAGATCCGTTTGCCGAAAAGGGTGTTGTTTGGAAGAGAATCTTTTGGATAGTCATTCTGCTTGCAGCAATCTTTGCCGGACTCTATTTCACCAACAAGTTGGAACGCTTCGGCTTGCCGTTTGGCAAGAAAGAGTGCACCGAGAATGTTGCGGCGAGCACTGCTGCCGCACCGGCTGCCGCAGAAGCACCGGCTGCTTGCGCCGACACCACGTCTGCAGAGTAATACGTCAATCGGTTAAAATTAAAAGGCGATGCGCGAGTGTCGCCTTTTTTTGTGCCTTAACTTGAAAATTGGCAGACATATATCTAATCTGCGGTTTGAAATTTCCGTTTATCTTTGCGCCGCAAAAACAGACCGATGCAGCAGATTGTAATCTATACCGATGGCGCCGCTTCAGGCAATCCCGGACCGGGTGGCTATGGCGTTGTGCTCACCTGCGGACCGCACCGCAAGGAGTTGTCGGAGGGGTTCCGCCTCACGACGAACAATCGAATGGAGTTGCTGGCCGTCATCAAAGGTCTGGAGGCACTGAAAACAGATGGCTGCGATGTGCTGATTTATTCTGACTCGCGCTATGTGGTTGACGCCGTTGAGAAACACTGGCTCGAAGGCTGGATACAGAAAGGCTTCAAGGGCAAGAAAAACCCCGACCTGTGGATGCGCTTCTGGCGCGTTTACAATAGGCACCGCGTTGTGTTCCAATGGGTTAAAGGCCACGATGGCATTCCGCTCAATGAGCGCTGCGACCAACTGGCAGTTGCCTCATCGGCTGCGCCCACACTGATTGACGAAGGTTACGAAAACCAACAGAATGACAATTCTTTAACAATATGATACGTCTTGCAATACTGGCTTCGGGCTCAGGCTCGAACGCCGAAAACATAGTGAAATACTTCTCGCATTCCGATGCGGTTGAGGTTGCCGCAATTATCTCGAACAAAGCCGATGCCTACGTGTTGGAACGCGCTAAATATCTGCGCATTCCGTCGTATGTGATGAGCCGCGCCGATATGGTTGGCACCGACAAACTGCTCAATCTGCTTCGCGAGTTGAAAACCGATTGGGTTATTCTGGCAGGATTTCTGGTTCTGCTGCCCGCAAGCATTGTCAATGAGTACGATGGCAAGATTCTGAACATCCACCCGTCGCTTTTGCCGAAGTTTGGTGGCAAGGGAATGTACGGCGACAAGGTTCACGAGGCCGTGGTTGCGGCGCACGAGAAAGAATCTGGCATCACCATCCACACCATCGATACCAACTACGACCAGGGCACAACCGTTTTTCAGGCAAAAATCCGCGTCGAGCCGATTGACAACGCCGAGAAAGTGGCGCAGAAAGTGCACGCGCTAGAATATAAATTCTACCCGAAAGTGATTGAAGATCTGATTCTTGGCCGCGACTTTGAGCGAGTTGTAACAGTGGAGCCAATTAATTGAAGACAACAGATTTCAGACTACGGACAACAGACGTTTGGTGAACTGGTGAATCGGTCAATCGGTGAATTGATTTTCGGTTCAATCGATTAGACGATTATACAATTCACCGATTCAACAAAAAGACTTATAACTTAAAACTTCTAACACCCAAAACCTAACACCTAAACCAATGATAATCAAAATATCCAACCTATCCGACATCGACTCAGCAGCCAAAGAATTCCTCGCTGCAGTGGGCGGCAAGCGGCATTTTGCGTTCTATGGCCCGATGGGTGCCGGCAAGACAACCTTCATCAAGGCTGTGTGTGGGCAACTTGGCACCACCGACACGGTGTCAAGTCCTTCATTTGCAATCATCAACGAGTATAACTCGGCTGCCGGTCGCATTTTTCACTTCGATTTCTACCGCATCAAAAATCTTGAGGAAGCCTACAATCTTGGCTATGAGGACTATTTCTTTGGCGATGACTACTGCTTTGTTGAGTGGCCAGAGAAGATTGAAGAACTTATGCCAGAGCATTTTACAACCGTCAAGGTGACGGTTGGCGACGACGACAGCCGCAGTTTGGAAATCGACTAAAAAAATAGCGCAACCACATGTCAAGCATGAGTTGCGCTCCTATTTTGTTCACAAAAAACCTATTTTCAGCCAATTAGTGAATCGTCACAACTGTTGTTGTGGTTTCGGTGTTTCCCTTTCCACGCTCGGTGAGGAAATATTTAATGGCGTTCCAACCACGGCGTATAACCTTCAGCGGCGGGCAGTCGATTGGGTTCTCATCGAAATGTATGCGAGTGATTTTCTGCAGGTTGACCATCTCGGGCGGTATTGAGTGGAGCAGGCAGAAACTTGCATCGAAAGTTTGCAGATTCACCAAATCGCCCATTTGCGACGGCAGAGTCTTGATCGGATTGTAACTCACGTCGAGCGATTTAAGGTTCTGCAGTTTGCCGATGTTCTCAGGCAGCGCAGTGACGCAGTTACGCATCAGGAACAACTCTTTCAAGTTGGTCATTTTTGCAATGGAATCGGGCAACTTTGAAATGTGATTGAAACTCAGGTCGAGAGTCTCAACATCAGTCAGTTCGCCAATCTCTTCAGGAAGTTCGGTGATGTCTTTGTTCGAAAGGTCGAGATGCTTGCAGTTGGCATTTTTAACTCTTTCTATCAAATATTTAATCTCGTAGTTCTCCATACAAACTCACTTTCAAACCCTATACGCAAAATTACAATAATGTTACAGCCGTTGGGCGGTAATTTTCACATTTTGTCAAAAAAAGTGTGCGCTTTCATCATTTCACGTATCCACAATTTGTGTGCCACAATTGTTGTTTGCATTGTTGAAAACAATTGGCGGCAGATTTTGCCATTTTGCCCAAATTACCCTACCTTGCTTTGTCTTTTTAAGAACATCGTGCAGCACCGTATAATGTTGCACCACAAATATTTATAGGATATGGCTATTCCTGATTACGGGCTCGGCAAGGCTAATTTGCTGCCGTGCGAAGAGACACTCGAAGTGTCGCGCAAGCGTAAAAAAATGCGTATTGCTGTTGCAAAAGAGACAGCGCAAAACGAGAACCGCGTGGCCATGGCGCCGCACGCCGTCGGGTTTTTGGTGGGGCTGGGCCACGATGTGTATATTGAGACCGGGGCAGGAGAGAAGGCCCATTTTGCCGACCAGAAATATGCCGAGCAGGGTGCAATCATTGAGCCTTGCAAGTCAAATATCTATGCTTGCGATGTGATTGTCAAGGTTTTACCGCCCAACGAGGAGGAACTCAGCCTGATGAAAGGCCACCAGGTGCTTTTCAGCAGTTACGACATCTACACGCAGCCCAGACAGTACATTGAGAAACTTCAGGAACTGAAAATCACAGCCATCGGGTTTGAATTTTTCAAGGACGCAAACTGTGAGGCTTATCCTATTGTGCAGAGTTTCAGTGAAATATCGGGTACTACATCGATTTTGATTGCCGCCGAATATCTCAGCGACGAGCATGGTGGCAAGGGCGAGATGCTGGGCGGAATCAGCGGAATCAGCCCAACCGATGTGGTGGTGCTGGGAGCAGGAACGGCTGCCGAGTGCGCTGCCCGCACTGCTTTGGGGCTTGGTGCCTCGGTGAAGGTTTTCGACAAGTCGATCAACCGCCTGCGCGAATTGCAGCAGAGGCTTGGTGTGCGCGTTTTCACTTCGGTGCTTCAGCCGCTGGTGCTTCTGAAGGCTATGCGTCAGGCCGATGTGGTGATTGGCGCTCTATATGAGAACAACTGTGTGCGCGATTTCATTGTCAGCGAAGATGCTGTGAGCCAGATGAAAAGCCACTCGGTGATTGTGGATTTGTGCATGACTCAGGGCGGCTGCTTCGAGACATCGGAACTGACATCGTTTGCCGCGCCGGTTTACGAGAAGCACGGCGTGGTGCACTATTGCGTGCCAAATATCCCGTCAAGAGTTTCACGTACAGCCACTTACGTGCTGAGCAACATTCTCGGACAAGTGCTTATTGAACTTGGCGAGGCCGGTGGCATCAACCAGTTGATAAAAGAAAACGCCGGCGTCAGAGCGGGTGCATACGTCTATAATGGAATCTTGACTAACGAGGTGATTGGCAATAAGTTGGGAATGTCGTCGCAAGACATCAACCTGCTTCTTGCAGCGTTTTGATTAATTCAGCATTTAGAATTCAGAATGTGGAAGGGAGAATCCCCATCTATCTTCCTCATCATTAATCACTAACCCCCTAGTGCCTAATGCCCAGTGCCTAATGCCTAACTAATATTCTTATCAATCAGTTCAATCAGTTTGTTGATGTTGATAGGTTTGCTGATGAATCCGTCGAAATTCGCGCTCAGCAGCCGGCTTTGGTCAATGTCAGGTTCGTAGCAGGTTTGAGCGATTATCGGCAGTTTGGGGTTGAGCATACGGATGATTTTAGCGGCCTCAATGCCATCCATTTCCGGCATCTTCATGTCCATCAGAACCAAATCAATCATTTCGCCGCTTTTGACAATGTCAACGGCCTCTTTACCGGTTTTTGCCCGCAGCAGAGTAGCTTTGGCGCTTTTAAGCAGTTTTTCCACAAGCAGGTAGTTGGTCTCCTCGTCCTCGGCAATCAGAATCACCTTGTCTTGCCAGTTGTATTCCTTATCAATTAGCATAGCCCTAAAATTTTGACTACTAATATAATCAATTCGGATTTAAAATTATAACAAAAATCGACTAAAAACGGCGCAATCTCTTGTATCTTACTGATTATTAGCATTGGCTACGCACCGCATGATGTTTCTCACGTTGTCGTCGCCGGCGAATTCAATTTTGCTGAATCCGGTCAGATTCTCACGTATTTTGATGGTCATGGTGGCGTTGGCCTCGTTGATGAGCCAGTCGGTGGGGTGCAGTTCCTGGCCGTCGGCAAGAATCTTCATTCCGGTCAGCGATTCGGAGAAAAGACACTCGGCGGTGTTGGCGTGGAGCGTTATCTGGTTGTCGCCCGACACTTTGGCCATCACTATTTGAGGCACCACTTCCCAGCCTTTCAGTTGGCTGATGAAAGCGGTGAGTTCGCGTGCACTCACAATATGCTGGCGGACAGTAGGATGAGTGTCGATGCCCAGTCCGTTCTCCTTGATGTTTTGCGTAGTCATCTCAAAGAAATAGACATTGCCTTTGCCCAGGGCGTTGGCGCGGCGCACCACCTCGTTGATGCAGTGGCGCGCGGTGTCGAGCACGCGGCCATCGAGCATGGTGCCAAGCAGACACACAATGTCGGGCTTCTGGTAGTGCTCCTGAATCTGCCCAATCAGCCGCAGATAGTTGCTGATGAACAGCGTGGTGTCGTAGCCACGGGTGCTCATGTCGTTGGTTCCTAGATTGATGCAGACCAGATCGGGCTGGGTGCCGAATTTGTATTCCGGTTTCTCGTCGTGCAGGAAAATGCGGTTATAGCAATTAGTCATGCAGTCGGGATTGCCGGTTGAGGGGCCGGCGTAGTTGCGGTAGATGCCGATGCCCGACTTGGCGGCCACAATAGTGCTTGCATTTAGGCTGCGGGCTGTCATTGCGGCGTAGGTCATGTAATGGTTCTCGGTTTCGGCGCTGAAGCGTTGGCCGATTCGTCCCTCGTTGCCGTAGCCGCAGGTGATGGAGTTGCCGATAAACTCAATGGTGTGCGGCCGCGGCTCCGGTTTTCCGGCAATGGTTCCTCCCTCGTCGAGTTCAAACCCGATGAAAGTCGTTTTTCCGAACTGTTCTTCGGTAATCCTCACAATTTCAATGCTGTGCGCACTTTTTGCGGCAAATTGCGCCAGTTGGTAGGTTGCTTTTCCTTTCTGGGTGGTGAAGTTCCCGGTGTAGACATTGTCGATGATCACGGCGAAGCGGTTGCCGCCGGTCTCCTCCTTTAGAGTGGCGCTGATGGTCGATGCATCGATGCTGGCCCTGATTGCAACGCCCGAATAGGAAAACTGCGGCGCCTCGGGTTTGCTGAAATCTATGCGGCCGCTGTATTCAATATTCGGATTGGTGGCCAGAACGGTTAGCAGAGTGATGATTGATAGAAGATTCATTGCCATATAATTATTAGTGCATGTTTTTCTCAGCAAGGTAAAGAGAATTTTCCATATATAAAATAGGTACGAGGGTGATAGAGTTTTTTTGTTAGTTTTCAATCAATTACCACTAACGACCATTCAAAACTTGTAAAAAATGGCCACAAAAACCCTTCAAAACTTGTAACAAACGCTTGCAAAAACCCTTTAAAACTTGTAACATTGCGTCGGGAAAAGGTTTCAAAACTTGTAATAAGTTTACGTAATATATTGATAATATGGAGCGTATAAAGATTAATGAACTTTTGGCATGGTACAATAGCAAAAGGCGAAAACCGCTTGTTGTTCGGGGGGCGCGTCAGGTTGGCAAATCGTATCTTGTAAAAGATTTATTTGCAAAGCGTTACTTTAAGGATTTTGTGTACATCGACCTGAAAAAAGATTCGGAAGCCTGCGCGTTCTTTTCTTCAACCTGCAACCCCGACGAGTACCTTGCCTACATCGAGGCCCGGTTCGGAAAAAAGATTTCACCCGACCTTCCGCTCATTTTCGATGAGGTGCAGCAGTGCCATCAGGTCTTGACATCGCTAAAATATTTCTGCCAGGATTACAGAGAGTTGCCCGTGATTGCGACAGGTTCGCTTGTGCGTCTGTCAATCAAGCAGATGGAATCGAAAAACAAGAGCGACGAGTTCCTTTTCCCTGTGGGTAAAATTGACTCAATGACGCTTTTCCCAGTCACTTTTGAGGAGTATCTGATGAACGTAAACCCAGTTCTGCTCGAAAAAATCAAGGCATCGTATCTCACCAAATCGGAACTGCAAATGCCTTATCATCAAATGGCTATGGATTTGCTGCACGAGTATCTGACCATTGGCGGGCTGCCCGAGCCGCTCGACATTTTCATTCAGGACAAATCGTATGTCGATGCGACCAAAACGCTCAAAGAGGTTTACGCGAACTATCTTGGCGACATGGCATACTACAATGTGTCGGACGAGACGATTCTGAAAACACGCAATCTTTACCAAAACATTTTCAGCCAGTTGAACAAGGAAAACAAGAACTTCAAAATCAGCGCTATAGAAAGTGGAAAATCGAACCGCGACTACTTCAACGCCTACCAATGGCTTGAACTTGCGCACGTGATTTACCGCAGCAAGAATGTTACAGGCAAGGTGACAGTTCCGTTTATCGAGAAGTCGGAGGGGCTGTTTCGGCTGTATCTTGCAGACGAGGGGATTTTCGCATACCAAAGCAAGGTGAATCAGGCCGATTTCTTTGTGCGCGAGAAGCGGAACACTCTTTCGGGCGTGTTTTATGAGAATTACATTGCCTGTGAGTTTGCCGCCAAACAGATTCCGCTCTACTATTGGACCGGCAAGTCGAACCACGAATTCGAGTTTGTTGTTTACTCGGGAGGAAAATTATATGCCATCGATGCGAAGAAGTCGCGTGGCGGCTTAAATTCGCTCAAAGAGTTCCGCGAGTACAACCCGAAATCGCCGGCAATAAAAATATCGGCAAACAACTTCGGCTATAATGCTGATACCGATATTCTTACAATTCCGCACTATGCCGTGTTCCTATTGGCTGGCGATTTGATGAGTGGAAGTTTGTAGCCACATGCAATTATTCTCCAAAGGAATATCACTGCTGAAAATCACCAAAATTCCGCCTTTTATCAATTAATATCGTCTGTTGGGTGACGCGGTATCGAATTTTTTCTTATAATTGCGCGTTTTTTGGATTGAAAAACAATTATGAATTTTTTAATTAATTAACTTAAAATTTTATGACAATGAAGAAACATTTTCTTTATGTGTCAACCGCAGCACTGCTTGCGATGAGCTTTGCAAGCTGCGTTGACAACGACGAACCAAGAGGCTTGCGCGAGTTGCGCTATGCCAAAGCTAACGAGTGGAACGCTAATGCGGACTGGAAAAGAGCTACTATTTATGGTGACTCTCTTTTGCATGTCTTTAACGCTGAGGCGCAGAATTTGTTGAACAGAGCTCAAGAACTCGTTAACATCGAGAACGAGGCTTTGTACCAACTCACTGTTAAGGGTAAGCAACTTGAATATGATCTTGCAAAAGCCAAGAACGATGTTTCTCTTGCAGAGCAGGAATACAAATTGGCTGAGATGAAACTGACAGGCGATAAAGCAATTGCAGATGCCAAAGAAAAGGTGGTTAAAGCTCAACAAGCACTTGAAGTAGCACAATATGCTTATGACACATGGACAGCTCAGGCTCAGAACCGTAAAGATTCTATAACTGTACAAGTGAATAATGAAAAAGCTAAGTTGGCTAATAGTCTGACAAGAGCACAGGACGCTCTCAATCGCAACAAACTTTATGCAGAGGAAGTTGCTGCAAAACTCGAGGCTGATACCTACAAGAAAAATCTTGATAATCTTATTTTGGTTGCCGCTGCCAAGAAAGATGTTTGGGCTACCGCACAGAACAAAGTATGGGATGCCTACAGCAATCTGAAGACTGCTCAAGGCAACATGCTCGACAAGCAAACAGCATTGTTCCAGGCTCAGCAGAAGATGCTCATCGCATTGAACAAATACGAAGAGGATTCGGCTGCAAAGTACAAACTCATCAAAGACTCTATCAACGATCTGCAATATAAATTGGATTGGGCTGAGAAAACTGTTACTTTGGTTGAGAAAGAATTCAAGGATTTCAAAGACAACAGCGAAACCAACAAAGAGACTTGGACAAAGAAATACAATGAGTATCAGAAGGCTATCGATAAACTGAGCACCGAGTTTGACGAGTACGATGTTCAGATTGCCGAGGCAAAATCAGTTAAGACTGCCGACTCTCTCAAATATGAGAACAAGAAAAAAGAGATTGAAAAACCTCTTGAGGCATACAACAACAAGAGAGGTTACTACACATTTGTTCTTGACGACGCAATTGCTGACGACGAAGACTTCGCTTTGCCAACTGCAGCCGACTCATTTAAATTGGATCAAGGTGTAATCGCTGCTCCGAAGGGTATTTTGAATAAAAACCTGAATGCACAACTCGACGCTATCCTTAAATACATTGGCGACGACGATGCTACCACCAACAAATTCTATCTTGACGAAGACGGCATTAAGGCAGAGCAGAAGAAGATTAAAGCCGCTGAGGATGAGATTGCAGGTCTGGAGAAACAATTGGTTGCCGATTCAACAGGTTATATTTCTAACATCGATGCTAAAAAATCGCTTATCAACACTAAGACCCAGGAATTGACTGAGCGTAAGAACCAGAACGAGGTTGAGACTAAATTCAACACTCAGAAAACAACTTTCGAGGCTGCTGTTACTGCTTACAAAGCCGCCGCTTTGGCTTACAAATGGTCTGATGTAGCTGCAGGTGGCGCAGGAAAGTCAACTTATTATGAATTGGTTGCCGCTCCTGCTGTTGCTGCTGCTATTGTTAAATTCAATCAGGCATATTACGCTGAAACACAAAAAGATCCAGGTGATCAAGATTTCTATAACACAAATTTGACCAAGTTGAGAAAGGACATTCAAGACAAGGCAAAGAGCAGTGATTATTGGGCACTTCGTACTGCATTCGATGGAACAGTGAAATACGAGAAAGATGATGAAACTATTGCTAAAAACTTCTTCTTGTTCAACAACTGGACTAATGATTCAGATCCTGAACTTGTTCCGGTAGCATCATTCGATGGGTATGTATTTGCTTCAGATAAGGAGAATCCTGATGCCGATGAAGTTAATGGATTGGTTGACGTTCTTCTTGGTGGCAATGTTAGAAATACCAAGGATGGTGGTGCATACAAAGCTTACGTTGATGCAGCCGTAGATTTCATTGGTGCTGCCGACAAATATGTCGCTTACACTGCTGCAGAAATTGAGCAGATGGATGATACCGAACTGGGTACCAAAGGTACTACTGGTGAATTGAACTTGTGGAAGCGTGAAATAGCCGCTCTTGAAAAAGAGATTGCTGAGGCTAAGAGCGATGATACCGACGCTGACCAAGATGGTGTTTATGACAACCCAGGTATTGCTCAGTTTGAGGAGTTGTTAGCAAAAGCACAGGAGAAACGTGACGCTGATGTTGAGGAGCAGGAAGAGAAGATTGAGGAGTCTGAGACCAAAATCGCCAACAGCGCTTTGTGGAAAGCTCTCTACGATGCAATTGCCGAGGTGAAAGACGCCAACGACGACCAGATTAAAGAACTCACTATTGCTCAGCAAGAGGCTTACAAGACTGAACTCGTCAGCTTAGAAGAGGCAGTAACTGCTGACCAAAAGAAAATCGACGATTTGAAACTTGCACAAAGTCTTGTAAAAGCCGAGAAAGAATACAAAGAACTTGCTGCAAAGACTTACAGCAAGCTGGTTCTTACTGATGTTAACAAATACAAAGATGCTACTAATGGTGGTGTAGATTTAACAGATGCCGACATTGAGGCTGAAATTATCATCAAGTATGCTGAAATCAATTTCCAATTTAAGATTGATCAGGCTAAAGAGAATGTAGCACAAGTAACAGTTGACCTCAATAAAGTTAAGCAACACCTTGCAGACTTTGAGGCTGGCGAGTTTAGCGTTGCCGATAACGACTACGTTGCAACTGTAAACAACGCTCAGAAAGCTGTAACGAATGCCGAGCTTGAATATGAGCACGCTACCAAAGAGTACGAGGTTGCTCAGAAGTACTATGAGGATATTCTTGCATCTGTAGAAGCAGAATAATTAATCCCAGTTTCGAAAGAAAACTATGAGGAAATTATTTGGAATATTAGCTCTTACAGCAATCTTCGGCACAGCAATGGCGCAGGAGGGAGGCAATTTCCAGGTAACGGCCATATTGGGCAACAACCCATTGTTCAACGAGAACGTGTCTGTTCCGCTACCCAAATATGGAGCGGAGAGTAAAGACAAAACTGGTTTGGACGATGACAAGACACCTGAGACTTACCTTCGTGTGAACAATGGTAGCAGTACCTCTGGGCTCAACACCATCACCAACATGGCTGGTGTGCAGTTGGCCTACTACCTTGGCCCCGTTGATGTGAACTTCATGTATGCCGCTGATCTGTCGATTACGCCAAAGAAAGATTATGTGCCGGCTAAAAGTTCAGAGCTCTACAGCGCTGAAGACATAGCCGATCCGTCATACGATCTTTTCAGACAGCCAGACCAGAAGCAAGTGAATGGAGTCTATAAGAGCAATTGGTATTTAAATGTCGGCGGTAACTTCCATGTGGAGAACAAACGCGCCAACGGCTACGGCGGTGTGCGTTTGGGCTACAAGAAGAGCCGTTACGAGACGGTGGATGCCCTTAATGAGGCTGCTACAAACGAGTCGTATACTGACTATATGCTCTACAACAAGCAGACTAAAGAGGGAAAGATTTCAGCGTTCCAGACAGCCATAGTGGCCGGTGCCGAGTGCGTGGCCAACTGCGGTATGGTCTTTGGAGTTGAGTTCCTGCCGTTCGCTTACCAATATTCGGTAATCGAGATCGATCCTGATGGCCAGTATCACTATGCAGTGGGTCATCACAACGTGAAATTCTTCTCCAGCCCGACATTGAAATTAGGTGTGAGATTCTAACGGAAATTCTTTAAACAAGAATAATTAGCAAGAGGCTGTCCGCAAGGGCAGCCTCTTTTGTTTTGATTTTTTTTATCTTTGTGAAAAAGATGATGATATGCCGGAAGAAGTAAGGTCAGTTTTTACCCGGAACAAGATAGGCGCTGTGGCGATATTTGTTTTAGCCGTGATTGCCATCACTGCAATGCTGCCAAAGCAGCGGCAGTTTAAATATGAGTTGCAGAAGGGTAAGGCCTGGCAGTATGAGGATTTGTATGCACCGTTCGACTTCGTTGTGCTGAAAACCAACGCCGAAATCAAGGAAGAGCGCGAGAATATCTACAAGAGCGCAAAGCCTTATTTTACAGTCATTTCATCGGTTTACCCCGAACAAAAAATCAGATTTGGGCAGGATTTCGACAGGCGGTTTGCGTCGGCAATGGATATGGTGCGCAATAGGTATCCCGATTCCCAAATCGATGCAGACACCATCAAGGCGCGGATTCATCAGTTTGCGCTGA
>JAEEGG010002727.1_pt1 | contig 45139 bp, 47 predicted proteins | sample 9134161 | NCBI WGS metagenome assembly JAEEGG01 (sample SAMN16246543, study PRJNA631951) | gut metagenome | biome: gut microbiome; feature: rumen; material: CR-attached | host: Bos | place: Iran: Karaj | collected 2018-10 | reverse complement strand
GCAAGACGCCCGGCAATCTTCGTTTATGGCCGTGTCAGGTCACGACCATAAACCAAAGCACCGATACCACTACGGGGAAGATCCCCCGACCCCCTTCCGGCGGCCGGTGGCCTTCGGAATATGTCGAAGCCCGGCAGCAGACTCCGGCCGTTTTGCGGGGTTTTCGCCCCAATCCTTCTTCCGTAGCATGAGACTCCGGCCGTTTTGCGGGGTTTTCGCCCCAATCCTCCTTCCGTAGCATGAGACTCCGGCCGTTTTCCTGCACTTTCGCCCGGATCCTTGGTCCGGTAAAGCGGAGGAAAGGCGGGAAGATGGGAAGATGGAAAGGCAGGAAGATGGAAAGGCGGAAAAATGGAGAGGCGGAAAAATGGAGAGGCGTGCGACCGGGGCATAAAATGTGCGGCCCGGGCGGCGTTAGAGGCGGGCCTTGATGTTGTAGGCGTTGCGGGTGGGGGTGGAGCGGGCGATCATTTCACCGACGAAGCCGGCGAGGAAGAGGATGACGCCGAGGATGAGGGCGACGAGGGCCAGGTAGAAGAGGGGCTGGTCGGTGACGGCGCGGAAGCGCAGACCGTGGGCCTGGCGGACGAGTTTCTCGATGATGACCCAGAGGGTGAGGGCGAAGCCGACGAGGAACATCAGGATGCCGCTGGTGCCGAAGAAGTGCATCGGCTTTTTGCCGAAGCGCGACAGGAACCACAGAGACATCAGGTCCAGGAGGCCGTTGAAGAAGCGCTCGATGCCGAATTTGGACTTGCCGTATTTGCGTTTCTGGTGATGGACCGGCTTTTCTCCGATCTTCGTATATCCTTCATTCTTGGCAAGATAGGGGATGTAGCGGTGCATTTCACCGTACACTTCGATATCTTTCACGACCGCCTTGCGATAGGCCTTGAGGCCGCAGTTCATATCGTGGAGCCTGACGCCGGTGACCTTGCGGGCCGTCCAGTTGTAGAGCTTGGAGGGAAGGTTCTTCGTGAGGGCGTTGTCCTTGCGGTGCTTCTTCCAGCCGGAAACGAGGTCGTAGCCCTCCTCCTTCACCATCCGGTACATTTCGGGAATCTCTTCCGGGGAATCCTGCAGGTCGGCGTCCATCGTGAATACGACGTCACCCTCGGCCATCGCGAAGCCCTCGTAGAGGGCGGCGGATTTGCCGTAGTTGCGGCGGAAGGAGAGGCCTTTGATCTCGGGGAATTCCGTCGAAAGGCCGGTGACGATATCCCAGGAACCGTCCGTGCTTCCGTCGTCGATCATCAGGATTTCGTAGGAATAACCCTCCCGGGCCATTACTTCACGGATCCATCGGACCAGTTCGGGCAGGGATTCGACTTCGTTGTAAAAAGGAATGATGATGGAAAGGTCCATGGCGCTAGGATTCGGTGGGGGTGTTATCGGTTGCGAAGGGATCCTGCGGCGGAATCATCCGGGAGAGGATGGCCGACAGGAGCGATCCGTACAGCCAGCAGTAAATTAGGTTGCTGAAGAACATAATGCCCGGCAGGTACGGCAGTAATTCCTCCATTGCGGACAGGGTATTGGCGTCCAGCATCGTGCTGTACTGGCCCATCAGCTCGTCCATCATTTCCTGGATTTTCGCTTCCGGTGTGAAATAGATGAACAGGTAATTGTAGGCCGCGATGATAATGGCGGAGAAAAGGGCGATCCGGCGGCCGTATTTGTAGGTGTCGCTGTTGATGACGCCGTCGTAGTCTTGCACCAGTTTCTGCATGAACAGACGCATCAGATAGATGCATCCGACGAATTCCGCGGCCCAGAGGACGCCGGTGCCGAGCATCAGCAGGAAGGTGGGCGGCTCCAGTGCGGTGAGGCCCCGCTTCAGCAGGTTACAGACAATGGTCACGGCCGCAAACACCAGCGCGGTTTTCGCAGCCTCGTTCCATATCGTCTTGTTGTCTATTGTTTCTTTCATATTGTTGTTTGGCGGAAAAAAGGAGATGTGTCGGTTTCAGAAACTGATACATCGGATTTTTCTGTCAATGTAATTACAAAGATAGAAAAAAAATCGTATCTTTGTATGATTTAGAACAAAGTAGAAAGATTATGATCAATGTAACGTTTCCGGATGGAAGTGTCAGATCCTACGAAAAGGGTGTGACCGGGTATGATATTGCAATGGGGATCAGCCCTCGGCTTGCGGCCGACGTGCTGGCGGTTGAAATCAAAAGGCCGGGGGAGGCTCCCGAGGCCAAGGGAACGGTCATCGATCTGACCCGTCCGATCGGGGAGGATGTTTCCATCCGCCTGCTCAAATGGGACGATCCCGAGGGTAAGAAAGTCTTCTGGCATTCTTCCTCCCACCTGATGGCGGAGGCGCTTGAGGCGATCTATCCCGGCGTCAAATTCGGCATCGGACCCGCCGTGGAGAACGGATTCTACTACGACGTCGACCTCGGCGGCAAGACTCTCACCGACGCGGATTTCCCCGTCATCGAGAAGAAGATGCTGGAGCTTGCCCGCGGCAAGGAAGATTTCGTCCGCAAGGAGGTCTCCAAGGCCGATGCGCTCGCATATTTCACCGAAAAGGGCGACCAGTATAAGCAGGAACTCATCTCCGAACTGGAAGACGGCACCATCACTTATTACAGCAACGGCTGCTTCACCGATCTCTGCCGCGGCCCGCACCTCAAGAATACCGAGGTCATCAAGGCCGTCAAAATCACCGCCATCGCCGGCGCTTACTGGAGAGGCGACGAGAAGCGTCAGCAGCTCACCCGCGTCTATGGCATCACCTTCCCCAAGAAATCGATGCTGGACGAGTACCTTGTCCTCCTCGAAGAGGCCAAGAAGCGCGACCACCGCAAAATCGGCAAGGAGATGGAACTCTTCACCTTCTCCTCCCGCGTCGGCGCCGGTCTGCCGCTGTGGCTGCCCAAGGGCGCCATCCTGCGCAACACGCTGGAGAACTTCCTCCGCAAGAAACAGGGCGAGATCGGGTATCTGCCGGTCGTGACCCCGCACATCGGCGGCAAGGAACTCTATGTCACCAGCGGCCACTACGCCAAATACGGAAAGGATTCGTTCCAGCCGATCCATACCCCGCAGGAAGGCGAAGAGTTCATGCTCAAGCCGATGAACTGCCCGCATCACTGCGAGATCTACCGCAGCGCGCCGCGTTCCTACCGCGACCTCCCGCTCCGTTTTGCCGAATTCGGCACGGTCTACCGCTACGAGCAGAGCGGTGAACTGCACGGCCTCACCCGCGTCCGCGGATTCACACAGGACGACGCGCACCTGTTCTGCCGTCCCGACCAGCTCCAGGAAGAATTCGAGAAGGTCATCGACCTGATCCTCTACGTCTTCAAGACCCTCAAGTTCGACAAATTCACCGCGCAGGTTTCGCTTCGCGATCCCGATAACCGCGAGAAATACATCGGCTCCGACGAGAACTGGGAGCGGGCCGAGAAGGGCATCATCGACGCCGCCAAGGCCAAAGGGCTTCCGTATGTCGTAGAGACCGGCGAGGCCGCCTTCTACGGCCCCAAGCTTGACTTCATGGTCAAGGACGCCATCGGCCGCAGCTGGCAGCTCGGCACGATCCAGGTCGACTACAACCTCCCCGAGCGCTTCGACCTCGAGTATGTCGGTGCCGACGGTGAGCGTCACCGCCCGGTGATGATCCACCGCGCGCCGTTCGGTTCGCTGGAGCGTTTCGTGGCCGTTCTGCTCGAGCATACATCGGGTCATCTGCCGCTCTGGCTCCATCCCGAACAGGTAAAAGTGCTGCCAGTGAGCGAAAAATATGCAGATTATGCAAAAAAAGTTTGTAATCTCATAAATAATTGCGAAATTCGCACCTCCGTTGATGACCGCAACGAAACCCTCGGCAAAAGGATCCGCGAGGTTTCCCTCGTCAGGGTGCCGGTCCTGGTCATCGTCGGAGAGAAAGAAGTCGCGGAGAATACGGTCTCTGTGCGGCGCGATGGCGTCGACAGGGGCAGTATGACTATCGACGGACTGGTTGAATATATTAAAAACGAAATACGCGAGGAACTCTCGTAATAAAGTAAAAGTTAATTAATTAAATTTAGGAGGAACTACCTATCGCAGCACCTTTCAGACCCAAGAAGCCTTCTTCGCCGAAGCCCGCGCCGGGACAGCATCCCATGCAGAAGAAGGACGAAAACGAACTCCGGATCAACGAGGAGATCACCGCTCCTCAGGTTCGTCTTGTCGGAGACAATATTCCCGAGCAGGGCATTTATCCGCTCGCAAAGGCAATGGCCATCGCCGATGAACTCGAACTTGATCTTGTAGAGATCAGCGCCAAGGCCGATCCTCCCGTCTGCAAAGTTCTGGATTACCAGAAATATCTCTACCAGCAGCGGAAGAAAGCCAAGGAGATGAAGCAGAACGCAGCGAAGGTAGTCATCAAGGAAATCCGGTTCGGTCCCAATACCGACGAGCACGACTTCCAGTTCAAGCTCAAGCACGCGCAGGGCTTCCTGGAGGAGGGCTCCAAAGTGAAGGCCTCGATTTTCTTCCGCGGACGTTCCATCGTCTTCGCCGAGCAGGGCAAGAAGCAGCTTCTGCGTTTCGCCGTCGAGCTCGAGGAGTGGGGCAGGGCCGAGAACATGCCGGTCCTCGAAGGAAAGCGGATGTCGATGATGATCGCGCCGGTAAAAAAGAAATAAGGCGGAATTCCGGGACCCGTCCCGGGACGATGCAAAATGTATAATTATTAATTGTTTAACAAATGGCAAAGCAAAAAACCAACTCCGGTGCCAAAAAGCGCTTCACGCTTACCGGAACGGGAAAGATCAAGAGGAAACACGCTTACCACAGCCACATCCTCACCAAGAAGACCAAGAAGCAGAAGAGAAATCTCGACCACTTCGCCCTCATCGAGAAGGCCGATGTTGCAAGAGTAAAGGAACTGCTGGTCCTGTAATCACAATGTTTAACTGGAATGCAGTCTGAAGAACCCGATGACGGGTCACTGCCTCCAAAAAAGAAAAATTTATGCCTAGATCAGTTAACTCAGTCGCCTCAAGGGCGCGCCGCAAGAAGATTCTCAAGCAGACTCGCGGCAACTTCCTCTCCCGCAGGAATGTCTGGACTGTCGCCAAGAACACCTACGAGAAAGGTCTCACCTATGCTTACCGTGACCGCAAGGCCAAGAAGAGAGAGTTCCGCTCCCTCTGGATCCAGCGTATCAACGCCGCCGCACGTCAGTACGGTCTCACCTACTCCCAGTTCATGGGACGTCTCGCCAAGCAGAACATCGGCCTGAACCGCAAAGTCCTCGCCGACCTCGCGATGAACAATCCCGCCGCTTTCGAGGCTATCATCAACTCTGTAAAATAGGTTTGTCGTGAGCTGGAAGAATCTTGTCCGTAACAAGTGGGTAAGGATGTCCTTCTGGGCGATCCTCTACACGTTATGGGTCATCTGGCTCGGAAATTACTGGTGGCTCTTCGGCCTTGTCGTCATCTTTGACCTCCACATTACCAAAAAGGTAAAGTGGCTGTTCTGGAAGAAAGAGTACAAGGAAGGGGAGAAGCACAACGTATGGCTGGACTGGCTCGACGCCATCATCTTCGCCGTCGTCGTCGTGACCTTCATCAATATTTTCTTCCTCCAGGCGTTCAAGATTCCTTCCTCTTCGATGGAAAGCACCCTCTACACGGGCGATCACCTCTTCGTCAACAAACTCACCTACGGCCCGAGGGTTCCGCAGACCCCGCTGACCATTCCCTTCACCCACAACGTGATCTTCGGAAGAGAGTCCTATTCGACGCTCATCCAGAACGATTACCGGCGGCTCAAAGGCTTCCGCGGCGTGAAACGGGGAGATATCGTGGTCTTCGGCTTCCCCAACGGCGACACCGTTCTCCGCAAGCGTCCCGCAGACGATTATTACGCCTGGGTACGGACGTCCGGCAGGCAGTTCGCCGTCGAGAATTTCGGACCGGTCGTGGTGCGTCCCGCCGACAAGAAAGACCATTACGTGAAACGCTGCGTCGCCGTCGCCGGCGATACGCTGACGGTCCGTGACGGCCTTGTATGGATCGGCGGAGAACAGCAGGAGGTCTGGCCGGGCGTCCAGCTGACCTACACGGTCACGACGGACGGCCACACGATCAACCGCAAGATCCTCGACGAGCTCGGCATCAACATGAAGGAACTCTATTTCGATTCCTCCCTCCCCGGTTATCCGAGGATGCCCCTGACGGCGGCGATGCTCGAGCGGATCAGCGCGCTTTCCAGCGTCAAAGAAGTCTCCCCGAATCTGGACATCTACCCTCCGGACCCGCCGGATGCGGACTGCGACCTTTTCCCCTTCACCGGCCAGACCGGCTGGACCCGGGACAATTTCGGTCCGCTCTGGATTCCCGCCAAGGGCGATACCGTGGCCCTGGATATGGATACGCTCCCGTTTTATGAGCGCATCATCCGCGACTACGAGCATCATACCCTCGACGTGGAGGAAGGCCAGATCATCATTGACGGAGAACTCGCCGACACCTATACATTCTCACAGGACTATTACTTCATGATGGGCGACAACCGCCACAATTCCCTGGACAGCAGGTATTGGGGCTTCGTTCCGGAAGACCACGTGGTCGGAAAACCGCTCTTCATCTGGTTGTCCACGGACGGGAACCGCAGTTTCCCGCAAAGCGTACGGTGGCGCAGATTCTTCAAATTTGTCTAAAATACTTGCATTTCAGCGAATTTTAAGCGATATTTGCAGCCCCGTAAAAAATTAAGAATCAATAAAAAGTTAAAGATATGTCAAAGGTTTGCCAAATAACCGGAAGAAAGCGGATGATCGGCAACAACGTTGCCCACTCCAAACTCCGCACGAAGCGCGACTTCGCGCTCAACCTCAAGACCAAGAAATTCTGGTCGGAAGCAGAGCAGAGGTACATCACCCTCAAAGTCTCCTGCAAAGGTATGAGAATCATTGAGAAGAACGGCCTCGACGCCACCCTCAAGGAGGCTCAGAAGAAAGGATACGTCAACCTTGTTTAATTAGTTTGAATTATGGCAAAGAAAGCGAAAGGAAACAGGGTGCAAGTCATCCTGGAGTGCACCGAGCAGAAAGAGAGCGGTGTACCGGGAATGTCCCGTTACATTACCACCAAGAACAAAAAGAACACCCCCGAGCGTCTTGAGAGGAAGAAATACAACCCTTACCTCCACAAGGTGACGGTTCATCGTGAAATCAAATAAGGAGGATAAACTATGGCAAAGAAAGCAGTTGCTACCTTCGCGGCCAAGGCCGGTGCCAAGCACATGGTCAAATGCATCCGCATGGAGAAATCCCCCAAGACCGGCGCCTACGTCTTCGTAGAGCAGTTCGTCGAGGAAGGTCAGGAGAAAGCGTTCTTCGACAAGAAGTAATCTCCCGGCCCTGTCGTTGAATTCCGGATCGCATCAGCGGTCCGGAATTTTTTGCTTTCCGTGCAACGTTTCCGGTCCGGAATGCATCCTATATGCAAATGTATGTTTTGAATATGAAAAAATTTCTTCTGATTGCCCTTGCTGCCGTCGCTGCGGTAAGCGCATCCTGTGATCCGGCGGAAAGAGAAGCCCGGAAAAATCCCTACAAACCCTTGACTCTCTCGACCAAGTCGGCCGAATTCATCGAGAAGGGAAACGACTCCTTCACCTTTGAATTCATAGACAGGGTCAATGCCGGTACGTCAGGCAGCTATTTCGTTTCTCCGCTCAGCCTTCAATTCCTGCTGGGGATGACCTTGAACGGGGCGCAGGGCGAGACGGCCGGCGAAATCTGCCGTGTGCTCGGCTACGGGACGGGGGAGACCGACGCGGTGAATGCCTATGCCCTGGAAATGCTCCGGCAGCTTCCGTCCCTGGACAAGAAAACGAAGCTGACCATCGCGAACGCCATCTTCGCCGACAAGGCATATCCGCTGCTTCCTTCGTACGAGAGCGCCTTGCGCCAGCATTATTCCGCCGAAGTGGAGAATCTGGATTTCTCCGACGCCCCCGCCACCCTGAAACGGATCAACGACTGGTGCTCGGACAACACCAACGGCCTGTTCAAGAATATTCTCGACAAGGTGGATCCAGAGGTGCAGGCCTATCTTCTGAATGCAATGTATTTCAAGAGCCAGTGGGCGAAAAAGTTCGAGAAGAAAAACACTTCCCCGGAGGACTTTACCCGTAGCGGCGGAGAAAAGGCAAAGGTCCCGATGATGAAGCAGAACAAGAGATTCGCCTATTCGGAGAACGAATCCTTCCAGGTGGTACGACTTCCTTATGGCAACGGTGCCTACTCGATGGTCGTTCTTCTCCCCAGGGCCGGACGCTCGGATAAGGATATCACGGCCTTTCTCAAACAGACCGACTGGAATGTCTTCTTACAGCAGATGGATCTCTGTGAAGTGGATCTCTGGCTTCCGAAATTCGAGACGACCTATCATATCGACCTCGAGGAGATGCTCTCCGCGATGGGGATGCCGCTCGCGTTCAATCCGTCGGCGGCCGATTTCAGCGCGATGGCCCAGCCTTCTCCTTACCTCAGCGCGGTGACCCAGGATGCTATCGTTAAAGTCGATGAAGAAGGCACCGAGGCTGCCGTCGTCTCCAAGGCCCATTTCGGGAAGACGGAGGCAGCCTACCCCTCCGCGGTATTCCACGCCGACCACCCCTTCCTTTACTTCATCGTAGAGAAGTCCACCGGCGTCGTCCTCTTCGCCGGACGGTATGCCGGGGAGTAGAAAAAAGGAAGACTCATAGAACCTCCGCACGGAACGTTGTTTCTGTGCGGGGGGGGGGTAAAAGTTAAAGGAGGTTCGTTTATGAGACATTTTTTATTTTATGTCGTTTTAATGGTTTTAGTGAGTTTGATCTCGTGTAAGAAAGAGATTCCTTGGACGGGTGCTCCCGAAGACTCTTGCGAATGGGGAACGGAGAAAGTTTACAATTCTTCTTCCGAGACTGTAATATTAACGATTGTTGATCGATATGATGGAATGGAGAATGGGGATGGACATCGGATAGAACCTTTGGTTGAAAAGATTCTACCGGGGAACTCTGTGAGCCTGGCTACTCCGTCGTTAGCCTATTTCCCTTGTCTTCACAATGCGAAATACATAGAGATTACCTTAGGGGAGACGACGGTGACGTTGCAGCAGGGAACATCGTTTTTCACGGATTGTGGGTATGAAGAAGAGGTTCGCTATGAATATGATGATAAGGGGCATCCGACCAGCCGATACAAGTGGCCGGTGTACACCTATCATATAACGAAGGAGATTTTGGGGATAGAGTAATCCGGAATCTAAAAATTTACCGGAGCCCTCGGGCCCCGGTTTTTTTATATCCTCTCGTCATCCTCCAGCGAAAAGATATCGTTCACCGTCTTTCCGAACAACGCTGAAATTTTCAGCGAGAGCAGGGTAGAGGGGTTGAATTTCTGTTTCTCAATGGCATTCACCGTCTGGCGGCTCACCCCGAGCGCCTCGGCCAGATCCTGCTGCGTCATATTGTGCAGCGCCCGTTCAACTTTAATGCTATTCTTCATTTCGCGCCCTCCATTGACAGATCCAGATGATGATTTTGTACAGCATTGCGTAGGCGATAAACACGATGCCGATATCGTTGATAAACGTCTCGTAGAAATCCCGGAAGGCGCGTCCAAAACCGGTGCTGACAGGAATATACAGCAAAAGGGTGCAGACGAAGATAAACAGGGCGATGGCGACCAGCACCTTGACGCGGATTTCGCTGGACATTTCGTCTTCGACTTTGTCCTTTGAGAAGATGGCCAGAATGACCATCAGCATATTGACCGGGCCGATAATGTTCCAGTTATCACCGAAGAACCCTGCATAATCCCTAATAGGGGCAGGTAGCCATTTGGCAAATATCACCAGCAGGAAGAGGACGACGAGAAATGCGATCAGATACGTATAGCCCACGATCTGGCACCAGTGCGGCAGGAATGGAATACTTTTTTTCATAATGCGTTGACTTTAGTTTGTTTTACCTTCTTATGATATCTTGCTGCAAATGTAAATAAAACTTTACAAAAAGTCAAGTATTATATATGAATATTTGAAAAAAACCGCCGGGGTCCCCAAAGGAGGGAACAGTTTAAAACAATACACAAGAAAAAACAGTCCCGGCGGTTGATCTATCTCTTGAACGAACTACCGGGAACAAAAAAAAGCGCAGGCTTATTGTATGACTGGAGGCTTACGACGGCCCGCTCAACATACAATAATCCTGCGCCGTGATCGGCGCAGGACCCTGTTAAGCTGTTGAGCTAAAGAATGTCGTAATTTCCAGTCTGGCTTAACAGAGACCCAGTATATCGTATTTTCGATATTATTCTATTTCACTTTACAAAAGTATAGAAATATTTCTAAAGAATCAAGAGTCCAGAAGGTATAAATAGTCGTTTTTGCGGGGAGAGCCGCTTTCGCGAAAAAGTTTTCTAAGACGGTATTTGGCTGTTTTGATACTCGATTCAGAAGATTTTCGTAAAAGAGAAATCGTGCTTTGCGGAATATGAGCAAAAAATAGCAGCATCAATTGGAACATATAATCCGTCAAATCCGGAAAATCTTGCCGCACCTTGGAAATGATGCCGTGGTGATAGGTGTCCAGGGCGGTTTCAATTTCCCGATAAAGATTCTGGTCGCTGCGCAGCCGATTAATCCTTGTTTTAAGTTCTTTGTATGCTTCTTCCTCCTTCCGCGTGTTTTTGGCCTCTTCGTACATTTGAGCGGCCTCTTCAATCACTGAAATCTTGGATAGCATCATCGTCTTTACCAGTCGGAGATTATCGTCTTCCCGTTCCTGGAGAATTCTTTTGGTTTCTGAAATGTTTTCCAGAAGTTCCTTGCGTTTCCTTCTGCTGTACGCAAGTTGTCCGCAGAGAAGAAGCATTATCAGCAGAGATAATCCAGAAATGCTAACAGTTATCAGTCTCGTATTCTTTGTTCTCAGGCGGGCGATTTCACCTTCCCTGCGATAGACATCGTTTAAGGATGATATCAAGGATTGCTGAAGTTGTATTCTTATGATAGAATCTTGAATATGGATATCCCCTTTATAAAGTGTCAGGGCATCTTTATAATCTCCTTTGTTTTCTGCCACTAAAGATTTATGGAATAAGATCCGAGCAGTATCAGAGGCATTAGTAGCATGTGAGTAGGATTCTTGGAATAAACTATCAACTAAAGAAGGGTACACAAATGAACACGCATATGCCATTCGGCTGTATGCTCCGGAGGAGAATCCGTATTTATTACCTTTCTCAAAGGTCTCCAGGACTTTTTTCGCGTCATCTGCATTCTTAATATCAAGAAGATATGCGTAACTTTGGTATGCATAGTTGATCAGAGGGTACTCGGCTGAGTTACGAAATAAAATCTTGAAAACGGAATCTGCTTGCGTCTCTTTATTGGATTGTTGAAGAATTTCGGCATATTCCAGCCTTCCGGATTCGACATATTCGGGCAAATGGGCTTCTTCAAATGAAGATATGGCTTTAAGAATCATCTTCTCGGCATCATAGGTCTCATAATTCTCCGTGTATATATGTGCCATATTTCTATATGAGAGACCACTATACAGAAGATCATTCTCTTTCTGAGCCCAAGATACGGCTTTCTCGAAATTCACTATTGCATCTTGGAATTGTCCCTTGTTTTTCTTGACAATACCCTTATAATAATAGGACATTGTTTTATGGTGAATATCTTTTCTGTCGGAAAAGAAACTAACGGCTAAGTCTATAAGAGAGTCATTGGTTGGCATCAGATCATTAAGATCCATTTCTGCTGTAATTAAAAGTGCATGATATGCGGCGTCTCGTCGATTAAAATGATCTGTATCCATTGATGATAGCACACAAAGGACACTATCAGGCGCAGTTCTAAGATTTTCTTCAAGAGAGGTGAAATCAGGATTTAATCTGCGACAAGAACCGAAGATTGTCAGAACAAGAATCGGAAGAATAGAAAAATATCGTGTCATAATCTGTATGGAGTTATATGCAAATATAGCTTAAAACTGGGGAAGACTGTTTTGAGAATGTTAAATGTGACCACATGTTTCTTTTATTCTATTGATTGATAATGTGTTTTGTGTTTTAAAATGTTACTTGGAAAGTTTGGCGTCTGGCGTGATTGAGTCTAACTTTGCCTATAACTCAAAAACAATACACATTATGTTTCAAAATTCAAAACCCATCTTAGCCGGTATTCTGCTTGCCGCGTCCATCCTTATTTGTGGACAAATTAAAGCGGATGAAAAAAATGTTATTATTTCCCGAGTGGGGGAACATCCGACGGTCGGAATTCCTAAGGCTCCGGTCCCGATTTCATGTTTCATTGACGATGAATCCGGGGAACTTAACTTTTACTTTACAGGGAACCTTGGTAATGTCGCTATTACCGTATGTGAATTGTCACTAGGGATTGTCGCTTCAGAGACGGTGGACTCTTCTCTCGGGACCGTCCAATTGTACATCCCGGTAACCCCTGGTTTCTACGAAATCACATTCGTAACGGCTGGTGGAGACATCTACACGGGAACTTTTACCTTATAGTACTAACAATCTAAATTTCAGTGAAAATGAAACGTATCGCTTTTATCTTTTTCGTCATATCTCTTGTCGTTTCCTGCTCTGACAAGCAGGAGGTGGATGTCGTATCTCAGAAGGCCGTTGATAGCAAGGAGTCGTCTTTCGTCGTTTCTGAGCCGATGGCCTTCCCGGATGTTGAGTCTCTTAACGAATATGGTTGGAATGTCAGCACTAAGTCAAAATCCCTGGACGGCTTTGTGTCTTTTGCTGAGACCGTGATGCGGGAGGAAGACTACGACGACCGTCCGAATGCCATAATGAGTTCCCGTTTCGGGTCCGTCCTTAATTCAGAAGGAGAGGTGATTGTCGCAGGATACTTTCTGAAACTAACCGACTTTGGACTTCTGATAAGTGATCTCGCCCAAAAAGAAACTGTTCGGACTTTGTCGAAAGATGCTGCAACTCTTTCTCTTTGTGAGGGAAAGGCGTATCTGCCATCCCTTAATCCCAATACTCCAGTGAGAGTAATTGGAGGTTATGAAAACATTTACTTTTTCGATATGTTCGGTTTCTTGTCCAACGCAGGTCAGGTGGACAAGGAAGAATCGGCCGAAACAAAATCTCCTGCGGCCGGACTTGTTCTGTATGATAAGACTCTGAATGATCTGGGGATGAGCATCGATCCCTATGCCAATATGACCGTGCCTCCTTCCGGAAGCCAGAAAGTCCTGTATGACGATACGCATTGCAATGATACGAAGATTTGGCAGCAGGAATATTATGTCACGATAGACCGGGGGATGAAGGTCAAAACTATGAAGAAAAGTGCCGGAACTTGGAGTAAATATCAGAATCCGGTTGAAGGTGGAATTCGGGACTGGCTGATTGTAGAGAGCGGGGCTTTTGGTGAAATCTATGGCACAATTGTTGATATTAACAAAATTAAATATGGAGACCGTACCCCGGATCCTGTCCACTATGTTTATACAATCAATGCCAGAGGCTCCAGTATGCTAGATATCGTGAATGCACCGCTTTCTTCTTTGATTTTCCAGGGCAATTCTGTGGCTGCGAGTTATGGTTTGATATACCAGGTGGATGCTGTCCGTTTTGTTGTAAATGATAATACGGCTTACACAAGGTTCCCTAATCAGGGTGCGAACGAAGAGAATGTGAAGAAGATAGAAAGGGATTGGCCCACACTTTTTGCGGGATATTTAACCGTCAGTCAGTCTTATGTCCTGGATTCAAGTGTCTTGAAACGCAGAAGTTACTATTATTCCCTTGGTTGTCTGATGTACGGTCAGTCCAGATGGGGAAGTGACTACAGGGGTTCGAAAATGCTCTATCATTATAATTAACAATTAATTCATTATGAGAAAAAGTTTGCTTACATTGCTGTTGGTTCTGTCGTTTGCGACCGCTTTCGCGCAGACGTCGGACTTGAGAAAACCAGGGTATAAGGGTAGCCTCTCGCTTCTGTATCAGGGATTGCCCTGTGTGGGTGTGGAGACGTCCCACGGTGCGATGATCAATCAGCATCATTATCTGGGCGCCGGCGCGGGATTCTATGTGTTTCCGGACGGGAAAGGTTTTCCGTCATTTGCCGAGGCGTTCCTGGACTACCACGCCTTCATTCTCAAAAAGGACAGCACGCCGGTCGCCGGTATCAAGGTGGGATATGTCCGTTCCCTGTGGGATAATGCCAACGGATACACCAATGGATATAATTACAGGCAGGGCCTCAGTATTCAGCCGGAATTCGGCTGGAGTTGGGCGCTTGGCCCGAAATACGGTCTTTCCCTGTCGGCCGGAGCAAACTTGGTTTTCCCGATGGAGAAACATAACAAAGTAGTCTTTGTCGCGCCGCGGGCGGCTCTCACGTTTGAATTCTGATCCGGAGTCGCTCCCGTCGCATGATCTAATCCCCGCACGGAACATTGTTTCTGTGCGGAGTTTTTTGTATATTTGTAGGTTGTAACAAAAGGACTATGGGATTATTCGACAAAGGATTCAAGAAGACCAACCAGAGTTTCTTCCAGAAGCTGTCCAGGGCCATCGTGGGGCGTTCGCGCGTGGATGACGACGTGCTGGACGCCATCGAGGAGGCGCTGATCGGCTCGGATATGGGCGTGGATACGACGCTCAAGCTGATCGAGAACCTGGAGGACCGCGTGGAGCGGGACAAGTACATGTCGATGGACGAGCTGGTGGATATCCTCCGGGACGAGATCGCCAAACTGCTGAATGTCAGTGAGGAGGATGCTCCCGTAGACCCCTTTGATTTCTCGAAGAAGCCCTATGTGATCCTGGTCGTCGGCGTCAACGGGGTGGGGAAGACTACCACCATCGGCAAACTCGCCTCGATGCTTCGCGCCCAGGGGAAGAAGGTGGTGATTGGCGCCGCGGATACGTTCCGGGCCGCCGCCGTGGAGCAGCTCTGTATCTGGGCCGAAAGGGCCGGAGTCGATATCGTCAAGCAGGCGATGGGGTCAGATCCGGCCTCGGTGGCGTATGACAGCGTCAAGTCGGCCGTCGCAAAGGGTGCCGATGTCGTGCTGATTGACACGGCCGGCCGGCTCCACAACCGCGTGGACCTGATGAACGAACTCACCAAGATCCGCAATGTGATCCGCAAAGTGGTCCCGGACGGGCCGCACGAAGTGCTGCTGGTGCTGGACGGCTCTACGGGGCAGAACGCCTTCGTGCAGGCGCGGGAATTTTCCCGGGCGACGGAGGTCACGGCCCTGGCCGTCACCAAGCTGGACGGCTCCGCCAAGGGCGGCGTTGTGGTCGGGATCGTGGATCAGTTCAAGATCCCGGTGAAGTTTATCGGGATCGGCGAGGGAGTGGATGACCTGAAGGTGTTCGACAAGCGGGAGTTTGTGCAGTCGCTCTTTAACAAGGAAGATTTAAAAAGTTAGTATATGAAAGTTTCGTACAATTGGCTCAAGGAGTATTTGGAGTGTGATCTGACGCCGCAGCAGGTGGCGGAGGCGATGACCTCGATCGGTATCGAGGTGGACAGCGTCGCGGAGCAGGAAGAGATTCCCGGCGGACTCGCCGGGGTGGTCGTGGCAAAGGTGCTGGAATGTGAGGCGCATCCGGATTCGGACCATCTGCATATCACCAAGGTGGATGACGGGACGGGAGAGCCGCTCACCGTCGTCTGCGGCGCGCCCAATGTGGCGGCCGGGCAGAAGGTTCTCTTCGCCCGCATCGGCACCGTGCTGCCGGGCGACTTCAAGATCAAGAAGTCCAAGATCCGCGGCGTGGAGTCGCTGGGCATGATCTGCGCGGAGGACGAGCTCGGCATCGGTGCGAGCCACGCCGGCATTATGGTCCTTCCGGAAGATGCCGTTATCGGCACGCCTGCCAAGGAATACCTGCATCTCAAGACCGAGGCGGTCATCGAATACGAAATCACGGCCAACCGCGTGGATGCGGCGTCGCACATCGGCGTCGCACGCGACCTGTACGGGTATCTCCAGTCGAAGGACATTCCCTGCAAATTCCACTACCCGGAGGCCCTGGAGACGATTGAAGGCCCCGGGAAGGAGATCCCCGTCGAGGTGCTCGACAGCGAGGGCGCGCCCCGCTACACGGGCATTACTATCCGTGGGGTAAAGGTCGGTCCTTCCCCGGAATGGCTGCAGAAGAAACTGCTTTCCATCGGGCACAATCCCATCAACAACATCGTCGACATCTCCAATTTCATCCTCTTCGAGCTGGGGCAGCCGCTCCATACCTTCGACGCCGCGAAGATCGCGGGCGGCAAGGTGGTGGTGCGCCGTGCCTTCCCCGGAGAGAAACTCAAGACGCTGGACGGCATCGAGCGCACGCTCAATCCGTTCGATATGGTGATCGCTGACGCGGAGAAGGCGATGTGCATCGCGGGTGTCTTCGGCGGCGCCGATTCCGGCGTGACGGAAGAGACGGTGGACGTCTTCATTGAGGGCGCCTACTTCGACCCCGCATCCATCCGCAAGACCTCCAAGGCCCATACCTTGCAGACCGACGCTTCGTTCCGCTACGAGCGCGGCTGCGATCCCGAGATCGCCGGATTCGCCGGCAGGCGGGCTGCGAAACTCATCCTGGAGCTTGCAGGCGGCCATATCGAAGGCAAGATGGTGGAGGTTTATCCCAAGCCCATCGGCCGCGTAAAGATCGACCTGGACTACGACCGCATCGAGCGGTTCATCGGCAAGAAGATCGGTCACGATACCATCGAGAAGATCCTGAAGGGGCTCAATTACGAATTCGTCGAGAGGCGGGAGAACGGCGCGCTTGTGGCCGCTCCGACCTATATGATCGACGTGACGCGCGAGTGCGACGTGGTGGAGGAAATCCTCCGCATCTACGGCTACAATAATATCGAGCTGCCGGAGCACCTCAAGATGTCGGTCGGCGCGACCCCGACTCCCGAGCCGGAGGCTCTCCGCAACAATATCTCCAATATGCTCGCAGCCAACGGATTCGTGGAGATGATGAACAATTCCCTGACGAAGGAGGATTATTACAAGACGCTCACGACCTTCCCGGCCGATCACTGCGTGCACATCGTCAACCCGCTTAGCAGCGACCTCAACGTGATGCGCCAGACCCTCATCCTGAGCGGCCTGGAGGTCATCGCCTACAACCTCAACCGGCAGGCCGGCGCGATGAAACTCTTCGAATACGGCTCTGTCTATCAGCGCCTTCCGGAGAAGGACGGCACCACGCTGGAAGGGTATGAGGAGCATCAGAATTTCGGCCTCTTCCTCACCGGAACAACGGACAAGCTCTGGCGCAATCCCGCCGCGAAGAGCGACTTCTTCCAGCTCAAGGGCTATGTCGAACTGCTGCTCGCCCGCTACCGGGTCGACGCTTCACAGCTTTTTACGGCGGCGGCCCCGTCGGATATATTCGCCGAAGGCCTTGTCTATACGCTTCCCGGTCAGGGTACCGTCCTCGCGACCCTCGGCACCGTCTCCCCGGCGCTTCTGAAGCGTTTCGGCATCCGCCAGAGCGTCTATGCGGCGGAGATCAACTGGCAGGTGCTCTTCAAGCTCATCAAGCGGGATAAATTTTCCTTCACGGAACTGCCTCGTTTTCCGGAGGTCCGGCGCGACCTGGCCCTCCTGCTCGACGAGGGCGTGAAGTACGAGGATCTCCGCAAGGCGGCTTTCAAGGCGGGCAAGAAACTTATCAAGAACGTCTCGCTCTTCGATGTGTACCGGGGCGACAAGATTCCCGCCGGGAAGAAGCAGTATGCGATGAATTTCGTCCTGCAGGATCCGGAGCGTACGCTGACGGACACCGATGTCGAGGGCGTGATGAGCCGCGTGCTCGCATCGTTCGAAAACGCTTTCGGCGCGACCCTCAGATAATGAAAAGGGCCGCCCTGCATATCCTTGTCGTGCTCTCGGCCGCGTTGATGCTCCTCGGCTCCTGTACCAGGGGGCGGGTGATTCCGCGCGGCAAGATGGTGGACATCTATGCGGATATGTTCATGGCGGACCAGTGGATCAAGAACGACTACAAGTTCCGCAGGATGGCGGACACGTCGCTGCTCTATGAGCCGATCCTCGAGTCGTACGGATATACGACCGATGACTATATCAAGAGCGTGCGCAAGTATATGAAGGATCCGGAGCGTTTTTCCCGTATCCTGAAGCGGACGGCGGCCAAACTCGAGAAAGAGGCGAATCTCCTCTCGCTGGAGATCGACAAGGTGCGCTTCTCGCAGACTTCGCGCGCGGAAGTGCTGGAGTGGATGCGGGAGGTCGTGGCCTGCCGGGCGCTGGACTCGCTGGTGTTCTCGTCCTTTGTGAAGACGCCGTCCGACACCTCCTGGGAGGGCGTCCGGATGGTGATCGACTCTTCCTGGCGGGTCAAGGCGGACTCGCTTGCGCAGGCGGATTCCCTTGCACGGCTCGATTCCCTTGCCCGGGCGGACTCTCTGGCAAAAGCCGATTCGCTCTCGAAAGCCGATTCGCTCCCGACGAAGGACTCGCCGGTAAAGAAGGACACCATATCGAAACGACTGCTCCGGGTAAAGGAACCGCCCTCCGGGAAGGGACGGCCGGGATGGAAACAGGGAGAGCAGGTCCGGACGAAAGAAGCCGATCTGGGGGATATATGATGAGATTTGCAGCAGAATATCTGTACACGCTTTGTGCGGCGGAGCCCGTCCGTAACGGCTTCGTCGAAGTGGATGACGACGGGACGGTCCTTGCGACCGGCGTCGTTGAGGATCCTTCGCGGGAGCCCGGCTTCCTTGCGGGAGCCATCGCTCCGGGATTTGTCAATACCCATTGCCATGTCGAACTTTCCTCGATGAAGGGATTGTTCCGGAAAGGGAGCGGGATGGCCGGATTCATCGACCAGATCAATGCCCTCCGCGACACCAAGTCCCGTGAGGAAAAGATCGCCGACATCCGTTACTGGATGGACCGGATGTATGCGGAAGGGGTCAGCGCGATGGCTGATATCAGCAACTGCGCCGATTCCTTCGCCATCAAGGCCGCTCATCCGATGTACACGCGCACGTTACTGGAGGTCTTCGGCACCGAGCCGGAGGACTGCGGAGCGGTGATGGAGAGCGTGCTGCGGCTTAAGGCGGCTGCGGACGGCTTCGGCCTGGACGCGGCGCCCACCCCGCACGCCTGTTATACGATGAGCCCGGAGCTGCTGAGCGCGGCGAGCCGGGAGGGGCTCAAATCCGGTTTCCTCTCGTATCACAGCGAAGAATCCGACCAGGAGGAGCAGATGATCCGCTCCGGCTCCGGCCCGATGTGGGACAACCGGAAGACGGCCGGGATGTCGACGCCGCCCGTCACCGGCGGGTCGTCGCTGCAGTATTTCATCGACCGTCTGCAGGCCGCGCATCCCGCCCCGTTCGACGAGCATATCCTGCTGGTCCACGAGGTCTGTATGGATCAGGAGGGGATCGATGCGGTGAAGGCCGTGATGCGGCATCCGTTCGTGGCCCTCTGTCCGCTATCCAATATCTTCATCCACAATGCGCTTCCTCCCGTCGGACTGATGATGGAGAACGGCCTTAAAATTACCCTCGGGACGGATTCGCTCTCGAGTAACGATACGCTTTCGATGGTGAAGGAGATGTACTGCCTCCAGGAGAATTTCCCGTTCCTGCGGCTCGGGACGCTGCTGGAGTGGGCCTGTCGCAACGGGGCGGAATTCCTCGGGAAGGAAGACACTTTCGGCACGGTCGCACCCGGGAAAAAGCCGGGGCTCGTGCATATTTCATCGCTTTCGGCGGACGGAGCGCTGACCTCCGGAAGCCGGACAGAACGGCTTGTATAGGTTATGATGCGGGAAGACACGGTTTTCGGTCCGATCCGCAGCCGCCGGCTGGGGTCGTCTCTCGGGGTCAATCTCTTGCCTCGTAACGGAAAATTGTGTAACTTTGACTGCATCTACTGCGAGTGCGGATGGAACAGGGACGGTCTTGGAGACCGGCAACTGCCCACCGCTCAGGAGGTTGAGGATGCGTTGAAGGCCAGGCTGACGGCCTGCCGGGAGGAGGGGATTCCGATCGATTCCATCACTTTCTCGGGCGACGGGGAGCCTACCCTTCATCCCGCCTTTGCGGAGATCATTGACAGAACGCTCGCCGTGCGGGACGCGCTCTTTCCGGAAGCCCGGGTGTCGGTGCTGTCGAATGCGACGCGGGTCTGCAGGGAGGATGTCTTCCGGGCCCTTCGCCGAGTCGACAATCCGATCCTGAAGATCGACGCCCCGACGGACGCCCTCGCCGCGCGGATCAACCGCCCGGTGGGCGCCTATCACGTGGCGGATGTCGTCGCGGCCCTGGAGCGGTTCGACGGCGATTTCGTGCTGCAGACGATGTTCCTCAAGGGGCCGGAATTCGATTCTTCCGCCCCGGAGGTGCTGCAGGGCTGGATGGAGATTGTCCGTCGCCTGCATCCGCGGGAGGTGATGGTTTATACGCTGGACCGCGAAGCCCCGGCGGAGGGGCTGGAGAAAATGACGGCGGCCGGGATGGCCGCCTTGGTGGAACCCCTTGTCCGCGAGGGTTTCCGGATACAGATCAGAGGATAAAATTATTCTATAGATATGACAAATTTACTTGAAAAGTATGGATACGCTCCTGAGAAGGACGCTATCTCGCACAACCTGGAACTGATTGCGGCCAGCCTTGAGAAGGTCGTGACGCCGGAGATCCTCAAGGATTGCTTCTCCGCGATGGATCTGACAACCCTCAGCACGACGGACACGGTCCAGTCCGTCGGTAAACTGGTCGGCAAGGTGAACGCCTTCCCGGCGCAGTATCCGGATTTCCCGCTTCCGGCATCCGTCTGCGTCTATCCCAATTTCGCAGGCCTCGTCAAGGAGCAGAAGACCGATCCCGACCTGCACGTGACGGCGGTCAGCAGCTGCTTCCCGACGGCCCAGTCCTTCCTCGAGGTCAAGGTCAGGGAGTGCGAGCTGGCCGTTGCCGCCGGCGCGGACGAGATCGATATCGTGCTCTCGCTCAATAAGTTTCTCGCGGGAGATCTCGAGGGTGCGGGTGCGGAGATCGCCGCGATGCGCGCCGCCATCGATGCGGCCGCCGCTCCGCTCGGGAAGAAGATCGTCCTGAAGGTCATCCTCGAGACCGGCATCCTCGTATCGCCCGAGAAGATCGCCGAGGCCTCCTTCCTCGCGATGGAGAACGGAGCCGACTTCATCAAGACTTCCACCGGCAAGGTCGAGGTCAACGCCACCCCGATGTCGGCCTATATCATGTGCGAATGCATCCGTCTTTACTACGAAAAGACCGGCCGCAAGGTCGGATTCAAGGCCGCGGGCGGAATTTCTTCCGCTTTGGACGCTGTCGGCTATTGGTCGATCGTTTCGACCGTTCTCGGGAAGGAATGGCTCGACAAATCGCTGTTCAGACTGGGTGTGAGCCGTCTTGCCAACGCGCTGCTGAGCGCCGTGGAGCAGAAAACGGTCGCATTTTTCTAGTGCAAGTTGCACGCGATTTTTGCAATTCGACCCGCGTTCTACATAGGTAGGACGCGGTTTTTTGCAAATAGCCGTCAGTGATTTCCACTAACGGATAATCGTTTCTAATTTTGCCGTCGGACCAAAAAAGAAACGATATGAAAGGTTATTGCAAAATTCTGATTCCGGCCCTGCTGCTCGCAGCGTGCAGCAAGAGCCCCTCCGGCGGGATGGTCATTCCCGACCAGAGTCCCGACGGCGAAGTGTATCACGAAATGATCGTGCTCGGAGAGCGGATGGAGGACCCGTACGCGGTGGACAACATCCGGCGCGCCTACGAGACGCTCTATCCGACCAAGTCCGGCCGGGTGGATGTCAAGCCCACGGACCTGTATGTCCGTTTCCTGCCCGAGAGCGACGCGGAGTACCAGGCCCTGCTCGACGCGGGGCTCAACCTGATGGACCATCCCCTCGACTACCGGATTCTGAAAGAGGGGGACTATTACCACGACCCGTCCGTCGCGGAGGAGGACGTGACCTGGCAGTATGCCGTCGTCGGGAAGGATTTCGTTTTCCCGGAAGGCATTCAGCACGAGATCCTGGAAGAATGCTACCTGTCCGAGCACGACCCCTCGACGCGCGCGCCGGGCTGTGACGTGGACTGGGAGGCCGTGGAAAGGACTGCGTACGAACTTACCGGCAACGCCGACCTCCTCGTTCCGCAGACCCGCGCGGATGCCGCAGTCGGCACGCCCTCGGGGCGGATCACGATCGTGGACAAGGATTATGCGGGTGGCAAGCCTTTCGGCGTGGCCGGGGTGATGGTATCCTGCAATTCATTCGTCAAATTCAGCCACTGCTATACCGACCGGGACGGCTACTATACGATGCCTCAGCAGTTTACGTCCAATCCGCGGTTCCGCCTGGTCTTCCACAACGAACTCGGATTCTCCATCGGCTTCAACCTCATCCTGATCCCCGGCTCCATCTCCACCCTCGGCAAGGGGACTCCGGAAGGGCTCAGCGTGCAGGTGACGCCGGAGTCGGAGGGCAGCCTGTTCCGCAGATGCGCCGTCAATAACGCGGCCTATGACTATTACACGCGTTGCTCGGAGGGCGATATGAATCTGACCCTGCCGCCGAAGGATATCCGCATCTGGACTTTCCGCGATATGGAGAGTTCCTCGACGACGATGCTCCATCACGGCACGTTTATGGACAACAACATCTTTGCCAAGTACCTCGGCAAGTATGCTTCCCTGATCAAGGTCTTCCTGCCGGACATCACCATCGGCTGCGGCGGGGGGAAGGATTACAGCGTCATCTACCGCGCCGTGACGCACGAACTCTCGCACGCCAGCCACTTCGCCCAGGCCGGGAAGAAGTACTGGAACCCGTACATCTCCTATATCATCGTGTCGTGGCTCGCCGGCGGCGGGATGTACGGAGACGGCTCGGACTCGGATGCGGGATACTGCGAAGTGGGGGAGATGTGGGCCTATTATATGGAGAGCAAGATGTTCCAGGAGCGTTACGGCGGGTCGATGCCCACATTCGGCACCTCCTACTGGTTCTATCCGCAGATCTTCCGCTATCTGGACGAGCGCGGCTTCCCGCGGTCCTACATCTTCAAGGCGCTTACCGCCGAAGTGACATCCCGGGATCTCCTGAAGAAGAAGCTGCTGGAACTCTATCCTTCCCGCCAGAGTCTCATCAACCAGGTCTTCGAGCGGTATGCTGAGTAGAAGTTTTCTCCGGGAGGCGGCGGTGCTTCTGATCCTCCTCCTCCCGGCTTTCACCGCCCGCGGCCAGAAGGCGGGCATTGCCACCAACCTGCTCGAGTACGTCAATCTGGGTACCCTGAACATCGAGGGATCCTACGCCTTCTCCCGGTACTGGACCGTCAACGCCGGCGCGCGCTACAACCCGTTCAGTTTCAAGATCGGCGGCAAGGAGGTGCACAACCGGCAGCAGTCCTACTATGCCGGCGTCCGCTACTGGCCCTGGTACGCGTATTCGGGGTGGTGGGTCGGGACGAAGGCCCGCTATCAGGAGTACAATGCGGGCGGTCTGCTCTCGAAAAAGACGGAGGAGGGAGACCGGTTCGGCCTGGGCTTTTCGGCGGGGTACGCCTATATGTTGGGAAAGCACGTCAATCTGGATTTCGGGGTCGGGCTCTGGGGCGGATACGACAAGTACACCGCCTATTCCTGCCCGACGTGCGGGATCACGACGGGCTCGGGGGACCGGTTCTTCATCCTCCCCGATGATATTCTTGTTGCGATTACCTATGTGTTCTGATGTGTTGAAATATCTGGCCGCCCTTTGCTGGGCCGCCGTGCTTCCGGCCTGCTCGGTCAAGGAGAACCGGTCGGCCTGTCCGTGCTATCTGACGGTGGATCCGACCGGAGTTCCCGAGGCCGTCGAGGAGATGCCGGTCGCGATGGAAGTGTCCGGAGCGAAGGATTTCCGCGGGGCGATGACCCTCGCCGGGGAAGATTGCCTGGAGGAATTCACGGTGGATGTGCCCCGTCCCAATGTGTTCGTTTCGGTTTTTTCGGGGGCGGGGGAGTGCTTCGTGCCCGGGGTGGGGCTCCGGATTCCCGAGGGGGAGCAGTGCCCGCCGGTGCGGATGTTTTCGCGGCGGGTGCGGACGGACGGGGAGACGGCCCGGGTGCGTCCCGTTCCCGCCAAACGCTACTGCACCGTGACCATCCGGATCGTACCGGTCAATGACGTGTTCCTGGAATCCTTCCATCTCGAGCTGACAGGTTCCGTCTGCGGATACAATTTGGATTCCGCCCCGGCGGAGGGGGCTTTCCGTTGCCCGGTCTATCCTTCCCCGGAAGGGCTCTGCGTGGTCCGGATCCCCTGCCAGAAGGACAACTCGCTGATGATGAATGTCCTGGACGGGTCGGAGTCGCTCCGGTTCTTCGCGCTCGGGGAGTACATCGCCGAGTCTGGATACGACTGGACCGCCGAGAATCTGGAGGACATCTATCTGGAAATCGACTATGCGGCGACCGCTTTCACCATTCGGGTAAACGGTTGGGAAAAGACGGTTTCGCTGGAGATTCTGATATAGGGGAATGGAAAGAATTGCAAAAAACGCACAAATTTTTGGGAAAATAAAAAAACTGTTGTATCTTTGCATTCCCTGCGCGGGTGGCGGAATTGGTAGACGCGCTACTCTCAGGAGGTAGTGTCCGCAAGGACGTGTCAGTTCGACTCTGATCTCGCGCACCGTAATGGCGGCCCCCGGGGCCGCCATTATTGAGTTAAACGGACTTAGAAGAAGCATTATGGATATTCGCAACATCGCCATCATCGCCCACGTCGACCACGGCAAGACGACGCTCGTGGACCGGATGATCTACCAGGCCAACCTCGTACGCAAGCCGGAAGACCTCGGCAATCTCATTCTGGACAACAACGACCTCGAGCGCGAGCGGGGCATCACCATCCTCGCCAAGAACGTATCGGTCATGTACAAGGGCGTCAAGATCAATATCATCGACACCCCGGGGCACAGCGATTTCGGCGGCGAGGTGGAGCGCGTCCTCAATATGGCGGACGGCGTGCTGCTGCTGGTGGACGCCTTCGAGGGCTGTATGCCACAGACGCGGTTCGTCCTCCAGAAGGCCATCGAACTGGGCCGGAAGCCGATCGTCGTCATCAATAAGGTCGACAAGCAGAACTGCCGCCCCGACGAGGTGCAGGAGCAGGTCTTCGACCTGATGTTCACCCTCGATGCGACGGAGGAGCAGCTGGATTTCAAAACGATCTACGGCAGCGCGAAACAGGGCTGGATGTCGACCGACTGGAGACAGCCGACCGGAGACATCACCGCCCTTCTGGACGCCATCCTCGAAGAAATCCCCGCTCCGGCGCAGGTGGAGGGAACGCCCCAGATGCTGGTGTCGTCGCTCGAATATTCCCCCTATGTCGGCCGGATCGCCGTCGGGCGCATCACCCGCGGCTCGCTACGTACCGGGATGCCGGTCAGCCTGTGCAAGCGGTACGATATCGTCGAGAAGTCCAAGATCAAGCAGCTGATGGTCTTTGACGGCCTGGGCAAGGCCAATGTCGAGGAGGTCGGATGCGGAGACATCTGCGCCGTCGTCGGCATCGAGGGCTTCGAGATCGGCGATACGATCGCCGACGCCGAGAATCCCGAGGCGCTCCCGCCCATCGCGGTGGACGAGCCCACGATGTCGATGCTCTTCACGATCAACAACTCCCCGTTCTTCGGCAAGGACGGCAAGTTCGTGACCTCCCGCCACATCAAGGAACGGCTGGACCGGGAACTCGAGAAGAACCTTGCGCTCCGCGTGAAGCCGGGCCTCAACGCCGACTCGTTCGTCGTCTACGGCCGCGGCGTGCTGCATCTCTCGGTACTCATCGAGACGATGCGGCGCGAGGGCTTCGAACTTCAGGTCGGCCAGCCGAAGGTGCTGGACAAGACCATCAACGGACAGCGCTGCGAGCCGATCGAGGAACTTTCCATCGAGGTCCCGGAGCAGTTTGTCGGCGCGGCGATCGAGCTGTCGACCCGCCGCAAGGGCGCTCTGATCCGGATGGAGCCGCGCGGTGACCGGACGCTTCTCGAGTTCGAAATCCCGACCCGCGGCCTGATGGGCCTCCGCAGCAACCTTCTCACCGCAACGCAGGGGGAGGCGGTCGTGGCGCATCGCTTCAAGGATTATCAGCCCTACAAGGGCGAGATCGAAATGCGCACCAACGGCTCTCTGGTCTCCCTGGAGACCGGCGAGGCCGTGGCCTATTCGATGAACAAGCTGCTCGACCGCGGCCGCTTCTTCGTGGAACCCGGCGAGGAGATTTACGGCGGACAGGTGGTGGGAGAGCACACGCGCGACCGCGACCTGAACATCAACATCTGCAAGACCAAGAAACTGACCAACGTCCGCGCCGCGGGCAGCGACGAGAAGATCATCCTGCCTCCGGCCGTCAAGTTCTCGCTGGAAGAGGCGCTGGAATATATCCAGGACGACGAGCTGGTGGAGGTGACGCCGCACCACATGCGGATGCGCAAAATCATGCTCGATCCGCTCGACCGCAAGCGGAACTCACCTTTGGATGAATAAAGTGGCGGTGAAAAATCTCGTGGAGTTGCATTTTTAATCAAATTTTGTTATCTTTGCAGCCCAAAATCTGTTTACTGGTATGAAGGATGATTTTTTAATGCCTCTAAGCGGGTTGGCCGCGGGAAAGAAAACCTTCCTGTGGCAAGCGGGAAAAGCGTTCTTTGGCGAGTTTGACAATACGGACATCCTGGATGCCGATATCCGGGTGGAGGCGGTGCTCGAGAAGGCCGGAAAGGATCTTCTCGTGGATCTTACCCTCGACGGCACGGTCACGGTAATCTGCGACCGCTGCCTCTCTCCGCTGGCGCTGCCGGTGGAGGCGTCGCCCCGGTTCGTGATCCGGTTCGACCCTTCGGCCCCCGAAATGGAGGGCGACAGGGAAGTGCTGGTCGCGGAAGATCCATCGGTACTGGATATGCACCAGGTCGTTTACGACTATGTGTATATGTCCCTTCCGATCCAGAGGGTCCATCCCGAAGGGGAGTGCGATCCCGAAACCGTCAAGTACCTCTCGGAGGGCGAGCCGGTGGAGGAGGATCCGAAGGAGTCAAGTCCGTTTGCCGCGCTGGGGATGCTTTTTAATAAGAAATAAGTAATAAATAAAATATTTAATTATGGCACATCCTAAACATAAAATCTCCAAGCAGAGAAGGGATAAGAGAAGAACGCACGATTTCGCTGCCGTTCCCACCCTCGCCGTCTGCCCCAACTGCGGTGCAACCGTGATGTATCACCGTGTATGCCCTGAGTGCGGTTACTACCGTGGCCGTCAGATCATCGTCAAGAGCGCTGAGTAATCGGCCCGATCAGTTAATTCCCGGGCTCGTCCCGGGAATCTTTTTGTAACGGCTCCTTAGTTCAACGGATAGAACGGAGGTTTCCTAAACCTTAAATAGTGGTTCGATTCCACTAGGAGCTACGAAAGTGGAAAATTCTTCGGAGTTTTCCGCTTTTTTTATTTCACGGCGTTTGTAACCATCGCAAAATGAACGGAATACACGGAGGGCTTCATTTACTTCGGCGGTTCGATTGAATCCTGTTTCTTTGCTGAAAGACACTATGCCGGGAAATACTACTTTTTGAATTTTCAAACGTTGCCCGAGCCCTGCGCAATTCCAGTAATTGGGTAAATTACAAGCGATAAGGATAGCATCTTTGGGATTCGATATCTGGTTCGATTTTTTTCGGACAAGGTCTGTAATACTGTTCTCGATTTCCATTGCAGAATGGTCCAGATTATCGCAGGTAATCTTATAGACATCGCCGCTTATCTTGCCTATACCGAAACGTGTGGTGGCGTCCCTCCGCTGTCTTTTATATCAGCTTGTTGAACCTTTAGGGATTGAATGTCGGAATCTATTCCCGCATAGTACTCCTGTAAGGTTTTGTTTAGCCATTGCGTGAGAGGTTCGATGAATTCATCCCGAAAATGAACTCTTGCAAATACTCGGCATATTGCCTGTGGAGTTCTTTTGCGCTGATATTTGTATTGCTTGTTTCAGATTGATTCGTCCGGAAACGACGCCGTCGGACGTCGGCTTGGTTTTGCATGGCAGTCTGGACTATTCCAAGACCTTCACCATGGGAGTGGAACCGAAAGACCTTCGTCCAACTCCGTTGCAAACATACGGAAAATAATTTGATTCGGAAAAAAATAAAGGCTATATTTGGGGGTGTTAGCGATTGATCGCTGAGACATACTGACGAAAGTGTTTGCTTTTTGTCCCTGTGGTTGAATCTGGTAAATTCTTAGAGCAGGAAAAGCAGCCGACGTCACTTGTATCGATTGGTCCGCACAGTCTGTGCGCCTAGATACGAGTGAGAGGTTGCATATTTGCTCGAAGGTCCACCAGAACCCAACCACGGATATGCAGAACACCTCTCACTTTTGTCGTTATTTATACCATAAAAGAATAACTGAGCCTGTATTTGGCACATGTTGATACTATGTTTGCAAATAAAAACAAATAATATGGATACCTTACACTTCCCATTTAAATCTCAAAGGATAACTCGTTTAGGTGAACTGGATGAGTATTTTGATGAATATCGCAAAGATAAGGCTGACGAAGCGATTTTAGAATCATTCTATAATGCTTTCGCTGCCAATGATTTTGATGTTGATGCGTTCATGGAAGAAGGCTCGTATAATCTGATAACTGATAGAGTCCTTCGTTATGAATTGCTTAAAAGAATTCTAAACGTTGCTCCTATAAGCGAGTTTTTTCCCGGTCGTGTTGGGAAGGTAAAGAGTGGTAAGTTCGCTGAGCTTTTTGGCGATACTCTTTATCTCCTGGATACTTGTGGTGATTTCTTTTCAAATCCAGATGGAAGTAATAGTTGGGTTGAGTCCCTTGATGAAGGCACAAGGAAGGAATTAAAAGCACTCAATATTGACGAAGATGATTATGTGAGTAATCTTGGAAGACATCTTGATGAAGAAACGATTTTGTATCTTTATCAATGTAATTCTGAGTATAATCTGTGGAGATTATTTGCCTCCGGAATGGGGAATATAAAGGAAATGTTTCTTTACTACTATCGGGATAATGAGGAGAAGGCAAAACAATTCCTTAAATGTGTTTACGACGATGCTAAATATCTTAGTATATTCAGTGCTCTCGAAAAAGAAGATGGGCAAAGTGAGATGGATATAGCATTGCGTCGTGTCAAGAAGCTTCATGGAGACCTTACTAAAATTAAATTTCAAGTTGAAAGTATTTTTTTAAACGAAGTGTATCCCATCGCTGATGACGATTTCTTTACCCATGACAATTATGAACTTGCACTTGAAGCTTGGAAGATGAATATTCCGGCAATTCGTAAAGAATTCGTTCGCAACAAAGCATCTCTTGACATTCTGAAACGAATTCTGAATGAGACCCATAGCGATAGTCAAAGTGATTTACTCTAATTCATCCTATAGCAACAGTTCCACTATCACATTTTAATTATGCAAACATATTCAACACTTCAAGAGCTTAGTGATATCATCAAGCATTATATAAACCTTGGGGATAAGGTGGAGAAACTTCTTCTTGTAAAGTGTTCTAACGATGATATCCGAATACATATACAGAGTTCCGTATGGGGACAGTATAACAGGTTGGGGGTTGATTTGAGTAGAGGATTAGACGTCAAAGGACAGTTCATCGACGAGAATGTTGATAATTTCAAATTGACAAATCGGTTTCATCCTCCTGTGAGCTATTACGATGAATATGATTTTTTCGTGAGCACCGCACCGCATGGCGCTTATCACCTGCCATATTTCGTTGAGTGTGTTAAAAAACTGAAGAAGCCGTTTGTTTGTCTAGCCGGGAGGCAAGAAAGTGCGCCGGGAAGCAATAATGAGATTAAATCTTCAGATTTATATGGGGTAGAAGAGTTAGATTATACGGATGATGGTAGTTTTGTGAAGGAGTGGTTTGAATGGGCGGAAAAAAAGAATTTGAAAATGCCTGAATTCCGTAATGTAAATAAGAATTTGTTGCGTTTCTTAAAAGAACATCCCGATAGCGTCAATGTTGTGATTTTAGATAAGTGGGAGGGGCTTTCCAACGAGATTAGAACAAAAACTTACCTAAGAATACTTGAAAAAGGCAGTGTTGTTCAAGGTAAAGATTCTGACGATTATATTTTTGATTTATTATCTGATAATGATTCATTGATGGTTGCTATATTCAGGATATGTCTAGGAACAGAGTTAGGGGATCAGGTAATCAATTTCTTAAAAGTTAGATAATGGATTACGAGCGATATTCCTTCCCTATAAAAACATTTTTTCATTCAAAAGCCGAGGTTTCCATAAACTTTGGCTTGTTTTTGGCTCAGCCTTGATGTACCTTTGCGTTAAATCGTAAACAATATGGCAGGAAATAAGTTTAACAGGTATCTTTGGCTCATCAACCTTATTCGAACAGAGGGTCCGATTCCATTCCGGAAAATAAGTGAACGCTGGAAATACTCTTCTTATAATGATGAGCCGGGGAAAGCATTACCGCTAAAGACGTTTCACAATCATTGCGGCGTCATTGCCGAATTGTTTGGTGTTGAGGTTGAATGTGAAAAGGGTGGGAGCTATGGTTATTTCATTGAGGAACCTGCCGAATCAGAACGGTGGAAAGCGGAACTGCTGGATTATATGTTGATGGGCGCATCCTTGAAGGATGATCCTGAAATTGCGTGCCGCGTAGAAAACTTCGATAAGATTAACCGAAACTATGTACTCTTTTTTCTGGAACAGATAAAGCGTCGCTCTTTGCTTTCCTTCAAAAAATCTTTGCCCTCATATACCCTTGACGAATATTTAGAAAAGGAAGGAATTGACAGGAAAGAGTATGCTAAGAGATTGGGAGAAGGGTCTAACCTAAGGCAACGTAAGCCTATCGCGTTTGAATACTTTTGTCCCATAGCCATTTTCCAAATTGCGTTTGAATGGTGGGTTGTTGGAGTGTTTATTATACCCGGGGAGCCAAAAGAAAAAAGGAGGATTTCTCCGTTTTGTATAAAATACCTTTCGGACATTGAGGTGATGTCTGATGCCCCCGCTGAAGACCTTCCAAAACACTTTTCTGTTAAAGAGTATTTGGAATCATTTGAAAAAATAAAACATGTCGATGATTTCCCCGATAGCAGTAAAAGACTGGAGAAAGCAATTATATGGCAAAAGCATACTCGTTTGGGATTAATATGGGTCCCATTCTTCCCAAAAGAATGGAAGCATCTCCCACATTGAGTTGTCTATTGAACAAATTTGGAACCTGAGCCTATTTTTGGCTCAGGTTTGTTTTTACTTTGTCCCCGGAAACAAACAAAAACTATTATGTGGGACTTATTCAAAATACTTATCGGAATCTTTCTTTTGATTCTTATCATTCCACTTTTGTGGCTTCTTATCAAGCTGGTTATCTGGTTCTTTGGCTGGGTATTCGGCGGACTTCTTGGCGGCTGTGTCGCCTTTGCTGTGGGTGACGTTCTTGGCGTCATTTTCATCGTTGCATGTATCGTATTCGTTATTTGGTGTATTGCAAGTTAAGTTATGAAATGGGATTCTGTTAATAGCTGCCCTGTTCCGGGCACGTATAAACCATTGAACCTTCCCGGTTCTTTGGTGATGACGGAGAAAAAAAAGTGCGAGGCGACTAAGAATGGGCTATACGTTCCGGATACTATCGTGCCCTATTTTGAGGATGAGACCCTTACCATTGATGACTTTTTCCTCCAGCGTAAGCACAGGGAGCTTCAAGATATCTATGATATGGAAGTGCTTTTGCTCTTATCGTCATACTACCGCAGCGAAGAAATGAAAGTTCATATATGGGATGTAATAGGCGGGTTGCTGGATTTCCCTCGTTGGGATAACGAGCAATGTGACGTTCCGTGCCGCTTATACTTTTGCGAATCTGTGGAGGATATATGGGACATGTTGCTTGATGGCATAGGAAATCCACGTGACTTTGTGTATGCCTATGGCGGATTCAGTCGCGGTTATGAAGATTGTCGCTATGGAGAAATCCTTGAAAAGCGACTGCGAGCTCTGACTTGCGATGATGGGAGATTACGGAGATATATAATGTATATGACCAGTCAACATGTAGAAATGAAAACCCTATTATTTGATTAAATATGAATTTGTTTGTTTTACATTCTTTGTTCGCTCTTAAAGATGACCGCGAACCTATTAGAACGCTCCATCGTCGCACAGCGGGTTTCTACACATCTCTGGAACTTGCGGAGGCAGCAATGCCTGAAGAAAGGAACAAGAACGAAAGAACTGACGACCCGGTGTATTTATATTGCTTTATCGTCAAAGAGTTTCCTATGGATGTGATGAATCGAGGTAGCATCAGGGAGTGGCTTTACTCTCCTGACGGAGAACCGTTGGACTATCGGATCGCCGACGGTGAATTTCATGGACGCAGTGAGGCAGACATCCGCTTCAAGGTTGGCGATATCGTCGATGTGATACACAGTAAAGGCGGCAAACTGGTTGCAGAGCCGATGATTGTGGGCAGAGAGCCCTTCACACCTGAGGTACTGAAGAAGTACGCCGAGGAACTCGCCGAGTATGGACAAAGCATTGACCCGGAGGAAGAGTATAACTGCTTGCCTCTGAACGGAAAAGCGTATGAGTATGTATCTCCCGTATATGTGATGCCTCTGCAAAAGCCCTTGGATGCCGAAACGGAAAACGCATTCAAGGACTATCTTGCCAATGCCCGTAATAACAAAATCTATCTCAGGAGGCGCTGGTAATGATGAAAACTATTTTCACCGTTGATGAGGTTCTGGTAAGCACCCGTCACACTCACAAGCCGGTATATGATTACCGCAGGGGAAGGCACGGTTTCTTCGACTCGCTCGAAGAGGCGGAAAAAGCCATGCACAAGATTATTGCCGACCCATATACGAATAAGGACTGGAAGCCGTTTTGCTTTGTCATAAGCCAGAAGCCTTATGGAATCATCTATGCCGATGAAATCGGCTACGAGCGCCTGTACAACCCCGACGGTACGCTTGCGGAAGCCTCTCTCTTCGCCCGGGGATTCGGCTATGGGTATTTCCCAAAGGAAGTCCAGCATCGGTTCAAAGAAGGAGATATGGTCGAATTCCTTGATAACCGCACATCGAAGATTCGGCTGGCAATCGTTGCCAAAGAGCCCCTTCAGCCGTCGGAATGGTACGGCAATATCCGTGTCTATGACCGGTACCAGTGCCTGCCGCTGGGCTCCGACAAATACTACTCGGTCGCGTCCATCAGGGTGATGCCGCCGCATCTTCCCGTAGGCGAACTAATGAAGACTGAGCACGAAGATTATCTTGCCAAAGCTAAGTCTAAAGGTTTGATTTTTAACCAAGAAATTCAATGAAGAAAACTCTGTACATAGTACTTTGTTTGTTTCCATTTCTGTTCAGCTCTTGCCGGAAGACCACTTCCGGAATTCCGGCAGGGGCGGTGCAGATGTGGAGCCAAGGCACGCGCAGCATATACGTCGCTGATGATGGCAAATCCGTCTGGCTTGCCAATGTCGATACTTGCCGATGCCTGCTTGACAGCACTGTCATCGACTGGATTCCCGTGGAAGGAATCAAGGTGTTGGAGGAGGAGCCTCTATGCCTTCTGCTTGAGGGGAAGCCTGACCTTCGCAATGTCTATAGCCGCATCTGGCACGAAGGCAGAGATTCACTCATTATGCTTCCTTCCAACGCCGGTTTAATCGGCATAAGTGATGAAGAAGAACTGCTGATTATGCAGTCATACGAGTATTACGAACAGGGAGGACGCTACAACCGCATCGAAGCCTATGACCGCGAAGGGCAGTTGATCGGCTCAATGCCTGTAATGCTCCATCCTAACTGGAATGACCTATGAGACCAATCAACGTTGATGATAAAGCCGAACTGATTCGGCAGGTAAGAAAAGCTGTCCGGAAAGAGGTTGGATCCGCCATTCACTTTGGACAGGGCATCACGGAAGACTCCCTGTTCCTGTGTGCCGCTCGGACTGCATACTACTATATTGCCGATGATACGGTTCCCATTGAAGCAAGCCCGGAATGGATGCTTAAATCGCTTGAGCGCGAAGTTGGTCTCGGAAAGGTGACTGTTCTGTCAGTAGAGCCGAATGCCGTGAGATTTCGCTTGCAAAAGCACGAATGGTGGTTCAGATTAAGGAACGTAAACACCGTCAAGGAATGTCTGTGCATCGGCATCAGTGATGACCCACAGCATACATTTTCAGTAGTGGGGCATCCGGAACAGATACTACCCCAGATAGATAAACTCTCGGACGAACTGCTGGCGGTCGCAAAAGAAGAAATGTTTAACAGATTAAGCCATTAATTCAATTGACTATCATGAACAATTACGACTATCAGTTTACTTCGCATGGAAACCATGACGAGTGCTACACGCCGCCGTATGTGGTCGAAGCCATTGTTCCTTACCTTCCCTATGGACGGACAAGACTTCTACAAGTACGAACCAAAGCATTGGGACTTGATAGTCTCAAATCCGCCGTTTACGGGCAAGAAAGACATCTTTAAGAGAGTTCTTTCTTTCGGCAAGCCATTCGCTCTCCTTATGACTGTGACTTGGCTTAACGATGCGGCTCCCGTTGACGTATTTAATCGGCGAGACCTCCAACTTTACATGTTCCGGGACCGGGTAAAATATATCAATCCAGATGGATCTGAAATTGGCAATGTGGTCAATTTCAAGTCTGCTTTCTTCTGTAAAGGTCTTCTCCCACAGCAGATAATCATGGAACCATCTGCGAAAGCCTATCAGGATATTCCAAACTATGACATTACATATACGCCTTGGGGAACCACTAAGATTAATCTTGATTGGGACCTTTGGCATCCGGATTCTTCATTTTAATCCAAACCATTAGACTGTCACACTTTCGCCCCGCCCGGACGCGTGTGTCTTGAAGATTAAATTGACACAAATCTTCCGTTTTCCTCTTTGATACATTCTAGAAAACCTTTCTGGGTTTATTCCTGACTTTTTCTCAGATTCTTTTCCATGTAATAGTTTGGATTATTCTCCAGATTATTTCCTGTGCTTTTCCATGGAATATCTCTTGAGAAATGATGTGCAGATATTCGCACTTGCGCCGATGCGCCCTTTGCGAATGGCTACAATGGATGGCTTTGCAATGGTCAATGTGGAGGGCAATGCCTATTTAATATTTACTCTTCTTCTACCATTCTACTATTCTCCATATAGCCGTACCGATTACCCTGTAAAATGCACTGTAGGGCACATTTCTGAAAGTCTGTATTCCTTCCGTGCATCTGACACATGCAGCATTTGCCCGTCGTCCGCCAGAATGACGCTGTGTAATAATTGGCGAGCAATTATTATCCTGAAAAACCGGTCCCATGCGCTTCAGAGCCAGGTGAGTCGGATCATGTGACAGCGGATAATTGCGTGGCAATTATGCTACTGTACCCGCTGCATCATCTCCTGTTGTCTTCGCTGCTGAACTGGTGGAGGAGTCAAGTATAGTAGTTTACATGAAAACTCGGGATAGTAACTCTGCTAAAGATTGGAGATGGTAATTCTACGCCGATAACTATTCTGTAGCGGGTATGGCTTACCCTTCCGGAAGTAGTATTCAGGAGTGCCGGATGGCAGCGGAGTTTAATACCTTTAATACATTGTACTTTCAAGAACCACATGTTGGTGTATCGATTTCAAGCAGTTGTAGGAGCCCATCTACAAGGTTAGATACGTTACATGCGGAGTCTACCCAAGAAAGACGAACTCCAGCAGGAGCTCGTCTTTTTTTGCACCGGATGCCGATACCGGTCCAGGTGACGGTACCTGTATGCGCATTCAGTCCTTCTCCATTGTCGCTTTGACATAATCTCTGATTTCTTCGGCAGAGACGTCCTCCTTAGGAGACATGCGCCTGAAGTCCTCATCCTTGCGAAATAGTTGCGGGGACAATAGCCTTGTGTACATCGTCTTAGAGCGAATCGTATGCCTGGACAAATAACTGGCGTAGCTAATTGCCTCTTCCAAATCACATCCGGCTTTAAGGAGACAGTAGATGTCGTAATAATCCCGGAACACGGTCCTCACACAAATGGCATATAGTTTCATTCCCAGCAACTCCTGAAGCGTAGGGATTTTCAGATTATTGTACTGCCACCCGACCTTCATCGTTTTCACTGGATTCTCCGGTCTGTAAAACGATAGCTTGACCTTTCCGTCATTGATGAATATCAGGAAATGGTCGTCTCCCAGTATCTCGACTTTGGCATCAGGAAACGTGGCACTTATTTCCTCAATGATTGCGCTGAAGTCCAATGCTGGCCTTTCTTTTTTCAAGCCGATGAGCTCAAAGTCTAAATCTTCGCTTAAACGATGATTCATCTGAAGCGATTGCCCGGTTCCTCCACAAAGGAACAAACCCTTGATACATTCCAATTGGGAGACTTGCCCGAACACCTCTTTTGTGGCAGGTGTTAATCCTTTAAGTTCAGTAGGCATAGCGTGAAAGATAGTTGTCGGGATGTTTTACCCCGAATAGTTTAACTGCCAATATGTAATTCAGGATATTCATCCTTCTTCCCTGGCTGACAAGACGTTCTTTCCAGACCCTCTTCAGATGCGATTTACTCCAAATCTGTAGCAACATGGGCATATCCTCCAAATCCAGATGGACAAGGGCCGCTTCGATGATGGAGTCGTCGTCCAGGTGCTCCGGAATGCCTTGATAAGACCATAATCCTCCAGCAGCTTTAATCTTTTCCAGAATGGACATTTTGCGGCTATTCATGTCCTGGATATCTTGTTTGCGCATTTCATTGGCTACTTGATACCGGGATTGGGCGACAGCCACTGAACCGGGGGGCATTTCAAGGGCATAATCCAGTCTCAAAGACAGAGGAATGGGAATCTCCCGCTGTCCTTTTAGAATTGCCGAAATGATTTGGGGATGCTCCCCGCAACGGCAGGCCAACTCAATCTGGCTTAATCCCAGGTTGTTCATCCGCTCACGCATCATTTCAGCGGCAGACCGCACGATATTAGCTTCTTTGTCACTCATTACGTGCAAAAATACAAAAATCAAAAATAATAAACAAATATGTTGATATTTTCTGCACCATCAGGCACGCAAATGCCAGCTCCTAGAAACGAATGTTAAGGGAGAGAGACTAAAAATGGGCTTTGTACCCCAAGACGAATTATCGCCTGTTTTCTACGGCTGTTTATCCTCTTCGTCATCTTGCTTTAAATCGCGTAAATGTGGATTACAAGGGTCTGGAATCCACTTTTTTAGTTCCCAGATGCGTTCCAGGTCTTCCAGGAAAAGGTTCGATATTATATCACTTGGGGCTACTTGAAAGGAAAAATCTTCGGGTTTTTCCTTTTTTTTGTATCCTGCTGGAAATTCCGACGGAAAGTGATCCACCTTGTCCCTTACGAAAGTGATCCACCTTTCCGATGGAAAGTGACCCGCCGGTCTTGAAAGGGAAATCCTAAACAGAAATCAGAAGCATACTTGGATGTTATCTGCTATAAGGAACGGGAAGTACTTCCGGATCTTGACAAAACAGAATTGATGCATTGCTGGTGATGTTCCGGACAATACATCAAAAACTAGAAAAAAATCAAAATCTATCTGACTTTTTCATAGTTTTTGATTATATTTGCCTCGGGATACTAGTTGGGAGATGCAATGAAAAGAAAACTGACACAGAAGCTGATAGACTGGAAAAACAGGCCAGACCACAAGCCGCTCATCCTCCAGGGAGCCCGGCAGGTGGGCAAGACCTATATCCTGGAGGAGTTCGGTCGCAATCATTACAAGAATTATATCAAGGTAAGTCTGGACCTGGTAACGGATGTGACCAATTTCCTCAAGGACAATATCAACCCTATAGAGATCATTGCCTATCTGGAATCCTTGTACAATCGGCGCATCTTGCCCCACGAAACACTGGTTATCTTGGATGAGATTCAGGATTGTAAAAGAGCGCTCCTGGCTTTGAAATACTTCAAAGAGGATTATCCTCAATATGATATTGTGGCGGCAGGAAGCCTTCTGGGTGTGGCTGTGAATCAGGGAAACAAGCCTGATGAGGATGAAAAGACAGACAAACAGGAAGAAGACGAGTTCTCTTACCCCGTTGGCATGGTGGATGAACTGAACCTGTTTCCCATGGATTTTGAGGAGTTTCTTTGGGCGACGGGCAATGACATTCTCTCGCAGGAAATTCGTTCCCACTATGAGGCCAACGAAGCTATGCCGGCATCGGTACATTCCCTGGCGTTGGATCTTTATCAAAAGTATCTTGTTGTAGGAGGCATGCCAGAGAGCGTGCAGAAATGGGTGGACACACACAGTTATCTGGAATGCCGAACCGTTCAGCAGTCTATTTTGGTTGGCTACAATGCCGATATGGCCAAATACGCCAAACCCGCAACTACCGTGAAGATAAGGGCCTGTTTTAACAGCATTCCGGCCCAACTTGCCAAGGAAAACCGGAAATTCCAATATAAGCTGGCCATGAAAGGTGGTACGGCCAAAATATTTGGAGAAGCCATTGAGTGGCTCATCCTTGCCGGCACCGTGCATAAGTGCAAACTGATTACTCACGGTTTCATCCCTATCTCGGCCCAGGAGGATGACAGCGACTTTAAGATTTACATGTCCGACGTGGGACTTCTGAATACCAAGACGCAGATGCCGGTTCAGATGCTGCTGAACGCCATAGAGACCGACAATACCTTCCTCGGATCCGTCGCTGAAAATTATGTGGGACAGGCACTTGCAGCCAATGGCATAGCACTCCGTTATTGGAAGAACGACAACACACAGGAGGTCGAATTCATCCTGCAAGACGGGATGAACGTGATTCCAGTGGAAGTCAAGAAGGGAAAGAAGGTAGATGCAATCAGCCTGAACAATTTCAAAAAGACCTACAATTGCCCTTTCGCCTACAGAATCTCCGGCAAGAATTTCGGTTTTGCTAATGGAATCAAGGCGGTTCCTCTTTATGCCGTCTTCTGTATAGAAGCGAATGGGGACCTTGAATTTGAAGACAGTTAAATCTGGACGGCATCATGATCGCCACCACCAACCTCACACAGAACCTGGACCCTGCCTTCGAGCACCGCTTCCTGTATAAGATTTGCTTTGAAAAGCCGGACGTTGAGGTTCGGAAGAAGATCTGGGAAACAATGATTCCGTCACTTTCCGACCAGGAGTACTCCCTCCTTGCCGCCGCCTATGAATTCAGTGGCGGCCAGATGGAAAACATCGCCAGGAAATACGCCATCGGCACTATCCTGAATGGTGAGCCGGAAGACAGACTTTCCGTCCTTTATTCCTACTGCAACGCGGAAAAACTGGACAACACTGTCCGCCGCAGAATTGGTTTCTAATAGTCTGAAAAGGGTAAATTTTGCCCCAAGACTACGTGGCGGATGTTTCCCTTTCGGTGAGGCTCGAGGCTGGGGTCTTTGTACTACGCGGATTTCGGTCCGCTTTTTTTGTTGCTTTTCGTCTTGCCGTGTGTTGCGGCGGAGGTTTCCTCAGCCAGACATTAGAAAAACAGTGAAATTATTTGCAACTTAATTTTGAATTCTCCGGTATATGAATATGCCAAACATTCAAAAACATATGCAAAAAATCAAAAAATTCCAGCTCACCCAGGTTTACACCGCCCCCAAATCCGTCAAACTTTACGAACTCGTCGAGCGGAACGGTCACTTTCTGACCTTCCGGGTCCGGAATCCCAAAACCCGGGATTCCTGGAAACAGACCGCCACTTCCGTTTTCAAGGCCGATCAGAATGGCGCCTTCGAGGAGGTTCTTTTTGCCGACGGGGTCAGACTTCGTTCCGACTCCGTCCCCGTCACGGCGGCGCCGGAACCGCCGGCCGTGCTTGTCCCTGAACCGTCGGACGCTATTGTTCCCGGACAGCCGGCCGCACTTGCCGCGTAACTTCGGGACGACGACTGCGGGGGAATGCCGTGTTTTGCGGTTTTCCTCCCTTTTTTGTACCTTTGTGTCCGGTATGACACTGTTTCTGACAGGAAGCCCTACGCGGTATGGGGAAGATCATTTTACGGACGACAACGGATTTCTGTCCGAGGTTAAGACGGCGCTGGCGGAGGCGGCCGGGGAAGGGGTTCTTCCCAGGGTGCTGCTTGTGAGCGCGGCGCCGGATGACGTGGCCTTCACGGAGTCGGTCCTGGAAGGAATGAGCCTGTGCATCCACCGCTCGGGGATCCGGACGGCGGAGATCGTGATGCTGGACCGGCGCAATGCGGCCGAAGCCGCATCCCTCGTGAAAAGGGCGCACTGGATCGTTCTCTGCGGCGGTCACGTTCCTACCCAGAACAAGTTTATCCATGAGATCGGCCTCCGGGACCTCCTGAGGGACTTTGACGGCGTCATAATGGGATGCAGCGCAGGGAGCATGAACTGCGCCGACCGGGTTTATTCCCACCCTGAAATGCCCGGAGAGGCCGTGGACCCGCAGTACCGTCGCTGGCTTACGGGCCTCGGCCTGACGGACATCAACCTCGTCCCGCATTATTACCAGGTCCGGGATGTCGTCCTGGACGGGAAGCGCCTCTTCGAGGATGTCATCTTCCCGGACAGCTGGCAGCACAAGTTCTACACTTTCCCGGACGGCGGCTACATCAAGGTCAAGGACGGCCGGAGTATCCTGTACGGTGACGCCTGGGAGATTTCGGAAGGCCGGATGCATCAGGTTTGCCAAGAAAACAAAACATTCACTTTTATGAACTTAATATTTATTTCCCCTCATTTCCCGGAGACCTACTGGCACTTCTGCGCGGGGGCCAAAGCCGACGGAATCAACGTTCTCGGCATTGCCGACGCCCCCTATGACCAGCTTTCCCCGGAACTGAAGGCCTCTTTGACGGAATATTACCGCGTCAATAATCTCGAGGATTACGGCGAGGTCTTCCGCGCCGTCGCGTTCTTCTCCTTCAAATACGGCAAGATCGACTGGATCGAGTCCAACAACGAATATTGGCTGGAGCAGGACGCCCGTCTCCGCACCGACTTCAATGTCACCACCGGCATCCGCAGCGACCGGATCGCCGCCATCAAGAACAAGTCGGAGATGAAGAAATACTACGCCCTCGGCGGCATCCCGACAGCGCGGCAGATCAAGGCCGCGGATGGTCTGGTGAAAGTCCGGGATTTTACCCGGAAGACAGGATTCCCCATCATCGCCAAGCCGGATAACGGCGTCGGCGCCGGTGGTACGGCCAAAATCCACGACGAGGCGGAGCTGGAGCAGTGGTTCGCGGAGCGGGGGAGCGACAGCGGCCGGTATGTCATCGAGGAATTCATCACCGGCCTTCTGGTCAGTTACGACGCCATTTTCAACGACAGGGGAGAGCCTGTCTTCGAGAACAATACTGTCTTCCCGACGCCCATTATGGAGATCGTCCACAACAATCTCGACACCTGCTACTGGACCAACAAGACCGTCCCGGAAAAACTCGCGGAGATCGGCCGCCGTACGGTGAAGGCCTTCGGCATCACGAGCCGCTTCGTGCACCTTGAATTCTTCCAGCTCGACCGCGACCGCGAAGGCCTGGGCCGCAAGGGCGACTATGTGGGACTGGAGGTCAATATGCGGCCCCCGGGAGGGTTTACGCCGGATATGATGAATTTCGCCCACAGCACGGACGTCTTCCAGATCTGGGCCGATATGGTGGCCTTCGGCGAACGTCGGAAACCCTTCGGCGAGCAGTTCTACTGCGCCTATGTCGGCCGCCGGGACAGCCATTCCTATCAGCATTCGCACGATGAGGTGATGGCGCGTTACGGGGATGCGATGTGTATGTGCACCCGGATGAGTCCCGCCCTTGCCGACGACCTCGGCGACCAGGTCTACATCGTCCGCCTGAAGGAGCAGCACGAGATCGATGCATTCTTTTCCTACCTCACTGCCAAAAAATGAGGCGTTTACGCAAGTTCGTCTTGTAGAAAAAAGCATTTTTGGCTATATTTGTAGGAATATATGAATTATCGCGGGCTGATATTCTCTCTGATCGGACTGGTCGGTGTCATTCTCGGCATCGTCTTCGCCGTGCGCGGCCTTCGCCGGAAGGATGAGGCCCCCAAAGTGAATACGCCCGAACGGGCCGTCGAGGACTGTCATTTCCCGCTTCTGAGAGCCGTTCCGTCCGATGCCGCCGTGATTCTCTCCTTCGACGGCGGGCGGGATGCCGCCTGGTATCTGACCGATTCCGCCTCCGTCTTCCCGACCCTGCTGGGAGAAAAGGCCCCGAAGGCGCGGCTCCGTTTCCTGCGCGCCGCCTCCGACCGGAAGATGGCGGTATCGCTGCACGACGCCGGGTCGCTGGTGCCTCTGTATGTCGTAGATGTCGCCGAAGCCGATTCCGCTTCGCTTGCCCGGCTCTCCGCCCAGGCCGATACGGCCGGGATCCGGACGGCGCTTTATCCGCAGGAGGGCATTCTGCTGGCATCTTCCTCCGAAACGCTGCTCGGCACTTCCGGGCGACATCTCTCCGGGGAGATTTCCATTCTCAGCAACCGGGAACTCCTCGCCGCCACCGCAGCCATTCCTTATGGCAATGCCGTATTCCTTTCCCACGCCGCCTCTCCGCGGATTATCCGCACGCTCCTTTCCAGGGAATATGCCGCATACGCCCCCTTCCTTTCCAAGGCGGCGGTATGGACGGGCCTCACTCTGCCCGGAAAAGGGAAAACCGAGTCGGAGGGCTATTCCGTCGCATACGACAATACCTTCTATCAGAGTATTTTCGCCGGGATGACGCCGGGTGAATTCCGTTTCCGCGAAATCCTGCCCGCCGAGGCCCTCTCCGTGATGGCGATCGCCACCGAAAAGCCCTCCCATTATCTGGCCCTCCGCCGCAGATGGGTGGATGCCTGCGGCCGCCTGGGCGCCTTCAAGGAGTCCTGCAGCGGTGCCAGGAAGACCCTCGGGAAGCCGGCGGATGACTATATCAACGAATTTTCCCTGCGGGAAGCGGCGTCGGCGACGCTTCCGTCCGGGGAACGGGTCGCCGCCCTTCGCTACGACAAGAAACTGCCGGACGGCCGCGACCTGAAGGCCTACGGGGCCGGCTACGCCCTTGAAATGCTTTTCGGAGAATCTTTCCGTCCGCAGGGCGACACCCTCTGGAGTACGGTCCGCGGCGACTGGAAGCTGATCGGAACCCGCTCCGCCCTCACCGTCGTTTCGGAAGGAACGCCTCTCAAGACGGTGCCCGCCGCGACCGATCTGATCCCCGCAAGCGGCGCCTTTGTCCTCTACAACGCCGGCAATGTGCCCGCACAGGTACTTGCCGACGCATTTTCCGTTTTTGCACGCAAGCGTTTTTCCGCTTTCCCGCGGGTGGCTTCCTCCTTATCGGCAACTCCCTCGGACGGGGGAGTGCGCTATGCGATCCGCTATAAAGGCGTGCAAAATGCGCCGCAGCGTATCGCAAAGCCCGCTTCCGGCGGGGCGGCGGATCCCGCACCCGCCGTCGAGTCGGCTCCCTCCGCCGTGGAATATCCGGTCCGCAACTTCCAGACCGGCAAGACGGACATCTTCTTCCAGAATCCCGACAACGGCATCGGTCTCCGCGACCCTTCCGGAAGAACCCTCTGGACGGCGTCCTTCAATCTCCCGATTTGCGGACGGGTCAGTGAAATCGACTATTATGGCACCGGCAAGATTCAGTATCTCTTCGCCGCGGGCAGCCGGCTCTATGTAATCGACCGGCTGGGACGTTTCCTGCCTTCGTTCGACGTGGATCTCGGCAAGGAGATTCTCGCCGGGCCGGATGTCTACGGTTTCTCGGACGATACTTACGACCTGATGATCCTCTTCGCGGACAACACCCTCTCGCTATGCACGCTGGAGGGTACCCGCTATCCCGGGTGGAAGGACATTTCACCCCGGGAGACCATCCAGGGCCTGCCCGAGCTGCAGACCATCGGGGACGCACAGTACTGGAAAGTGACCCTCTCCGGCGGGGAGAAGTATTACCGCTTCGGCGGCGGCTCACCGCTGTCGGACCGCAAGGCGCGCAAACTGCTAAGAAAGTAATAAAACCTAAATATGGAATTCAAGTCTATCAACAAAATCCTTCAGGAGAGCATCAAGACCAACTGGGACCGTCCGGCGCTCTCCAATTATCAGGGCGCGACGCTCTCTTACAGAGACCTGGCCCGAAGGATGGCGAAACTGCACATCGCCTTCGAGCAGTGCGGACTCGCCAAAGGGGACAAGGTGGCCATCTGCTCGCGCAACCAGGCCAACTGGGTTGTCTGCTTCCTTGCGACGCTCACGTATGGCGCCGTAGCCGTGCCCATCCTGCACGAGTTCAAATCGGACAGCATCCACTACCTCGTCAACCATTCCGAGGCCAAGGTCCTCTTCGTCGACGAGGTGATCTGGGAGGGGCTTTCCCCCGACGAGATGCCCGGTCTGGCCGTTGTCGTGCAGATCAGCACCTTTAAGTTCCTGTATGTCCAGGAGAAGGGTTTCGGCCATATCCGGGAGCATCTGAACGAGTCCTTCGGCAAGAAGTATCCCGACAACTTCGGCCCCGATGACCTGGATTACTACGAGGATTCCGCGGAAGAACTGGCGCTCATCAACTATACCTCCGGCACCTCCGGCTTCTCGAAAGGCGTGATGCTGCCGTACCGGGCCCTCTATTCCAACATGGAATTCGCCCGGCTGGACGCCGAACCGCAGCTCAAGGCGGGGATGAACATCGTCGCGATGCTCCCTTCGGCCCATATGTACGGGATGATGTTCGAGTTCATGTATCAGATGTCGATCGGTATGCACGTGCATTTCCTGTCGCGGATTCCCAGCCCGAAAATCATTATGCAGGCCTTCTCGGAGATCCATCCCGACATCATCATCGCCGTTCCGCTCATCATCGAGAAAGTCTACCGCAACAAGGTCAAGCCCATCATCGACCGCAACAAACTCTGGATGCATCTCCCGGTCCTCGACCAGGTGATCGCCAAGCGTTTCAACAAAGAGCTGAC